>Ga0075470_10000264_pt1 | contig 17480 bp, 22 predicted proteins | sample DEB19_08_DNA_4_FD_71482 | JGI IMG/M metagenome (GOLD analysis project Ga0075470, IMG submission 71482) | Aqueous microbial communities from the Delaware River and Bay under freshwater to marine salinity gradient to study organic matter... | ecosystem: Environmental > Aquatic > Marine > Coastal ... | reverse complement strand
CTCTTGCATCACACGAACTGATGCACCAAGACGAAGATCACCGAGGCCAGTGGTGCTGGCAAGGTTATCGTCCGAGTACACCGGGAGTTCGGCAAAGAGAACGAGCCCTTCAGCAATACCATGAACTTCAAGTTCAGGCACGACTGCGAGGATCGATCCGCCGTTCCCCTTGAAGTTGTACAGTGCCGCCTCCGCGCCAAAGTCCAACTTCAGGTTGCCCAGTCCAGCCTCCGCAGCCGGTGCAGGATTAGCTGCAACAGCAGACGAAGCAACAAGACCAGACAGTACAGTAGCAAAATTCTTCATAGAATCTCCTATTCTCCCTCACACCATGTGAGGGTTTAGTATCTATAGTGTATCATTGACCCTTACTAGAGTCAAGACCTTTCTTCTTTGTTTTGGGTTTCTTCTTTCCGAAGATCTTATCCCAATTATCGGACCACTTTTTGTAGTCCACTGGACGATATTTGTCACCCTTTCCAGCCGAATGTTTTCCGCCCATCAGGAGACCACCTTCGAAACGACTTTGCTGCAATAATCATACATTGCAATTGAACTGGCACAGCCAACATTCAGGCTGCGAACAGAACCATATTGCGTGATGTAAAGTTTCACATCACACAGTTCCAGAACATCTTCCGGAATTCCTACCTGTTCCTGTCCAAACACCATCACCACATGTTCATGGGCTGGCCAGTCATAATGTTCAATTGGCTGTGCGTCAGAAACATTGTCAATTCCGACAACGAACTTTCGTGACAGGAACTTTCGCACATCGTCAAATGTCGGTAGATGTCGGAATCGAGTGTAATTATGAGTTCCAACCGTACCCCTGCGGTCAAATCGCTTGGATCCGTATAGTAGTACCTCTGATCCGAGGAAAGCATTGGAATTCCTAACAACGGTGGCAATATTAAAATCGTTGTAAAGATTACAGCATAGTACGCTAAAATTATTACGACGAGAATCCAGATCAGCGAGAATAGCATCGTGCTTCCAGTAGTGATAATGATCAATGATATTACGAGTTTCTTTTTGGGAGTTGTTCATGCCAGACCCCATCAATGATTACAGGACCGTCAATCTCAGAAATTTTTGTCACTGAATAAGTGCTCTTACGTTTCATGTATTTGCAGATTGTTTCCATCTCACAAAGACACTCATCAGCATCTGCCCTCTTAGTATAAAGGAGAGTGCCAGTGCGTGCAGAGTCTTTTTGGTATATCGTGTCACTTAGGTAATTCTCATTTCCAGCGTCAACTGTGTAATACTTTTTCATAATGGGACGGATTGGATTCGAACCAACTGCCAAACGATTATAAGTCGTTCTGGGCATCCAGCACCCCCCCGTCCCTCATGCTCTACATTGTAGCACAAACACGGTCACAGTCAACTAGGGATCTAGGATTCGAACCTAGACAATTTGATCCAAAGTCAAAGGTGCTACCGTTACACCAATCCCTACTCAGCGTTTAGCTTAACCTTTGTCTTCTTGGTTGAAGCATGACCAGCAGAATCAATCACAAAATAATTTCTGTTCTGCCTATCTTCATCATGACCAAGACGATAATTGATCTGCTCAATATTCACTGCATCCAAATCAACCCTTGCATCGTCAGAAAGAAGCAGAGAGTTCACAAGATGTTGTGCTCTCTCCACAGCCTCTTCAGTAGTAGTAGCAGAAATAGGAATATCAATAAAAAGTCTGTACATATCAGTCTCGCAGGAAACGAACGATTTCATCGGCATGAACCACGACCAAGGAACCGTCTTCCTTGCGTATGCGATAATCATTCTCTCCTGCCTTCGACTCGACAACTGCAACTTCGCGGCTTTCGCGAATCACGACCTTTGCACCTTCTTCAATCATATAAACCCCCAAAATATTATTTGTTGAATTTACCGCTGTTTTTAAATTTATCTGTTTGTCTTTCAGATGAAGCTAAATTTGTTGTATTTAACTCCGATGAGACAGAAACATTCGCCGGAGATACACTTGCGGGTTGTCTATTTGCAGGAGATCTAGTTGCAGGTTGATTCATGGCTATCTTTAATTGAGCAACTTCGGGTGAAACAACTTCTTGTCTTGCAACATTTTTAACAGTTGCTCTCCATGCAGGATTTAGTCCTAATCCGGGTAGATTGGCCATTGGAAGACGATCCAACTCCTCTTCGTATGAAGTTTCTTTAATATGTTGCTTGAACGATCTCATGTAAATATGTATCAGTTTTCCAATTCAAAAATACCCTCATCTGTGGTATACCAGATACTGCGGAACAACGCCTTACACCACGGCATGCACTTCTCGCATGGACGGGACATTCTCAATTCACCAAACCTATTGAATCGGACATTGATCAGATCCAACTTGGGTCGCTTCTTGAGAAGTCCCTTGTCCACGCGGAGAAGAGCATCCAATTCGCTGTGCATTTCATCATATGGGTATCCGATCTCCTTGGCCTTCGGATGAGTGCTACCGAAGGAATTCGTGCCAATTCCCACGATGCGCTTCTTGCAAAGGATGATCGAGACATGCTTCTTTTGCCTCTCGATATCCAAGCAGATCGGATACGCCATATCGATGTACTTACGAACCTTATCAGAAGTCATGAGAGACTCCTATAGGTTCACTCTGCTCCTGCGATACGGAATTGTGGTGTTGCTGCTGGACCGGGGACTACAAGACCAGTGACCATGCTGGTGTATTGGCTAACCAGTTCAGGATCAGGATCAAGATGGAACATGACAAAGTTAGAGGGAATCTCGACACCCTTCTCGGTCTGGGCATAAGGAAGCCACTTGGCAAAACCAAGCTTTCCTTGACCGACCGGAACGATGATCGCAGGATCCTTCAGGACGAAACCGGCGGGAGTGGTTTCACACTTCGCGAGAATTTCCTCGCCCGTAGTGAGACGAATAAGCTTCACAGACATAATTAACCTTTCTGGCTGCATTCACAGCACTTGTTCATAATACGATCCCAAAACCCACACTTTGGTGGTTTTTCTGCGCTCCAACAGCTTCCATGTGATTCTGGGAAGGATACAACTATTTCTGGATTGAGCAGTGCTCTTTCCATCGCGGTCCCCAACTCATCCTCAGTAAGAAGCAAGTCCAAACATCTACCGTCTACAATCACTTTGGAATAATATAGTTTACTCATAATTAATCCTCCATAATATGTAGACAAGAAAAGAGAGAGAAGGTTTTACCCTCCTCCACCCACATGCACGAAATGTCTATTAGCGAGCCGAACCGCTACGGCGGCGGATGCGGCTACGAGTGCCGTCCGCGTTGAAGCGATAGGTACGACGACCCGGGTGGGTATCGACCATGGTGTACGAGGTGTTGCCCGAAGCGTTCTTCGAAGAAACGACCTCCCAGTTACCGAACTCCTCAACCATCTCACGAATGTTGCTCATGGTTGCACGGAGATTCTGCACGCCGAAGCGTGCGCGAGCCTGCGCTGCGGTGAGGCTCTTACCGCTCGAAAGGAAGTTGATCACCTTACGAGTCTTGGACAGTGTAGTGGCCATAACAAATATCCTTTGGCATCGACAAAGAGTTAAGAGCAACACGATCCGATGCCGTATGATGCATGTTGCTCACAGTAGTTACATTGTATCACAAGTACATGCGATGTCAAGAGTCTTTACTCAATATTTGCATTTTCTTCCGGGCGGACATGATGCCTTGCTGCCCTTTGGTCCTGCCCAGAGTTTCTTACATGCCCAATACTGGGCAGAAAGTTTACTCTTACTCTGACCACACTTATGACGGGCACGGAATGATTTGCGGGCGGCAGGACTGTAATTATGTCCATATCCCTTTGCTCCGAAGTGAACGATCTTTTCCTTACCACCTTCACATGCCTTGACCATCATTTTCTTGCCTGCACTGGTGGAACGGGTCGGTTTATTGCATGGCATGTCTGCCTTGCCTTCATTCAGATTCTCATTCATTCTTCCATATTTTGAATTGCAATATTCAAGATAATGTTTGATGGTTCCGATATAATCTCCAATTATGGTAATTTTTCCTTGAACCCAAGGCTCAACATCTTTTACTTTTTTCATCATCTTTAACAAATCACCCGCATATTCTTGAGTTTTCATGAGTTCAGACATTGCCATGTCAATGGCTTCTTTACGATTATTTTTCATATCTGTTGCCTCTTTAAGTGATTTGTAGCCACCACCTTTGGCTTTATATGTTTTTACCAACCAAGCATTTGCATATGCACTAGGATAAACTTTAAATTTTCTTTTTGCTAAAGCTTTAACTTTGGCATATAATTTTTTATTGGTGGGGACATTTTTTTCCACAAGAACTTCTTCTTTAATATTACTGTGAGATGTCATGATCGGTTTCTTTCCTTTTCTCTTCCTTGTAGCCTCTGCGGTTCGCTTCTGACGCACCGCAGCCTTCTTCTCACTCTGGGACATCTCTCCGCTTGTCTCAGGGGTCTCAGAGCTAACCCTGACGCTAGGACGGCACTTGGGATACTTCTTCTTAGAAGATTTCTTACGCCCACAGGGAGGGTGTTTCCCGGAGTCTGTCTTCCGGGAAATGTCCACCCATTTCTCTTTGAACCAGCGTTTTAAGTCTTCTGAGAGTGCATCCATGGCATTATTATTTAGGCTCTAAATAAAGTAGCCGAGGCACTCGCCCATCGGGGGCTACAAGCCGGAGGTGATCTATCCGCCTTGGCGGTGGGGAGGTCTTTTTAGGACCTCCCCACTTTATTAAACATACTTCCAACTTGTAATTCCGGGATAATATTTAGTAAAGTTAATTCTATCTCGCTGAGCCGTTGAAGAAAGATCTGCACCAGCAAATGCGGCAAACACAGAATTAAACCCAGTATCCCATGCGTACAATCCCATGATATTGTATGGGCTTGTATAAATGTATTGTTTGGCATAATCTGCCATCGGTATTGCTTTGCTATTCAGGCTTATTCCTTTTGTTCTTTCGATATAGTCTACGAATAACCATTGTGTTGCCCAAGCATCAAGTGAATTTGTAAAGTATGGGGTACTCGGAGAGGAATTTGCATCATACAATCTAGCTATAGATTTATTGAAAGCTGGGCATCCAGATTGGGGTCCATTGTTTGTCATGAATATGACACAGCCTGTTGCGCCATTTGCATCAAAAGCAGATGGTCTTGTTATAGATACGTCATCAAGCACAAAAGGATAGAAGCTTAAAACTGATGTGTGATCTGGAATTCCGTGGGTCCATGTGCTTCCAAGTATGATCTGGAAACCACCACCTTGATTATTTGTCGCAGTAGTCACGGATCCATCGCTATTCGGTCTAAAACTTCCAAGCATATGCAACACTTTATAGTAAGTGTTTCCGGCACCCGGACCAGATTCTACCTTTACCCACATGCTGTTAAAGGAAGTTGCATCCCCTTCTTTACTAGAATACGAAAATCTTCCCGGATATGGGTTTGATGCGGATAAAGTGCTTCCCCATTGCATCACACCGAAATTTCCACTTACGCTTATTTTATTACTAGGATCGATGATAAAACTCTTGCTTGCATTGTAGAATGTTATTCCCGTGGCACCTGTTGGACCGAATCCTGCGACAGTGGTGCCTCTATAAATCGACCCGAGATAATCATAGTGTCTGACCAGATTGGAAGGATCATTTACGACTTCCATCATGGTATTCGTCTCATGAGATAGGACATTCGATATAAATCTTCTTTTGCCGAGATAATTTTCAGAGGGACCGGTGTCACCGAATCTATATGTGTTCCATTCTGCAAACGATGCGCAGGTTCTTCCCGGAGTATCTGATATCGTAGATGTATATGCACTTTCAAAAAAAGCATTTGACCTGTTAATATCATTCAACATTGTCGCTTCTACATCATACATTGCAGTTACACCCAAGAAGTAACCTGCAATCGGTATCCAACCTCTTGTTCTTCCTGCCTTCTGGCCCGCCCCGCTTCCCAAATTAGTGCAGAATACGATGCACGGACCATATGAATCAAGTCCATACTGAACAATTCTTGCAATTCCATCTCTTCTCTGTTCGAAAGTCAACGACAATCCGCTTGTTCTGAATGCCCATGTTGCATATAATAAATCATGCAATGGGAATATAAATTGTTCACCATATGTCGATGAACTGTTGTCGTTATTTTCACCAAACATTGCCCAATATGGAGCAGTCACGTTATAATCGACACCGAATCCAAACTCCGAGAATTGTGTTGGACTTTTCGCCGTATGTGTAGAATATACAATACCTGCATCTGAGCGTAAAGTGGTCAAGGTAATCAGTGTATTTCCCGGAGTTCCCGGAATCTTATTGTTTATAAGTGATATCGGATAAATCGGTCTGTTGATTCTGTCTTCTTCTGGCCATTGAATCGGTGGTCTGAAACAGGTCGTAGATCCAGCCAAAGCCGCAGCAGTAGCGGAGATACAATTCAATACTCCATATGCAAGAGTATTTGATCTGTTTGTTTGCACTTGATACGGGTATCCAGATGCCGCGCCCGGGAAAGATGTTGATTTTGTAATGTCAAAATTAGAGCAGTTAAACACTATTACATCAGTTCCAGATAAAGTAAGTCCAGTAGACAACAATGCTAATCTATTTTCTTCAAACTTATTCAAATCAAAATCTTCATAATTGTTAGGGTTTTCAGTAGAAGAAGTTCCATATGGACCCTTCCAGCCTTTATCGTATTCATAATATGAAATGGAATTGAATGGTTGATTATTATTGAAGCTAGTTGTTCCGTCTTGTTTGTAATAATTAAGAGGAACTGGATTCTTGGCCAGTCCATGAACATAAACAGTTCCTTTATATCCACCTGAAGTTAATGTCAATCCCTCAATTTTGCTATTAGCAGAATATCTGTCAAGAGTAGCACCTGTGGATCCATCAGCAAATTTTGAATTCTTTGTCATGTATTGAAGATTCGCTTGTACGAGTCTCAAATCTGAAGTTTCTTGGACCCAATAAGTTCCGTCATAGAAAGTTCCATAAGTCGTTCCCTTATTCAGTGTAAATGTAAAGGTAACACCAGATGAGTTGCTGGTCAAGGTAAGAAGCGATGTACAAGCAGAACAAGTTTGGCCTTGTGTATACCCAGATAAGAAGACCTGATTTGGTTGACGGCAATTTCCTGCATTTGTATATGTTCCACAACCACCTGTGTCGATATTGCAACAAACTCCTACATTACAAATTTCTCCACAAGATGACTCGTTTTCGTAGAATGTTCCACTCAAAGAATCGCAGGTTGCTCTTGGAATATAACCGTTGCAAGTTAATCCAACGCAGCATATACCTCGATCACATGCAGAACAACCCAAATCAGAATTTACAACAAATGTGTATCCTGCAGATCCTCCAAATTGACCATAATATATGTTGCCCGATGATACGCAATTTTCAGTTGACCCACACTCTGTTCCGTAGATGCACACGTTTCTGTCTGTTGTTGCACCCTTCTTAAAATATCCACCTATTGACAGGCAAGAAGATTGAGCAGTATATCCATAATAAGTTCCTCCTGTACAGCAATTTCCAATAATTAATTCTGGATAGCAAGATACACACCCAGAATTCACATTGAATGTGCCACCAGTAAAATTGCATTGATCTTGTGTCATTATTCCAACACAAGTAACTCCCTTGCAACAAGAACCAACTGGCCTAATCCTGTACTTCAGTGGATTTTCTGCAAATACTTGAACTAAGATCGGTGAACTATAGCTGTATCCAGCAACACCGCCATTTGAAGTGATAAAGGGTGTTGGATTCGGGAACACATTGAATTGTCCAACCGTGAGTCCCGCATGAACAGTTGCATCATTTAGAGAATAATTAACTTTTCTTGAAGTCGTTGCACTTCCAGTTAGACCCATAAATCTATAAACCAACTCGGTTCCGTGCCACACATCATCAGGATTATTATATCCAAGAACAAGACGGAGATATCTTGCAACAGGATACACATCCGTATTGTTTGCTCCTGCCAAATAACCCAAAGTTCTTCCATAATCCGAAGTCTTTCCTGCTGGTGGATCATCGTAACTTATTGCAGTTACACCGTTGTAAACAGGAGCATGTAATGTCACACCTGAATCAAACCATGCCCTAAAGATACTGAAGTTTCCTGATCCTAATCTAAGGGCTTGTATCGCTCCTATGTCACCATCTCTGTTGAATGTAGCAACATTCAGTGTTGCACCACTTCCATGATAATTTCCCGCATTGCCTGTAGTAGCGTCTATCCATGTATCCGCACCAATTTTTGTTTCGTCTACTGGTTGTATTTCATTTCCTGTGAAGCCGGTATCTGTTGCCGAAAAAGTCTTCGTTTTTCTTAAATTTGTGCTTTGGATATCACTGGCTATTTGCGAAAACACGGCAGATGCCAGCATGGGGATATACAAACAATTGCTGCATGTGTAACCCTCAGATATAGAGAAGAAATCTCCTCCAGTTACGGCACATTCTGCTCTAGTCATCACTCCGAGACATACTCCGCCCGTAGCAGAGGTGACACCAGATTCTCCACAGCAAATACCAGTTTCGCATGGATTTATACCGCAAGTAATGCCATAAGTTGCTGCATCAGTATTTGAAACAAAATATCCAGTACATTCAGATTTTTCTATATTCGAAGAACAAGTTACACCTGTGCAACAAATTCCATATGTTACACCGCCAACAGTGCAGTAATTTGGATCATTTACTCCCGGAGTAAAAGCCCCTTTGCATATATTTTGTGTTGTATATGAATATTCATTGTCTAGACCACAACATGCCCCATAAATGCAATCTCCACAGTCACCGTTGATTATAAAATTATTTGATAATTCATAACCATATAAAGTAACTCCTGCGCAAGTGGCTCCGGTGCAGAATGCACCGGATTCGCATGTCAGAGGGTCTTCGGATCCTTCAAATACTATTCCTCCACTGGCTTCACATGCAGTTCGCGAAACATAGTGATGAGTGCCTCCTATACAACAATTCACGTTATCTACGCAAACAGAACATGAAGTTGATGAAGGATAAAATACTCCAGATATACTTGCGCAAGCAGATGCAGAGGTTATTCCTCCCCCGGAACAAGTTCCCCCTGTGCAACAAATACCAGTTGAACAATCACTGCATGTTCCACCTGCAATAAAACTTCCTATAGAAGTAGTACATTGTCCTTGATATACAATTCCACCGGCAGAACATGTTCCTCCTGTGCAACAAACACCAGTTACACATTGTGAGCATGTAAGACCGGCATAGAATATTCCTGATACTGCTTCACATGCTGCCAGACTAGTTTGTCCTCCGCCATAACAAGTTCCGCCGGTGCAGCAGGCACCTAGAATGCACGAAGAGCAAGTCGCTCCTATAATAAAATTGTTTGATATGTTTTGGCTTCTATATCCTATTTGAGCACATGTTGCTCCTGTACAGAATACACCATAATCACATGAAACACAGGTTGCTCCTGCGATAAACAATCCATTACATGCGGCTTGACTGGTTTGTCCTCCACCAGAGCATGTACCTCCAGTGCAGCATGCGCCTAAGATACATGAAGAACATGTTGCACCGACAATGAAATTATTACTTAATGATTGTCCTCTATATCCCAAAGACAGACAAGTTGCTCCAGTGCAATATACACCATAATCACATGCCTTGCATGTAGAACCAGCAAAGAACAAACCCCCTGCAGAATTACAAGATGCTTGAGAAGTCAATCCGCCATTCAAACATGTTCCACCTGTGCAACATACCCCCAGAATACATGAAGAACATGTTGCACCAACAATAAAATTATTAGTTAGGGACTGTCCTCTGTATCCCAATCCGAAACAGGTTTGTCCTGTTCCCGATCCCGTACAGAAAACACCGGCATCACAGATGTATAATGTTTGTCCCGCGAAGAATGTTGCTCCTGCGGTGGTACAATCTCCTCTGATTCCTGCGACACCTCCGCCATTTTGATTACAGCATACACCACTCTGGCAAGCAGAACATCCCTGATTCTGATAAAAAGTACCGTCTGTTACATTACCGAAGAATTGATTTGAAGTGCAAACCCTATCTCCATTAATTTCCAAATCAGATAAGCAATTTGCCCCTGTTGCACATGCTATGCATGTTACTCCAGAAAAAAATGTTCCGTTTATATTTTGGCAATTTATGGCTTCTGTGTTTGAAATGCAATTTCCGCCGGTGCAACATGCACCTTGTTCACATGGCGTAGAACTACAATTTGCTCCTGCATAGAATGTGCCTGCACAAACATTTCCTCTTCTCTGGTCTGTACATATACCATTGTTGCAACAGACACCTATATCACATGCCGAGCATGTCGCTCCACCAAAGAACGTGCCCCCTGTTGCCATGCATGTTCCCATGCTTGTTAGGGTGCATCCGCCTCCCGGTAAGCAACAAGAACCATTAGAACACGCGATGCAAGTCAATCCTGAATTGAAAACTCCACCACAATCATATCTGAAAACATTTTCATTGCAAGTTGCCCCTACACAACAAGATCCAGAATCACAAGCATTCAGATTAAATATTCCGGCAAAAAATACTCCAGTGCAATTTGATTGTCTTACTCCTACAGTACCTTCTCCATTTATACAACAAGTTCCCACTGTGCAATAAGAACATGTTGCGCCCGGCTGAAACTCATTACTTAATTGTTCTCCACGATATCCAGTTCTGATGCAAGTTCTACTAGATCCGCCTCCCGTGCAGAATACACCAATTTCACATCGATTACACGTTAATCCAAGATAAAAAGTACCTCCGACTGAAGTACAAATACTTTGTGATGTTAATTGTCCACCATAGCAAGTGCCGCCTGTACAGCAAGCCCCAAGGAAACATTCCGCGCAGGTAACTCCCGGATAAAAAATACCAACCGAAGGTGGACAGAAATCTTGTGCTGTTTGACCTTCGCCTACACAAATACCACCAGTGCAACAAGCACCAAGGATAACAGCCGGAACAGTGGGCACAACTGCTCCATCTGCAACTAAATTAATTATCCCAGACATTCTGGTATTATCGAGAATTTCACCGGTTGTCAGGTTTTGCCATGCATCAAATGAAATTTGCTTGTACGATACACCTTGGAGTTTAATTATACGAGAGTAAAATGCCATATTTTTTTCCAAAAAGAAAAGGGTCCAAGGTATATATTTGGACCCGATTCGTAAGAAAAAATATGGAATAGGGCGGGTGGGATTCGAACCCACACTGTGTGGATTTTGAGTCCACTGACTCTGCCGTTGGTCTACCACCCCAAAATGCCCCCGATAGGATTCGAACCTATGACCTAAAGATTAAAAGTCTTCAGCTCTACCAGACTGAGCTACAAGGGCTTTGTGCTATGCTTTCATTATAGCGGCACCTGCCGTCATGTCAAGATACCAGTCCGGGACTTCACTATTCTTCCACTTTGCAAACCTTGACTTCTCATTGACATAGTAGTGACGATAAGCTTGCACAGCATCAGGGCACTTATACTGGTCCGGCATGGCCTGTGCAAATGGAGTCAACTTTCCGTATTTAATGTTCATCGGAATACTAAACAAAAAATTGCTGTATAAATTGAACAATGCATGAACTTTGTTGTATCTACGTTCATATTCATAACATAGTTCAAGTCCATGACGGAACAACCAATAATAATTGTCTGTGGTTTCCATTGCCCATCGTGTGCATGGATGGTTCATCATGGTTGCAAGAAGCAACCTTTCATTCCAAATAGAACTGGGATGTACATAGGAAGGAATCTTCCTGCCATTTTTCCCCTCACGATAATAAAAATTACCATCCAGCACACGATGAGCCGTAGAAAGCATCTGCGCAGATTCCAAAATCATCTTTACGACATGCTTGTCGCAAAGATCGCGAGCTGCGTTGACTGGGTTTTCGTCTACAATAAAAATATTCATTAGATTTCTACACACTTAGGAAGCCGACCAATAGCCTGAAGCTTGAGCTTGGTAGCCTTCTTTGCATTCTTCATGGATTCATGAGCACGCATCTTCATCTTGAGATGCTTTTTGCGTTGCTTGCGTCTAGTGCTAATTTGCTTACTTGTCACTATAATCTCCTCCAAGAGGTTCCGAATAACTTTCACGGGTCTTCTTGAACATCTGCAACGTGTTGTTCAACTTCTTCATTATACCAGCAAGTTGCTTGCTGTCAAGCTTGTCGAGCAAGTAACTCTCATAACCATGTACGGCAGCATCTGCACGCTGAACGAGTTCTTCGATAAATTCGTTATCACTATTTTTTACTCTGAACATTTAATCACCAAAAAGAAAGTGTTGATTTGGGTCTTCATATGTCATACGAAGAATGGTTTCATCGAGTTTTTGACGCAAATCTCTCAACTCACCGATCGAATACCCATCAATGCATTCTTTAGTGTCCCAATCAATCAGACATGCGACTTTTTCGCTTGAGGAGGGGTTTGAGGATGAATTCTTCTCTGAATTTTCCAAAATTCTCGTATTGTTCTTCACCTCGTAGAGAATTACCTTCGGGTCCCGGATACATGTAGTCCCAGTCTTCTCCCCTGAGAACTGCTGCAACTTTTCGTTGTTCATAATTGAGACTTGCTTTTCGTATTCTTTTAAATGATAAGACTTGCTCATAGTAGAAACTTTTCCAATCTCCCACATCCAAATCGATAACCGATATCAATGATGGAAATCTGGGGCTGAATGCGTTTTGTGATCCCGGAAATTCCGGTTTGATGCACCGCATAGTTCGTATACCCTTAGAGTATACACGATTGAACATGATCTGGCAAGGACCTTCATTTAACATCTCCATAAAAAGTTCTGGAGAGTGTTCATAAATCTCCACATCTTCCATTCCAGCAAACTGTCCATCTTCATCTCGTTGCTGTTTAAATGTAGTTACTGTTTTATCAGGAAACATTTATCATCCCTTTGGGATTTTGATTTTTTGTCCTACGCTTATTCTATTTGGATCCTTTATACCACTCGCTGCTGCAATGTTTTCAACCGTTCTACCTGTTCTTCTTGCAATTGCAGACAGTGTGTCTCCAGATTTTATTTCATATTCCTCGAAATCCTGATCTGCTGCAGGTGCAGGTGCCGCTGAAGTTGAGGTGGGAGCAGGAGTTTCATCTTTTTGGTTTATGATTCTATCTACTTCAGCATAATACCTTGGATCCTGTTCTCTTGTTTGTCCTCTCCATCTTTGAGTCAAAACATCAACGTTAAATTCTCCCGGTTTTAATTTTTTATTGTGTTCCAAATCAGCACGAAGTCCACAGAAGAGTGAATTGCACATTCTTTTGTAGCCTTCGTGATATTCTTCTCCACCCAACACACCAGATCCACCTCTTCCATATACAGGATCTTTCGAATCCATGTACTGTGTCTTCATTTTTTCACCTTGTTCGATGAATTTCTTCACATATTCTTCATTTCCGGCAAAAAGTTTTGGTCTTCTTGTCATCATGTCCTGTATCAAGGTGTGTGTTACTTGAGTTGGACCGTATGCAGTGGAGTTTTTTCCGACAGTTCTCATCCATGGATTCTCAAAACTTCCAGTTTCAGCAGTGGAAAATGCATTGTACAAGCGTTCATGCATCGGATCGGTCCAGATTGGTGGAGGTTCCGGCTTTTTTTCCTCTTCGGCTGGTGCTTGTTCAGTCAAATTCAATCTCACGCCGAATTTTAGAGCATTTTCAAGCAATTTTTCTCGAATTTGTGTCATTGCGACCCTCTGCATTGACAAATTTTTCTCTTCTTTGACCTCTTTTTTGAAAGTTTTGTCCAAAAATCTTTTCATAACTTTATTTTCCTGTAAAAATGCCCACTTTTATGTATTTCGAAGATTTGTCTTGACAGATTTGACGAGAATGTTACAATTCCCTTGTCCTGATTCAAGCCAAAATCTAATTTTAGATATTTTTAAGATCATACATAATTTTCAGGAGAACAAACATGCTCGATAGAAGATTAATGTTATCTTATCTCGACGGGTTGATCAACGAATCCGAGAGAAAACAAATGAGAAAAGTTGAACAATTGCGTTCGTCGGGCACTCCACAAGGGGAAGCCGCAGCGAGAGCGATTGAAACTCGTCGTGGTGAGCGTTTTGAGAAGCATCGTCAGGAAAGAAAGACCGAACCGGGTCTGAAGAGTGGCATCGAAAGAAGAAAAAGAAAAGCAGCCGAGAAAAATAAGACCAGCCACTCGACCCAATTGTTCCAAAGAATTGAAAAGATAGGTGATCAGATCGCAGCCCGTGTCGCATCAAATGATCCAGAGAGAAGAGAAGAAGTGAAGATGCTCTCTCGGGATCTAACAAAACTCACAGCTAGATTCAAAAAAGTGAAAGCCAGAGAAAAGTCCGGAGCCCCGAGCAAGAGAGAAGAACGCAAGGCTCGTAAAGATGGTCCAGATCTGCACTGAATAGGCAGATACCCCATCGAAACTCAAGGATGTCTCCTCTAAATAAGGTAAATTCATTCAAAGGAGAAAACATGTTGAATTTTATCAAGAATTTCATCGCAGACGAGCGCGGCTCCGAAAGCACCGAACTTGCCATCACCACCCTCGTCGTTGCAGGCGGAGCTGTATCAGGCTACACCAGCGTCAAGGACAAGATCGGTGACAAGACCGACGACCTGCTCGGCAAGCTTGACGAGTCCACTGCGGACTGAGTAGGAAGTAAATAAAGTTTTACGAGGGGCTCCGTTTGGAGCCCCTCATTTTTTGGCAAGTTTCAACAATTTGTTCGGCACGACTTGAGTCTTGATGTGGGTCTTGTCTGCCATGTACAACTTTGCCAATCTGTGCGTGCCATCGATGATCCAACCCGAAGTGCTGAGAAGAATTGGATAGCGAGTGTTGGCTTTCTTCACTCTTTTCAGGAACCTTTTATTTGGACGTTCCAGCAGTTTGCCGAGGTTTCCTTCTTTCGTATCGACTTCGTGGTTTTTTTTCAAAAGAGAACTTATTTTTTTCTCTTTTACGGGGATACGATGTTGTTTCACAAGATCCACAATTTTTCCAACGTCATATGAAGCATGATTATCCGAATATGTTCCGGTGACTTTTGATTCGGTGAGATAGGATAGGAAGGAATGCATGAGAGTATTTATTTTCACTAAATAATTCTGATTCACTCAAAGGATAACAAATGCAATCAAGACTAGACATAATCTTAGAAACCGTCAATCAAATCCTCGCTGAAGGAAAAGGCGACAAAAGAGGAGCAGGACGTAAAAAAAACGTGAAAAAAGCAAGACAAAGAATCAAAAGCGACATGAAAGGTCTGGCTCGCGTAGAAGACGAGATGAGTGATATCAGCGGAGTTCAGGATCGTTTCTGGACTCCAGAGAGGGCAGGCAGAGAAGAGGAGCTTGAGCAGTCATATGGCAAGATTCAGGATAGAATCGCTACGGCAAAGAGAAGAATAGAAAGAAGAAGCTGAGAATGAAATAAAATTTTTTAAAGGGGTCCCTGTAAAAGGGGACCCTATTTTATTTTTGGGGGTAGGGGTCAAAAGGGACCCGTTGTAGGATTTTATCTAAATACTTTTTATGAACAGAAAAATAAAAATACAAGAACAAGTCTTTAAAATTTTAAATGAAGATGTTCCAGTGACCAGTCTTCCTTTAGATGTTTTACGATCACTTGGAATGTATCGCGGTCTGATGACACCCGCTCAATATGGACGGCTAACAAGTCCGATTGGGAGTATAATAGACAGATTGAGCGGAAACGCATTGACACCGTGGAAAGAAAAAGCAACTCAATTTGGGCTGAAGCAATTACACGGTAAAAGATTTGATAAATTAGAATTATTACAAAAAATGCTTTCAAAAACACAATGGACATCTGACTTGCCCTATATCGACAAAGCTGCCGAAAGAGCAGCTTTCTATCGTTCTTATCCCAAGAGTGCTTCTACTATTGCCCGACTTGAACGGTTAAACTCCAGATGGCCTTTTACCAGAGAAAATATTCCAAGATCAGTAATACTGAAAAAGCAACGATTAATACAAGCTCGTAAAGACACAATAATGGATCCTCGGGGCAATAATTTTCTTGATCCAAAATCATTGAGAGATCAGAGATTAAAAAAAATAGCAGACGCTGCTTTCGAAAGAGAACTAAGACAATCAAAAACAGGATTAGGTCTTAATGATTATATAAACAGAAAATTTTATAAAAATGCAGACAAAGTAAATGATGCTATACTAAAACGTACATCTTCAACAGCAAGTTCCATGGGACAAGGCAAACCATTAACGACAAAACCATCCCTCGGTAGAGGTCTGGCTGGGGGTATCGGTGGACTTGGCGCAGGAATTGCTGCAGATTATTTGACAGGAAAAGCTCTCGACGCTGCCGGTGTGGAAAATGAAACGGCAAGAGATGTCGTGGGCACTCTGGCAAGCAACACGGTCGGGGGTGCCGTAGGAACAGCCTTGGCGGGACTTGGAGCGGGAGCGGGAGCCGCTGCAGGTGCTGTAAGTGGCATAGGTTCGTTGGCAGGATGGTACGCTGCTAGAGGTATCCTGAAAGTCGCAGATGAAATAACTGGCAGTGATTTGTCACAACAAAAAACAAATCCATTTGAAATTTATTCAGATTATAAAAGAGATCAAGAAAGAGATAAAGAAGTAGAAGAAGCAGAAACAGATAGATTGGCAAGACTACATTCCCCAGAAGGTCAAAGAAGAAGAGAAGAAATGAAAGCTATTCTAGGACCAAAAAAGCCTGTTGAGCCACTTGATCAAAGAAAGTTTTATCAACCCAATCCAATACAAGGATTTATTTAAGAATTAAAAATTAAAGTTTTTCAAACGGGTCCCTGTAAAAGGGGACCCTTTTTATTTTTGGGGGTAGGGGTCAAAGGGGACCCATTAAAGATTTTTGGGGTCCCTGTAAAAGGGGACCCTATGAGAATTTTTGATTAAGGGTTTTTTTCGAAAAAAAGACGGTGTGTTTCGAGCTAGCCACCGGGGTACCGGAGGGACCCGTCCCATAACACTGTCGGGACAGCCCCCCACCCCCCACTTATTATCGGACTGGTTCGTTCCTTTATTCACAAACAAAAGCGGAAGCGTTCTTATCGGTCGAGCCGATAATAATGGTAGAATGGGCAGAGTCGAGTTTATCTAAACAAATGCAACCTAACATAATCAAATGCCTCGCAAACTAAATCAAATGCAAACAAACATAATCAAAGCAGATTATCGGACTCACCTTATCGGACAGGTTATCCACAATGTTATCGGACTTAGTGCGGCTGCGGTACAATGCGAGTTACAAGACCTAAGCAAATGGTATAATGATACCAAACCAAACAACTCAAACACTCGAATGGGTACAGATACAAACCTCTCAGAGTGTGTGAATTTATATGGGATTTGTTTGTTTGGCTAGTCATGCATGTTGAT
>Ga0075470_10000262_pt1 | contig 17533 bp, 22 predicted proteins | sample DEB19_08_DNA_4_FD_71482 | JGI IMG/M metagenome (GOLD analysis project Ga0075470, IMG submission 71482) | Aqueous microbial communities from the Delaware River and Bay under freshwater to marine salinity gradient to study organic matter... | ecosystem: Environmental > Aquatic > Marine > Coastal ... | reverse complement strand
AAGGAAAGGCACTCAATGCAGTCGCCAGCCGAAATGTCAAGGTTCTGGTGGTTGGTAACCCTGCCAATACCAATGCTTTCATCGCGATGAAATCTGCGCCAGATCTGCCGCGTAAAAATTTCACGGCGATGTTACGGCTGGATCACAACCGGGCGCTCTCTCAAATCGCTGCCAAAACGGGCAAGGCAGTCGCTGACATCGAGAAGCTCTGCGTCTGGGGTAACCACTCGCCAACCATGTACGCCGATTATCGCTTTGCCACAGTGGGTGGGGATGCCGTCAAATCCCTAATCAACGACCAAGTTTGGAATGAAACGGTTTTTCTGCCCACCGTAGGCAAGCGCGGTGCTGCGATCATCGATGCGCGTGGTCTGTCTTCAGCGGCCTCTGCTGCCAATGCCGCCATTGACCACATGCGGGACTGGGCACTGGGCACCCAGGGCAAGTGGGTCACCATGGGAATTCCCTCGGATGGTCAGTACGGCATTCCCAAGGACATCATGTTTGGCATGCCTGTAATCTGCGCCAATGGTGAATACAAGGTTGTGGAAGGTCTGGACATTGATGACTTCAGCCGAAAGTGCATTGATAAGACCCTGGCCGAACTGCAGGGTGAGCAAGACGGTGTGAAGCACCTTTTGTAGAGCGTGCAGCGCGATTTCCAAGGCGGGTAAATTTCTGACCGGATTTACCTAAAAACATCGCAAAGGCCAAATTTTTTAATGCATCCGCGTGACGTTTTATTGGGGGCTCAGGCTGGTGCTGTGTCACTGCCCGTTTGTGACCATTACAGCGGCGTTGAGCAGCGGATGCGAAAAAGCCTGCAACTGCAGGCTGAAATGATTGCTGAATTTGGTACTTGCGTTTTTGACGCATCGCTTGACTGTGAAGACGGCGCTCCCGTCGGCGGCGAAATGGACCATGCGCAACTGGTTGCTGGGCTGGCGCAGGAGGCATACCATCAGGCGAGTACCAAGAAGCTGCCTGCATCGCCTCGGGTGGCTGTTCGATTGCATCCAGTTGATCACCCCTGCTTTGACCTTGATGTGGATACCGTAGTAAGTGCGGCCGCCAGGGAACTTTGTCATCTGATGATCCCCAAGGTGGAGTCAGTGGCTGATATTGAAAAAGCTGTAAAGGCTGTGGATGCCGCAGCAAAAAAAGCCGGTCGTCTTGAACCCTTGCCTATTCAGGTATTGCTTGAATCCCCTGCAGCCGTCCACCGTGCATTTGACATTGCTGCTCACCCCAGGGTTCAGTCGATCAGCTTTGGATTGATGGATTTTGTCTCTGCGCACGCTGGCGCAATTCCGGACAGTGCCATGAGTTCTCGACTCGATGGTAGCGAACCAGGGCAATTCAGCCATCCCCACGTTGTTCGGGCTAAGCTGGAAATCGCCGCTGCGTGCCATGCCCATGGCAAGGTCCCGTCTCATTGTGTTGTGACTGAATTCAATGACCATCAAGCCATCAGCCTGGCAGCTAAAAAGGCAGGACGTGAGTTTGGTTTCACGCGGATGTGGAGCATTCACCCCAATCAGATCCGACCTATTCTGGAAGCTCTTGCACCCAGCGCGGCAGATATCGAGCGGGCGGCAGCACTGACCGAAGCGGCGCAAGCAGCTCAGTGGGCACCAGTTAGTTTTGAAGGCCAGCTGCATGACCGTGCCAGCTATCGTTATTTCTGGCAAGTGCTGGAGCGGGCTCACCAGACCGGCAGAGAGTTACCGAATTCGGTGAAGGCGTTTTTCTGAATTTGAAAGTCAACGACGGCACCATGAAACTCCTGGCCTTACTGCTTGTTTTGCTTTTGTTCCAAAACGGGTTGCCAGCTATGGCTCAGACCAACCAGCCTATCAAAAAGTCGATCCAACCCGCCAAAAAGACAGTGCAAAAGTCCAGCCGGATAACACCCAAGCGCCAGCCTGTAACACCGGTCGTGGTCCAACCCCCGGTTCTTCCGCTCATCCCGCTGGGTGAGGCTGAGCTGGAATTGGCCAAACTGGTGTTTGTGGGGCGCCTACCCTGTGAAAATCGTAGTTGGGTGACAGTCGAGAGTTCTCCGCACGGTCCGGGGTACTTTCAGCTGCGCACAGATAACCTGACCTACCACATGGCGCCCGTTGCGACCACAACCGGTGCTATCAGGTTGGAGGATCGGCGCGCGCAGGTCACCTGGTTGCAGTTGGCCAACAAATCAATGCTTGTCAGTGACAAGTTGGGAAGGCGTCTGGTGGATGCGTGCATGAACCCGGACCAGATCCAATTTGCTCAGGAAATGGTAGAGCGTCCTCGGCCGTCGGTCCTGGATCCAGAACCCGAACCAGCACCAACTTCTGAGGGCGCAGTTGCCCAGCGATGAATTTTTTGGAATATTTCTCAAGGAGTCCCCATGTTAAAAGAGTACCGTGCCCATGTTGCTGAGCGTGCTGCACTTGGAATACCTGCTTTGCCCCTGACTGCCAAACAAACGGCTGAGTTGATCGATTTGCTGAAAAACCCGCCTGCCGGTGAAGAGGCCTTGCTGGTAGAACTGATCACTTATCGGGTTCCGGCCGGGGTTGACGATGCCGCCAAGGTCAAGGCCAGTTACCTTGCTGCTGTGGCGCATGGCAAGGAGCAGTGTGCGCTGATCAGTCGGGAAAAAGCGACCGAATTGCTGGGCACCATGCTGGGGGGGTACAACCTATCCCCGCTGATCGAACTGCTGGATGATGCCCTGGTGGGTGGGGTTGCCGCCCAAGGTCTCAAAACAACCTTACTGATGTTTGATCAGTTCCACGATGTGCAGGAAAAGGCTGAAAAAGGAAATGCTAATGCGCAGGCCGTTCTCAAAAGCTGGGCCGATGCCGAATGGTTTACCAGTCGCCCCGAGGTTCCTCAAAGCATGACAGTTACCGTCTTCAAGGTGCCCGGTGAGACAAACACTGATGATTTATCTCCTGCGCCCGATGCCTGGAGTCGACCGGACATCCCACTGCATGCACTGGCCATGTTGAAGAACAAACGCGAGGGCGCCCCCTTTCAGCCGGAAGAAGACGGAAAGCGTGGACCGATCAAGTTCATCACTGACTTAGCAGCCAAAGGCAACCTAGTGGCGTATGTCGGCGATGTCGTCGGCACGGGTTCATCGCGTAAATCTGCCACCAACAGTGTTCTATGGTTTACCGGAAAGGATATTCCTTTCGTTCCCAACAAGCGCTTTGGCGGGGTCTGCCTTGGCAGCAAGATTGCGCCTATCTTCTACAACACCATGGAAGATGCCGGGGCCTTGCCGATTGAGCTGGATGTTAGCCAGATGAATATGGGAGACGTGATCGAACTGCGACCCTACGAGGGCAAGGCACTCAAGGAGGGCAAGGTCATTGCCGAATTTTCGGTGCGAAGTGATGTCCTGTTTGATGAGGTCAGGGCCGGTGGACGGATCCCTCTGATCATCGGACGAGGCCTTACGGCCAAGGCTCGGGAGGCCCTAGGGTTGCCGCCTTCGACCCTGTTTCGCCTGCCCAGCAGCCCGACTGCAAAATCCAAAGGGTTTACTTTGGCGCAGAAAATGGTGGGCCGCGCGTGTGGTCTGGCCGAAGGACAGGGTGTCCTGCCGGGCACTTACTGCGAGCCCCGCATGACCTCGGTGGGGTCGCAAGACACCACTGGAACCATGACCCGTGATGAATTGAAAGACCTGGCCTGCCTGGGTTTTAGCGCTGATCTGGTCATGCAGTCCTTCTGTCATACCGCTGCCTATCCCAAACCCGTTGATGTCAAGATGCACCACGAACTCCCCGAGTTCATGAGCAACCGCGGAGGAATCTCGCTTCGTCCAGGCGATGGCATCATCCATTCCTGGCTTAACCGGATGCTCTTGCCCGACACTGTTGGCACCGGTGGCGACAGCCATACCAGGTTTCCGATTGGTATTTCATTTCCGGCCGGATCCGGCTTGGTTGCGTTTGCTGCCGCTACCGGGGTGATGCCGCTGGACATGCCTGAATCTGTCCTGGTGCGCTTCAAGGGAACAATGCAGCCCGGCGTCACCCTGCGTGACCTTGTGCATGCCATTCCTCTCTATGCGATCAAGCAGGGACTTCTGACGGTTGAAAAGAAAGGCAAGAAAAACATTTTTTCTGGCCGAATTCTCGAAATTGAAGGCTTGCCAGATTTGAAAATCGAGCAAGCCTTTGAACTCGCCGACGCCTCTGCCGAGCGGTCTGCTGCCGGATGTACTGTGGCGCTGAACAAAGAACCTGTCATCGAGTACCTCAACAGCAATATTGTGTTGCTCAAGAACCTGATTGCCCAAGGCTACCATGATGAACGTACGATTGCCCGAAGGATCAAAGCCATGCAAGCCTGGCTTGCCAAGCCAGAGCTGCTCAAGGCTGACAAGGACGCTGAATACGCTGCAGTCCTTGAAATCGATTTAAATGGAATTACCGAGCCGATTGTCTGTTGCCCCAATGATCCGGATGACGCCAAAACGCTGTCTGATGTTGCGGGAGCGACCATTGATGAGGTGTTCATTGGATCCTGCATGACCAACATTGGCCACTTCCGCGCGGCTTCTAAATTACTTGAAGGCAAGCGCGATATTCCCGTCAAGTTATGGCTTGCGCCACCTACCAAGATGGATCAGCGGCAACTGTCGGAAGAGGGGCACTATGGTGTATTTGGTCAGGCTGGTGCCCGCATGGAAATGCCCGGTTGTTCCCTTTGTATGGGAAATCAGGCGCAGGTCAAGGAAGGCGCCACGGTCATGTCGACCAGTACGCGCAATTTCCCCAACCGGCTGGGAAAAAACACCAATGTCTATCTGGGATCCGCTGAACTGGCTGCGATTTGCTCGAAGTTGGGTCGCATCCCTAGCCGTCAGGAGTATTTGACTGACATTGGTGTGCTCAATGCCAACGGGGACAAGATCTACAAGTACATGAACTTCGATCAAATCGAGGATTACAAGGATACCGCCCGAGCCGTTGAGGTTTAAGTTTTTGACCAGTCGCTAACCAGAAGCTGCGCCTGTCGCCTTTGCGCACTCGTTTCTGGTTGGTTGGATAACTGATTGGTCGTTCTCAACTTTGAAAGTTGCAGCTTGACTGGCCGGACTGGGCGGCGTGACCTTCAACGCTCTGAGATAAACTGGGGGCGTGACATTTAGGGATAGCGCCCTCTCACAAGTATTCAAATTAGGAGACCTCGATGCTGTTTGCCAAACTCATGCCACGCGATGGCAGTTTTTTTGAACTATTCAACCAGCATGCCGACCGTATTGTCGAAGCCGCACGTGCTTTTTCGCTGTTGGTGGAACACTACAACGATCTGACCTTACGTGAGCAGCACAATCGGGATGTCGACAGTGCCGAACGTGCAGCCGACCGGATTACGCACGAAGTCAATCGGGCTTTGCACAGGACATTCATCACACCGATTGACCGCGAGCAGATTCATAACCTGATCAATACCCTGGATGACGTGGCCGATCTACTCCAGGACTCAGCTGAGACCATGGCCCTTTATGACGTTCGTCACATGACTGACGAAATCGCACGTCTGACCGACCTAAGTGTCAAATGCTGTGAACGCGTCAAGGATGCCGTCAACATGCTGGGCAACATTGCTGATCCAAAAACAGCCGAAGCGGCGCTGAAAACCTGTGAGGAAATCGACCGCTTGGAGTCCGATGCTGATCGGGTGATGCGAAATGCCATGAGCAAGCTGTTTCGTGAAGAGCCCGATGTGCGCGAGGTAATCAAGCTCAAGGCGATCTATGAGTTGCTTGAAACAGTGACAGATAAGTGTGAGGACGTTGCCAACCAGATCGAGGGCATCGTCCTCGAGAATTCCTAATAGGGCAACGTCACATGGAAGGCATCCAAAGCGCCCTGTGGGTGATCATTTTGCTGGTGTTTCTGGCGCTGGCTTTTGACTTCATGAACGGTTTTCATGACGCGGCCAATTCAATTGCTACCGTCGTCTCGACCGGGGTCTTGCGTCCTGGACAAGCCGTTCTGTTTGCCGCCTTTTTTAACTTTGTTGCAATCTTCATTTTTCATCTCAGTGTGGCCGCCACCGTCGGCAAGGGGATTGTCCAGCCCGGTGTTGTCGACACCCACGTGGTCTTTGGAGCCTTGATTGGCGCCATTACCTGGAATTTCATTACCTGGTACTACGGAATTCCCAGCAGCTCCTCGCATGCCCTTATCGGTGGAATTGTGGGCGCTGTCATCGGAAAGGCCGGGACGGATGTCCTTTTGTCCGCAGGCATCATGAAGACTGTCATCTTCATTTTCGTGTCTCCATTGCTTGGTTTTCTATTGGGCTCCCTGATGATGTTGTTGGTGGCCTGGGTGTTTCGAAGGGCCTCCCCATCCCGCGTGGATGGATGGTTTCGTCGTCTCCAACTGGTATCGGCTGGCGCCTATAGCCTAGGGCATGGCGGCAATGATGCTCAAAAGACCATTGGCATCATCTGGATGTTGCTGGTAGCGACCGGTTATGTCACATCGACGGAGGCTTCGCCTCCTGCATGGGTTATCGTGTCTTGCTATATGGCCATTGCCCTGGGGACCATGTTTGGTGGCTGGCGCATTGTCAAAACCATGGGCCAGAAAATCACCAAACTCAAGCCAGTTGGAGGTTTTTGTGCTGAAACAGGCGGTGCCATGACTTTGTTTTTGGCCACCATGCTGGGAATACCAGTTTCCACAACTCATACCATCACAGGTTCAATTGTCGGGGTTGGTTCCGCCCAACGTGCCAGTGCAGTGCGTTGGGGGGTTGCGGGCAACATCGTCTGGGCCTGGATTTTCACCATTCCAGCCAGCGCTTTTGTGGCCATCGTGGCCTACTGGGTCAGTCTCAAATTATTTTGACGACATAAGCCGTTGAACCTGTTGAGTTTGATGTGGCAATGCCCTGCCAAATCATCACACCTGACCCTGGGGCCGCACCTTATTGGCTGATACGCAGACCTTCCTGAACCTGGTATTCAAAATAACGCTGAAAACTGAAAGCCAGACTGGCCAACAGCACAGCGGTGCCTATGAGCAAGGCGCTGGCGACAGCCCCGATTGTCAGCCAGTTGGTTCTGCCGGGTGGCGCATCTGGTGACGCGCTTGTATTGAATTTTGCATTCCATCGGTCCGGCGACATCAGTCCGTAGACGATGGCATTCAGTGCGCAACCGGCGATGGTGAAGCCAAGCAGTGGAACCAAAAGCCAACTCAGGAAATCGTCAAGTCCAAACCGGGTGATGCGCTGTAGGCCATACATGCCCAGGAGCGTCGGCAAGGGCAACAGCCAACCGATGAAGTCGGACAAGCCGAACAGGTAGAAGCGGTGCAGGCCCAGGGGTCCGAAAATAAATGTCAGCCATGCGGCCAGAGTTTTGTTTTTCATGTCAAGAAGATGTCTGATTCGTAGGTGGTTTCAAATCTCCAGATCCAAGCGTGATTTCCATCAGGACAGTATCGAGCCAGCGATCAAACTTCCACCCCGTAGCCCGAAGTCTGCCCGCCGGCGCAAATCCACACGCCTGATGCACCCCTATGGAGCTGAAATTTGAGGAGTCTCCAATGACTGCGATCATCTTGCGCATGCCGGATTGCTCGGCGCGCACCAACAGTTCAGACAACAGTGCCCGACCCAGCCCAAGCCCCTGGGCGTCTTGACGCATATAAATTGAGTCCTCCGCGGCATACCGGTACGCTGGGCGAGGGCGAAACCAGTTGCAGTAAGCATAGCCTATGACTTTTCCCATCGTCTCGCACACAAGCCAGGGCAGCCCGCGACTGGTTACCTCCTTGAAGCGGGCGGTCATATCTGCAAGGCTGGGGGGGTCTATTTCAAAAGTGCCGGTACCGTTTTGGACGTGCCAGCCATAAATTTCGGTAATGGCGGGCAGATCCTGCTCTTGGCATGATCGAATGGTTGGCATTTTTCCAAAAAAGATATAATTATGGGTTCATTCAGTGTGTCGCTGGCCGGGTGGCCATGTCGCGTGTCTCAACATTGGATAGAAATAGCTTCACGGCTGGGATCATTCCCAAACACCAAAGGATAAATCATGGTCGTTATTCGACTTTCTCGCGGAGGTGCGAAAGCCCGTCCGTTTTTCAACATCGTGGTTGCTGACAAGCGGGTTCGGCGTGACGGTCGCTTTATCGAGCGCATTGGTTTTTACAACCCAATTGCCGCGTCGGGCGAAGAGAGCCTGCGCATTGCGCAAGATCGCATGACCTATTGGAAAAGTGTCGGCGCTCAGACTTCGGACACAGTTGAGCGTCTGTTGAAGCAGGCTACCCAAAAAACGGCGGCCTGAGCTCGTGATCGCAGGCCTCGAACCTGCTGAATTGCCTGCTGATGCTGTGGAAGTAGGCACAATTCTTGATGCCTGGGGCATCAAAGGCTGGTTCAAGGTCTCGTCCTACAGCGCCTCACCAGAGGCGCTGTTTTCTTCCAAGCGCTGGTATCTGATGCCCGCTGAAAAAGGTCCCAGGGGCTTTAGTGGTGTTGCATTGCTTCGAATCAGTACAGCCCGGGAGCATTCTGAGGGTTTGGTAGCCAGCGCTCAGGAGTTCACCGATCGATCTCAAGCCGAGATATTGCGCGGAGCGCGGATTTTCATTCCTCGGTCCAGTTTTCCCACGCCGGATACAGACGAGTTCTATTGGGTTGATCTTATTGGCCTGGAAGTCGTCAATCGCGAGGGTCTGTCATTAGGTAGGGTCAAGGATTTTTTGGCCACCGGTCCACAGACGGTGATGGTAGTGAGCTTTGAGCAGCAAGGTAAACAATCCGAGCGAATGATTCCCTTCGTCTCAGCTTATGTCGATGCCGTCGATCTCGCGGCGCGGCGCATTACTGTTGATTGGCAGCCGGATTACCTTTAACGGGTGACTGTATTTCATGCGGTTTGATGTACTGACCTTGTTTCCGGAGTTCTTTGTCCCCTTGATCAACAGTGGGGTGACACGCAGGGCATTTCAGTCCGGGCAAATTCAGGTGGTGTTGCATAACCCACGCGATCATGGCGAAGGCAACTACCGCCGGGTGGATGATCGTCCTTTTGGTGGTGGGCCCGGCATGGTGATGCTGGCCGAACCGCTGACGCTCACGCTGGCGCAAGCGCAATCCCAGCGTAAAAAGCCGGCCCCGGTTCTGATGTTTTCGCCCCATGGACGTGCGCTGCACCATGGCATGGTCCAGCGCTGGTCTAAAAGTGAAGGAGCGATTCTGGTTTGTGGCCGTTACGAAGGAGTTGATCAACGCTTTATTGACGCTTTCGTGGATGAGCAGGTCAGTTTGGGCGACTTTGTCATGTCGGGTGGTGAATTTGCCGCCTTGGCCTTGCTTGATGCGGTTGCCAGGCTCCAGCCAGGAGTGCTGGGGGACGCGGAAAGTCACGCCCAGGACAGCTTCAATGCCGGACTCGATGGCCTGCTTGATTGCCCTCATTACACCCGTCCCGAATCCTGGAACGGGCAGCAGGTGCCAGTCGTTTTATTGTCCGGCAACCATCAACGGATTGAGCAATGGAGGCGTCAACAGCGGCTAAGACTGACAAGTCAACTCAGGCCGGACTTGCTTGCACATGCCAGAAGCCAGGGGCGATTGAGCCAGGAGGACGAAAGTTTCCTGAAGACCTTGTCCAGTTAATTCCGTCTTGCTCATCCTGATATAATGCTATGTTTTGATCCTCTGTACGGCCGTCTGGTGGTTTCAAATCCAGGCTGTTGACGCACCAATCCCGGTGCAGGCGCGAACATGATCCAAAGAGGCCATCATGAACCTTATCCAAACCCTCGAGCAAGAGGAGATCGCCCGTTTGGGCAAAAACATTCCTGAGTTTGCACCTGGTGACACCGTTGTCGTCAGCGTCAAAGTCGTTGAAGGAACCCGTAAGCGCCTGCAGGCATACGAAGGCGTCGTTATCGCAAAACGCAACCGTGGCCTCAACAGCGGCTTTACCGTTCGCAAAATCTCCAGTGGTGAGGGGGTGGAGCGCACATTCCAGACCTATAGCCCCCTGATTGCAAGTATTGAAGTTAAGCGCCGGGGTGATGTCAGGCGTGCCAAGTTGTACTACCTGCGTGAACGCTCAGGAAAGTCGGCTCGCATCAAGGAAAAACTGGTCAGCAAGGCAGTTGCGGCCAGCGAATAAGCCAGAAATTCAAAATCAAAACCGCCTCCAGCCGATGCTAGTGGCGGTTTTTTTATTTGAGCTGATCAAACCGTGACCCAACCGATCACATCGCTATCGCAAATTCCGGGATTTGACCCGCGGCTTGCACCTGTGATTGGCCGCGATTTGGATTTGCCTTGCGCCTCCCCAGAAGTTCTGGCCCCGGATGCTCTTCGCCAGCGATTTAATGTTCCTCCTCTATGGCAGCCAGAATTAAGAGCCGAGCCTTTATTTACTGATCGTGCCCCACGTTCAGCGGCAGTTCTTGTCCCAATCATCACCCATGACAGGCCTACCGTACTGCTGACCCAACGCACCCAGCAACTTAGAAATCACTCAGGTCAGGTTGCTTTTCCGGGGGGGAAAGTTGACCCCGAGGATGTCGATATTGTTGCAGCCGCGCTGCGTGAAGCCGAAGAGGAGATCGGTCTGTCCCGAGCCTTTGTGCAGGTACTGGGAACGCTGCCGGTCTACACAACGGGAACCGCTTTCATGGTCACCCCAGTTGTAGCCTTGGTCCAACCCGGGTTTACGCTGACCCTCAATCCGGAAGAGGTGGCTTCAGCTTTTGAGGTCCCCCTGGATTTCCTGATGAACCCGGCTAATCATCAAAGACATCAAGTCCAATTTGGTGAGTTGAACCGAGAGTGGTTTTCCATGCCCTTCCAGGATGGGCCTAGCGAACGTTTTATCTGGGGCGCTACCGCGGGGCTGCTGCGAAATTTGTACCGATTTGTTACTGCTTGAACGCAGCGCTAAGATTCGCCTATGAGTTTTCTATCCGTCTTGGTAGCGTTGTTGCTTGAACAGGCGCGCCCGTTGAGTGTGAACAATCCCGCCGGGGCCGCCCTGCGTGGGTGGCTTCAGTGGTTAGTGCATAGCCTGGATGCCGGTCGCCTGCTTCATGGCTGGCTGGCATGGGGCCTTGCTGTGATTGCCCCAGCAGTGGCCGCGATGGGTATTTACTGGGCATTGCAATATTGGCTTGGTTGGCCAGCAGCCATTTTTTGGAACATCCTTGTCTTGTACCTTACTCTGGGATTTAGGCAATTCAGCCATCATTTCACTGAAATTCGTGCTGCCATTGACGCTGATGATGACAGCAAGGCACGTGAACTGTTTGCCAAGTGGTCGCAATCTGATGTCCGTGAACTCAGCAGACGCGAACTTGTCCGGCTTGTCATAGAGCGATCGGTCCTGTCTGCGCATCACCATGTTTTTGGGGTTCTGGCATGGTTTTCAGTGCTCGCAGGATTGGGCTTGGGTCCGATGGGCGCCGTTCTTTACCGATTGGCCGAGTATTTGCCACGGTTTTCGCAGAATAACTTGCAGCAGGATGTCGCGCCGGTCAGCGATGCCATGCTTCGGGCAGCTCAGACCGGCTGGCATTGGATCAACTGGATTCCAGCGCGGGTCACGGCCTTGGGTTTTGCAGTCGTGGGCAGCTTTGAGGATGCGATCGAGAGTTGGCGTAGCTTCCAGGCTCAATTTGGAGATAACAATGAGGGAATCATCATTGCAGCGACAGCTGGCGCAATCAATGTTCGGCTAAGTCCTGATGTGGCTGCGCCCTTACCCCTGGATTCTGAAGCGCTGGTTGCGCCAGTTCGTGCAGATCCCGAGCCAGCGCATTTGAGAAGCATTGTGGGATTGATATGGCGGTCAGTCGTCATGTGGATGCTGTTGCTTTTCCTGCTCACCCTGGCTCGCCTTTTGGGCTAGAGTTCAATATCGCGCTGCCTCAGACAATTCTGAGAACAACTCACTATAGAGCCGATAGCGTCGTTCGCTGATTTTTGCGTCCAAGACTGCCTGGTGGACTCCGCAGCCAGGTTCATGCAAATGTGTGCAGTTGTAGAAACGACATTGACCCGTATGCGCCTGTATATCGGGCATCAGTGCGGGTAGTTGAAGCACGTCAATGTGATGTAGCCCGAACTCCTGAAAGCCGGGTGAATCAATCAATGCAGTACGATGGTCCGCGTCAACCCAGTACAACAGGGTGTTGGTTGTCGTATGTCGGCCCGAGTTCAGGGCATGAGAAATTTCTCTGGTCAATACTTGCGCTCCGGGCACCAATTTGTTGATGAGTGTGCTCTTGCCTACCCCTGAAGGGCCAAGTACCAAAGTGATTTTTCCTTCCAACTTGTTCCACAAGGACTCCAAAATGAAATTCAAAGTGTCAGTTTTCGGAGCAATTGCCAGGGGTAGCACCTCATATCCCATTTGGCGGTAAGGTGCGAGCCTTTCCCAGGCTAATTTGAAAGGGTTTTTCAGGTCGCCTTTGTTGAGGCCGATCAATGGCTGAATATGGGCGGCTTCTGCTGCAATCAGTGCGCGAGTTAGTTGCTTATCTGAAAACTCCGGTTCAGCGGCAAGAAGAATCAGAACCTGATCCAGATTTGAAGCAAAGTGCTTGCTGCGAATCTGGTCCTGCCGGTATAGCAAATTGCGTCTTGGGTTGACTGATTCAATTGTTCCGCCCTCTCCACTTGGCAGCCAACGCACATGGTCGCCAACCACGGCCTGGTTTTTTTTCCCCCGAGAGGTACATATCAGGCGTTTACCCTCAGCCGATTCCACCAGTACGTGATGCCCATGGCTGGCAACTACCAAGCCGGTTTCAGGGGCTGGGTTGGAGATCAAGAGTGGGTCCTAACAATGCGTTGACTTGTGCAGCGCAGTCAAAATCAAGCTGTGTAATGCCATGAGCATCATGGGTTTGCCAGCGTACCTGGCAATGTTTGTAGCTGAGTGTGATTTCAGGATGATGGTTGGCTCGTTCAGCAAGCCAGGCTATTGCATTGGCAAAAGCCATGACATCGAGAAAGTTTGAAAATTCAAAGTTTTTTGCAATTTGGTGAGAGGCCCCCTTGCTTTCTAGCTCCCATCCGGGCAAGGACCTCAGCTTTTCTGTGATATCGGAAATACCCAGGGCTCGCTTCATGATGTTGTGCAAATTGCTTACGCACTCGTCAGGCGCGCGAGCCGTTGCGAGGCTGGTGGATGAGAGTAGTAGAAGGCTACATACAGGGGATCAGGCGTCAGGGTCGATGCATTATCCTCAATGAGTTTTAAAAGAGCGTTGGCCAACTCGCGGCCATCTGTTTGAGTTGCTGCATAGTTGTCTGCTTCGAATTCATGACGCCGTGACAGACTGGCAAACACAGGAGAAATGAAGAAGCTGAAAACGGGTATGGTCAGCATGAACAGAATGAGTGCCAGTGCATCATTCGGTGAGGACAGATTAGGGTTCACTCCAAGACCGGCATAAAACCATTGCCGGGTGGATAGCCAGCCGAGCAGCGCCAAGGCAGCCAGGCTCATGCCAAACAGGCTCAACATCCGCTTGGGTATATGACGATGCTTGAAGTGGCCAAGCTCGTGCGCCAGGACTGCATCAATTTCGGCAGGGGTCAGGCGGGCAAGCAAGGTATCGTAGAAAACTACGCGTTTTGTAGATCCAAAGCCGGTGAAATAGGCATTCGCATGGGCACTTCGCCTGCTGCCATCCATGACAAATAGCCCTTTGGCTGAAAAACCGCATCGTTTCATCAACGCATTGACGCGATCCTTGATTTCTGCATCTTCTAGTGGCTGAAAACGATTGAATAGTGGGGCAATGAAGCTGGGATAAATAAACATCAGCATCAAGTTAAATCCAGTCCAAATGCACCAGGCCCAAAGCCACCACCAAGGGCCGGTGGCAGACATCACCCAGAGAATCAAGGCGGCCAGGGGTAGACCTATCACCAAGGCGATGAGCGCGCCCTTGATCTGGTCTTGAATCCAAAGTTTCGGTGTCATCTTGTTGAACCCGAAACCTTGTTCAATTACAAAGGTGTGATAAAGCGACAATGGCAATTGGAGCAGGGCGCTGATCATTGCGAACCCAAAAAGCAATGCCAGTTGCTGACCAATGCCATGACCCATCACCGTGACCAGACTGCGGTTAAGTCCATCAAGGCCGCCCAATAGCGTCCAGCCAAGCAAAATCGCGGCGCCGAATGCTATTTCTACCAAGCTGAAGCGGTTTTTTGCAAGTGTATAGTTCGCTGCCTTTTGGTGCGCTTGCAGGCCAATTCTGGAGATAAAGGCGGGAGGGACGGCATGGCTGTGCTTGGCTACATGACGGGTCTGGCGGATGGCAAGCCAAAAACGGATTGCCAATTCGCTCAGCAGAGCCAACGCGAATAAGAAGGTAAATAGAAATTCGGGTTTATCGGTCATGGAGGTGGAGTTTAGGCGATCAGCGACAATAGGACCTATGAACCAAATTCAAGTCGATACGCCTGATAAGGCTTTGGCCAAATCCGAGCTGAACCTGGTCTGGCTGGATTGCGAAATGAGCGGTCTGGATCCTGAGAAAGAGCGCATTCTTGAGATTGCAATTATTGTCACCGGCCCAAATCTCACGCCTCGCATTGAAAGTCCTGTACTGGTGATTCATCAGAGTGACGAATTGCTGGAAAAAATGGACGCCTGGAACAAAGGCACGCACGGTCGAAGTGGTTTGACTGACAGGGTTAGGGCTTCAACGATGAACGAGGCTCAGGCTGAGGATCAAATGATCGAATTTTTGTCCCGGTATGTGCCTAAGGGGGCTGCTCCCATGTGCGGCAACAGCATTGGGCAGGATCGACGATTTCTGACCAAATATATGCCCAGGCTGGAAGCCTTTTTCCATTACCGAAATGTGGATGTGAGCAGCTTCAAGGAACTTGCCAAGCGCTGGCGCCCTGATATTTACAGCGCCTTCAAGAAGCAGCAAAAACACACTGCGCTAGCAGATGTCCACGAATCCATTGATGAAGTTGATCACTACCGAAAACACTTTCTAAAGTTGGATTGACGTCTGTCAACTGAATTGAGGCTTTGCTGAAGCAAAGTCACGCCAATGTCCGATGGAAAGGATGACTGAAATGTACAAGCATATTTTGGTTCCTGTAGACGGTTCTTCGGCAGCTCAGTATGCGGTGCTGAAAGCGATCGAGTTGGCAAAAGCTTTTGATGGTGATGTCACAGTTGTCTATGTGATCGATCCTTATCCATTTACCGGCTTGGGCAGTGATTTTGCCTACGGCCAGGCTGAGTATCTCAGCGCTGCTGCAGCAGAAGCCAAGCAAGCCAATGACCAAGCTTTGAAAGCCTGTGAACAAGCTGGGGTGAAAGCTGCTGGCCGCGTGGTTGAGGCGCACGGCGCATGGCGGGGAATCCTGGAGGCCGCAGCATCATCAAGATCGGACCTGATCGTCATGGGCTCCCATGGACGACATGGCCTGGAAAAAATCATCCTTGGAAGCGAGACTCAGCGTGTGCTTTCACACAGCAAGCTGTCAGTCCTCGTGGTTCGTGAGTAGATAGATCAACCCGGCCGCAAAAGAGATAACCAGTCCTTGGCCTTTCGGTACATTGTCCATCCCCATAAAATGCGGGGTATCCACCCTGCTGTCTTTCGAGGGCTAAGCAAGAAAACACTGACCAACGCGCCCAACGGTAACAAGGGATGGGCCGCAAGCCAGCGAAGCCCCTGAACTGTAGAGTCCAACTTTGCCAGCGGGAGGGCAAATTGTTGCAGGTTTTGTTTAAAGCCTTGTCGAAGCTGGTCGCTCCGGACCAGCAGCCACTGTTTGCGTTGGGCCAGTTCTTCAGCGTGTGAAATACCCATGAGTAAGCCCTGCATCAGATCGGCTTGCCAAGTTCCTGGCTGTCTTTGGTAAGTTCAGACAAGCTGCTTGCAAACAATCCACCCGGCGCACGCAGACGAATCAATGCAGATTGCAGCAACCAAAGTCCACCGAGAATAAATACCAGTGTCATGCTTGCCAATGCAACGATTCGGTAGCTATCCCAAAACAGCAAAACCAGCAAGGCACCCAAAAACAGCAGACCAATTCCTAATAGCAGTAATGAAAAGCCAAAGTACACCAGAGCGCTGAACAGTCTGAGTTTTTCCTGTTCAATCTCGATGCTGAGTAGTTCTAGCCGGGTTTTAAGGGTGTCTACCCCAGTAGCCAGCAACTTACGCAAGGAAGCAAAAAGGCCGTGACCGGCCTCAACTTGAAGCATGTGTCTTAGCGACGACTGATCAAGACACCAATTAGCAGACCAAATCCGGCTGCAGCACCAATAGACTTCCATGGGTTTTCATGGACATATTCGTCTGCAGCGTGCCCAGCGGCTTTTGCTCTGGCGATAGCAATTTCCTGCATGTGTGAAAGCTGGCTGCGAGCTTGTTGAAGTCGGCTCTCAATTCGGCCTCGAACTTCCGCGACGGTGCCACTGGCCTGATCAGCAGTCAACCGCAATAGTTCTTCAGCATCGGATATCACAACTCGCAAGTCATCCATCAATTTGTTTCTCTGGGCCGAAGTCATTTCAGTCATGGTGTTCCTCCTATGATTTTGAAAGGTGTCAAAGCTAACATACGCTCGAAGTGAGAGTGAGCAATATGCGTTGACTGTGACGTATATCAAGTAGGCCGATGCTGCTTTTGTAGAGCCCTTGTCATAGATTTCAGGATGTCAATTCTGCGGCATCTTTTTTCGGGTTCAGACCACTAGAAAGGGGGGGCGGAGGAGAATTGCAGATAGTTCTGATCAGCGGGATGCTGAAGACCTAATTCGTGGGCATGCAATAACAGTCTTGGAGACTGGTCAGCAGGATTGACTGACCCATACAACCTGTCGCCCACAATCGGGTGACCTAGCGCTTGAAGGTGAACGCGCAACTGATGGGAGCGGCCAGTGACAGGTTCAAGCTCAAGTCGGGTTTGAATCTTGCCATCCGGGTTGGTCTCATGTGCCAGCACACGCCAGCGTGTCAGACTGGGGCGCCCCTCGGGGTGAATCATCTGACGCGGCCGGCGCGGCCAGTCAGGCATCAGTGGAAGGTTGATCGTGCTCCAATGCAGAGAGACTGATCCAAGCTGGCCGCTAACAATGGCCGTATAGCGTTTTCTGACATGGCGTTGAGCAAATGCTTTGTTAAGCAGACGTTGCATCTCGGTGCCGCGCGCCATCAGCATCAAGCCTGAGGTGGCCATATCCAGTCGGTGCACAACAAGGGCATCAGCAAACCGTTGCTGGATTTGACGGCTCAGGCAGTCTTGCTTGTCAGGTCCGCGCCCCGGAACGCTAAGCTGCCCGCTGGGCTTGTTGGCCACCAGCAGCGTGTTGTCTGCATAAACAATTTCCATAAGCTCAGCGCGATCCTGTAGGTTCCATCAGCCACTTTGTCGGTACACCGAAGCAGCAGACTCGAAGATTAAGGTGTTGGTTCATGATCGCGTTGAGAAAAAATGAAATTGCCCTGAGATTGAATCTCGGAATCGTGTAGATTCTGCCCTGGCCT
>Ga0075470_10000253_pt1 | contig 18086 bp, 15 predicted proteins | sample DEB19_08_DNA_4_FD_71482 | JGI IMG/M metagenome (GOLD analysis project Ga0075470, IMG submission 71482) | Aqueous microbial communities from the Delaware River and Bay under freshwater to marine salinity gradient to study organic matter... | ecosystem: Environmental > Aquatic > Marine > Coastal ... | reverse complement strand
CACCCGACGAAACACAATGCCGGTATCAGCAGGGGCCGGACGCAAAGTGATTTCTACCCGTTGACCACTGTGCAGGCCCACGCCGACCGCACGTGTCAGGGATTTGAGCGTTCTTTGCTTGAGCATGCTGGGATTTTATCGGCTTGCATTCAGCGCATGGATTTGACAGCAGCGCCTGCCCAGCGCAGGGCAAGCTGTCCTGGGCCTGTGCAGGTGAGCAACGCTGATCAGTCAGCCTGCTTGCGTAGGAAGGCCGGGATTTCGATGTCGTCCATCCCTCCAGACGACAGTGCGTCGACCCGCGCAGCCGCCTGGGTTCGGTTTCGCCACACCGCCGGGCCCTGCATGGACCCATAGTCAGTTTGTGAAAGTTGTGCAGCGGCGGGGCTGTTGCCTGCAGACATTGAGGAGCTGCTGGCGACATTCATCGGCCCACCCGACATTTGTACCGGTCTGTTGTCAGTGCCCGTGAGCAGAACCTTGAGCGGTGGCGCAGTACGACGCACCCCTTGGGCAGAAAGACCGGTGGCCACCACAGTCACCCTGATCTGATCTGCCAGTGAATCATCATAGGCGGTGCCGTAGATCACATGGGCATCAGGCGATGCAAAGTTGCGGATCGTCGTCATCGCGGTCTTGGACTCAGACAATTTGAGGGAGCCCTTGGCCGCTGAGATCAGCACCAGCACCCCTTTGGCGCCTGAAAGGTCAATGCCTTCGAGCAACGGGCAGGAGACGGCCTGTTCAGCGGCGATCCGTGCGCGGTCTGGACCACTGGCCAGAGCCGTGCCCATCATGGCCTTGCCGGGTTCGCCCATCACGGTACGCACATCTTCAAAGTCAACATTGACATGGCCCGGAACATTGATGATCTCGGCAATGCCGCCGACCGCATTTTTCAGCACGTCATTGGCGTGGGCAAACGCCTCATCTTGGGTCACATCCTCGCCCAGGACCTCCAGTAGTTTCTCGTTGAGCACGACGATGAGGGAGTCCACATTGGCCTCAAGCTCGGACAGGCCGGAATCCGCATTGGTCATGCGCCGGCCGCCCTCCCAGTCAAAGGGCTTGGTCACCACGCCAACGGTCAAAATGCCCATTTCCTTGGCTACCCGTGCAATCACGGGGGCCGCACCGGTACCGGTACCGCCGCCCATTCCCGCCGTGATGAACAGCATGTGAGCGCCGCTGATCGCCTCACGGATGTGATCATCGGCCACTTCAGCCGCTTCCCGCCCTTTTTCTGGTTTGCTGCCTGCCCCCAGACCGCTATGCCCCAACTGAATGGTTTTGTGGGCACTGCTGCGGGTCAATGCCTGCGCATCGGTGTTGGCGCAGATGAATTCGACGCCCTGAACATCACAGCTGATCATGTGTTCGACCGCGTTACCCCCGCCGCCGCCCACACCGATGACCTTGATCAGGGTTCCCTGGTTGAAAGTTTCTTCTTCAATCATTTCGATAGGCATTTTGAGCTCCTTGATACTTGCAGTTGCCACTAAACAGAATGTTGTATTTGGATAAGGGAAAAGATTCATGCAGGCGGCCCGAGGCACCGCCATCGACCCGGCGGCGAACCACGTAATAGCCAGAGCTTGCTAAACATCAAAAATTTCCTACAAACCAGTCCTTGACCCGGCCAAAAGCGGTCTTCATGGAGCCACTCTTGCTGGCCACCTTGAACCCGCGCAGTCTTGCCAGCCTCGCCTCCTCCAACAACCCCATCACCGTGGCAGCGCGGGGCTGGGCCACCATGTCGGCCAAGGCGCCTGAATACTTTGGTACGCCACGACGTACTGGCTTTAAAAATATGTCCTCGCCCAACTCGACCATGCCGGGCATGACTGCGCTGCCACCCGTGAGCACAATGCCAGACGAGAGCACTTCCTCGCAGCCCGACTCGCGCAGCACCTGGTGCACCAGAGAGAAAATTTCTTCAATGCGTGGCTCAATGACCCCGGCCAGCGCTTGCCGGCTCAGCATGCGAGGCCCCCGGTCGCCCAAGCCGGGCACCTCCACCTGCTGCTCCGGATCAGCCAGCAACTGCTTGGCGTAGCCGCTCTCCACCTTGATGTCTTCAGCGTCCTTGGTCGGTGTGCGCAAGGCCATAGCGATATCGCTGGTGATCAGGTCACCCGCGATCGGAATCACCGCGGTATGCCGAATTGCGCCGCCGGTGAAGATCGCCACATCGGTGGTCCCGGCCCCAATGTCCACCAGGGCCACCCCAAGTTCTTTTTCATCATCGGTCAGCACCGACAAACTCGAAGCCAGCGGGTTGAGCATCAGGTGTTCGACCTCCAGACCACAGCGCCTGACGCACTTGATGATGTTCTCTGCCGCACTCTGGGCACCCGTGACGATGTGCACCTTGGCTTCAAGCCGGATGCCGCTCATGCCGATTGGCTCACGAACATCATGACCATCAATGATGAACTCTTGCGGCTCCACCAGCAGCAGTCGCTGGTCGGATGAAATATTGATCGCCTTGGCCGTCTCCACCACCCGGGCGACATCGGCAGCACTGACCTCCTTGTCCTTCACCGCCACCATGCCGCTTGAGTTCAGTCCGCGGATATGACTTCCAGTGATGCCGGTATGGACCCTGCTGATCTTGCAATCAGCCATCAGCTCGGCCTCCTTGAGTGCCAGCTGGATGCTTTGTACCGTTGCATCAATATTGACCACCACACCCCGTTTGAGGCCATTACCGGGTGCAACGCCCAGCCCGGCAAGCTTGAGCTCACCGCCTTGCTGCACCTCGGCAACAACCGCCATCACCTTGGCGGTGCCGATATCCAATCCAACAATCAGGTCTTTGTAATCTTTTGCCATAAGCGTTCCCGCCAAGTCAGTTGTTTGCCTTAATTCTTGCGTCCACCCTGCGGCTTGCCGGGGGTCAGCGTACTGACACCGGCCAACTTGAGGGCGTATCCATCGGTATGCCGTAAATCGGCCGACTCAAGCGCATGGGTAGCGCGCGCATAGCGCGATGTCACTTGCGTCAGCGTTTTTGCAAATTGGTTTGTGCGTGCAATAACCTCTTCCTCACGTCCCACACCGATGGCAATTTCAGCCCCGTTATCCAGTCGCAACTGCCAGGTGCCGCGCTCGCTAAGCCGCAATTCATCGATCCGAAGAGATAGCTTTTCAAATTCAGGGCGAATTGCCCGGTACACCCTGAGCATGGACATGGACTGCTGCTTCGGGCCCTTGAATCGTGGCAAGTTGTCCTGCTCCACCTCGCCCACATTGGCCTCGAACACTTCACCTTGGGTGTTGACCAGGCTGGACTCGCCGTCCTCTCCCCAGTACGCCACCGCCTGCTGCTCCTGCAAGCTGACCCTGAGCCGGTTGGGAAATTCCCGCTTGACCACAGCCTGCCGCACCCAGGGCATGGCTTCAAACGCCTGTCGCGCCACGGCCAGATCGAGGGTGAAAAAAGTACCCGTCAGACGGGGCCCGACATTGGCCCGCAAGGTCACTTCATTGTTATGTTCACTGTCGCCTCCCACCACGACGGCCCGGATGGCAAAAACCGGGTGTCGCGCAATCCAGCTTGCCAAGGCCGTTAACAACAGGCCGGCAAAAATCAGCAGCATCAGGTTTGCGGCAAACTCCATCAGACGGATATCGATAGGCAAGGGCTGAGGTTGACTCATCTCGATTCCCTCGCGTAATCCAGCGTGGCTGACGCCAGCAACTCGATGCACAGGTCTTCATAGCTGATGCCATCAGCGAGTGCCGACATCGGCACCAGGGAATGGCTGGTCATGCCCGGCGCAGTATTGATTTCAAGCAGCCACGGCTGCCGGGTCCGGGCATCCACCATCACATCTGCACGTGCCCAACCGCGGCATCCCAACACCTGGTATGCCTTCAACACCAGGTTCTGAATATGTTGCTCTTCCATCGCCGGCAGGCCGGAGGGGACCAGGTATTGCACATCGTCGGTGAAGTATTTGTTCTGGTAGTCGTAATTGCCATCGGGTGCAACAATCCTGATCACGGGCAGGGCCCGTGCCCTCTGGCCCGACCCGAGCACCGGCACCGTGACTTCCTCACCGCTGATGAATTGCTCGCACAAGACCCGGTCATCTTCACGCGCAGCAGCGGCAAAGGCGGCCGCGCACTGGCTGGCCTGGGTGACCTTGGTCAGACCGATTGAAGAGCCTTCACGTGCGGGCTTGACAATCATGGGCTGGCCCAACGCAGCAAGTGCATCACAGGTCGCCGCCACGCTGTCCACGATTCGCCAGGCCGGCGTCGGCAGCCCTTCGGCCTGCAGGATTTGCTTGGTCATCACCTTGTCAATGGCCAGGGCCGAAGCCAGCACGCCAGAGCCGGTGTAGGGTATGGCCAGCAACTCCAGCGCGCCCTGCACCGTGCCGTCCTCGCCGTATCGACCATGCAAGGCAATGAAGCAGCGCTCAAAGCCCTCGCGCTTCAGCTCTCCCAGATCACGCTGTGCTGGATCAAAGCCGTGCGCGTTGACGCCGCGGGACTGCAAGGCGCGCAAAACACCTGTGCCCGACAAGATCGAAATCTCCCGCTCGGCAGACAGGCCGCCCATCAGCACGGCCACCTTGCCCAGTGCGCCTGGGGATGACGCATTGGCATTGCCTGTCAGATGCGGGGTCTTCATCGGCTCATTCACGCTGCTGTCACTCCCTGGATTTGCACCACCCGAGCGGCCACCGTGCCAATCGAGCCCGCTCCCATGCACAAGACCACATCACCATCGCGTGCGTTGGCCACAATCACAGCGGGCATGTTCGCGATTTCATCGACAAAGACCGGCTCGACCTTGCCTGCCACACGAAGTGCTCGCGCCAGGCTGCGTCCGTCAGCGGCCACGATGGGTGTTTCGCCGGCAGCATAAACTTCGGCCAGCAACACGGCGTCTGCCTCCCCAATCACCTTGACAAAATCCTCGAAGCAGTCACGCGTGCGGGTATAGCGATGGGGCTGAAAAGCCAGTACCAGTCGTCGCCCGGGAAAGGCCCCACGCGCTGCCTCCAGCGTGGCCGCCATTTCAACTGGATGATGGCCGTAGTCATCTACCAGGGTGAAGCTGCCGCCACCCTGGGCCAGTACCTCACCGTAACGCTGGAATCGACGACCCACTCCCTTGAACTCCGACAGGGCCCTCAGAAGATCTGCATCGGCGATATCCAGCTCTGCAGCAATGGCAATCGCCGACAGGGCGTTGAGCACATTGTGGTTGCCCGGCAGGTTGAGCACCACCTCCAGATCGGGCAGCACCACACCGTTGCGACGGTGCACTGTAAAACGCATCTTTCCGCCAGCCACTGCCTGAACATTCACCGCCCGCACCTGGGCATCCTTTGAAAACCCATAGCTGGTCACAGGACAGGAAACCTCTGGAACGATCTCGCGAACAGCAGGGTTGTCAATGCACAAAACGGCGGTTCCGTAAAACGGCATGCGGTGGATGAAGTCAATGAAGGCAGCTTTGAGGCGGCCAAAATCGTGCCCATAGGTTTCCATGTGATCAGCATCGATGTTGGTCACCACCGCCAACACCGGCAGCAGATTCAGGAACGACGCGTCGCTCTCATCGGCCTCGACCACGATGTAGTCGCCACTGCCCAGCCGCGCGTTGGCGCCCGCACTGTTGAGCCGCCCCCCGATGACAAAGGTTGGGTCCAACCCCGCCTCGGCCAGAACGCTGGCCACCAGGCTGGTGGTCGTGGTCTTGCCATGGGTTCCCGCGATGGCAATGCCCTTTTTCAGCCGCATCAGTTCAGCCAGCATCAGGGCACGCGGGACCACGGGGATTTTTCTGGCGCGGGAGGCCAGCACCTCCGGGTTGTCGGCCTGCACGGCAGTGGAGGTCACCACAGCATCAGCGCCCTCGATATTGACCGCGGAATGGCCCACATGGGTTCGGATGCCCAGCCCCTGGAGCCGCCGCAGCGTGGGACTGTCAGACAGATCGGAGCCGCTGATTTCGTAGCCCAGGTTGTGCAGCACCTCGGCGATGCCGGACATCCCGGCGCCACCCAGGCCCACAAAATGGATATGCCTGACCGCATGCCTCATGGCGCCAACTCCTCACAAGCCGCGACCAGTGCCTGGGTGGCCCCGGTTTTTCTGAGCTGATAGGCCTTTTGCGCCCAATCCAGCAGTGTGCTTCGATCAAGTTGCTGCAACAGTCCGGCCAGCTGCGGGGGACTCAGTGACTCTTGCACAAGCAGTTGGCCGGCGCCCTGGTCAGTCAGAAAGCGTGCATTAAAGGTCTGGTGATCATCGACAGCAAACGGGAAAGGCACAAACAGCGCGGCCGCACCCACTGCAGCAATTTCAGTGACCGTGCTGGCGCCGGCCCGACAAATTACCAGATCGGCCTGGGCGAAGGCAGCGGCGGTGTCCTCGATAAACGGTGTCAACTCGGCCTGAACCCCCGCCGCCTGGTAGGCATCGCGCAGCATGTCCAACTGCTGCTCGCCACTTTGGTGAATCAGCTGAGGCCTGTGCTCGGCAGGAATCAAGGCCACCGCTTTAGGCACAACTTCATTCAAGGCCCTGGCGCCCAGACTACCGCCCACCACCAGCACCCGCAGCGGACCGCTACGGCCTGCAAACCGATCGGCCGGCTGCTGCTGATCAAGAAATGCTTGGCGCAAGGGATTGCCGATGCAGCGCCCGTTGGCCAGAGCGCCCGGGAATGCCGTGAAGACGCGGTCTGCAATACCCGAGAGCACCTTGTTGACCATGCCGGCAATCGAGTTTTGCTCGTGCAGGATCAGTGGCTTGCCAAGCAGCACACTCATCAAGCCACCCGGAAAGGCGATGTACCCGCCCAGCCCGACCACCACCTGAGGACGCACCCGCCGAACCACACCCAGGCTCTGCCAAAAGGCTTTGAGCAGCCGCATTGGCAACAGCGCCAACGTCACCAGCCCCTTGCCGCGCACGCCTGAAAAGTCGATGGGCTCAAAGGCAAATCCTTTGGGTGGCACCAGCCGGCCTTCCATGCTGGAGGAGTTGCCCAGCCAATGCACTCGCCAGCCGCGTTCGCGCAATGCTTCGGCCACAGCCAGACCCGGAAAGATATGCCCTCCGGTTCCACCAGCCATCACCAGGGCGCACTTGCTCATGCTCGCCCTCCCTGCATCATTTGCCGGTTTTCATGGTCAATGCGCAGCACCAAGGCCAGGGCCACCAGGTTCATCAGAATGGCCGAGCCCCCATAACTCATCAAGGGAAGCGTCAGGCCCTTGGTTGGCAGAGCGCCCAGATTGACGCCCATGTTGATGAAGGCCTGGAAACCGATCCAGATCCCCACCCCTTGCGCTGCCAATCCGGCAAACACCCGATCCAGGGCAATGGCCTGGCGGCCGATATGCATGATGCGCCGGGCCATCCACAAGAACATACCGATGACCGTCAATACGCCCAGCAAGCCAAATTCCTCACCGATCACGGCCAACAGGAAGTCGGTGTGCGCCTCAGGTAGCCAGTGCAGCTTTTCCACACTTCCGCCCAGACCCACGCCAAAGATTTGTCCGCGTCCAATCGCTATCAGGGAATGGGAGAGTTGGTAGCCCTTGCCCAGAACGTGCCTTTCATCCCAGGGGTTGAGATAGGCAAAGATTCGTTCGCGTCGCCACTCGCTCAGGGCAATCATGAGGGCAAACGCAACCAGCAGGATGGCGGCAATCAAAAAGAACATGCGTGCATTGACACCCCCCAAAAAGAGAATGCCCATGGCAATGACTGCAATCACCATGAAGGCGCCCATATCTGGCTCGGCCAGCAGCAGCAAACCGACCACCGCAACCGCTGCTGCCATCGGCCACACCGCATGGAAAAAGCGCTCTTTGACATCCATCTTGCGCACCATGTAGTCAGCGGCATAAAGCAGCACGGCAAACTTGGCAAGTTCTGAGGGCTGGAAATTCATGAAACCCAGCGGTATCCAGCGACGCGCACCATTCACGCCCTTGCCAATCGCCGGGATCAACACCATGATGAGCAACAGCAGCGCCAGCACAAATAACCAGGGGGCGGCTTTTTCCCAGGTCTTGACCGGCACCTGAAACGCAATCAGCGCAACTGCAAAGGCCACCACCAGCGACAGCATGTGCCGCGTCACAAAATGTGTGTGCAGATAGCGGGTGAATTTCGGGTTGTCAGGCATGGCAATCGAGGCCGAGTACACCATCACCAGGCCCCAGGCCAGCAAAGCCACGGTCACCCAGATCAACGGCTGATCGATGCCTGAGAGCCGAAGCGGCCGGCTGTCGGTTGCCTGCCAGTCGGATCGGTCCAGCCGCACCGGCAGAGCATCGGCCGGGGCCGGTGTCCCAAACCAGCCAGGCAGCGCAGGCCAGGACCACTTCATGCACTGCCCTCCAGATGGGCGCCGCTTTCAAGCGCCAGCGCCTGAACCGCTTGGACAAACACACGCGCGCGATGCTCGTAGTTGTCAAACATGTCAAAACTGGCACAGGCAGGTGACAGCAGTACCGCATCACCCGACTTGGCGGTTTCGCTGGCCAGTTGGACTGCCTGCGGCAGGCTGTCGGCCTCAACCAGAGGCACCCCAGTGGCCGTCAGGGCTGAGCGAATCAACGGGGCATCGCGGCCGATCAGAATCACCGCCCTTGCGTGGCGTGCCACAGGTGCTGCCAGCGGCGAAAAGTCCTGGCCCTTGCCATCGCCACCCAGGATTACCACCAGGCGGCGCTCTGCGCCCAGACCATTCAAAGCCGCCACCGTGGCACCGACATTGGTGCCCTTGCTGTCGTCGAAATACTCCACCTGCTCAACCACGCCCACCGATTGCACCCGATGCGGCTCACCCCGGTACTCTCTGAGCCCATAGAGCAGGGGGGCCAGCGGGCAGTCAACCGCTTGCGCCAAGGCCAGGGCAGCCAGGGCATTGCTTGCGTTGTGCCGGCCATGGACTCGCAGAGCCCCCGCAGGCATCAGGCGCTGAATGAACAACTCTTCATCCTCTGTCTTGCGCCGCCGGTGCGTTTCATCGGCGGGCATCGCTCTGACCAACCAGGCCAATCCGTTGATCATTTCGACCCCGTAGTCACCCGGGCGCTGCGGCATGTCGCTGCCAAAGGTCAGGAAAGTCCGAGCCCTGGACTTGCCGGCACGACTGCGGGAGATCTCTTTCTTTTCCGGGTTCTGCTTGTCCGACGCGCCTGTTGACAGGCCATCGCGCATGGCCATCACCCGCTGGTCCTCGCGGTTGAGGATCATCAGGGCCTGCTGGCCAAAAATGCGGGCCTTGGCGGCGGCATAAGCCTGCATGTCGCCGTGCCAGTCCAGATGATCCTGAGACAGGTTGAGTACAGTCGCCGCGGTGGGCTCAAAACCTCGAACCGCATCAAGCTGAAAACTTGACAACTCAAGCACCCAGACCTCAGGCAGGTTGGCTGCTTCGAGCTGGTGGGTCAGAACATCCAGCAGATTGGGGCCGATATTGCCCGCAACCGCCACCCGCATGCCGGCGCGCTCAATCAGCTCTCCGGCCATGGCCGTGGTGGTGGTTTTGCCGTTGGTACCTGTCACGGCCAACAATTTGGGCGCGTAACCTTGTTCTGCATGCAGAACTTTGAGGGCATGGTTGAACAAATCTAGCTCGCCGCCCAGCCACAACCCCTGAGACTGGGCCGCTTGCCATACCGGTTCCACAACTGCCGGTGACAGGCCAGGACTTTTGAACACCGCCTGCATGCCGTTGATGTGGGCTCCCTCGTCCTGGGTCGTCAATAGTGCCGCGGTAAAGGGTCCGCTGACAAACTTCACACCCGCAATCCCTTGCAGGCTGCCCAGTTGCGGTGGGGTCTCGCGCGTGTCAGCAACCGTGACCTGTGCGCCCTGTCGCGCGCACCACCGCACCATGGCCAGCCCAGATGCCCCCAGACCCAGCACCAAGACCCGCAGTCCATGAAGGGACCGCAGGGTCTGATTTTCACTGACCGGTTCGACCGACGGTACTTCTTCGGTGGGTGCCACCTCCGCCTCGGCCGAGGGCTCGTCAGCCGCCGGGGACTCAGCTTCGGAAGCTGCCGGCTGGTCAAACAGCTGCGCCACAAAAGCCGCCGCATCACGGGCTGCGGTCAGCGTTTGTGGCATGGACGCCGGGTCACGGGTTCCTGCGCTGCTCTTCGCATCGCTATCGATGCGGCTGACTGCACCGGCATTTGGGCTGGTCTGCAAATCTGCGCCCGACGGCTCCTGCACACCCGGGGTTGGCAAAGACTGGTCCATCTGGCCCTCAAGGCCAGCCTGCATGCCAGAACGTTCTTGATCGCTTTGGGTCATCTCAGCTTCAGGGTAGATAGTCCGACCAGACACAACAGCATGGTGATGATCCAGAACCGGATCACCACCTGCGTTTCCTTCCAGCCGCCTTTTTCAAAGTGGTGATGCAGTGGCGCCATCCTGAACAGTCGCCGGCCCTCGCCGAAGCGACGCCGGGTGAATTTGAAATACATCACTTGCAACATCACCGACAGCGCCTCCACTACAAAGATGCCCCCCATGATGGCCAGCACGATTTCCTGCCGCACGATGACGGCAATCGTCCCAAGGGCTGCGCCCAGCGCGAGTGCCCCCACATCACCCATGAAAACTTGGGCTGGATGGGCGTTGAACCAGAGAAAGGCCAGTCCAGCTCCTGCCATCGCTGCGGTGAATATCAGCAACTCACCTGAGCCCGGAATATGCGGAAAAAACAGGTACTTGGAGTAGACCGAACTGCCGGTGACATAGGCAAACACCCCCAAGGCCGACCCCACCATCACGACCGGCATGATGGCCAGGCCATCCAGGCCGTCAGTCAGGTTGACCGCGTTGCTTGAACCCACGATCACCAGGTAGGTCAGGATCACAAAACCAAACACACCCAGGGGGTAGCTCACCTCCTTGAAAAATGGCAGCAGCAACCCCGCCTTGGGTGGCAGGTTGATGTCAAAGCCCGATCTGACCCACTGGAAGAACAGTTCAAGCACACGCAGGTTGTTGCTTTCTGAAATGCTAAACACCAGATACAGCGCAGCCAGCAGGCCGATCAAGGACTGCCAGAAATATTTCTCCCGCGATCGCATGCCCTCGGGATCTTTGTTGACCACCTTGCGCCAGTCATCGACCCAGCCTATTGCGCCAAAACCCACGGTCACCAGCAGGACAATCCAGACGAATCGATTGGACAGGTCAAACCACAGCAGCGTGGAAATCGCGATCGACAGCAGGATCAGTACCCCTCCCATGGTGGGCGTGCCACGCTTAACCAGGTGTGTATCCACACCATAGCCTCGCACGGGCTGGCCAATCTTCAGTTCGGTCAACTTGCGAATCACGAACGGGCCGGCAAACAGGCCTATCAGTAAAGCTGTCAAGGCCGCCATCACGGCCCGAAAGGTGATGTACTGGAAGACCCGAAAAAATCCGAACTCGGGTGACATGGACTGCAACCACTGCGCCAGGCTAAGCAGCATGGGCTTCTCCCCGGTTGAACTCGGCCTGTTTGGATAAGGCCTGCACCACCCGTTCCATTTTCATGAAACGCGATCCCTTGACCAGCACGCTGCCCAGCCCGGGCAACATCTCCAGCACGGCCGCATTGAGCGTGTCGATATCGGCAAAATGACTGCCGGCACCATACGCCTTGAGGCTGGCCTGTGTTTGTTGCCCCATGGCGAACAATTGCTCAATGCCACGCTGACGGGCATACTCCCCGACCTCGGCATGAAACAGGGGGCCCTGGCTACCCACCTCGCCCATGTCGCCCAACACCAGCAGGCGTGGGCCTGGCAAGCCGGCCAACACATCGATGGCCGCGCGCACCGAGTCCGGGTTGGCGTTGTAGCTGTCATCCACCAGCGTCACCGCATGACCGGACACACGCAGTCTCTGAGCCCGTGAGCGACCCTTGACCGGCTCAAAAGACCCCAGCCCCTGCCGAATGGCCGCTAGTGGTACCCCAGCGGCGATGGCACAGGCCGCCGCCGCCAGGGCGTTGCGGACATTGTGAATGCCCGCCACCTGTAAGGTAAATTCAAGTGGCCCGCCCGGTGTGATGGCGTTGACCTGCCAACCGTCACCGCTCCAGGTGAACCCCACACCGATGATGTTGGCCTCAGCCCGATGGGCTGGTTCCAGCCCTGGTGTATGAGTCGCCATCCCAAAGGTCAGGCGCGGCCGCTCGCCTGCCAGGTCCGACCACAAATCTGTGAAGGCATCATCGGCAGGGAACACCGCCGTGCCGCTCGGTCCAAGCGCCTTGATCACTGCGCCATTTTCTTGCGCCACCGCCTGAATGCTGGTCATGAATTCCTGGTGTTCACGCTGGGCGTTGTTGACCAGGGCCACCGTTGGCTGGGCAACGCCAGCCAGCCAGGAGATCTCGCCGGGGTGATTCATACCGAGCTCGACCACCGCGATTTGGTGAATGGCCCGTAGCCCTAACAATGTCAAGGGCAGGCCTATTTCATTGTTCAAATTACCCTCGGTGGCCAGCACAGCCTGGGGCTTCCAGCAGCGCATGATCGCTGCAATCATCTGGGTGACAGTGGTCTTGCCGTTGCTGCCGGTGACAGCCACCAGGGGCAGCTTGAATTGTGAGCGCCAGGCTGCCGCCAGTTCCCCCAACGCCTGCCGTGTATCGCTCACCACCAGACCCGGCAGTCCCGATTCGCGCAGGGCAGCCTCGTCACTGCAGATGGCGGCAGCAGCGCCGTCAGCGCGCGCCTGTGACAGAAACTGGTTGCCATCAAAGCGCTCACCTTTGAGGGCCACGAAAAGGTCCCCCTCCTGCAATGATCGCGTATCAGTGTGCACACGCCTGACGGCGGTGTTTTCCTGACCCAGCAGGTGTGCCCCCGTCAGCCAGTCTTGTGCCTGCTGTAAGGTAAACAGGGCTTGGGACTCCCCTCCGATCGACGCAGCGCCCGGCGACACCGCACCATCCTGATTGAGCATCTGGCGGTTCATGGCGGAGCGGGTCTGATTCATCCACGACCTCCAGCCTGATGGTTCGAGGGCCATGCCAGCAGCGCCTTGCGAGCCTCGAGGTGATCAGAAAAAGGCAGCCGCTGGCCCGCCACCTCCTGGTAGGCTTCATGCCCCTTTCCGGCCACCAGGACCAGATCGTTGGCATCGGCTTGCGCCAGCGTCTGCGCAATGGCCTGCGCCCGATCCGGCTCAACCTCCACCTGACTGCAGCCCTCCAGTCCCAACAGGATCTGACTGATGATGACCTCGGGTTTTTCGCTGCGGGGATTGTCACTGGTGAGAACCACCCGATGGGCATAACGTGCCGCAATTGCCCCCATCAGCGGACGCTTGCTGGCATCGCGATCACCGCCGCAACCAAATACACACCACAGTTGCCCTCCCCGCTCAGAAGCCTGCGGCAGCAAGGCCTGCAATACCTGCGCCAGCGCGTCAGGGGTGTGGGCATAGTCGATCACCACCATGGGCAAGGTCAAATGATTGTGAGTCGATGCATCCGCCTCAACCAGCTCCATACGGCCCGGCACCGGCCCCAGGTGGTGACAACTCTGAACGGCATCGGCAAGGGATACGCCCAGGGTACGCATGCTGGCAATCACCTCCAGCAGGTTGGTGATGTTGTACTCACCCGCCAGCCTCAAGGACAGCGGGTGGCATTCATCAGCCTCACAGACTGAAAAGCTCAAGCCCCGGGCGCCAAGATGGATGTTTTTTGCCTGCAGCCGGGCTTTGCCCTTGCACGAGACTGTCCAGAGGTCCAGAGGACGCTGGCGCAGCTGTTGCGCGAGCTCAGCGCCCTTCTCGTCATCAATATTGAGCACGACGGCGCGCAGGCCGGGCCAGTCAAACAGGGCCTGCTTGGCTTGCCAGTAGGCCTGCATGCTCACGTGGTAATCCAGATGATCCTGGGTGAAATTGGTCAAGACCGCGGTACGAATCCGAGTGCCATCCAGTCGATGCTCAGCCAGGCCAATCGACGACGCTTCCATGGCACACGCTGACAGTCCCTGCGCGACAAACCGGTGTAGCGTCGCCTGCAGTAAAACCGGATCCGGTGTCGTCAACCCGGTGTCCGCCAAGCCCGCCCCCAGCTGCCCTGAGGCCCCAATCTGGCCAACGCCCAGGGTACCGATCAGGCCGCAGGGGATGGGCTGGGACAAGCCGGAAAGGGCCTGGGCCAGCCACCAGGTGGTACTGGTCTTGCCGTTGGTTCCAGTGACGGCCAGCACGTCCAACTGATCGGATGGGATCTCGTAATAGGCCGCTGCGATTGGCCCGCAATCCTGCTTGAGTCCGGCATAGGCGGCCACCCGAGCATCGTCAAGATCGAAGGCTGCCAAGCCCTCGTTCTCCACCAGGCATGCTCCCGCACCCTGGGCCAGGGCCGCCTTGACAAAGCGCCGTGCGTCCACTTTGGCACCTGGCCATGCAATAAATCCGTCCCCTGCGCCGAGCTGCCGACTGTCAGCGCTCAGGTTGCCGCCAGTTCGGGCGCGCAGCCAGCTGGCAGCCTGCGCAGGGGTATCGAGCCGCTGCATCAGAAGCTTTCTCCCACCGCGTTGGCAATGATGCCCGGCTTGACGGGCACATCCGGCTGGATGCCGAGCAAACGCAAGGTCTGCTGGACGGTTTCGCTGAACACCGGGGCCGCCACGTCGCCGCCATAGTATCTACCGGCCGTTGGCTCATCAATCATGACTGCCACCACGATGCGGGGCTGCTCGACAGGTGCCAAGCCGACAAAGAAGCCACGGTATTTGTGGCTGGCATAGCCCCTGCCTTCCACCTTGTGCGCCGTGCCTGTTTTGCCGCCCACCGAATAACCCATGGTCTGGGCCTTGATGGCGGTGCCGCCAGGGCTGGTCACCAGTTGCAACATGTGACGCACCGACTCGGCATGACGCGCCTGCATCACACGCACACCCCCGGCCGCCCCCGAAGTTTTCAGCAGCGTCACCGGAACCAGCTGACCATCGCGGGCAAACACGCTGTAGGCATGGGCCAGCTGAAACAGGCTGACCGACAGTCCATAGCCATAGCTCATGGTCGCCTGCTCGATTGGGCGCCAGGTCTTGTGGGCCCGGAGTCGGCCGCTCACAACACCCGGAAAAGGCAATTGCGGCTTTTGCCCAAAACCGACCAGGCTATACATCTCCCACATTTCGCGGGCTGGCATCTGCATCGCCATCTTGACGGTGCCGACATTGCTGGACTTCTGAATGATTTCATTGACCGTCAGCACCCCGTGCGGATGCGCGTCGCTGATGGTCGCCCCGCCGATGGTGAGACGGCCCGGTGCGGTCTGTATCTGTGTCTCGGGTCGAACCAGACCCTTTTCCAGCGCCAGGGCGGCAATAAAGGGTTTGGTGGTTGAACCAGGCTCGAAGGTATCGGTGAGGGCCCGATTGCGTAACTGGGCGCCACTGAGATTCTGCCGTTTGCCTGGCACATAGCTCGGGTAGTTGGCCAGGGCCAACACCTCGCCGCTTTGGGCATCCAGCACCACAATACTGCCCGAAGCCGCCTTGTTTTCGCGTACGGCTTCACGCAACTTCTGGTAGGCAAAAAACTGGACTTTGCTGTCTATCGAGAGCTGCAGGTCCAGGCCATCCACGGGCGGTACGGTCTCGCCCACCGCCTCCACCACACTGCCCAGCCTGTCCTTGATCACACGGCGCGAGCCCGATTTGCCAGCCAGGGTTTTCTCAAAAGCCAGCTCCACACCTTCCTGACCCTTGTCCTCCACATTGGTGAAGCCCACGACATGGGCAGCGGCCTCACCTTCGGGGTACTGGCGTTTGTACTCTTTGCGCTGGTAGATCCCTTTGATCTTGAGCGCGTCGATCTGCTTGGCCACCGGCTCATCCACCTGACGCTTGATCCAGACAAAGGTCTTGTCCTCATCCTCCAGTTTTTTATTCAACTCTGCCAGGGACATATCCAACAGGCGGGCCAACTGGCGCAATCGCTCTTCATCACGTTCCACATCCTCCGGAATGGCCCATACGCTGGAGGCCAGCACGCTGGAAGCGAGAATCAGCCCATTGCGGTCCAGGACTCGGCCACGGCTGGCAGGTATTTCCAGGGTTCGGGCAAAACGGACCTGCCCCTGGTATTGGAAAAAGTCATTCGATACCACCTGAATGTAGGCCGCACGCACACCCAGCCCAAGAAAGGTCAAGGCCAGCACTGCTACGATGAATTTGCTGCGCCACACTGGGGTGCGACTGGCAAGCAGCGGGCTGGAGGTGTAAAGGATGCTGCGACTCATGGGCTGCCTTCACCCTGCGGCCGGGTCACGTAGATCGAGATGGCTGGCGACGCCGGTCGCATCTGCAACCGATCCTTGGCCAGCTTTTCCACCCGGAGGGGCGCTGCCTGGGCACGCCGTTCAGCCAGCAGGCGCTCATGCTCTGCCTCCAGCCGGCGCTCCTCACTCAGCGCACGGTCAATTTCGGCAAACAGGCGACGCGATTCGTACTGGACGTTCACCAGATACAAGGCACTTGACATGACTGCGAGCAACAGCAGCAGGTTAAGTCGCGTCACGGCGCACACCCTCCGCTGCCAAGCTTTTCATCCCAGAAAGTGCTCATGCTGCCGTCCTTTCGGCCACCCGCATGACGGCACTGCGCGCGCGCGGGTTGGCAGCCACTTCTGTGTCACCCGGCTTGAGGCGCCCGAGCGCTCGCAACTTCACAGCTTGCGGCGGGGCAAACGGCACACGTCGATCGTAGACTTCGCGAGAATGCTTCGCGATGAACTGCTTGACGATCCGGTCTTCCAATGAATGAAAACTGATTACCACCAGCCGGCCCCCTGGTTGCAAGACATTCAAACATGCCTCCAAGGCCTGCTGCAGTTCTTCAAGCTCGGCGTTGACGTAAATCCGAAGTGCCTGAAATGTGCGTGTTGCTGGGTTCTGCCCTGGCTCGCGGGTTTTGACCGCGCCAGCCACGAGCTCGGCCAACTCGGTAGTCGTGGCCACTGGGCCTGAAGCCTGGCGGCGAGCAACAATCGCCTTTGCAATTTGGCCAGCAAACCGCTCCTCGCCATACTCACGAATGACCTCCGCAATCTGCCGGGCTTCGGCCGTTGCCAGCCACTGCGCTGCACTCTGGCCGCGTGTGGTATCCATGCGCATGTCCAGCGGGCCCTCGAAGCGAAAGCTGAAACCGCGCGCCGGGTTGTCGATCTGCGGCGAACTCACCCCTAGGTCCATCAGCACGCCGGCGATGCTCCCCGAAGGCAACTCCCCCAGCGACGCAAAACCCTGGTGCCGAATGGAAAAGCGCGGGTCGCCGATACTGGCAGCCACTGCGACAGCCTCGGCGTCCTTGTCGAAGGCAATCAGGCGACCGCGCTGCGAAAGCCGCGACAGAATCAAGCGCGAGTGCCCCCCGCGACCGAAGGTGGCGTCCACGAAAGTACCGTCCCTGGTGTGGCTGTCGCTGCCGCCCTCCATGGCAAGGAGGGCATCGACTGCTTCGTTCAACAAGACGGTGGTGTGTGTCCATGCGGCTGGTTCCACCGTTATCCTTCAGAACGAGAAGTCCTTGAATACATCGGGCATCTCATCCTGCATGGCTTGCGCTTCCTGCGCTTCGTAGCTCGCCTTGTCCCACAACTCAAAGTGATTGCCCATGCCCAACAAGATGGCTTCCTTGCTGATGCCCGCAGCCTGCCGCAATTCGGGCGAGACCAGCATGCGGCCGCTGGCGTCCATCTCGACGTCCATGGCGTTGCCAAGAAAAATTCGCTTCCACCATTGCGCCTGCATCGGCAGCGCCGCAATCCGTTCACGAAACTTTTCCCATTCGGGCCGGGGAAAGACCATCAGACAGCCATGCGGATGCTTGGTCAGGGTCAGCGCACCGGCCGCAGTTGCAATCAGCACATCACGATGCCGAGTCGGCACCGATAGGCGACCCTTGATATCCAAATTCAGCGATGAAGCACCTTGAAACACAACCAGCCTTCCCCGTGACAGAAAGATTTAGGCGGCGGTAATTGACAATCAATTTCCACCACTTTTTTCCACTTTCTCCCACTGTAACAGGAAATCAATAGGCTGCAAGGGGGGG
>Ga0075470_10000252_pt1 | contig 18131 bp, 17 predicted proteins | sample DEB19_08_DNA_4_FD_71482 | JGI IMG/M metagenome (GOLD analysis project Ga0075470, IMG submission 71482) | Aqueous microbial communities from the Delaware River and Bay under freshwater to marine salinity gradient to study organic matter... | ecosystem: Environmental > Aquatic > Marine > Coastal ... | reverse complement strand
GGATCTACGCAAGGCCAGGTGGTATATCGATAGAGAAATACAGCGGAGAGTGCGTGACTAAGGTAAAAGAGCAGTCTACAAAGTCGATTGCTGGTCCTGGACTCAACCTAGACTTTAGCAAAAGCCCAGTTGTCTGGGAATTTCTTAAAAGCAATGCTTTTGTCCGTGGGATGATGGGGCCGGTAGGTAGCGGAAAAAGCTACGCATGTGCAGCCGAGATTATGATGCGTGCTGTAAGACAGAAACCCAGCCCAATTGATGGCATCCGCTACACACGCTGGGCGATTGTGCGTAATAGCTACCCAATGCTACGTACAACAACGCTCAAAACATGGATGGACTTGTTTCCGGAGGCAACATTTGGGCCAATCCACTACACGCCACCGATTACGCATCACATTCGTCTACCCGCTAGGGGTGATGCTGCTGGTATTGATTGCGAAGTTATATTTTTGGCTTTAGATCAGCCAAAAGACGTAAGAAAACTGTTGTCGTTAGAGTTAACTGGAGCATGGGTGAACGAAGCGCGAGAATTGCCAAAGGCAGTGATCGATGGATTAACTCACCGAGTAGGCCGATACCCAACATCAAGAGATGGTGGCGCTACTTGGAGCGGCATTTGGATGGATACCAACCCAATGGACGATGACCATTGGTGGCACAGAATCGCCGAGAAAGAACCATTGTCAGGAAAGTTTTCTTGGAAATTTTTTAAACAGCCAGGTGGCGTTATTCCTGTTAGCACAGATGATTTACCAGAGAATCCAGAAGCCAATGACCACATCTTTGCGGCTAGCAAGTGGTGGAAGGTTAATCCAAAGGCAGAGAATATCAACAACCTGCCAGCCGGTTACTACCTGCAAATGCTTGGCGGCAAGAATTTGGATTGGATTAAGTGCTATGCAGGTGGCGAATACGTCTATGTGCAGGAAGGTAGACCAGTATGGCCAGAGTATGAAGACAGCACAATGTCTGATGATGTCGAGGTTGATCTAAATGTGCCAATTCAAATCGGCGTTGACTTTGGATTAACACCAGCGGCAACGATTGGCCAGCGATTGCCAAACGGACGTTGGATTATCTTGCAAGAGATTGTGACCTTTGACATGGGATTGGAGCGCTTTGGCCAGCAGCTTCTAGCTGAGATGAATTCTCGTTATCCAAAACATCAACTAATGGTGTGGGGTGACCCAGCCGGTATGGCTCGAGACGCAATCTATGAGGTGACGGCATTTGATTACCTACGAACGCTTGGTTTAAAAGCGCAACCAACGGCAAGTAACGACTTCAAAGTGCGCCGAGAGGCTGCGGCTGCGCCAATGCAACGTCTAATCAACGGAAGACCTGGCTTGATCGTTAGCAAGGAATGCAAGTTATTACGTAAAGCGCTGGCCGGTGGTTATCACTTCAAGCGTATTGCGGTTGGCGCTGGCCATGAGCGGTTTAAAGATGCGCCAAACAAAAACGAACACTCTCACATTGGAGATTCTTTTGGATACCTAATGCTTGGTGGTGGTGAATATAACCGCATGGTACGTAAGCCAATGTATGGTGCATCACCGCAAATGGCCACTCAAGCCAAAACGGACTTTGATGTCTTTGCTTCCAATTGACCTGCTAAACAAAGAAGCCTTATATCATAAGTCTTTTTTGATCTTGCCATTTGCTCCAGAGCATTTTGACAGAATACAAGTTGACCAAGAGGAATCACTTGCATTCTCTAGCACCGGAGATCTACGCAAAAGGGTAATTGCACAATCTAACATGGGGCTTTCTCTAACCATGTTTATGTATAACAAACCATCAGCAATCTTTGGTGTTGTGCCTTACTGGAAGGGGGTTGCTGAACTGTGGATGATTGCTGATAACAGAGTCAGATCAATACCAATTGCCATGACAAAAACAGCAATGCGGTTGTGCGATATCTTTGAGATATACATGGGCTTGCATAGAATGCAAATAACTGTTAGAAGCACAGATAGGCGTGCGCTCAAATGGGCGAAAGCCATAGGTTTCCGGCAGGAATGCGTAATGAGCAAATACGGTCCTGACAAAATTGACTACATTTTATTAGCGAGGTAATCATGGGTGGTGTTGTTTCTAAAATATTAGGAGGCGGCGATGAAGGTGACCGTGGTGCTGCTGCCGCTGCTCAACAACAAATTGCAGAGCAACGCGCAGAAAACGAACGAATGCGCATCCAAACAGAAGAACAGCGTCGGGATGAGGCTGAGAAGCTTGCTGCTCGCCGCAGTGCTAGATTGCGCGGAGGCGGCAGAATGCTTTTATCTGACACCCGACTCACGCCGGAAACCGGCTTACAGACAACCCTCGGATCAGAACAGGTGAAAATGTAATGGATAACAAAGCCAAGATGCAAAAGAAAGCTGCCAAGGTGATGCGCGAGTGGAAGGCCGGTACGCTCCACTCTGGCAAGGGTGGTCCTGTTGTGAAAAGCCAAAAACAGGCTGTGGCAATTGCCATGTCTGAGGCTGGAATGGCAAAGAAGAAGTAAATGCCAAAAGAGGGTTTAATTGACGAGGCCATCTCGGAGGAAGAAGGTTATTCTTGCCCTCTTGCTACCAGAGACATTAAGACAAATCTCAAGAACAGAAATTGGGCATTTGCTAATGTAGGCTATGGACCAGCCAATCCGTTAGATGAAAAAAATAACGAGGTGTTTTGGCTGCGTAAATCTGTAATCTGGAACACTTCAGAGGCAGAGGCAAAGGGTATGCGCTGTGGTAATTGCGCCGCGTTTATTCAAACCTCGCAGATGCTTGAGTGCATCAAAACTGGCATTGAAGCTAAAAACCCGCAAGAAGAGTCTGGCTATGACGAAGATGTTATTGAGGCCGCTCAATTGGGGTTTTGTGAATTGTTCCACTTTAAATGTGCTGGAACACGCACGTGCGATGCCTGGTTAGTCGGTGGTCCAATCACAGATGAGATGGAAAAAGACTAATGGCCATCACTTTTGTTGAACGCGAGTCAGAAAAGCAGAAGGCGCAACTTGTTGCGTTGACGCAGAAAAACAAGGATGGCGTACAAGTCATTGTTGGATCTGACTACGGATTAATTAATGTTGATGTAAACCATGCGCGCATGCATGAGGGCCGTGCATTCTTTGCATGGTACGCACGCATGGATGCAAACAAGCTTGCCAATGCTGCAAGTATAGATATTATAATGGCCGCTGCGCCTGGTATCACTCCGCATATTACTGTTGGCTATATATGCGGTGGTGACTGCGAGTTCTACATGTACGAAGGTACAACTACCACTGGTGGAACATCATTTACGCCAATAAACAGAAACAGAACAAGTTCAACAGCAAGTCAAACCGCAATGGTTACAAACCCAACGATTAATACTCTTGGAACATTAATTGATGAGCAAGCTGCTCCAAGTGGTGGTGGTCCAAAGTCTGGAGGCGCTGCATCTGCTGGACTTGAATATGTTTTGGCTTCGCTGACAAATTATCATTTTCGGCTCACAAATGTATCCGGTCAGCCAAAGATGGCTGTCCTAACTCTTGAATGGTATGAATAATCATGGCTGAAAATATTGAAATAATTAAAGGCGTTAATATTAGAGACCCTTATGATAGCGAGTTATCTTATTTCAAAAAAAATCCAACTGTTTCTGGAATGGCTACAGAAGACAACAAAGTAATACTTAACCCATACTCTGGGTTAAATAATATTCAAAAAAGAGCAGTTGCAATGAATGAGGCCATTAGAGTTTTGATGAAAAATGAAAGTTCATTAAAGCCAAATTTTGCATTAACAGAAGAACAAAAATATTTTTTAGACTCAAATACATACAAAGATGCAACGCAAGAAGATAGGCAAGCAACAATTGCGGCCAGAATATTTTCTGGTGATTCATCTGCGGGTGAAGCAACTAAAGAACAAATTGATTTCGTTGAGAAATTAAAAAAATTTACAGGGGTTGAATGATGGCTGAATTGAAACTATCGCCGGAAGACCTCATCAAGCGGCATGACATTGCCATGCGCAAAAAGGATGACTTTCGTGATTTATATGACGAAGCATACGAATTTGCTTTGCCACAGCGCAATCTATACGACGGATACTGGGAAGGTAAAGTAGGTGGCAGCAAAAAGATGGCGCGAGTATTTGATTCGACAGCGATCAATTCTACGCAACGCTTTGCCAACCGACTGCAATCTGGCATTTTCCCTCCGCAGCGTTCTTGGTGTCGCTTAGAGGCTGGTACAGACATTCCGTTTGATCGTCGGCCAGAGGCGCAAGCCGCTCTTGATGTCTACACGGATAAGTTATTTGCCACGTTAAAGCAATCAAACTTTGATATTGCAATGGGTGAGTTTTTGCTTGACCTTGCGGTTGGCACTGCCGTAATGATTGTGCAGCCAGGCGATGATGTAAACCCAATTAACTTTATTCCTGTGCCGCAATATTTGGTGTCTTTTGAAGAGGGCGCTAATGGGCAGGTGGATAACGTATACCGTCGCATGCGTATCAAGGGCGAGTCTATTCAGCAACAGTGGAAAGACGCAAAGATACAGGCAGATCTTGCCAAGCGCATTGAAGACAAGCCAACAGATGACGTTGAGTTAATTGAGGCAACGATATACGACTATAAACGTGGAGACTATTGCTATCACGTAATCCACAAAGAAACAAAATCTGAGGTTGTGTACCGCCGTATGCCGTATTCACCTTGGGTAGTATCTCGCTACATGAAGGTTGCCGGTGAAATCTATGGCCGTGGCCCATTGATTACTGCTTTGCCGGACATTAAAACATTAAACAAAACGCTTGAGTTACTGTTGAAAAACGCATCTCTTGCTGTTTCTGGCGTGTATACGGCGGCAGATGATGGCGTGCTTAATCCAAATACCGTAAAGATTATTCCTGGCGGGATTATTCCTGTTGCTAGAAACGGCGGTCCGCAGGGAGAAGCTTTAAAGCCGCTACCAAGGGCTGGTGACTTTAATGTTTCGCAGATTGTAATTAATGACCTACGTGCCAGTATTAAGCGTACACTACTGGATGAGAGCTTGCCGCCAGACAATATGTCTGCGCGTTCGGCTACAGAAGTTGTCGAGCGAATGAAGGAACTATCACAAAATCTTGGTAGTGCCTTTGGACGTTTGATTAATGAAACGATGATTCCATTGGTGACTAAAACCCTTGAAGTTATGGATAAACGTGGACTCATCGACCTACCATTGCGGGTTAATGGCCTGGAAGTCCGTATCTCGGCCGTTGCGCCGCTTGCAATGGCTCAGTCGATGGATGAAGTCAACAAGGTATTGCAGTTTGCGCAAATTGCACAGACGGCGGGGCCGGATGGGCAAATGAGCCTGAAGGTTGGTGAAATGCTTGATTATGTCGCTGAGAAGCTTGGTGTACCAGCAAGACTGCGTACAACTCCAGCAGAACGCGAACAGAAGGCCGCTCAGATGGCGCAAATGGCGCAAGCAGCAATGCAAGCGCAAGCTCCAGCACCGGCGGCTTCTACTGAACAAATGCCTATGGGGGCTTAATGCCTGGTTGGGAAGAGCTAGAAGAACAACAACAAATTGATATTCGGGAACCCTCGCAAGCAAGGGAAGATTTAGAAAGACTAACTCTCCGAGTATTTGGGACAGAAGACGGAAAGAAGCTACTTCAGTGGCTTCGTTCTGTCTACCTCGAGCAACCAGTTGCCGTGCCTGGGGCAATCCACGATCACGCTTTCTACCGAGAAGGACAGAATAGTGTGATTAGGGATATTGAAGCGCGGATACAACGAGCAATCAACCAAGGACCAATTAATGGAAACCGCAGAAAACCAACCCAGTGAAACCTCATCAGAGGGTGAAGCTGGCCTATTGGATTCGGCAACAGTAGTCGATGATAGTGGCCAGCAGGAACCGTCAAACACTGTAATCCCACACAAAGATGAACCTGCAACAGATGATGATGCGCCATTAGAACGGCCAGATTTTTGGCCGGAGAACTTTTGGAAGAAGGATACAAGTGAGCCAGACTTAGAGGGCATTGCAAAATCGTGGTCTGATTTGCGCAAAACAATTGCCCAAGGCAAACATAAGCCACCTGCTGATGGCAAGTACGATACAAGTGCTTTTGGTGCAATCCCAGAAAATGACCCAGTGCGCACGCACATTATGGGATGGGCATCTAAGTACGGTATGAGTCAAGCGGCCCTAGACGATCTTGTTGGAGAGGTTGTCAAAATGGGTGGAGATCAACAAGAGGTTGCCGCTAGGACTCTTCAGCAGGAAAAGCAAGCCCTTGGACCAAATGCAGACGCAATGATAAAAGGTATGGTTGATTGGGCTTCTGGATTGGTTAAAAAGGGTATTTGGGGCAAAGATGATTTTGAAGAATTCAAAGTCATGGGTGGAACTGCAAATGGACTCAAGGCTCTAATGAAGCTTCGTGAGACATATGAAGGAACCAGAATCCCAACCAATTCAGTACCGATTTCTGGTGCGCCAAGTAAAGAAGAGTTGTATCAGATGGTTAATGATCCAAAATATAAATCTGACCCAGCCTATCGCCAAAAAGTTGAACGTATGTTTGCTCAAACTTTCGGTTAAACTGTAGCCCCCTGTCGTAGTTATTTGCCCAGGCTTAGACCTGGGCTTTTTTTTTTAAAAATTACTTGCGTTTATAAAATTTAATTATTACGCTATAAGTAAGGCCAATCAGGAAACTGACCCTTTCTATAGCAGACGCTATCGTGTGGCTGACGTAATCAGCAAGCATTCGGCCCAGATTTCTGGCATACCGGCGCGACAAAATTTTTTTGTCAACTAACGAATAGGAATACGACATGAGCATTTCATTATCCAATGCTTTCGTTACCCTCTTCGACGCGGAAGTTAAGCAAGCCTATCAAGGTAAGGCAATGCTTGTTCCGGCCGTGCGCCAGCGTCGTGGGGTTGAAGGCTCGACTGTAAAATTCCCTAAAGTCGGTAAAGGTGTGGCCACGCCTCGCGTGCCGCAAACCGACGTTACTCCGCTTAACGTGGGATTCTCGTCTGTTACTCTTACGCTTTCCGATTGGAACGCGGCCGAGTACAGCGACATCTTCTCGCAAGCTAAAGTTAATTTTGATGAGCGTCAGGAACTTGTGCAGGTTGTTGCCAATGCAATGGGCCGTCGTCAGGATCAATTGATCTTAGACGCGCTTGCCGCATCGGGAACCAGCTTGACTGTTGCTAACAGCATTGGTGGCGCAACCACCAACTTGAACGTGGCAAAACTGCGTGAAGCCAAGCGCTTGATGGATAAAAACAACGTGCCGCCCGAGGGCCGTCACATTGTTATCCACGGCAACGGCCTTGCCAACTTGCTGTCGGAAACGTCGGTTACTTCGTCAGACTTCAATACCGTTAAGGCATTGGTGCAGGGCGATGTTTCGACGTTCTTAGGCTTTACGTTCCATGTGCTGGGTGATCGTTCCGAGGGTGGTTTGGCTATCGACGGTTCGTTGGATCGTACTTGCTTTGCTTTCCACAACATGGCCGTTGGCTATGGTGAAGGTATCGGGATGCGCACGGAGATCAACTATATCCCCGAAAAGACCTCCTGGCTTGTCAACGAAGTGTTCTCGGCTGGCGCGACTACGATTGATGCTGAAGGCATCGTCCAAATCACCTGCCGCGAAACCTGAGATTAAGGAGATCTAATCATGGCATTCTCAAGCACTGGTTTTAATGCAGTTGGTGGTCAGTCAAAAGCAGGAAACGCTCCAGCTATTTATACGTACAGCAGCACGGACGCTCAGTCGGTTATCCGCGCTTCTGGCTATTTCAATAGCATTGCTTCCCTGTTAAAAGTCGGTGACATCATTTTCTGTTATTCAGCAACTGGCGGCACTCCGGTCATGTCCACGGCATACGTGAACAGCAACACCGGTACTGTTGTTGACATCACTGACGGTGTGACCGTAACCGCTACGGATACGGATTAATAGTAGTTTGTGTAATATGGGGCTGGTCTTGGGTTACCGAGGTCAGCCCCTTTCTACGTTAAGGGATTGAGATGGCAGCAGGAGATTCCGCGCTTTCAATCTGTTCAGATGCGCTAATTATGCTCGGCGCAAAGCCGATTGCTTCGTTTAACGAAGGCACTGACGAGTCCAGCACGTGTGACCGTCTATACCCAGATATTCGTGACCAAGCTTTATTAATCTATCCTTGGTCATTTAGCTTTCAAAAGGTGGCGCTGGCGCAGCTTGTAACAACGCCAACCACAGAATATAAATACGAATATGCTTTGCCTGGTGACAAGATTGGCCCACCACGCGCTTTATTCACAAGCAGTTCACCTGGTGACTTCCCCCGCAAAGAGTATAGAATCTTTGGCGATAAAGTATTAACAGACTATTCCGCTGTATGGATTGATTATCCGTATTCAGTACCAGAATACCTAATGCCAGTTTATTTTATACAGCTATTAAAATATTTAATGGCATGGCATTTGGCGTTGCCAATCACGGATCAAGCAGACAAGGCCGCGTATTGGCAAGGTGTTGCTGTTGGCTCACCAGGTGAAAACGGACGTGGTGGTTATTTGCGCACCGCAATGCAAATTGATGGCGCTGGACAGCCAACAAACAGCATCAATGATTTCAGCTTAATTGCTGTGAGGTACTGATGTCGCGTTTTGTAAGCATACAGACCAATTTTAGCAGCGGTGAGCTTGATCCGTTGCTACGGTCACGTATTGATCTTAAAAGCTATGAGAACGCGCTAGAAGAAGCCACAAACGTAGTATGCCAGCCACAAGGCGGTATTCATCGTCGGCCTGGATTAAAGTATTTGTATTCCCTGCCAAATAGCAGCACTCCAAGTGCAGCCAATGGCGTGCGTTTAATTCCGTTTGAGTTCAGTACTAGCGACAGCTATATGCTGGTGTTTACTCATCATCGGGCTTATGTATTTAAGAATAAAGCGCTCATCACAAACATCAACGGTTCTGGTAACCCTTACATTGACACGTCTGGCGTAAACATCACTGGCGCTAGATTAGACAAAATTTGCTGGACGCAAAGTGCTGATACGCTAATTTTGACTCACAATGAAATACCTCCAGTTAAAATATTGCGCGGCGCAACAGACGCAACGTGGACCGTAAGCACGCTTACATTTAACAGCACGCCAAAGTATGCGTTTACTTTGACCACCACAAACCCTGCTGGAACGCTTACACCAAGCGCTGTAAATGGGAACATTACACTTACATCTAGTTCAAGCATATTCAATTCTGGACACGTTGGGCAATATGTAAATGCCACTCCACAAGGCAGGGCAAAGATTGTTCAATACACCAGTGCGTCAGTTGTAAACGCAATTGTTGAGTTTCCATTCTTTAATACGTCAGCCATTGCAAACGGATCTTGGAATTTAGAAACCGGATATGAAACCGTTTGGTCTTCGACAAGGGGTTATCCTAGAGCGGTAACATTCCACGAAGGGCGTTTGTATTTTGGTGGATCTACTGCACGCCCAAGCACAGTTTGGGGTAGCAAGGTTGGATTGTTTTTTGATTTTGAAGCAACAGAAGGATTAGATGATGATGCCGTTGAGGCAACGCTAGACACCAATACATATAACAGTATTGTTGATCTAATCTCTGGGCGAGATCTACAGGTATTTACTACTGGTGGTGAATTCTATGTTCCGCAAAGTGGACTAGATCCAGTTACACCAACGAATTTCTTTATTAAGACAGCGACTAGAAACGGAGCCAGAGAAGGCGCTAGGGTTCAAACGCTAGAGTCTGGAACGCTGTTTATTCAGCGCCAAGGTAAAAGCCTTAATGAGTTTGCGTATACAGATACTCAGCTTACTTATATTACAAGCAAGATTAGTTTGCTTTGTGGACATTTGCTGAAATCACCAAAGCGTATGGCACTGCGTAAGTCTGTGGCCACAGATGAGAATGATTTGCTTTTCATCACAAATTCTGATGATGGCTCGATGGCTGTGTTTTCACTTTTGCGTGTTCAAAACGTAATTGCTCCATCAAAGTACACAACAGACGGTGAATTCTTAGATATTGGAATTGATTTAACCACAATCTATACGGTTGTAAAACGTACTGTAAATGGTACAGCACAGTATTTTGTAGAGTATTTTGACGATAACTTATTGACTGATTCTGCTGTTACTGGTGGCGCTGCTGCATCCGCTTCCGTAAGCCACTTGGTTGCTAAGACATGCAACGTGTTGCTTGATGGTGTTGTGCAAGACAATAAGGTTGTGCCAGGCGGTGGTACGGTTACATTCCCAAGATCGTCTGTTACATCATATGAAGTTGGATTGCCGTTTACAGTTCGCGCTGTGACAATGCCGGTTGATATTAAGTTGCAAACCGGTACTAGACTTGGATTTAAAAAGCGCATTGTTGAAGTTAATGCGCTGGTATACGAAACACAACATATGAAGATTAATAGTGTTGTTGTTCCATTTAGAGCGTTTGACACAGTAAATATTCTTGATAACCCAGTTCCAGAATACACTGGTACAAAGACGTTGCATGGAATTCGTGGGTATAGCCAAGAAGCAAAGATTACAATTGAGCAAGACATTCCACTAAAAATGACCTTGCTTGGACTCGAATACAAACTAGCTACGCACCAAGGTACATAAATGGAAACAGTAGCGGCAGCTTGGGCAACAGCCCAACCATATCTCTCAACGATCTCTACTGCGGCAAGTGTTCTTGGCGCGTTTAGTTCTGTTGGAGAAGGATACCAAAAGCAGCAAATGTATCGTTTGCAAGCGGAGCAAACGCGACTTGAATCAGAGCGCAGAGCATTGCAATATGAACAACAGGGTGTAGCTACACTGCGTCGGATTAATTCTGTTACATCAGCGGCAGCAGCACGCGCATATGCTGGTGGTGTTGCTGGATTTGAGGGTTCTGCTGGGTTGGTTCAAAAAGCCAGTGAAGCGCTTGGTGGTAAAGAGTTGCAAATTGCTCAAGAAAACATTGCTGCCACTCGTCGCGGTGGGCTTATTCAAGCAAATATTTACGATGTTGCTGGAGAAACTGCGGCTAGAGGTGGATGGTTTGATGCTGCCGCAAAGCTTGGAACTGCTGCATTAAGGGCCGGATCAATTGGCGGTTCGCAATATAGTTACAAGTTACCAATATATCCTGGCGCTGAGTACTAGACAAAATGGCCGATCTACCTAAATATCAACCCACAGGGATGTTACTTGCGGATATTCCGCGAGTTGACTTTGCTAACCTAAAAGAGAATTTAAGAGCTACTCAGTCTCTTGAGCAGTCTCTTTCTCGCATATCTGAATTTGCATTTAAACAAGCCGGTGAGCAAGCAAAGCGAGAGGGCGCTCAATACGCCATTGAAAATCCGCTAACGGCAGAGCAGGTGCAAAAGGCAATTTCAGAGGGCAAAAAGCCAAGCGAGTTAATCTCTCAGCCAGGAACAATATTTGGCGAGTCTGTTCGTTCTATCCAAGCTATGCAGTTGCGAGTAGAGCTTGAGGGCAGAACAAGAAACAAATTGGCTGAAATTGCCTCGGACGTAGACTCTGGCCGCATAACAAACTTTGATGAAATTAAATTTGCAATTAACGCGCCAATTGATGGTTTTGCAAGGGTAATTTCTGGTATTGATCCAGAGGAAGCGGTGCGATTTAAAGCCGCAATGACATCTGCTGGGTCTACAGTATTTAAGGGTGCTTATGACCATTTAATAAAAATGGAAGGCGCTGCTCGTAAAACAACGGTATCTAGTTCGCAAGAAAGCACATATAGCATTCTTAGTAAAATTTATAGCACAGAGACTAATCTTGATGTAATCGAACAAAAAATCGGCATTGAAAGAGCTAGAACATTTGCTGCCGCAAGGTCAACAAATGATGCTGAGTTTATCAATAAGATAATGAATGCGTTTGAGGCGCAGGTATCAAAGCGAAAGATTGATGCTGTATCTGCTTATGTTGCAAGCACTGAGTTTTCAGCAGATCCGCAAGCTGCTGTTAAGCGTTTAGATAGAAATGATGCTGACAAAATGACCAACATTTGGTCATCTTTAAGTTTTGAAGATCAAGCAAAAATTCGCAGCAATTTGAGAACAATTGTCAATGAGCGCTGGGATGTAAAAGAAAAAGCACGAAAAGAAGAAGAAGATGATGCAACAAAAAAATCTGCTGCATTGTTGTCAGACTACTTTAAAACTGGCTCTGCTGCGTCTTTGCATAAATTAAATGAAATTGCCATTTTGCATCCAAAAATTATTTCTCCCGAAACAGTTTTTAAGTTGCCAAAAGAGCGCACAGATGTATTAGATGTTGCCAATCCAAAAGCTGAGTTTAAGCTAAAAGAAGAAATTATGTCTGGTTCATTGCCAACGCTAGATCTTGTGCATATCAGAGCAAAAGAACTTGGTATTAGTTACAAGCGTTTGTCTGATAACATGGTGCCATTTTTTATTTCTCGCTCAGATAAAGATTTAATAACTGTTGAACACATTTTTCGTAATGAAGCGCGTATTGTTCCAGGGCAATTAAACATTGGTCAAAAATCTGCTGATGCCTACGGAAAGATGAACAGAGAATTTGAGCGCAATTGGGCTGCTGCTGTTGATGCTAACAAACAAGATCCGTCTAAGCCAATGCCAACGCGCATTGAAGTTGCTCGTGACATCATCAAAAAAAGACAAGATTCTGGCGTATCAAAAAAGATTGAATCTTTGGTTTCTGGCTTAAATGACAAGTATGGCAAGGGGCCATCTGCTATTCGTAAAACAAATATTACTTGGTCAGACTCAACGTCAATGCAAGATGTGCGTGCTGTTGCAAAGCAGCAAGGATTGAAGCCGGAAGATATTGTTGCAATTGAGCAGACGTTAAAACAAATTGATGCACTACAAAAGCAGCTAGACAACTAATGGCCACAGAATTCGACACTTACTATATTAATCGCTTGCTTGAGCGCGATTACCCACCAGTGGTAGAAGAGCCTGTAATGCTTGCTATGGGCGGCGCTGGCGCTGGTCCAAAGCCAACCACAATGAAAGACATTGGTGAGCTTGGTGGCGCTATGGCTGACGTTGGCGCGGCCACTGTAAAGGGTGCTGCTCAAAGCTTTGTTGGCACACCAGGTGATATTGAAAGTCTTTATTATGGCGTACGTGAAATTGTGCGTCGCAAAGCTGATGAATCTGTCTTAGATGCTTTCATTAAGGGCATGGATCAAAAAACAATAGCGCCAACAACTGAAGAAGTTAAAGCTTGGTTGGACAAGAATATTGGCGCTGTACAGGATGGTGAGCATCCGTATGAGTCGGTTGGCGAGGTTATGGCTCCAGGTGGTTATATTGCTGGCGCTAAAAAAGGATTAAAGTCGATTAAGAAAGCAAAAAAGATTGTTACTGGAACCGCTGCCGGTGGCGCTGCCACAAGCGTTTCTGAAGCTGAATCAAAAAATAGTGAGACTAAGTAATGGCTACACTTGAGCAACGTCTTGACAATACGATTGTATCTGCTGATGTAGATACGTTGCCTATGACATTGCCAGATACAGAGTCAATGTCAGACAAGCAGGAACCGCAAGACGAGCCTGTAATGGTTGCTGGTCCTGCCACGCGAACTATAAAGGCAGGTGCTAAAAGATTAAAGCCATCCGATGTGTTGGAGCCATTAACGCAGCCTGGTGCTAGAGCAGTAAAAGAACCTGCCATTGTTGCTCCACCACCGATTGCACCAGCGCCAACCGTTAAGGTCCCTGCTGTCTCAACAGAAACAATTACGGTTCCACAAACAAGACCAGTAGATATTTCAGAAGTAAACAAAGTTGCTGCGGAGCGTCAGAAATTACTAGATGAAGGTGGTGTGTGGGAAAAACCACCGGAAACTCCAATATCTAGTGCTTGGACAGACAATGATGGATTGGCTGCAACGATTCGTGCGGCTGGAGAAAACGCAGCGCAACAAGATGGCTCAATGTCTTTACGCAGCATTTATACAAGAGCTATTAATGCCGGTGTACCAGAGTCATTCTTGGCACGTGCAATTGCTGGCGAAAGCATGGATGTCACCGTTGGTGGCAGCAGCCTTGCAAAGCAATTGGCTGGCGCTGTGGTTGTTCACGATGAAAGCGCAAAGCAACTTGACCAGTTGTTTAACAAGATGGCAAGCGGCTCATTAGATGATGCTGGCAAACTAGATTTGCGTATGCGTTTAGCGCAACACGACATTATCGTTAAGCAGTTGAAGGGTATGCAAACGGACGTTGCTCGATCATTAAACGTGTTTAAGCGCGTTCAAGATGCAGGTCCAGGACTTGATACAAAAGCGGTACGTCAAGCGCTTGATGATCTTGGCGTGCAGCAATCTGACTCTGTCTTGTTCCAATTGGCGCAAGATTATCTTGATATGCCAAATCAAGCTTCTAAGAACCGTTTGTTGGAAAGCGGTCTTGGAGCAAAATTACGTGATGTGTGGTTTTACACATATCAAAGCAATCTATTAAATGATCCACAAACTCACGCATACAACATTGTAGGATCTGCCGTGTTTGGAGCAATGGCTCCAGTAGAAAGAACGCTTGCCATCCCAATCGGAATGGCTAGGCAGTTATTGCCTGGTGCATCTCCTGATCGCTATCACTTTCAAGATATTATGGCCGGAATGTCGGGGTTAAAAAATGGCATTCTTGACGGATGGGAACTTGCTGTAGATGCAATCAAGAAAGGTGGAGAATCAAAGTTTGCTGATGGCACGGCGCGTGTATCCAATCCATTATCAGCAGAAAATCTATCTGATACGCCAATCCGTTTGTTTGGTAAAGAAGTGTGGAGAACACCTGATTTACGTGACTCATGGATTGGGCGTGCAATTGATGGTCTTGGCGCTGTTCAAGACTTTCAATCATTCCGTCCATTACGTGCCGGAGATGAATTTATTGGCGGCATTTCTGCGCGTTATCAATTGCATGAAGAAGCGTGGAGATTTGGTAACCAAGAATATGACCGGCTTGTTGCTGAGGGAATGTCATCTGATGCGGCATTAAAAGAGGTACAAGCCAAGGTTGGACAATTGCTAACTGAGCGTCCTGCTCAGGTGCAAGAGTCTATTGAATCATTTAGAAATATGGTTACTCTCCAAAGTAGGATTGAAAAAGAAGGAATCCTTGGGGAAACATATTGGTGGACAAATAGGTTATTAAATACAGCGGCAGCAAAAGTTATTGTTCCGTTTTCAAAAACGGTAACAAATTTGTTTATTGAGGGATCTAGCTATATCCCTGGATTAAACGCATTAAGCCCGCGTTTTTACAATATGTGGGAGCAAGGTGGCCGACAGCGTGATGCTGCTTTAGCTAGATTGTCTATGGGTGGAACGGCAATATCTGGTGCTGCGTTATTAACTCTTGATAATCGCTTGACAGGATCAGGCCCATCACAAACAGAAGATCGTAAGGCGCTAGAAGCAATGGGTTGGCAACCTTACTCTTTAGTTTTTGATAAGGGCGAATTGTCAGAACAAAATGTTACTGCACTTAAAAACATTACAAAGGTTGGCATTGGGCCGGATAAAGTTTATGTAAGCTTTTCTCGGTTTGATCCAATCTCAATGATTCTTGCTGTTGGCGCTGATATGGGTGATGCAGCCAAATTTGATCGTCATCCTGATAGAGAAGAGTGGCAGACAATGGCAATGGCTGGCATGGTTGGCGCTGGCGAGTACATGGGTAATTTGCCTTTTATGCAGGGCATTGGCCAATTGCTTACAATTGCTCGTTCGCGTCAAACAGACACCGGCGATAAGATGGTTGAGATCATGGGTGGATTGGCTAACCAGTTTACTAATTTTGCCTACACCGGAATACCAGCGGTTGGTTTAACAAACAGCACGTTGATGGCTCACATTGAGCGAATGACTGACCCAACAAAGTCAAACATTATGTCTCCGGTAATGGATCAGCCAATATTCTTGCGTTCATTTTATGAGGCACGTCAGCGCGTAATGTCGCGCATTCCTGGCGTTTCAGCAGATGTTGAGCCAATGCTAGATAGTCTTGGACGAGAGGTTAAGGTACAAAATCGTGGTCTTGACTATTGGGCAAATTGGACTCCAGTTATACAGGCAACTGAAGGTAAATTTTCAGAAACTGATGCGTTACTTGCTTCTTTGAATTTTGGTATTGCAGAACCAGTCAAGACTTGGGATGGAGTTAGATTATCCGCTGAACAATATAACCGGTTTAAAAATCTTTATGGACAGGTTATCAAAGAAGATGGGATGAACCTTGAGCAGCGCATCCCATACGAACTAAAGCGTGCAGAAGAGGATTCAATTACTTCTGGTGAACCAATGCTTGTTGGAGACAAACAAAAGCTTATTTCTCAGATTGTTGAGAACTATAGAAAGCTTGCTAGGTTACGCATGATTGGTGATGATGAAGGAACTCCTGTTGAAATTGAATCATTGCCTGGTATGAAGATTGAATTTGAGGATCTTGCTGGCGCGATTAAGCGGAAGAAAGATATTTTCAGAGTCTACGGTAAGTAACTTTATAGAGAGATTTGACAATGGCAACCTACCCTATTTCTAACGTAACCCGCAGGGTTGTGTACACCGGATCAGCCGGTGTCGGGCCGTATGCGTTCTCTTTTGAGATCCTTACTAGCACAGACCTTGCAGTTTATAAAAACGATGTGTTGTTGACGTTGACCACAAACTATACGGTCACCATCAACAGCAACGGCACTGGATCTGTGACGCTTAACGTCGCTGCTACATCGGCAGACAACATCACCATTGTTGGCGCACGCGCAGTGCAGCGCACAACAGACTTTGTTACCGGTGGAGATCTGTTTGCCAACACGCTGAATGATGAACTTGACTCGCAGACCATTTTGGTTCAGCAAGTATCAGAAAGCTCAGATCGTGCAATTAAAGCGCCAGTAACAGATCCGACAACAATTAACATGACGTTGCCAGCCAAGGCCACACGTGCCTATAAGCTGCTGGCATTTGATGCAAACGGTAACCCAATTGCCGATGAGCATATTGGTACTAACCGCGGTAACTGGGCTACAGCAACAGTTTATTACGTCCGCGATCTTGTTAAGGATACAAGCAATAACAATATTTACCAGTGTATTACTCAGCACACTTCTGCTGGGTCACAGCCAATTAGCACAAACGCTGGCGCTGCAAACTGGTCATTAATTGTTGATGCTGCATCCGCTACGTCTAGTGCATCTGCCGCGGCTGCAAGCGCAAGTAGTTCTGCTGCATCTGCAATACTAGCTAACGATTGGGCAACCAAGACTTCTGGACCTGTAGCCGGTGGTGAGTACTCGGCTAAGTATCACGCTACAGCGGCCGCGTCCAGCTCGTCTACGGCCACCACAGCGGCCACTAGCGCCACTGCTGCACAAGTTGCAGCCGAGTCTGCGCGTGACGCTACGCTTGCCGCTTACGACAGCTTTGATGACCGTTATCTTGGATCTAAGACTAGCAATCCAACCCTAGACAATGACGGAAATGCGCTTGTTGCTGGGGCGTTGTATTTCAACAGTGTTGCTGGTGCGATGCAGGTTTACACAGGTAGCGCGTGGGTTGCCGCTTATGTATCCGGCACTGGATACTTAGCTGCTGCAAATAACCTGTCTGATTTGTCTAATGCTGCAACTGCGCAAACAAACCTTGGCGGCACTACCGTTGGCAAAGCGGTATTTACAGCCGCTACTACTGCTGCTGCACGTACTGCAATTGGCACGGTAATTGGCACTGACGTTCAAGCGTATGACGCAAACACCGCCAAGACAAACGTGGTCCAAAGCTTTTCTGTTGCGCAGCGCGGTACGGCAACAGCGCTTACTAGCACATCTGCTTCTATCGCTGTAAACTTGGCATTAGCAAACAACTTTACTCATACGTTTACTGAGAATACAACGCTTGCTAACCCGACTAATATTACCGCTGGTCAGTCTGGCGTAATTGTGTTTACGCAACACGCAAGCAGTCCCAAGACGCTTGCCTTTGGTAGCTACTGGAAATTCCCTGGTGGAACAGCGCCAACAGTAACGGCCACAAACAGTGCTGTAGATACGTTGGCTTATTATGTTGAAAGCAGCACAAG
>Ga0075470_10000242_pt1 | contig 18514 bp, 25 predicted proteins | sample DEB19_08_DNA_4_FD_71482 | JGI IMG/M metagenome (GOLD analysis project Ga0075470, IMG submission 71482) | Aqueous microbial communities from the Delaware River and Bay under freshwater to marine salinity gradient to study organic matter... | ecosystem: Environmental > Aquatic > Marine > Coastal ... | reverse complement strand
TAGTTGATCCACTGTTGTTGTAGATCCTCATATAAACGGGGGCGCCGATAGGCTCCGGATACTGCGTGGCATGAGCTATACGAAGGACGCCGAGGTCATCGTAAATAGTCCCAGCCTCTAAACCCACCTCGTCTGTCGGGGCGTTTGTTAGAACAAGGGAAGAGTTCCGCCCTTCCCCGGGGGCGCGGATATAGGTGATCAGGTCATTGATTGATCTGGACAGATCAAACATGTACCTCTGGCTGTAAACCTTCGGCGGATTCGATATTGAAGGATAGGACAGCCTCCTATCCACTATCTTCCACCATCAGGTTGCATGTCTAAACGAGGGGCGCCAAGGATCCATCGGGTTCCGACCTTGTTGGACGAAACCTTCATCGTCGCCTGCCTGCCCCTGAGTCTTACGTTTACACGCTCAGTGAACTGCTCAACAGGGAACTGCGCCGTTCTGTTCACATTTGACGTGAGGGTTTCATCGTATGGAGACCCGGGATAACGCTGAGTCATCAGAGTCATTTGCACTTGTGGGCTGTTAGTAGACTCGTAGAACTTAACGTCAGGGATGATCGTCTTGATAAACATGGAATCGTCGCCCTCTCCAAGCTCAAAAGGGGCTGATTCAATGTAGGCATTCAGCGGCGTTGACGGAGAGGTGCTCCCATCATCAGTGCCGTTGTCGTGACGATAGAAGATGTTGTCAGCCCCAGTAGCAAGAGGGAACTGTGAGTCGCCGGTATCAAGCCACGCGGTTCGCGCAAGAGATCCGTAATACCAAGCATTGTCTTGATAGTTATAAATTACATATTTGTCGTTCTCTTCAGAGTTCTCCGAGGGATAAAACCAAATTACCTCTGAGAACTGAGAGTCGATTCCAGCGAAAACCTTGTCCGCTTGGTTGTAGTTGAAGTCAGAAAAGACATAGTCCTTTACGGGGCAGGGAACCTGCTCAACCTGACCAGAGTAGGTATAGAAGCCATTTAAACCCATCCAGTAGACGGTATCTTCTACGGCGGCAAAAGCGTTGAACCCAACAGTAGTTATTTTGGTGGAGATCTGCTGAATACCGAACGTGAACGGAGGCCCAATAAACTGCATTGAATAAAGAGATACATCCGTCCAGACAAGGATCTCTCTCTTTGTCTCAATAGCCCTAACGATCTTGGTTCCAGATCCAAGATAAAGATCTCCAGCCGTGTTCGTTGCGGCTGGCGTCCAAACAAAGGCATTCAGTTGATCAGAGAACCTGATCCTCAATGGATCCTGTACCGTAGCTCCGCCGTAATTGGCGCCAAAAGCGACCACATGCCGGTCTCTGTCAGACACTAGGACTTGAGTCGCAATGGTAGGCGTAGAAGAGTCAGCGCTCAAAGAGCTAAGCGTAACGGCAGGAGTTGTATACCCATTTGTTACATCAAAGTAGTAAACGCCGCCATTCCTAATACAAAAAACAAGGTCTTCTCCGAAGTTGTCATGAGCCCATATTCGTAGAGACGCAGTGGTATTGGTGCTTGCAGCCTGCCCCCAACCAACAGAACCGAATATAGCTGGGCCGCCCCAAGCAGACGCGCCCCAGCCGGGGCCGCCAACCTGAGTGTTGTATCCAACGTTTAACTGATAGTAGGCGTTTACGGCATTGCCACCGCCGCCCGTGTCTGAAGCATTGGCCGTGACAGGAAGAGTGATCCTGTAGGAGTTTTGATCAACGATCTCTACTATCTGATGCTCTTGGTTAATGACACTAGCAGTTACGTTACCGCCAAGGCTATTTGCAAACTGAAAGCTGACAAAAGAGTACTGCGTGGCGCCATGAGAATTATGAGTCACGAGGAGAGAGCTTGACCCATTCGATATAGAAAACGGGTTGTTTCCAAGCGCAGTAGTCAATCTGAGCGGCGTGATGTTGGAGAAGCCGCCGCCGCGCTCAACGTAGTATTTATAGGTGGTGCCAAAGCCTATCAGGTCTTCACCAGTAAGCGTTGACCAGCGAATAATAGAGCGGCATGCCCCGTCGAATTGCTCTCCGCCGTACTCCTTTTGCCATCCGCCAATAGACTCAGGATACCCAAGCCTAAACCTGACCAGATTGCAGTCGTACCAACCGCCCTGACTTGAGTAAGCTGTCGGGTCTCTTACGATCCCCGGCTTGAATTGAATCTTTGAGTAAGGCATCTGGCTACTTGTCTTCCTTGGAATCAAGCTTCTTAAAGATAAGAGCAAGCGTGCTGTTGACTGTTCCGAAGCCGTTCCTCATCTCGGATTTCATGTCGGACACGACATCCTTGAAGTCTTCCCTTCTTACAAAATCGTCATGTATTTTGTTTTCTAGAGTAGAGAGGTCTTTCTTCAGAATCACGATGGCGTCCCATACGATTTTAAGCAGTATCCCAAAGATCGTCCCGGTGAAGCCAATGACCCAGTTGATAAATGCTTGGTCCAAGAGGCACCACCTTATCTAAGTTTTATCGTAACACTGCGCGGCTTGCCTCTCGAAAAGCGGCGCATAACCTCGTTTGATATAACGGACGTCTCCAACTCAACCGTGGTCACGGTAGCTACGAAATACCACGTGCCAGAGGCCAAGTTGCTGACAGAGTATTGTCTAGCATCTCCACTTACCGTGACGCTGTTTGTGTAGTTCCCTGATTCGGTTCCATACATGATCTCGAACGAAAGAATCTCCTCCGGCGCTAGAGGCGTGCCGTCCTCGTAGGCCGTTGGAGCGATCCATTCAATCGTTGCTGAATAACGCGCAAGCGCAGCAGTAGGCAGAATCAACAGAAAAAATAAAAGGATTCTGTTCATGATGCTCCAGATAAGAACAAAGACCGCTCATCTTGACGGCGTTTAACTAGACCCGGAAGAACTCGCCCGGCGGCCTTGGTCCACTTCAAGAACTCATCAGCAGCAGATTCGTACTCTCCACGATTAACCTTCATTCTCAAAGTGCTTCTTTGAAGGTTCCCTAAGCCGACATTAAAAGAGAAGGAAACAAGAGCATCAAACCTTCCTTGGCTATCAACAACAGAAGGACAAGCTCTAACCACGCCCTGCTCAAACCTGCCAAGATCTTTAGAGAGAATAGAATCAACCTCGTCCATAGAGAGAGTTCTATCCCAGCCGCTTGGTATCGGTAGACTTTTGCGATCTTCATACTTGACCGAAGCATGAGACGGATCAATTACGTGCCCAACCCCAACAGTCCAGAGAAGAGCTGGGCATCGATAAGGTCTTAGCCTAACCCCTTCGTGATGTTTAATCATCTGTATCGCGAAGGGGCTTGTCTTCACTTTTTGAAGGCTTGGCTGCCGAACCAGAATGCAATGATGCTGCTCAGGATAAGCATCTCATCCTGAGAGAAGACGTTTTCCATAGCGATAGCAAATGGAACGTTCTGAGTGTAGGCGTACCAAACGCCTGTTGCGTTTAAAGCTACAAGCTCAAGAACAAAGATATAAGTAACAACGGGCCTTACGGATGATCTGAGGTTGATCATCCACTGACTGGCGCCCTTCCCGATCTCGATGTCATGGTTATAAAGGCTCTGCTTCTCTTGAGCATCAGCCTGAATCTGGATCTGCTCTGTCTTTATTTCTTCTATCCTTTCTTGAGCAAGGAATCCGCGAGAAGCCATCTCAAGCTCTCGGCTCTTTTGCATCTCAAGAATATGAATCTCATGCTTCTTGTCCTGACGATCCTGAAAAATCTCAAGGATCTTAGGAAGACCGCCAGCAAGGAAGCTCATAAGAGTCGATAGAAGAGTCATCATGATCAAGCCCTCTTTGCCGACACCACATCATTGCCTTTGGTGACCGTGACATGATCGCCCTCAACGTCCACACGCATAGGCATCTCTTCTCTATCAAGCCTGTCGAGCTTATTGATCAGCTCTTTGATTACGCCAAACTCAGGCTTCTCTTCTTTCTCATTAGCCCCAGCAATCCCGTTGAGCATGCTGATCAGCGCCGTAAGAGAAGCGCCCAGAAGACCCATGACAGCCGCGATCTTTTCGTTATCGAGGACAAGACTGGACCCAACGCCAATAGCAACTATAAGAGTGATGTAGGCGAGGCCGTGCTTGCCAATAGCCTTGCCCGCGACCTCTTTTGCTGTTGAATGAGCCTCAAACCGATTCAGCTCGGCTCGGGCTTGAGCCTTTAGCAGTCGAAGGTCAACAGTATCCAATATCAAAACTTCCAAGTATTGATCGGAGGAGGCTCCTTGGTTCCGTCAGGAGCAACATTCTCTACCTGAGTCGGGCCGGGAATAACAACAGCTTCCTTTTTGCCCTTTCCTTTGTTTTTCGATGTAGATGCGGCCTTGTTTTTTTCAGGTTTTTTTGAATGCATGGAACCTTCTTTTTTTAACATGTAGCTTTTGTTTAAAGATCTTGCTAGAAGAAGAACAAGAATGAGAGCTACAGAAACAATAAGAAAAATATCAAACATTGAAGAGACCTTTAGGTGAATACAAATTTGACCTTGCCAGCGCTACCAGACGATCCGGTAACGAGGCCGCCATTACCGCCATTGCCGCCTGCGCCAGCAGAAACCCCGCCGTCTCCAGAAAGCGCTGCGCCGCCTGCGCCGCCCGCCCCGGGGACGGATGTAGTTCCCGCTCCGCCATTGTTACCGGCAGTGTTTGTTGTCCCGCCAGTCGGAGTTACGCCAACTCCTCCAGCGCCGCCAGAGTTTCCAGAAATCCCGCTTGGGGCGGCACCAGAACTCATTGTGGTTAGCGTATAAGTCCCGCTGGTTATAGAAGATGCGCCTCCGGTTCCTCCGGGGCTGCCGCCAGCGCCAACAGACCAGTTGACCGTTTGAAGGTTGTTGCCAGAAACGCTAAATGATTTCTTGGAATAACCGCCAGAAGCGCCGCCACCACCACCTGTAGACGTGCCGGTATACGCCGCAATCGAAGAGCCTTGGCCTCCGGGGCCGCCGCCGCCCCAGATCTCAATCACCATCGTAGAGGCGCCAGACGGAATGGTTACGGTCCCGCTGCCAGAGGTAAACTCGCTGGTAGATCCGCCAAAGGTAGAAAAAATGTTTCTGGAGGCGAAACTCATTATGCAAAGTCCTTGATTAGGGTCGCGTACCAAAAACCTGTAGTGCTTCTGTAGGTTGCGACAAGCAAATCAACATCGTTCGCAGGAGTAGACAAAACGCCAGCGGTTCCGCCCGGCCATTTAAAGATACCGGGCCATGTCACTGTTCTACCGCCGGCTCCATCTTGAGTGATGAACCAGTTGATTGTTTGACCATCTCTCGGGTTTGTAAAAGTTGGCGTGATTGCACCAGTAATCGTAGTTGCAAAAACATTGCTAGCAGAGCAGTCAACACTGATAGAGCCTGTGGTCCCGCTTGCAGTACTGGGCGTTGTTTGAGCGCCGCCTGTAAACGTGGCGGAGGTAAATGTAGGAGCATTAGAAAGAACAGCGTTACCAGATCCGGTTGACGTCGTTACGCCAGTGCCGCCATTGGCGACAGGAAGAGTGCCGCTGACATGAGTAGTAAGACCAATCTTTCCGTAAGAGGGCGCGGTGCCAGCACCGCCAGAAATTAGCGCGTTACCAGCCACAACCGCGGCTAGCTTAGAAAGAACTGTTGCAGAGCTTGCATAAAGAATATCGCCAACGGCGTACCCTCCCGGCTGACCCGTGCCGCCGTTAGCTGCCGCAAGAGTCCCGGCAAGGGTAATAGTTCCGCTCGATGTGATTGGCGAACCAGACACAGTAAGACCGGTTGTACCGCCAGAAAGAGCAACAGAGCTAACAGTGCCGGAGGCCGTCCCGTAGCTGACAGCGTTGATTATGTTTGTGCCGTTTGAGGCAAGAATTAGTTTTGATCCGTTAGCTACAGAGATGCCAGTACCAGCGGAGGTTTTTACGGTTACGGCAAAGCCGCCAGTGGTGTTGTTGAATATAAAGTAAAGCTTCCTGTTGTTAGGAACAATCAGGTTCCTAGCTGCGGTCAGCGTTCCCGTAAGCTCGATATACATGTTCCGTGCAACGCCTGTTGCGCCGTTCGGAATAGTAATAGTTGTGTCGGCGCCATCTGTGATGGTTTGCGTTACATAGCCGCTGATCGCCTGCTCAAGAAGCGTGCCGAGGTTTACGTTGGTAATGTCGCCCCAAGTACCGGCATTTTCACCAGTAGCCATCAACTCAAGGGCAAGGTTTGTCGAATATGTACTAGGCATTTCCTATCCTATGCTGCTATTTGAAACCAGTCGGATGACTGAGAGTCTGAAACCAAAGACCATCCGGGGTTTTGGGCAGAATCCGCACAGGTCCAGTTTGGACCTTCCGACACGTTTACACAAGACCATTCAGAGTTTTGTGCATCTTGCAATACCATCCAGTTCGGAACAGTAGAATTTTCTGAGCAGTTCCAAGAAGGATTCTGATACTGTTCTACTTCTGCCCATATGGATGTTTGAGAGTCGTTAACATTCTGCCATCCAGCCGCTATGTCTCCGGGTATGTTCGTCCAGACAGAGCCTTGATCATCAGGAACAACGTTCCAATCAGGAATCTGAGAGTCGTTTACATTAAGCCAAATGTAGGGAGAGTTTGCTTGCGCTGTGGCAGAAACGCCGTTTACACCAACAGATATGTATGGTGTTACGAACAGCCAAGAAACCTGAACCTTTCTGAATACTCTTTCAACTTCAAGCCAAGAGACTTGAACGGTCGCCTGATCTCGCTCAACCTCAAGCCAAGAGATTTGAGCGACATTGGGCGGCGTAACAACGGAAACAGTGCCAGCAGATACAAGCCCAAACACCCCGCCAACCGATGCGAAGGTGTCTCCGGGGACGCTAACAAGACCAACAGATCCGCTTGCAGAAACAAAATCTACAAGGAAAGACTGGGATTCAGAAACAAATACAGATGGAGAGAAGGCCTCTCCAGTTCCTGTCGCGCCGGCCGATATAACTACTTCTGTTAGAAGTAGTACTCTAACTCCCGGATAGCCAACGCCCCAGTCACCTGATCCCCAAGATGTTCCCTCTGCATTCCAATAATCATTAACGCTTGCAACAGAGGCGGATGCAGAAGCAAAAGAATCAACGGACCAACCAAGCTCTCCCCAGCCGTCTCCGTCAGAACCCCAACCACCTAAGAATACCGTTAGAGACTCTTCTGCAAACGGCGCATTAACGAAGCCTTCGCCGTAGACAGATGGAACCGATGTTTCGACATCAACCCTGAATAGGGGAGGCTCTGATGAGCCAGTTCCAGAAACTCCGTCAACGGAGAACTCTATGTCTAAAACAAGATCGGCCGTGAATGCTTGACCAAAAGCAGAAGCTATTGATCCTTGTCCCCATCCGTAATCGCCCCAAGGAACGGAATCAGCGCCCCATCCAGCGAGATAAACCGTGACCTCGTCTAGGGTTGAAACATCCCCGGCAAATGCGTATCCAGATACGCCGCTTACTTCAAAAGATGCAATGGCCTCGGCGGATACGTCGGAAGACGTCCCGGTTGCGCTCGCGATAGAGCCCAACCCCCAATCGCCATCACCCCAAGAAACGGCGTTAGCGTTCCATCCCGCAAGGAATACGATGGTCTCAACAAGACCCTCTGTATCACCAACTAAGCCGGATCCACTTACACCAACAACATCTACAACCGGAGATAGGGATACCTCGGGATCTGACGCAGACGCTGTCGCAGACAAGCTTTCTGCGAAATAGAACTCGCTAATACTGAAAGAGACTTCAGAGGTGGAGCCAATGGCTTGAAGGGCAGCCCCCTGACCCCAGCCATACTCTCCCCAGTTAAACGAGTCAGAGCCCCAACCAGAAAGGCTTACAAGAACCTCGGACGTAATATCTACATCCGACACAGATCCATCAGCAGAAACGCCAGATACATCTGCGGAGGCTATGCCTTCAGCGAAAACATCAAATACAGAGCCGCTTGCAGATGCGGCTACACCAATGCCCCAAGGACCATCGCCCCAAGAGATCCCGTTTGACCCCCATCCAGACAGATAGACGATGACATCTGTTGTGAATTGAGGAACAGAAACAGATCCAACGGCTCCAAAGCTGATGGCAGCAATGGATACGTTTTCATTTGATTCTATTGAGACGTTGTTTGTTGTTGCTGACCCTGAAACGCCATCAACAAATTCAGTGTGGTCGGCAGATATAGACGGAGCATTTGCAGAACCAATCGACTGAACGATTGATCCTTCGCCCCAGCCGTAATCTCCCCAAGAGAATGCATTGGCGTTCCATCCCGCCAAGAAAACAGTGGTTCCAGAAGAAACGAGCGCGGTTCCGGCTGTTCCTGTAGAGGAGACGCCAGATACGTTGAAAGTGGAATCAAGAAGAACATTCGGATCGAATGCGCTTCCTGTTGCAGAAACACTCGAAGAAAAAACTGTCGCGCTTACAGAAATGCTTGGATCAGAAGCAGACCCATACAGTGATACGGTTGTTCCCTGCCCCCAACCGTACTCACCCCAGCTTATGAAGCTCTCGTTCCAGCCGGAGAACGTGTAAACGTAATTCCCGGATGCCGAGGCGTCGCCTAAAGATGCGGACCCGAAAACTCCGGTTACAGAAAAAGAAGCAACAGAGCTTGCGCTTGGCTCAGAAACAGATCCTGTTGCAGAAAGCCCAACCCCAAGACCCCACGGATACTCTCCCCACCCTCCCGGAGGTGGAGACCAGCCATCAAAAGGAATTGTTATTCCGCTCGATATAGAGGGAGCGAAAGCTGTGGCGCTTCCAGAAACACCAGAAACAACAAACGAGGCCGATATAGAGAAATTCGGCGCGGTCGCAGATCCAGTTGCGGAAACACCGTCAGAAAGAACAGAAAAACTTAGAGAGATGTTTGGCGCAAAAGCTTGAGCTGTCGCGTATACAACAGCCCCCTGACCCCAGCCATAGTCTCCCCAAGAGACGGATGAAGCCCCAAACCCGGCAAGAGATACAGTGTTGTCAGCCCCTATGGAGGGAGATGACGCTGTCCCAGACCCGCTTACAGAAGCGGCAACAAAAGAAGGGCTAGATATCTCTAGTGGGTCGCCAACAGATCCAGTAGACGAGACACTAGGAGAAAATACCTGTGGATCAGAATATACAGAAACAGACCCAACAGATCCGGCAGATGAAACCCCTGAGACAGAGAAAGCGCCATCAATAATTACTTGAGGCGGCTCAGAGTACCCAGAGCCAGATATTGACGAAGGTACTAAAGACAGGCTTGAGGATATAGAAACAGACGATACAGAGCCTGTTGCAGAAAAACCTGTTGCTTGCGTTATGTTGCTTGATGTTACAAGCGGGGCAGAAACGCTAGCAATCCCTGACGGGGAGTCCGACAAACCCCATCCGCCAGATCCCCAAAAAGAATCAGAGTTCCATCCAGAAAGAATTACATTCCCTGTAGAAGAGAACGATGGAACAGAAGCGGAACCTGTAGCAGAAACCCCGTCAGGTTGAGCAAGGCCTCCGGCGACAACAGAAACAGATCCAACTGATGAGGATCCAGAGGGGGTTAAGTAATCATTCCCCCAGCGACCTTCTCCAAAGCCCGAACCGAAGCTCCATCCAGCAACATAAACAATCTTCTCTGTAAAAATAGATACAGAAGAAGCTTGTCCTGAAGAGGAAAAGCTTGGTGAAGAGTTTGATACAGAAGATATCGCTACAGCAGAGCCGGAGCTTGCCGAAGCAGAAGCCCCTGTAACACCAAAAGAAACACTTGATGAAGCTAAAGGAGCAGATGCGCTTCCGGAAGCAGAAACAGATCCAGAAACAAAAGAAGATGAAGTCTGTACAGAAACACCAGAAACAGATCCAGAAGAGGAGACGCCAGATACACCAGCTACCTCTACTATAAAAACATTAGGTCCGGAAACAGAACCCTGAGCTGAAAGTTCCGCAGGGGACTGCCCCCAGTTATAGCTGCCATTCCAGCCCTGAGAACCCCAGCCAACAAGTGTGACGGTTGTATCAGCCAATTTGGCCTCGGATCTGGATCAGCCCAAATCAGTCAGGCTGGTTCTGTAGGAGAAACTTCCAGCTCTACGCGATCACCAACATCAGTTGTGGTGATAAGCAGATCGTATGTGGTGAAGCTTGCGCTAAGGCTTTGCCAAGAGCTAGTGCCAACAACAAAGCCTGATGAGTTTTGAAGGATAGCCCTAATGTACCCGATCCCGCCCGTGGCTCTGGCCCTTGTTCTAACAGAATACGTTCTTCCAGAAGAAAGCTGCTGATCTATTCCAAATACGATTGGTCCGGGATAATCTTCTAGAGACGGGCTTTCAACATAGTCAGAATCAACCGGCTCGATTTCGTCTATGTTTTTGTACAGATCTACGTTGTCGGGGTTACCGGTCCATCCATCTATGCTGATATCAGAGTCAGGCCTCGAATAGGTAAATGTAACTTCAACAGTTACATCAGAAGCACTACCCGTAGCCGAGACAGATCCAGCGACTACGGTCTCGCCAATAGAAACTAATACGCTTCCTGCCGAGCCTGTAGAAGAAACCCCATCAACAAACGCGGCGGACTCAGATGATCCGGTTGAAGAAAGAGAGTCTGACTCCTCTGTGACAGATAGGGATCCAGAGACAGCAAGAGATCCAGAAGACGCTAGAGAATCACCCTCTTCTGTAATAGAAGAAGATCCAGAAATCGAAAGAGATCCCTGAGAGGAAACGCTATCGCTTTCCTCTGATACAGACAAAGATCCAGAAATTGAAACAGAGGCCTGAGAAGAAAGCGTATCAGACGCTTCTGTAACAGAAAGAGACCCAGATATATTAAGATTTGATTGAGACGAAAGGGTGTCTGATTCCTCTGTTACGTTTAAAGATCCCGTACCAGCAGACCCGCCAATAGCTGATAAAGTATCAGATTCTTCTGTAACAGAAAGAGAGCCTGATATAGAAACTGTTGCAGAAGAAGATAAAGTATCTGAATCCTCTGTGACGGAAAGAGATCCAGATATCGAAACCGCGCCATTTGAGCTTAGAGTGTCTGATGCCTCAGTAGCGCTGAGGCTTCCTGAGATCGCCAGAGCGCCTGTGCTGGCTAGGGCGTCATCCGCCTCTGTGACATTGAGCGTGCCGGTGATTGCACCGGCCGCTGACTGTAACTGTGCCCCGCCTTGGAGTAGCGGCCCCCACCACATCATTTATTAGGCAACCGACCGGATGGACCAGTTGATGGTTCGGGCTGCCGCACCAAAATTTTGCTTAACGGTAAAAGTCCAACCGTGCAAAAAAAGAATCGCAGGCGTGACGTACACAGGCTCCGTGGTCTGAGCATTAGAGAAGATGACCTCTTGCACCACGCGCTGCGTGCTGCTTGACTGAACCTTTTCGTAGATCCGCAGGCGGAATTCATCGCCAGAAACCAACGCGCTAAGGTCGAGAAAAAGCTGGTAGATCCCGTCCGTCGTCTGTGCAGAGATGGTCGTGCTCGCGCTAGGCAAGTCGTACTCAGTCGTGCCAATCGAGGCGCTGCCATTAAATGCTTCAGAAATTGCCATTAGTCAGCGCTCCAGTAAGTGATTACAAGATAACCATCTGCACCGTCGCCGCCTGCTGCTCCGCCAGACCCGCCACCACCACCTGCGCCATAAGCATCAGAGTCAGCATTTGTACCAGCTACCGCAGTTGTTCCGCCGCCGCCACCTCGCCCGGCTCCACGGGAAGTAACGTCTTTCTGAATCAATGGCGAAAGCCCGCCGTGACCGCCTGCTCCGCGAGAAACAGCAGACGTTCCGGTTCCTGAAGTGTTGCCATTTCCTAGATTTGTGGTGCCGCCGTCGCCGGTTGTGAAAAACGGAGTAAGAAAAACATGTATTCCGCCAGCACCACCATTTGAGGTGTATGTAGAGTTTGATGCTCCTCCTCCTGCTCCGCCAACAGACCATAAAAGTCCGGGGAGAACGTTGGCGACTGTGCTTGACAGCCCTTGCCCGCCAGCGTTTGCACCTGCGCCCGCTGATGCTGATCCGCCAGCGACCCCAGCGCCCCCCCCATAGTTAGCGCCTCCGGCGCCGCCGGTTGCAAAAGTAGTAGTGGATGCTAGTCCTCCAAGACCCGGGTTGCCTGCGCGTATAGAAAGTTTTGGCGGAACCATTGTCCCGGTAGTACACAAAATAGAAGTCACCCCGCCCGCTGTTCCATTAGATCCGGTTAAAACCTCACCGCCAACAGCACCGCCAGTACCTTTTGCGCCAATTGTGACCGTCAAAACAGAGCGCGGGACAACAACGCAAGGATACAAATTTATTGCGCCGCCACTTGTGCCGCCACCCCCGCCACCAACGCCAGATGCCGCTGTGGTCGAAGGCCCGCCGCCGCCTCCACCACCACCGCCACCAGACACCATAGAGACCTGAATCTGAGTTACGCCGTCTGGGACGGTCCAGTCAAAAGGGCTAGATGTGTCTGTAGTATCAAGGACTCCATCATACAAAACGCCTGAGGTCGTAAATTCGACGATGTGTTGGTGTACTACCGGCCCGCCAAGACTCATTGCGACACCTCCAAAATACGGTCTGCATCTTCTGCACTGATGAATCCCTGCTGCTGCAGGTATCGAACGTAGAGGATCGTATCGGGATCGTCTGCCGAGACATCACTTGCCATGTCGAGCAGCTCGCGCCCGTCGATGATTAGCGGATCCGTCGATGCGCGGATTGCGATGCGCTGCTCAGGCGTGAAGCGCCGCAGGAACTCCAGCCGGGTGACCGGCACGATCACGGGCACGTATGGTGCTTTGCTGAAGTTAGTCCCATCGTACAGATCACCGGGGCCAAACTGGCGCAGTGCGTCAGTGCGTTCAATGCAAATGTGGTCCGGGTAGACTTCCTGCGCTCTACCCACGCTGCTAGCGTGTATGCAGTTGTCTACCTTGCCGTCTTTGATCAAAAGAACGTCCATCACGCATTGCCAGCAGTCAGTGTAAACGTCGTAACAGTGAAAGACTGACCAGTTGCGAAACTGGTATTGTCAACGATCATGTCCGCCCCGCTAGTGCCGACAGTTCCTTGGATATGGCAGGTCGTGCCGTCCGAAGCGTAAACACGGAAGTGCCCAGCAGTGCCATCTGCATCGGCCCCGGCATCCGTCCATGTGCCATTCTTTGTTTTGGTGCCGCTGCTAGCTGCGTTCATCCAATCTGACGGCAGGGTGATTGATGCAAGCACGGTGCCTTGGTCGGCTGACGCGCAGCTCGCAGGAGGCGTGCCAGACCGAATCTTGAGAATAGGAGAAACGTTAATCGTGTTCTCCACTGCATCAAGCTTGGCGTTACGAACTGTAACAGAGTATTGAAGTGCCATTTAAACTCTCCAATCACGCGATCTGGATGATCGATGACCCAGTACCCGGAGCAGGGTATTGAATGGTGAAGGTTCCAGACGTAACGGTCTTGTCGCCACCAAACGAAAGGGTCGCAACAGTCTTATTGGCGTTTGTCGTGTTATAGATCATTGCGCCGTTTGCCGTGAACGAAGCCGAACTCCAAGTGGAATCTGCGAAGTCGATGTAGGCTGTGGTGTTTGGCGTGCCTGTAGCGATAGGAACCTGACTGATAGTCAGAGCCAGACCGCCAGCAGCATAAGCAGATCCAGCGGTGTTTGTGATTTCGTTGGTGGAGCTATACGCGGTTGTCGCCGCGCCATATGAAGCCGTGCTTGTGTAAAGAGCAATCTTAAAAGAGTCCTGAGTGTTCGCAGTCAGGGCTCGGTTCGTAGTATTAAAGTTGTGGCCGCCGCTCAGGATGTCAACCTTGAACGATGTAGCCATAGCAGTAGTGATAGCCATTAAAGTCTCCTGAGATAGTCGGCAAGTTTTTCATCGCCGCTTTTGGCGACAGCACCGATTACGGTTGTTTTTGCTGATTCTTGAGCCAAAGCGAAATAGTGAACAAGAACCTTCCTGATGTTTTCTCGATAAGCTTTTGCTTGATCGACAATCACAGGATGGCTATTCCCGCCAACATGAATGATCTTATCGACCGCCATGTCAGCAAGCTCTTCAGGGTTATACCCCCTGTAGTCAAGTGTAGTAACAATTGGGTTCCCGATGATCGGGGCCGCAGAAGAACTAAACATTCAGATCCTCCCAGATCAAGTTCTCGGCCTAGTCAAAAGGCCATATCTGTATTGGTCTATCGTGAGAACGGCCTCTCCAAATACCTTCAGCCTGTCTATTGATTCTTGGTAGCGAAGATTTGCTCGCTCGATCATAGATTGATCCGACCTCTGGAAAATGCACGCCTCAACAAGAGCGCCATAAAACAAAGCATCAGGCGCGTTGGTGCTAATCCAAGTTGTTCCAGAATCCGCGCCATCAGCAAGACTTGCAGGCCTGTAATAGTATGCAAGCTCTACAGTATATGCCGAGTTCGGCGTTGGTCCAACAATAAAGGAGTCCTTGTCGTATATCGCGTAATACTTTGGAACGCCTTGAGATGACTGATCGGGCCAGTAAGACTGAATGAATGAAGAATCTTTTTGATCTAGAAAAACCTTGGAACCAGAAACAGTGATCGAAAGAGCATATGGAGCCAGATAGTCATCCGGGGTGGACAAAAATCTAACGCCAGAAGATAGGTTCCCATCACAGTTCTTCCTGAATACAGGAAGAGGAACCATCTTAAAGATTCGCTCTTCAGCGTTACGAATGAAGTCAGGGAGAGTCGAGACGAACGTAGTCTCGTCTGTCTCCATCTCATTCTGAAGAGCGGTCTTTAGCTGCCCATATGTGTATGCCATTGTCGCTAAACGCCTAAAGAAATAGAAACAAACCCGACAGAGCCTAGCCCCTGAATCTGGTAGTTATAATCCCAAGGAGTCTGAGGGATCCCGGCATAGAAAACATAAGGCTCGACCCTATCAGGCCTTGGGTTCTGTAGAGCCTGCGGGTCGTTTATAGGAATCTTGCCAAGCTGGAGCTGAGGCTGGTCTTCGTCTAAACACTCATCACAAACAAGAAGGCCAGTGAGTCTTGCGTCCTCAATCTGTTCCTTCAGCTCTACAAGGCGATACGTGAAACCGCACCGGTCACATATGCCTAGAGCCTTTTTGCCTTGTGCAAAAGGACGGGTCATTACCAGCTACTGTAAGGCACAAAAGACGTAGTCGCCCTTTCTCGATCTTCTTCCGCCGCCATCCTGAACTGCTCTTCGTACTCACCTTTAAGGAAAGCAACTCGATCAGCACTAGATGGATTCTTGACCGCCAAGTGGTAAGCAAGCCCGGCGACCAAGCAGGGAATAAACCTAGAAGGAACGTCAATGGTGTTAGCGCCGCCAGCCCCGACGTCCTGAATCCTACGCATACGCCAATAAGCAAGCGTATAAGAAGAGTCTGGAACGGGCCAAAGGGTTACCTGCGGGGCGTCTCTCTTGCGATCCACATAGATCTGTAGAGGCCTTCCGGTGACCAGCTTGTTTGTTTGCTGGGCATAGGTCGAAACAGAAATTCTTGTGAGCGTGTAATCAGTCTGAGACGCGCCAGATCCGTCTCTCAACTGATGCTCAATGATATCAATCGTATCCGCTGGAAGCGTGTATGTGGCGGTGTTGGCAACAATAGCTACCGTGCCGCTTTCAACAGTCCAGAGGTTGATGCCTCTGTTCTGCCACTCCTGCGCCATGATATTCAACGAACGGCGGGCAGAAGCAAACTGATAGCCAGTACGAAGCTCTATGCCGATTCTTTCGTAGGCCTCTTCTGCAATCTCCCCGAAGTCGGGGTTGAATATCGCTGTTCCACTGGTTGCCATTCAGGCTCCAATCACTTCTTCTTTTTCTTTGTCATGCCAGCTTCGGACAGAGCAATGGCGATAGCCTGCTTCGGGTTCTTAACCTTATCGCCAGAACTCGACTTGAGCTTGCCACGCTTGTACTCGCCCATAACCTTTTCGATCTTCTTGCCGTCAGACTTCTTGTTGCCAACCATCTCTTTCCCCATCTGCGCTCTAGAGATTGCCAATTAAATCACCATTTAACCTTGTCGGCCCAATATGCTGCTGACATTTTACCTTTTGCTATGTTCTTTCCATGACGAGCTTTAAAGCTGGCTCGCTTGTTCTTCATTCGCTCAGACTCACCAGCCTTCGGTTTGCCTGCGGTCTCAGCGCCTTGCTCTCCAAATCGAATGATCTTTTCTTTTCCGCCAGAGCAAGCCTTAACCACATGAGACTTCTTGGGGTGAGAAGGAGTTGCCTTCGGCTTATTGCAAGCCATCTTCGCTTTATTTAAACGCTCAGGCATTCTTTTTCTTCCCGCTTGGAGTTACAGGCCAAGACTTTCTTGCGGGGCTGTTCTTCTTCTTGGACATTTCAGTCTTCTGAGATGAAGACATTTTTGAAGCGGTGGCCTTGGGCCTACAGGCTGGATAGGCTCTTTTGTCTTTTGGGCCAGATCGACCGCACTCTTTGCCGGTCTTGATATCAACCCATTCTTCAGAGAACCATTTACCCAATCCGCCCTTAGCCACCCTTCTTCACCCTATTGTCTGGGCCTGACCAAGATCCCCCTCGCTTCTTGTATTCCTTGGATGCCCAAGCATTTGAATAAGCGGAAGGATGAACGTCGTACTTCTTTTTGGCTTCAGCCTGAACCCTGCCCCAGAGAGCAGGGTTACTGGGCTTTGGCTTCTTTTGCTCTGCCATCTTTAAGCCGCAGCGCCACCAGCAAACAGGAACGTAACGCTAGTCACATCAGCAGAGCTGACGGTGAGGTGGATCGAGCTTTCAAAAAGAATCCCATTGTCAGGGATAATTAGATCACTCGCCCCAGCCGCCGCAGGAGTGGCAAGAGTTAGCCTTACCGCGCCAGCAGCCCCGCCGTCTCGAAGCGTGATGGTTGCCGCAGTACCGGTGTTGGTGAAGTAAAGACCAAACAATCGAGTCCGGCCATTAACAGCAGCTCCGGTCGCAGTCTTCTGGACTGTCTGAATGTTGCTGGCGCTCATGGCAGCCTCCGATTAAGCGGTTCGAGTAAAGGCGTATGCCGTTGCGCTTGAAAACATCAGGGTGAAACGAGCAAGCCCGGTTGCACCAGAAGCCACAGTCAGGTCGCCAAAAGATGTTGCAGAATCCACGCCTGCGCTAGACAAAACGCCATTGGTAGCAGCAGCAATCGTGACCACGTTTGCGCCAGCGGTATTGTCGATATACAGATCAAAAACTGTGCCCCGAACCGCTCTCAGTTGGGTGCCCAGAAGAGTTCCGGTAGGCAGCGTTATCGTGGTGGCAGCGGCAGAAGTAGAGGTAATCCAGCCGGTAGCAACTTCAGAGGCGGTTGCAGTGGCCGTAGCGTTAATGGCCGCCGTAGTGGCGTGCGTGACGCTTCCGGATCCGGCGAGGTTGCCAACAAACCCGTTGGTAGAAATCACCGGGCCGCTAAAGGTGGTATTAGCCATTCAATAGTCCTCACATGCGAGTTGCGCGTCTGTCTGCATGTCGTCTACGGGATGTCAGATCGCGCGGTTTTTAGCCCGTATTTATGTTTATACGCTTAATGGCACATAAAAGAAAGCCCCCATAAGGGGGCTTTCCTTTTGGCTTTCGCCTAGCTCTCTTACGAAGAGCCGGGGCTTCCGTAGATGCCCAGCGGGTCGCTGACGCCGAACGAGTACCGCTCGCGTGCCTTGTAGCGCACGTTGCCGGTATCGAAGTCGCCGTCCATCGACGTTTCCATTGCGGTACGAACAAAGTGCTTCATACCATTCGGGACGTCGGTGATCAGGAAGAAGGCGTTGGTGTCGGTCAGGAAGTGGTTGACCGAGTAGCCTTCCGGGATAGCGCCCATGTTGCGGATCGCGTTTACGTCGTTATCAGCCGTGCCGGTACGCAGCGTCGTCTCAAGGAGGCGCTCTGCAACAAACATCAACTGACTCGGGACGATCAGGCGACGCGGACGAGCAGCGATCAAAAGACCGCGTTCGTCGGTGTAACGGCTGATTGCTATGATCGCATCTTCCAGCGAGGTCTCGTTCAGGTCAGCGCCAACCGCAGGACGGTTAGCGTTGGTGCCGCCCGATACCTGCGGGTGCGAGGTCGAGAACAGAGTAACCCCGTCGCCAGAGTTGAACGTGGTGAAACCGTTGTTCAACGGAGCGACAGCTTTTACCTGCTTCGTGTGAGCCATAGCGCGGGCCAGCGCCTTGGTGTAACGAGCCGAGAGCTGGTCGTACAGGTTGTCTTCCATCGCCTCTTCGGTGATGGAGAAACCCATAGCAATCGTCTCGTGGTTATACCGGGCGGTGAACGATTCCTGCGCCTGATCATAGCTGATAGAAGCGCCTTCGGCCTTAACCGGGGCTGCGCCAAAACCAGACAGCTTCACCTCTTCCTCGAACGAACGCTCAGAGGCATTCGTTTCGTAGATCATGGTGTGCTCATCTTCGTACTTGGCATACTCAAGCCCGAACAGCGCGTTAAGTCCGGGCAGCAACTCCTTGAGAGTTTGAGCGCGTGAAATTGCCATCTGTAATTACTCCTTATACGCCCGT
>Ga0075470_10000241_pt1 | contig 18538 bp, 20 predicted proteins | sample DEB19_08_DNA_4_FD_71482 | JGI IMG/M metagenome (GOLD analysis project Ga0075470, IMG submission 71482) | Aqueous microbial communities from the Delaware River and Bay under freshwater to marine salinity gradient to study organic matter... | ecosystem: Environmental > Aquatic > Marine > Coastal ... | reverse complement strand
GTTGCCGGCGGCACGGTCACCTTCGGCACGGTGGTTCTCGGCGTACTCGGGACTGTTGTCGACGTCGACGACGTGGTCGTCGTGTAGTTCGGGTCGTCCTTGTCCCACGGCGGTGGTTGGGACCCGTACTCCTCGGGCTCCTTCACGCCGTCCCAGATGTAGACGCGGTCGTTGTACTTCACCATCACGGGGAAGTACTCGGAGATGAAGATCGGGATGCGGATGCAACCATGGGACGCGGGTTGCGCCGGCACCTGCATCGCACCGTGGATCGCGAGACCGAAGTTGAAGTACACCGGGTTCCACATCGTGCCCAGCTTGCTCTCGCGCTGGCCGAGCTTTCGCATGTAGAAGCGGTAGATGCCGCCGGGGGTCTTCGCCTCGCCGCAGATGCCCTTCTTGATGGGTTCCTTGGTCTTGTTGCCTTCCTCGCCGGGGTCGATGGTGACTTCTTCGCACCACTGTTCGCCCGTTCCACTGGAGATGTGCGTGACGAGCAGGAGTTTCTGTCCCTGGAACACCGTCATCGTCTGCGTGGGCAGGTCGATCTCCACGTGCTGTGGGGTCCCCGGCTGGCGCCGAGGCGAGATGGCGACGTCCCCTCGCATGATGTCCCACACCTCGGGCGTGACGAAATCCACCATCACGTCCTTCGAGCGCTTCATGACCACGCCCTGGAAGGCCCACACCGCCATGATCGTGTCGCCTCCGTACAGGCCGTCGATGTAGCCGGGGTCGAAGTGGAGGTCCTTCAGTCGTTGCTGGACGCGGCGCACGTCCTCTCCCCTGTCGCCGCGGCGGATGATGCGCGACTGCGAGAAGCACGTGATGGCCTGGTTCGGGGTGCCGCACACGCCCGGGGCGGTCGTGGATGTCGAGGTGGTGAGGGGCGCCGACTGGCTGCGGTGGTCACGCTGGTACACCACGATTCCGACGACGGTGGCGAACACGAGGGCCGCGATCATGGTGGAGCGCCACTGCACGTGCCACGGAACGTGCGCGTGTTCGGGCCCGGATTCATCCTGCCACGGGTCGAACGGTTCGCTCACAGAGGGAGAAGGCTACCGAGCGGCCCCTGCCGAGTGATGTCGTCAGCGGGGCTCGACGACGGGGGTGATGCCCCGGATTTCCTTGCGCAGCGTGCGGGCCTCGCTCAGGATCTTCAGGATCACCTTGGGTGAGCTCAACGTGGAGACACCGCGGGTCCGCGGGAAGTAGTCGACGCCGAACTGGATGACGGAGTAGCCGTACTTCTTCGCGCGCACGACGAGTTCGGCATCGATGAACGAACCCTCGCTCTTCAACTGGACGTGGTCGAACACGCGGGTCCGGCACAGCTTGAACGCGAAGTTGATGTCGCGCATGCGCACACCGAACAGCACGCGCACCATCATGTTGTAGAAGAAGGAGTACACGGTCCGCACGTAGCCCTCGCCGGTGCGGTCGAAGCGGTACGCGCTCACGATGTCGGCGTCGTAGTAGCGCAGGAGACGGATGGCCTTGTGGACGTCGTGCATGTCGAACGGCAGGTCCGCGTCGGTGTAGAGCACGAGGTCGCCCGTGGCCGCCGCGTACCCCGACTTCATGGAACCGCCGAGCTTGCGGTTCTGCGGGTGGTGCACGACCTTGACGTGGTTGTCCTCCGCGGCGAGTGCATCGGCCATCTCCGCCGTGCGGTCCGTGGAGGCGTCGTTCACGATGATGATCTCGTAGTCCGCGATGTCCCCGAGCGACAGGAGGTCCTCGCACTCCTCCCTTGCGGCGTCGACGGCGCGCTCGATGTAGTCCTGTTCGTTCCACATGGGGAAGAACACGGACAGTTTGCGGAAGCTCGTCTGGTCCATCGGCGGAACAGGCTACTTGCGTGCCCTCCGCAGCCCTCCCGCAGGGGTTACCGTCGGTACATGCATACGAGCGGATGGCGCACCGTCCTCATGGTCACCTGGGTGGGCACGTTCGCGTGCATGCTCGCCGTCGCCGTCTCCAGTCGCACCATCGGTCGGCCCATCTGGTGGCTCGGGCCGAGCACGTCACCAGCACCGCTCGTCTTCGTCGCCGTGCCCGTCGTGCTGGTCCTCGCGCCGTTGGCCGCCGTCATGCGCAGACCGGCCATCGCCACGAGGGTCTCCCTGGTGGCATCGGTCCTCTTGCTGGCAACGGGAATCCCCGATGCCTTTGACCGGATGGCGATCGCAGTGGCCACGTGGACCGTGAGTGGCGCCGCGCTTCTCGCAACTATTGCCGTGATGGTGGGCGAACGACAGTACCGTTGACCACCATGTCAAAGGTTCTCACCGAACTACCCGTCGGCGAAAAGGTCGGCATCGCATTCTCCGGCGGCCTCGACACGTCGGCTGCAGTTGCGTGGATGCGCGAGAAGGGCGCTGTCCCCTGCTGCTACACCGCCGACCTCGGCCAGCCCGACGAGCCGGACCTGCCCGGCGTCCCCGGCCGCGCCAAGGAGTACGGCGCAGAGATCGCCCGTCTCATCGACTGCCGCGAGGAGCTGGTGAACGAGGGCCTCATCGCGCTGCAGTGCGGTGCGTTCCACATCACCACCGCGGGCAAGACCTACTTCAACACGACACCGCTCGGCCGCGCCGTCACCGGCACGCTGCTCGTGCGTGCGATGCACGACGACAGCGTCGACATCTGGGGCGACGGCAGCACGTACAAGGGCAACGACATCGAGCGCTTCTACCGCTACGGCCTGATGGTGAACCCGGCTCTGCGCATCTACAAGCCGTGGCTCGACCCCACGTTCGTCGACGAACTCGGTGGCCGCAGCGAGATGAGTGAGTTCCTCACGTCACGCAAACTGCCGTACCGCGCGAGCAAGGAGAAGGCGTACAGCACGGATGCGAACATCTGGGGCGCCACGCACGAGGCGAAGCTCCTTGAGGAACTGAACACGGGCATGGAGATCGTCGAGCCCATCATGGGGGTCGCGCACTGGCGCGATGACGTGGAGATCCGGACCGAGGAAGTCACCGTCGAGTTCCACGAGGGCTTCCCCGTGGCCATCAATGGCCGAGAGTTCGCGACGCGGGTGGACCTCGTCATGGAGGCGAACGCCATCGGCGGTCGTCACGGCCTCGGCATGAGCGACCAGATCGAGAACCGCATCATCGAGGCGAAGAGCCGCGGCATCTACGAATCCCCCGGCCTCGCCCTGCTGCACATCGCCTACGAGCGTCTCGTCACCGGCATCCACAACGAGGCCACCATAGAGAACTACCGCACCATGGGACGCCGTCTCGGCCGACTGCTCTACGAGGGCCGCTGGTTCGACCCGCAGAGCCTGATGCTGCGCGAGCCGTTGATGCGCTGGGTGGGAACCCCCATCACGGGGTCCGTCACGCTGAAGCTGCGCCGTGGCGATGACTACAGCATCATGAACACCGAGAGCCCGAACCTCACGTACGCACCGGAGCGCCTCAGCATGGAGCGCGTCGAGGATGCCTCGTTCGGCCCGCTCGACCGCATCGGTCAGCTGACGATGCGCAACCTCGACATCGACGACAGCCGCACCAAGCTGGAGGTCTACCGTTCCGCGGGAACGCTGACCGGCGGCAGCTTGCTGGCCATCGAGGACAAGCGCTGACACAGCCCGGCGATGAGTGCCGCGCGCCGCGGCATCTCGTCGAGGACAACATGCTCGTCCGCCGAGTGTGCCCCGCCACCGACGGCACCGAGACCGTCGAGCGTCTGCACCCCCACGGCGGCGGTGAAATTACCGTCACTGCCGCCGCCGACAACGACTCCCTCCAGCGAGGCGAACCCCGCCTCGCCCGCCACCGACGTTGCGATCTCGAAGAGCACCGCGGCGGCTGACTCGTGCATCGGCGGCCTGCCGATGCCACCGAGAAGTTCGATTGTCGTGCCCGGGACCGACGTCGTCAGCGCCGCCATTGCCGCCTCCACGCGGGGCTTCTCGTCGGGCACGGCCACGCGCACGTCGACATGGCACGACGTGAGCTCCGGCACCACGTTGTCGGCCGTCCCTGACGACGCCAGCGTGGGCGTGACGGTGGTGCCGCGCGAAGGATCAGCGATTGCGACGATCTGCGGGATCAGGTTCGCGAGCTCGACGAGCGAGTTGATGCCCTTCTCCGGCTCGAGCCCCGCGTGCGACGCGCGACCGTGGATGCGCACCTCGAAGGTGCCGGTCCCCTTGCGGCCGGTCTTCAGCGCGCCGCCGTCGGCACTCGGTTCCAGCACGAGCACGGAACCACACGCCAGCGCGCGCTCCTCGATGAGTGCGCGCGACGCCTTCGAACCAATTTCCTCGTCCGCGGACAGGAGGATCTCCACGTGCGACTTGTCGGCGAGTGACGCCACGCCGTGGATTGCCTGCACGATGCCTGCCTTCATGTCGAACACCCCTGGGCCGGTGGCGACGCCGTCCGACACCGTGAACGGGCGTGACGCGAGCGTCCCGAGCGGGTGCACCGTGTCGTGGTGACCGAGAATGAGAACGCGCGGCTCCCCGCCACCGCGCCAGTGGATGTGCGGGCCGACCGGGGAATCGATCAGTTCCGGCGCGGACCCGAGCAGCCGCACCATCAGGCCGCTGATGAGCCGCGCGTGCACGGTCAGCTTGTCGATGTCACGCGACGGGGACTCGGCGGTCACGAGCGAACCCAGGTCCTCCACCATGGAGGCAAGGTCGAACGTCGCCGGTGTTGTCATGACATGAATCGTGGCACGGTTCAGCGCTCGAACACGGTCTCAATTGCCGTGGCCGGGTCGGCGAGCACCCCGGGGAGCGGCTCCACGCCGAGACCCGGACCAGTGGGAACGGAAAGGCAGCCGTCGACGAGCACGAAGGGCTCGGTGACGTCCCGCACGAAGTAACGCGAACTGGCCGACAGGTCGGGCGTCATGGTGCAGGCGGGATTCGTGGCGAGCGCAAGACACCCCGCACGGCCGATCCCCGACTCCAGCATCCCGCCGATCCATGCATCGATGCCGTTCTCGGCACAGAGACGCAGGATCGCGGTGGCCTGGTGGAAACCGCCGACGCGCGACGGCTTCACGTTGATCACGGAGCACGCGGCCGATGCGATCGCGTCCATTGCGTCCGTGACCGTCTCCACGGATTCATCAAGGCACACGGGGGTCGCGATGGCTCTCGACAGTTTCGTGTGGCTGGCAAGGTCGTTGTGCGCGAACGGCTGCTCGATGAGACCGATCCCGTGTGAATCGAGGAACGACAGGTGCTTGATGTCGGACGCACCGTACGCGCCGTTCGCGTCGACGTGCAGGTCGACGGCTGCGGGGATCGCCGAGCGCACCGCGGCGACCACGTCCACGTCACGACCGGGAGCGATTTTCACCTTGACCCGCGAGTACCCGTCGGCGGCACGTTGCACGGCCTCGGCGACGACATCATCGATGGATTCGTGCATGCCCACCACAGCTCCGACTCGGACGGTGCGCACGTCGGGCCGGCCAAGAGCCGCCGCCAGTGACAGCCCGCGCTGGCGCATCTCGATGTCGGCCAGTGCGGAGGACACGGCGTGGTCGGCCATCGGCATCGGGGCATCCTCGTCGTCGAAATCGTCATCATCGTCGAAGTCGTCGCTGACAAGTCCAGGGATCAGGACATCACGCATGTATGCGAAAGAGACATCGGCGGTTTCGCCGGTGTAGAAACTCCCCTCCGGCGCGACGTTCTCCCCCCAACCGACGGTGCCGTCATCGGCAGTGATCTCCACGAGCGTTGCGGTCCGCGAGGTGTGGTCCCCCTGGGATGTTCGCAGGGGCGACACCAACTGCAGCGGCACCCTGATGATTCGTACTCGGTCAATGCGCATGGGGCCCCAACGTGAAGGTTCAGTGCCCGGAGTGGGGGTCGAACCCACAAGATGTTGCCATCCGGGGGGTTTAAGCCCCCTGCGTCTGCCAGTTCCGCCATCCGGGCGGGAACGGTTTCAGGCTACGCGTGGCTCGAAGGCCTGCACCGTGAACTGCAGCATTGCGCGCCACAACAGGGTGCGGATGCGGTCGGCCTCGGGCGGGTCGAGACGGTTGATGACAATGACACCCTCGATCATGTCCCCGATGACGGCGGTGAAGGGACGGTCAGCGATGCGCACCGCCACGACGCCACCAACGCCGTCCCTGCCGCGGCGCACCGTGCGGTCCACGCCGACGATTCGCGGGGGCGACCGGAAACCCGGGACGGCCAGGCCGAAATCGGACACCCGCATGGCGAGGACACGTGCTGCCGCCGTGAAAGTGCTCGTGCCCGCTGACTTCATGCCGCTCATCGTGCCAAAGGGGTGTGGCACCCGCCTTCTAGGGTGGCGCGGATGGCGGACGAGGACCTGAACCCACTGCAGCACGAGGTTCTCGCGTCGTTGCGCATCCCCGACGGTTGGCAGCCGGTCGAACCCCACGTCATTGCCGGTGTCGAGCAGCTCCTCGTCGATGCCCTCGAGCCGGTGAAGGGACGTTTCACGCGTGAGAACCCGTTGCGCATCAACAAGCACGGTCTGTCCACGGTCCACGGGTGCGAGAAGCACCATGTGGAACAGAAGAAGGAAGCGTTCTCCTGGAACGTCAATACGGTGCGCGGCACCATCGTGCACAAGGCCATCGAGCTGCTGCTCAACTGGCAGGGGTCGATCACCCCGGCAGACGTGGTGGACGAGGCCATCGCATCCATCGCATCGAACCCGCGGGAGCGCGCCAGCGAGTTCCTCGACCAGCTGCCCCGCGCGGAAATGGCCGAATTGCGCGGCGTCATCGTCGGGGCGGTCACGAACTTCGTCGACTGCTTCCCGCCGATCAAGCGGCAATGGCGTCCGCTGGTCGAGTACACGGCGGTCTACTCCCTGTTCGACAATGCGGTGCAGTTCAACACCCGCATGGACCTCGTCCTCGGCAACATCGGCCGTCGCGTCCTCATCGACCTGAAGACCGGCCGCATCACGCCGACCCACCGGGATGACCTGCGCTTCTACGCACTCATCGAGACGCTGCGGTCGCGCCAGGCGCCGCGCCGGCTCGCCAGCTACTCACTCGATGCGGCGCGCCTCGACGACGAGGACGTCACCGAGGGCGTTCTCCAGGCGGCCGTGCGCCGCACCGCGCACGGTGCGATCGCCATCGCGGAACTCCAGCTCGGTGACCGTGCTCCCGAGGTCCGCCCCGGCGTCCAGTGCCGTTGGTGCCCGGTGGCCGATTCTTGCGACGAGGGCCAGCGTCACCTGCGCGCGCTCGCGGGTGACGACGAGGACTGATCAGCCAGCATCCGACGCGCGCACGTGCGGCGTCATCACCGCGAACGGCACGCCCAGCCCGGCTGCCCCGCGCACTGTGCTGATCATTCGCCCGGCCTGCACCGCCTGCTTCGGTGGCGAGAGGACATCGGGCCCGAGGTACCCGAACAGCGCGTCGATGTCGGCCACACTCAGCACCATTCCCCAGAGCGAGGAACCCTCGCCGGTGACGTGCGGACCCGAGACAATCTCGAGCACCGTGTTGTCGAGTGTGTGGAATCGCTGCGACACCCCGCGACCAGCGTCACGCACGCGCTTCAGGGGCACGCCGAGCACCGACTCGATCGCCGTGCTCGTGCGCTCGCCGTCGTTCGTGTTGATCACCACATGGTCGAGTCGCACACCCACGGTGGGCCCGATCGCGTCGCTGCCCTCCACGCCGGGATCATCGGCCACGAGATGGGTCACGATCCCGTCAATGGAGACCGTGGCGTCACGGCCCGCCGCGATGGTCCACTCGAGGAGACCCGGCGTGTTCCCGTGAACGACAAACGCCACATCACCGAGTCGGGATGTGGCGCCCTGGAAAGAGAGTCCTAGTTGTTGCCATGGCCCGACATCGCCCCCTGCGCGGAGGCTGACGAGCCGTGTCACGGAAACGGCCTCAGCCGCGGCCCATGTTCGGGCGCTTGCCGTGGTTGGCCTTTGAGCGGCGCAGACGCGCCTTGCGCTTCTTGGTCTTCTTCGACATAAGAAAATGAGGCTATCGGCGATTCTCCCCCGCCGACACCTGTGGATTACGCGGGGCGCCAGTGCGCCCGGCCGCCCGCATAGGGGGTTCCGGACGCGCTGGTGGTGGAGCACACGTACTTCTTGCCGGCCGAGCTGTATCCGGTGGCGCCGGTGGGACTGCAGTACGAGCCGGGGTTCACGGTGACCGTGGCGGCACCCTTCGGGGCCGTTGTCTCGGGCGCGGGTGCAGCCGTGGTTGCGGTGCTGCCCGCGGCGGGAGTGGTGGCGGCAGGCGCAGAAGATGTTGCCGACCCGTACGGGGCATCGGCCACGCCCCACGGTGCGGCCACAGTGCCGGCACAGACGCCCTTCAGGCGCTTGGCGATGAATCCGTACTCGCTCTCGTCCATGGCGAGGCCCCAGCGGGACTTCACGGCCACCCAGTTCGCCAGGTAGGTGCAGGTGTAGGAGGAATTCGAGGGCATCCACTGCGGTGGATCCTTCTCGCCCTTTGCGCGGTTCGACGACGCCGTGACGGCGATGAGTGCGCGGGCATCGGACAGGTCGTTGGCGTAGGCCTGTCGCTTCGACGACGACCAGAGATTGGCGCCCGAGTCCCATGCCTCCTTCAGCGGCACGAAGTGGTCGATGTCGAAGCCACTCGGGTCGGAGACAGCGACACCGTCATATGTAGAAATCCAGTCACCGGCGATGACCTTGCACCCCGGGTAGCTGACCTGGGCCTTCGAGGAGGACTCGAGAATGAGCACCTCCTCGCGCGTGTTGCACGAGTCGCCGTCGGCATCCACCCAGTGCTTGAACTTCGTCCGCGCGTACCCGGCAGGAGTCTCCTTGCGCACAGGGATCGAAGAGAGAAGATCGAGAGCCGTGCCGGCAGGAACTGCGGCCTTTGACACCGACGACGAGGAGCCGGGAGCGTCCGTCGTTGTGGCCACGACTGACGTGGCCTCGTTGGATGACGGAAGGGTGCCTGCGGCGGCGCAACTTGCGGAGAACACAAGCGCCAATGCGGGGAAGACGATCAACGTGCTGCGGCGGGCCATGGAGGACATGATTACACCTCTTCACCCGAGACGTGGGTGTCCTCGAACCGGAGCTCTTCGCCGCAGTCCCTGCAGACGACCGCGGGAGAGAGGACGGAGCGACAGGACGAATGGATGACCTTCGGGACGGGACCGTTCTTCAGCATCCATTTGTCGCCCCATGCCTTGATGGAGATGAGCACCCCGTAGAGGTCGTTGCCCTTCTCCGTGAGGCGGTACTCGAAACGCACGGGCTTGTCGTTGTACTGCACCTTCTGCACGACACCTGCCTCGACGAGTGAGTTCAGACGGTCAGTGAGGATGTTGCGCGCGACACCCAGGTCCGACTGGATGGCCTCGAAACGAACGTGACCCTTGAAGATCGCGCGGAGGACGAGCGGTGTCCACCACTCCCCGATGACATCAAGGGCAGCAGCCATGCCGTGGGGCATGTGGCTGAAGCTGCGCCGTTTGGTCATGGGCGCACACCCTAATTTGGGGGTGCGTCATTTTCTGAAATACACCGCTGTGTTTTCTGTAAATGGCTAGGCCGACCCATTACTGGGGACAGGGTCGTCCAATTCGATGAATATGCACTCGCCCGGACAGACATCGGCGGCCTGCACCACGGCCTGCATGTTCCGCTCGCCGACGGCCGCCATGGACCCGGAGCTGCCGGGGCTGTTCAGGATCACACCCTGCTCCACCACGTAGGCGATGCCGTCCTCCAGCAGGACGAACGAATCCGGGCAGTGGTCGACGCACAGTCCGTCCCCCGTGCAGAGGTCCTGGTCGATCCAGACGCGCATGTGGATGACGGTACAGGGGCCGCTCGTCGATGCCCCTAGCCTCGACACATGTCATCACCCGGTCTGCCGACACCCCCGTCGGCCCCCCGCCGACCGCACGTATGGCACCGGCCAACCGGCGACGAGAGCGATGATTTCGCCTGGCTGGCGGACAAGGACGACCCGGCCACCGTCGAGTACCTCTCCGCGGAGAACGAGTGGGCCGATGCGTGGTTCTCGCCCTCGCAACCCTTGATCGAAGAACTCTTCGGCGAGATCAAGTCGCGGGTCAAGGAGGACGACGACGCGGTGCCCGTGCGCCGCGGTGCGTGGTGGTACACGTCGCGCACGGAGACGGGCAAGTCCTACGCCATCCACAGTCGTGGCGAAACGTCCGCCGCTGCCGGGATGCACGTTCTGCTCGACGAGAACGCCGAGGCGGAGGGCCACGAGTACTTCTCGCTGAACGTGTTCGACGTGTCGCACGACGACAACGTCCTCGCGTGGTCGAGCGACACGGACGGCAGCGAGATGTACACGATCCGTTTCCGAGAGATCGCCACGGGACAGGCGCTCGCGGACGAGATTCCCGACACCACATGGGGCGGCTCCGCGTGGTCGACGGACGACAGGCACTTCTTCTACGTCGTGCCCGACGACGCAATGCGCCCGTGGCGCGTCATGCGCCACGAGATGGGAACCCCGTCCGCCGCGGATGTCGTCGTGTTCGAGGACCCTGACGAGCGCTTCTACGTGTCCGTTGACCTGTCGAAGTCGAAGGAATGGATCATCATCGAGTCCGGCAGCCGCACATCGGCCGAGGCCTGGCTGATCCCGGCGGACCAGCCGGAATCGAGCCCCGTCGTCGTGCGGCGGCGCGTCGACGACATCGAGTACTCGGTGGACCACTGGGGAGACAGGTTCGTCGTGCTGCACAACACGGACGCCGTCGACTTCCGGGTGGACGTCGCACCCATTGCGTCCCCGGGAACCTGGGAGCCGTTCATAGCCCACGAACCGGGCTCGCGCATCACCCAGTTCGAGACGTTCAGGGGCTTCGGAGTGATGCAGCGATGGGTCGACGGCCAGCAGGTCCTGTCCTTCGTCGCGCCCGACGGGACCGAGACCGCCATTCGCGTTCTTGACGAACCCCACGAGGTGGAACTCGACGCGAACCCCGAGTGGGACACCGACTCGGTCCGCGTCTCCTTCCAGTCGCTCACCGTCCCGGCAACGGTGGCGTCGGTCGACCGGGCATCAGGCGCCGTTACGGTGCTGAAGCGCACGGAGACCCCGAATGTCGACCTCTCGTCGTACGTGTCGGTACGTGAGTGGGCCGTGGCATCCGACGGAACGCGCGTGCCGGTCGACCTCGTGCGCCACAGGGACACTCCCCTCGACGGCAGCGCCCCGTGCCTGTTGTACGCGTACGGCAGCTACGAGGCATCGATGGCGCCGTGGTTCAGCGTCGCCCGACTCTCGCTGCTCGACCGTGGCTGGGTGTGGGCGCTCGCCCACCCGCGCGGCGGCGGCGAGATGGGGCGCAACTGGTACCTGCAGGGCAAGTTGCTGGAGAAGCGCAACACCTTCACTGACACCCTCGCGTGTGCCCACCACCTGGGCGAGGGCATGGTCGACGCGGGGCGGATCGTCGTGCGCGGCGGGAGCGCCGGTGGCCTGCTCGTCGGCGCGTGCGTCACGATGGAACCGGACACGTTCACGGGAGCCATCGCCGAGGTTCCTTTCGTCGACGTGGTGTCGACCATGAGCGACCCGTCGCTCCCGTTGACGGTGACCGAGTGGGAGGAATGGGGCGACCCGCGCGTCGAGCCGTGGGCGTCTTACATGCGCAGCTACTCGCCGTACGACAACACCACCTCCGTGCGCTACCCGGATCTGTACGTCACCGCCGGTCTCAACGACCCTCGGGTCAGTTACCACGAACCTGCCAAGTGGGTGGCCCGTCTTCGCGCCGTGTCTCCCGGGACCACGGTGGTCTTCAAGTGCGAGATGGGTGCGGGCCACGGCGGGCCGTCCGGACGGTACGACCGCTGGAGGGACGAGGCACGGACGCTCGCGTTCGCCATCCGTTCCGCCGCCTGACGCGTCAGTGCAGCGCGGCGGCCACGAAGAGCGCTGCCATCATCGCGATGTTGCGCAGCACGTCGATGCCGCGCGGCGCACGCGCGACCCGCGCACCGAAGCACGCGCACGGCACGGAGGACCCGCCCGCGACCTGCACGGCCAGGAACACCGTGAAGACGAGCAGGAGCAGCGTCGTGAGCCCCAGCACGAGAGCGTTCACCGGGAGCACCACGAGGCACACACCGAGCAGCAGTTCCGCGGGGGGAACGACGATCGCCACGGTGCGAGGGAGTTGCTGTGCCCTGACTGCCGCGCGCCACGATTCCGTGTCGGTGACCTTGTTCGCGCCGGCGAAGGCGACGACCGCACCCACCACGGCGGCAAGAACCCGCGCGAGCACGGTCACTTCACCGCAACGGCGCGCGTGACCTTGCCCTTGTAGAACGCCATCGCGTCGCCCGCGTCGTCGACGTGGTCGAGTGTCTGCACGTGACCGACCACCATGTAGTGGTCGCCCAGCTCGATCTGCGAGTGAACCGTGCAGTCGATCACGGCGACGCAGCCCGGCAGTTCGGGGAGCCCTGTGGGTGACGTGCCCCACTCGACGCCGTCGAACTTGTCATCGGCTTCCTTGGCGAACTTCCAGCAGAGTTCGTCCTGGCCGTCGGCGAGAACGTTCACACAGAACTTGCCGGACGCGGCGATCTCCTGCCACGAGCGCGAGTTCAGGCCGGGCAGGAACCCCACCAGCGCCGGTTCCAGCGACACCGACACGAACGAACCGATGGTGATGCCGTGCGGCTTTCCGTCGGTGCCGAACCCCGTGACGACAACAACGGAGGTCGGCACGTGACCGAGGACTTGGCGGAACTTTGCGGGATCGAATGGTGCGGTCACGCGGCAAGCGTAGACGCAGCGGTCAGACGTTGACGACAAGACCCTCGCGCGCAGCGAAGACCTCGAGGCCGGAGACACCGCACCCGGACACCGCATCAAGGTCGTCGTCGGTGCGACCCGGGTCATGGTGGAACAGTGCGAGACGCTTCGCCCTGGACTTCATGGCGACACCCATCGCGAACTCCGACGTGCAGTGGCCGAAGTAGTAGCGCTTCTCGAACTCGGCCGGCGTGTACTGCGAGTCGTGGATGAGGAGGTCGACTCCCTCAGCCAGTTCCATCACCGAGTCGGGCACCTCGAAGGAGCCGTCGTAGGGCTGCTGGTGGTCGGAGATGTAGGCGATCGACGAGCCGCCGCACTCCAGCCGGTACCCGAGGGTCGCACCGATGTGCGGGACGAGTCGTGACGTCACCCGCACCTCGCCGATGTCGAACGACGAGTCCGCGAGTTCGTGGAAACGGAACGAGCCGCTGAAGAGATCGAGCGTCACCGGGAACGCCGGTGGACAGATGATGCGGCTGAATGCATCGTGGACGGACGTTCCGTCTTCCTGTGCCGGCGCATAGACGTCGAGCTCGTTGCCCTTCTCGAGGAGCGGCTGGAAGAACGGGACGCCCTGCACGTGGTCCCAGTGGAGGTGCGTGACGAGTGCGGTGCCCCTGAACGGGCGACCCCTGAACTGCTCGCCGAAGTAGCGGATGCCTGTGCCCATGTCGAGAACGATCGGCATGGTGCCCGGCGCCTCGACCGACACGCACGATGTGTTGCCGCCGTAGCGCGCCGTGTCCGGCCCGTGGCACGGCGTCGAACCGCGCACGCCGTGAAACGTCACTTTGAACGGTGTGTCCCCCACAGGCGTCACGCTACGCACCGTTCGCTCGTCGGTAAACAGCCGGCCGGGGTGACGGTTGTCGCACGGAGGACGACTACCGTTCCTCACATGAGCAGCCCGATCACCACCTCTTCCGTCTCGGCGAACGGGGTCGACTTCACGTATCTCGAGTGCGGGACGGGTCCACTTGCCCTGTGCCTCCACGGTTTCCCCGACAGTGCGCACTCGTGGCGCCACCTCCTCCCCGCGCTTGCCGACGCGGGATTCCGTGCGGTCGCCCCCTTCACCCGTGGGTACGCGCCCACGAGCGTGCCGACCGACGGGTTCTTCCAGACCGGCGCCCTGTCGGCTGACGCGAACGCCCTGCACGAGGCCCTCGGCGGCACGTCGGATGCCGTGATCATCGGGCACGACTGGGGTGCACCTTCGGTCTACGGGGCGGCAGGCAGTGCGCCGGACCGTTGGAGGCGCGTGGTCGGCATGGCCGTTCCCCCGGGTGGCGCGATGAACATGGCCTTCGTCACGAACCTCGCGCAACTGAAGCGCAGTTGGTACATGTTCTTCTTCCAGCACGGACTCGCCGACATGGTGGTTCCGGCGAACGACATGGCGTTCATCGACATGCTGTGGGAGGACTGGTCACCCGGGTTCCCCGCCGCGGAGGACATCGCGAACGTGAAGAACTGCCTTCGCGACCCGGCAAACATGACGGCCGCGCTCGGCTACTACAGGGCGACACTCGGCGCCGGCGCACGCAACTCCGACTATGACGCCATCCAGGTGGCCGGCGCCGGCGAGCTCACCCAGCCGACTCTCTACCTGCACGGCCGAAACGACGGATGCATCGGAGCCGAGGTCGCCGAGTCGGCGCGCGCGATGTGCCCGTGGGCCCGGGTCGAGATCGTCGAGAACGCCGGTCACTTCATGCAACTGGAACAACCGGCCGTCGTGAACAAATTGATCGTCGACTTCGTCACGGCAGCCTGAGCAGCGCCGACTCCTCCGTCACCAGTCCCTCGCGCACGAGCGCATCAATCAAGGCCAAGGCGCGAGGGGCATCGTCCGAGAGGGCCATCGCAGCCACCAGCTCCTGACGAGTGCGACCGCCCTCGTTGAGCGCACGCATCGCCCGTCCGCGTGCCTGGCGGTCGGAGCCCTCGAAACGCGCCTGTGGCCTGCTCGCCCCGGCAGAGGCGGGAGCAGGATCATCGACAGTCGTGTCGCCTGCCCATCCGCACTGCGCGCGGACCGGGCATTCACCGCACCTCGGTGACCGCGCGACGCACAACCGTGCGCCGAAATCCATCATGATCTGGTTCCACTCCCAGGCACTGCCCGCGGGCACCAGTCCGTCGGCACGTTCCTGCAGTTCCTTCGCCTTCATGGGGCGGCCGGCGAGCCGCGAGAGGACACGCGAGACGTTCGTGTCGACGACGGCGACATCCATCGAATGCGCGAACGCGAGCACGGCACGTGCGGTGTACTGGCCGACACCGGGAAGGGTCAGCATCCCTTCAATCGTGCGGGGCATCTCGCCACCGTGGTCGCGCACCACTGCGATGGCCGCCTCACGAAGGTTGCGGCACCGCCGCGGGTAGCCGAGTCCCTGCCACAACTGGAGTGCGTCGCCCAACGGCGCCTCGGCAAGCGCCTGTGGCGTCGGGAAGGCGCCGATGAACGCCCCGTACTTCGGCAGCACGCGCGCCACGGATGTCTGCTGCAGCATCACCTCACTGACGAGCACCAGCCATGGGTCGTTCGTGCGCCGCCACGGCAGGTCCCTCAGTTCGGCACCACCCCACGCGAGCAGCGCGGCGACGGTGCGTTCGTCGCGGCTTACGCGCCCCACACGTCCTGACCGTCGTACGGGCGACGACGGGCCGGTGCGAACTCGCGCTTCCACACCATGACGCGGCGCTTGAAGTAGCACACTTCCTTGCCGTCCTGGTTGAAGCCCTTCGTCTCGACGGTGACGATGCCGCGGTCGTTCTTCGACTTGCTCTCCGCGATCTCCAGCACACGCGTCTCGGCGTGGATGGTGTCGCCGTGGAACGTGGGGAACTTGTGCTGCAGGGTCTCCACCTCGAGGTTCGCGATGGCCGCGCCGCTCACGTCGGGCACGCTCATGCCGAGGACCAGCGAGTACACGAGGTTGCCGACCACGACGTTGCGGCCCTGCACGCTCTCGCCGGCGAACCAGTCGTTCGTGTGGAGCGGGTGGTGGTTCATCGTGATCATGCAGAACAGATGGTCGTCGTACTCGGTGATGGTCTTGCCGGGCCAGTGGCGGTAGATGTCACCGACGGTGAAATCCTCGAGGCAGCGACCAAAGGGGCGTTCGTGTGTCGTCATGGACGCAGACGCTAATCGGGTTGTGCGTGGCCGCCCGTATCGTCGTTGTACTCGAGGTCGCCCGGTTTGAACTTCGGCATCTCGAACTGGCCGGTGCGGTCCCGAGGTGCGTACCTCTCCACCCAGTCCGCGGTGGTCAGGCCGCGCTCTGCCTGCGACGACGCAACCTTCCGCAGGTCCGTGAGCTTGTGTGTGTTGTCAATGGAGAACGGCCCGAAGCGGAGCGAGAGATAGCTCATCCATCCCACGAAAATGGGCAGCCAGTACTGGGCGACACGGTACGACAGCACGCCGACTGCCGCCGTGGAACCGGCAAGGCCGAACCCGGTGAGCGTGGGGATGTACACGCCCTCGACGATCCCGAGCCCGCCGGGCGTGAACGGGATGACCGAGAGGATGTTTGCGAGACCGAACGCGACGATGAGCGCGTCCCACCCGACTGACCCGCCGAACGCGCGCAGGAACACCCACAACGACGCGGCGTCAACCAACCAGTTGACCAACGCCCAGAAGATGACCCGGGTTCGCAGGTTCTTGTCCTTCCACAGGTCCTCGATGCGGTTGCCGAGATGGGAGAGGACCTCTGCGGCGTAGTGCTCGTCGAACCTGAACCTGCGCGCCACGGACCGCACGACGCGCTCGGTGCGGCCCTGGCCCTCGACGAGCCCGAACACCACGAAACCGGCGAACGCCATCAGGATGACGCCGACGATCGCTGCGGTCGTGTAGATCGGGCTCATGCCGCGGCTGGGGATCGACACGATGAGACCGAACCACAGGATGAGGTTGAGCACCACCGCCGAGCCGATGCCCGCGGTCGCCAGCGCGAACGCCGCATCCGGACCGGCAATCGAGCTCATGGTGAGCAGGCGGTAACCGAGGGCGGTGCTTGCCGCGCTCCCCCCGGGCATGATGTTGCCGAGAGCCTTCGTGCTCAGCTGGATGCGGAAGAGGCGAAGGATGGGAAGGGTGCTGCCGTGCTCCCCGAGCGCCGCCTGGGTCAGCTTCGAGTAGGCGAACAGCGAGAACGCCTGCAGACCGAGCCCGACAATGAGCAGGTTCGGCTCGATCTTGTTCAGGTCGTGCGCCGCGGACCAGAACTTCGGGATCAACGGCAACACGAAGAGGTACACGATGAAGCCGGCAGCGATGAGCCGCAACGTGCGCCCGAGCCCGGACTTCTTCTCAGACATCCGCACCACTCTTGCCTGCGGAACGACCCGTCACGGGGAATGCCCTGATGAGATCCTCCACGGTGTCCCTCACGTTCTGGCCGAGAGGTGCCGGTGACCTGCCGAGTCGCACGACAACCAGGTCGCGGTCAGGCACGACGAAGGTGAACTGACCCTCGTAACCGAATGCGGCCATCGTTCCGGGCAGTGCCGGGGGGAGCCACCAGTGGGCCCCGTACCCGGTGTTGTTCTCCGGGTCGGTCGCGCAGTACCTGCGCCCGTGCTCCACCCACCCCACGGGAAGGATGCGCGTGCCGTCCCACACCCCGTCGTTCAGGTACAGCCACCCGAACCGCGCGAAATCGTGCGCGGTTGCGTACACGTACGAAGACCCGACGAACGTGCCGGCCTTGTCGAACTTCGGCGCGGCCGATGTCATCCCGACGGGACCGAAGAGACGCTCCCGCATGAACGCGAGCGTCCGTTCGTTCGACGGCGGCCTGTCGCCGAGCGCACGGGCGAGAACCCGCGCGACGAGGTTCGTCGTGCCGGACGAATAGACGAAGTGGGTACCGGGATCGTGCACGAGCGGACGGGACGCCGCGTACGCGGCATGGTCACCACCGTTGTTTCCTGCGAGCATCTCGATGACGTCGGAGACCTCGTCGTTCACGTAGTCCTCGTTCCACGCGAGCCCGCTCGACATGTTCAGTAGGTGCTGGAGGGTGATGGCCCGGCGTTCGTCCCCCGACCATTCGGGGAAGAGGTCGCTGGTGGACGTGTCGAGCAGGCCGTCCCCCACGGCGATGCCCACGAGGGCGTGGGTGATGGACTTCGCCATGGACCACGAGATCAGGGTCGACCCCGCGTGGTGGTCCGGTCCGTATCTTTCGAACACCAGGTGACCGCCATGCACGACCGCGAGGGCGAGGGTCTCCCCGTGGGTCGCCGGCGACCCGAAGAGCGAGTCCACGCAGGAGCCGAACAATGCCGCGTCAACCGCACCCGGCAACGGTGCTGTGGGCCACTGCGCCGCGGGGAATCGATCACCTGCCACGCGTCCACACTAGGCGTGACCGATGACGTGCCCCGTGGCGCGCACGGGTTGTGCGACAGGGGTACCCGTGTCACTAGCGTTTCCGCTTATGAGCGCCTCCCCCGACCTCCAGACAGCAGCCACCGTCATCGGCATCGCCCGCCAGATGGTGGAGTCAGCGACCGCGAAACTGGCGGCAGCCGGCGGGCCGGACAAGAACCAGACGCTCGCGTACGACCTGGCGCACGTGGCAGCCGCGGTGGAGACCGCACGGTCATTGATCGATTACGGCGCGAAGGGCGAGCTCGAGGCACAGATCACCTGTGCGTTCACCGCCGACATGGTGCACGACCTCGTGTCGCGCCTCATCGG
>Ga0075470_10000239_pt1 | contig 18755 bp, 19 predicted proteins | sample DEB19_08_DNA_4_FD_71482 | JGI IMG/M metagenome (GOLD analysis project Ga0075470, IMG submission 71482) | Aqueous microbial communities from the Delaware River and Bay under freshwater to marine salinity gradient to study organic matter... | ecosystem: Environmental > Aquatic > Marine > Coastal ... | reverse complement strand
ACAAAAAGACAATCCTATTTTTGGAGATAGTGTTACTTCTGTTGAGATAGAAGATGAAGCAGGTGGTGCATTTATTGTACTATCCCAATATAGTAATATATTAAGGTTTAATTTTGATGAATTTTATTATTTAGCAGAAATGGTTAAACAAATGGAAGAAACATATAATTTACATTATCCAGATAATAAGGACATAATAGAATGACTGATGAAGTGAATACTCCTGCTCACTATACACAGGGTGGAATAGAATGTATAGATGCTATTGAAGCACAACTTACCAAGCAAGAGTTTATAGGTTTTTTAAGAGGACAGATAGCTAAATACAATTGGAGGATGGGTCTTAAAGGAAGTGTGCTGGTTGATGCACAGAAATGTCAGTGGTATAATAATAAACTCATCTCTCTTTTAGTAAAGGAAAATCATGAATAAAGTGATATTAGTTGGTAATGTAGGTGAATCCCCAATTTATAGAGAACTAGGAAATGATAAATATGTAGCACATTTCAATTTAGCTACAGACTATCGAGATAAAACTGAATGGCATAAAGTAGTGTGCTTTGGAAGTCAAGCAGAATTTGTACACAAATATTGTGACAAGGGCAAGAAATTGGCAGTGGAAGGAAGGCTTGAAACTAGGAAATGGCAAGACAAGGATGGAGTGGATAGATACACTACTGAAATTATTGCTAGTGAGGTGATCGGACTATGAATTTATATGAAGACATTTTTATTTTACTAGGAATAATGGCAGTGATACTTGTCAGCATTATAATTTTAACGGAATAGGAGGCTATATATTGGTTAAATCAATTTAAACGGGTTTTAATGGGGGTACAAACTACTTTGCGTCCTTTTTCATACTCTAGTACCCCCACCCCAATAATAATTGATTATAGCGCATCCTAGAGGGTCATTTATTCTGCATAATCACATTTTACCATGTGGTTTAAACATTTTACAGAAGAAATGTCGGCCTTTTTGTCTATCTTAGCTTCAATCTTATCAAGTTTTATTAATAAAGCATCCGTGAATTTTTCAAGTTCCGTTTTCTTGAGATAGTCTCCAGTGACTAATATTTCTATATGCGCCACTTTTTCAGATAGTTCCTTGTCAGCCTGCTGTAAATCTCGCAGAGCTTCTAATGTTAATTTAATTACCCATCCTGAAAAAAAAGCCACAACACCAAAAACCCCATTTAGTATAAATTGTAAATCCATTTAATTAGTCTCCTGATGCTACTTGTACAGGTTTAGTAAACAAGACTGTCTCTTCGTTCCTTCTATTAATCAACCCCTGGCTATCCTCATACTGACCTGTTTTACGGTTTTTAACTTTGGTGTATGTACGCCATAGCTCAGCAGCAGTGTTAAAATCTCTTCTATTAATAGCCTCAATCATTTGCTTACCCCTAGGTTGGTTCCAAACATTTCCACCTAGATTAAATTCGAAACTGGAAAGAGCATCTATTTGGTATGGAGTGAGGGGTATTGTTATTTTAGATTTAAAAGACTGATGGTTTTCTAATATCTTGTCCATCTGAAACTCTGCTTCTTCCTCTGTAATAGTGTCTCCTTCTTTAACAGGCACACCATCTATAGAAGTGAAGCCATAGCCTATAGTCCATTTACCCCCTTCATCTTGATAGGCTTTACTACGGAATCCCTCTTTAGACTTAATAAACTCTTTTGTTAGCATGTCTTGTTCCTTTGGTGTTGTTGTTTGTTCTTTTTGTGGCAAGGATATTCCAAGCTCTGAAGCATGTCTCCCTAGTACTTCAATAGCTGCATCAGAACGGGATATGCCTTGAATAGCTGCATGTGCCCTAATCACTTCATTAATTCTAACTACTAAATCCTTTCTAAGATCATTAGTCATTCTTTCATTTCTAGCACCAGAACGTAATTCTGTAGCAACAACATTAAAATCACCATTAGGGGTTAGAGATGCTTGTATATTTGCAAATTCTTTCTGATTTAGAATGTATTCCATAACATCATCAGTTTGATCTACTAGCATTTTAGAAACATCTTCTTTCACAGTAGGTGGAATAGCAGCACTGGCTTCTTTTGAAATGTTTGCCATAGGTGCTATAACCCCATCACGCATTAACACTTTATGGTCTTTTTTCAATAAAGCAAAATCACCTTTATATACTTTGGTAGTATTGGATAAAACATCAACAATATTGGTAATATCCCCACTATTTATAAGTGTTGTAACATAATGCACCATTGCTGTTTCGTCATCAAATTCAGGCATCTTTTCAATTAAAAATCTACGAACATTAGGATCAATCAAGCCCCTCGATATTTTAATATAATTTTCAGCTTGTTTTGCTTGATATGGATTTTCTTTAGCTAAGGCAGCTAACGTTTGTGGGGTAAGACCCTTTGCCCATTTTTCAGTTTCCTTAGAAAGTCCGTAGTTATCTTTAGCATTCTGTATAACTTTTTGTAGATTTTTAGCAGCAGCTTCCCCTTTGTTACTTAGTTTACCAGCCTTACGTTCATTTATAATTTTTTCCTGGTTGGTATGATAATCTTCTAAATCTTTTATATGTTCTTTTACTTCTTTAATAGGAAAACCTTTATCAATAAAATCACGTCTTATAGTTTCTTTGTGGTTCTCAAATACTGAATTATATTGAAGGAGAATTGCCTTTTTGTCTGTTTCTGTTTTAGCAGCATCTAGTGCATCATATAATGTGTTAAGTCCTTCATCAATATTCAACTGATGTCCCTCTTTTAGGTCACTTGCATGTTTAGCTCGTTTGGGGGCGGTAGATAAGTCTACAGCCTTCTGTAATTTGTCTTGGTTAAGTACATCAGTAGACATTTGCTTTGCTTCGGCTCTCTTGGTGTAAGCCTCTATAATGCCCCGCTGCCCTTCTTCTGTGTGTAAATCATCAGGATCATAAGCAACTCCATATAGCTTTGCTTGAGCTGCTATATGCTCTCTTTTTTCTTTTGCAGCGGCTCTATTTGCTTTGTCTATATCAATATAAGGATCTTTAACTTCTCTTATACCAGAAGCCCATAAAAGATCACCAGTGTAATTTACAATGCGACTCGCATACCCTGGATTATTATTCACTGCATTTCTAGTCAATGCTTTAACTCGTAACAAGGCATCTTTAGAACTAATAGAACCTTGTTCTTGTGCTTTTCTAAGTTCATCTAGTTTATTTACAAGCTCTGGTTCTATCCTAGAAATTTCCTCTCTTGAAGCAGCCATTCTTCTTTGGCGTTGTAAACCATTAACATCTTCCTCAAGTTGAGATATTTTTAGTAAATCTTCTTGTATAGGATCTAAAATTTTACTTACACCTGCCCCATGTTTACCTAGTTGGTAGCCTTCATGTACATCAGCAGCTAGTTTACCAGCAGCTTCCACTGACCTACCAATCACCCCATACTTATATGCTTGGTGTTGTATATCAGGGATGTCTGACATAGCTTCTGTTCTACCAGACTCATCTACTGCTACAGTGAGAGCAAATCTAGGATCTACTGGACTTTGACGGATTGTTGCATCTAACAATGGCATTATATTTTCCTTATTTGTATATACCTTTTAATACATCTATCAGTTCAGACAAGCTGCTACCTTCAGTAGTTTCTTCTCTAGCATTCTCTACTTGTTGAATGCTGTTTCTAATTCCTACTTGCAGTTGTGGTATTAAAGCAGCTTCTAAATCTTTATTAGCAAAGAAAAATCTTTTCTCTAAATTCCCTTTTACTTTTGCAGCACCTTCAGGATCATCATGCCCAAAGATATGAAGAAGCTTATCATATTCTAAAGCACGATATTGTTTATTCATACCAAGAATATCTTGTCTATTCTTCATTACAAAATTGAATATCTCATTTTCCAAGGCTTTCTGTGCTGCTCTTTTTCCTTTTTCTACATCTATATTTCTAAATGCTTCCAGTTCTTCTCTAGTGTATACACCAAACATTCTACCGAAAGCATCACCATGAGAAGCAACAAGCTGTCTTGGATTACCATGTTTAGACACAAGCTTACCTGTTTGCATCATCATATAACCCTTAGCTAAATTATCCCATCCTTTAATCAGAGTAGGGAGTTCTTCGACTAGAGCTTGTACTTTATCAGGAGTTTCATAACTATTCTGAACTTGCACCCTATTAAGGAAAGCATCTTTAAATGCTAATAGTGTACTACCAGCACCCCAAGCAGCAATACGCATACTACCTGCATTCTCACCATCTGTAAGGGTTTTATACAGGTTCCAGAACACCTCAATTGCAGGAACACCAACACCATTATTAAATGGAGCCATTGTCTTGCTCCATGCTACTGAAGTTTCTTTTTCATCCTCAATGCCGAAGGCATGTTTTAAAGTGGTATCAAGAATAGTATTTAATACAACATCAACCAATCCACCTTCATATTTTGTAATTATTGCTTTATCTTCATCTGAAGCATTATTTTTAATAGCGTCCATTAAATATACACCACCTACAGTGCCGGGAGCACCCCATAGTACAGTTTGCCCTACAGCTATACGAAGCTTTTCTTCTTTAGTTGTATATTTAGAAGTGGTCATTAATGCCAATTGTTTAGATTGGATAGGCATAAATTTAAACAACAACCCCCACATACCTTTTTGATAAGACATCACATCAGCATTACCAGCCATACTACCAGTGAGAGCCAAAGCTTTAGCCTTCACTTGCTCAATGACGTGGGGATTTGTCATATCTACACCAGGATTGAGCTTCTTATATTGATTGTAAGAATACAGCCATCCACCCACCAAGTTAGAAAGTTCAGCAGGAGTATATCCCACCATCTTCATAAGATTACCAGGAGTAGATATTGTCTGTGATAGTCCTCTAGCTATTTGCTCATGTACTTTAGGATCTAATGTATAATTGTCATGGTGTTTAAGACCTAACACCATTTGGTTTAAGTCAACGGCTTGCAGCATACCTGACTTAGCAAACCCATCATACATATCATCCCATTCCTTCCCTTTAATACCACTTAAAGTGCCACCAATATGTCTTGCTATATTTTTAAATTCATCTGCATGTTTTTCTAAATATTTAGATTTACCTAATGTAGCAAACAAGAAAGGCAGGATGTTAGTAGCCCCATACTTAGCAAAGCCTATATCCATAGCATGTAGTGTCCACAAGTTCTGTGGTTGTACCACCCATTGCTTGAGAATGTTACTATATAACAATAGATGTGTAGCGGCGGCATTTGGTATACGAATAAATACATTACCTTGTTTAGCAGCATCTCTTGTAGCTGCTTCAGTAGTTCTTAATATTTTACTATCTGCTGTACCATATTTATTCATTACATCGGCCATTGAATGTAGAACAGAAGAAACTGCTCTATCACTCTCAACCATACTTCTAAAGATACCGTTATACCACTCTATTTCTCTCTTAGCAGCAGCGATGCGAGGAAGGTTCTCAGGTTTAGCGTGATCATCTAATATCTTCCAATCAGCAGGACTTTTTGGTATTTGCCCTTGGGGTAATAAATCCCCATATTCCTGTTGCATTCTTTTCTTGAAAAATCTATCTACATCTTCCCAGGCATCCAGCTTAATTAGAGATTTACCCATTTGAGCTAAACTTCTGATAGGATCATCTAATGGATCAAACCCTTGTAGTCTTTCACCTCTATGTTTTTCCCAAGATGCAATGCGATTGGCTTCTTCATGGGAATCAATAATATCATCGACAATATCTTCCCTACGCTTCATAACAGCATATACGCCATTAGGATCATCTTCTTTTAATTGTTTAATGAGTTGCCATGCTTCTTCCTCAGTTCTAGCACCAGCTATTCTCTCAGAAGCTTTTTTAAGTTCTTCTGGCATATCCTTTATGTTTTTAGGATAGCTAATAATACCGCCGTTATATCTTATTTGTTTTGGTGTACGTTGAATAAAGAAATCCGCCATGTGATACCACGGAATATATGGATCTGTTTTATTTAGGGTGTAAGTAGGAAGTTCTCCTATCTTAGTCTTACCCCCAACAAGGGCATATTCATATCTATTATCTGCTACTTGTGAAGAAACAATGTTATGTTTTACTTTGGCTTTTTCTGCTGCTGCAAATGCACCAGTAGTTTTTTCAGTGTCCTTAATGGGTGATTCAAGTTTTACAAGTGTTTTACCATTAAGAACTAAATTCCCTTTTTCATCCTTAGCAAGAATTACAGGTAAGTCACTATCAAAGTCCCACACCATATTAGGTACAGACTCATCAGCTTTTACTACATTACCATAAACGTGAGTACCATCTTCTTTATATATAGCCTTGCTACCTTTTGCTACTTTGTCAGCACGATGTCGCCTATTAGCAACTTCGTAAAAATTATCCCCTAGTGCTTTGGTAGCATAATATGCTTCTACTAAATCATCTTTTTGTTTTTTGGAGAGGTGATGTTTATCATGCAATAATTCATCGACATTTTTCCATGTGGGTATTTCCCTTTCTTGTATAATGCGTAATTCCTTGTTTAAATCAGGAAACACATCAGACTTATTTAATATAAAATCATGTAAATATTTATTTAAGTCTGCTACTCGTTTAGCAACACCCATCTCGGTAGCCATAGCACTACTGTGGAGTCCATTAGCTATTCGACTAGAAGAAGGTAACACCCAATTAATATATTTAGTTCTAGCAAGAGCATCAATATTAATTTCTTTTTTAGTGAATGGTATTTGAAAAGTAGCACTTGTATCCCCAATAATTACATTAGGATCAAATTTCTTTTCCATATCCCTAATGATAAAATATTCTTGATTCCTATTTGAATATTCTATTTTGAAATGTTTAGCTACATCTGGAACATCTCTTTGTAGTTTAGCAAGAGCAGAAACAGCGTCAGCTTCATTGAGCCAACCATGTGAGGGGCTTTCTCCATATACAGCTTTTATATAAGTAGTATCACCAAATTTAGCATCAACTAAGGTTTTATTTAGATGTAAACTAGGGTAGTTTATTTGTTTAATTGTGTGTAATACTTTGGCTACTTCAGTTTTTTGGAGAGCATCATTGTATAAAGCAGGGTTGATAATGTTTTCATCATTTAAAGCCCTAGCTGCTATATTTATTTTTTCAGCAATGTCAGGGGCAGTGGTAGCAATTGATTCATCTAAGGACACAGTTTTAGGTAGAGCAGTAGTTTGGAGTATTTGCCCCCTGCCCTCTGCTTCCCCTGTTACAGATTTTGCTATTGTACCTGTATCGTCTAATACAGCTGTCATTGCTGTTTCAGTAGCTTTATCAGGATTGTTAGTTATTTCTTTTCCTAAAGGAGTGTTTGGATGTACTTCCTGACGAGACATAGCTTGTATAGCAGCAGATTGATTTGCTACCTCTTGTGCGCCTTTAATAGCAACATCGGCCTTAACAACCCCTTTGCCTGTAACCCACCCCTTTACAGTGTTATATGCTTTTACATCACCTGCTTTGTTATAAGTAGTAAACCAATCAATAATCCCTTTAACAGTTTTTACTGGAGCCTTAATGCCTATTCCAAGCATAGTAGCATCAAGAATCCCACCAGCATTCCCCAATGCTGTAACCCACCCAGGTTGATCTGGATTTTCAACAATAGTTTTCAGCATTTCTATTGCTTCTGGATCAGTAATATTAGATTTTTCAGCCCAAGCAATAAATCTATTAAGTCCTTCTTGTTTTTGTTCTACACTCCAGTTTGCCCAGGTTTTACCCATATCTCGCATTGCTGAACCAGTGAGTACAAAATTTGTAGCATTTTCAGAAATACTTTCCTTACCTAGCAAAGCATTAAATCCATTTGCATATACTAAACCTGTATATCCAGGTATAAAACTACGCCCCATTGAAGCTACAAAATTAGCTCCAGTTATATTCTTGCTTCCAGCAAATGTATAAATAGTTTTCTGTAAATCTTCTATAGCATTCTTATTTCTTTGGAAATAATTGGTTATATTCTTTTCTTGTGCTTGAAAATCTTTATTCGTTACAGATTTATCTTCAGCCGCTACCTTTTGACTGTAAGCTTTAGCTAGATTAAATTTATACTGTTTGGATTGTTCTACTGCTTGTAGTTTAGTTTCTACAAATTGAGCAGGATCAGACACTACACCTAGTAGAGCTTCTTTTTGTTGCTGACTGTCTTGTAATTCAATATGCGAGGATATTTCCTCTAAATCAGGAGAAGTGCCTTTAGTTGTTAAATCTGTATGTATTTGGCTATAAGTGTTATACTGATCAGCCATATCAATTACATTTTGGCTAGAAGCTATGGATTTTTTTAAATAAGCCCCATAATAGGCTTTCATCCTAGCTGCTTCATCTTGTAGAGGTGGAGTAGCTTGGGTGCGTTTAGGTAATACTACTTGTTCTTCTTCTTGATTAAACATTAACTACCACCTATACCAATAGATTTACCAAAAGCCATTCCAGCACCAGCAGTACCACCCCACGGAAGTGTAGCAATACCTATAGCAGCATCAGTAATACCCCCAATCATTTGTGCCTTAGCATTTTGTGCATCCATCTTAACTCCAAGACGTTGCAATTCTCCTTCTTGCTTCGCTATTTCAGATTGTGAAGCACCCATAGCCCTACTATACCCCTGAAAGACATTAAGTACACCCACATTCCCTATTCCAGAAGAAACAGCACTACCAGCACCCCCAATAGCACTACTACTTCCCATAGCACCAGCATTAGCTGCACTAGATAGGATAGCTTCCCGCCTTATCCTAGCCTCTCGAAGCTGTTGTAGTTTTTCTTGTCTTGTGCCAAAATCTGCTCTTAGTGTTTCTAGTTGAAAGAGCTTTTGTTGTTCAGCAGCTATAGCAGCATAGGCTCTTTTTTGAGCGCGTCTTATTTTCTTCTTTTTCTTTTTGGTAAATAAACTACCAGCTAAATCACCTATTCCCATAGATCAAACCTCATGAGTTTATGTCCATCAATAGTTTCACCAGTATCCTTAAAACCCCAATGCTCATCCCATCTAATATCAGCATCTTCTAAAGGGATAGCCAGGACATATTCATATCCAATATGTTTAAATTCTTTTTGTAGTTCTACCCATATTTTTTTAAATTTCTTATATATGGAGAATGAAAATTGTTTCACTTCTGTATTTAGTACAATACCATTAGGAATGCTATCGTATGTCTCACCTATTATTTCAATATCAGCATCATCATAAATTAAGTGGTACATTATGGTTCTCCATTCTTAGTCATTAAAGCATTCCATCCTAAGAGTCTCAAATCTTTCCCTGGTTCAGCTTCAAATAAAATAGAAAGGGCATGCCCCCTACCTCTAAGTTTATTCTTTGTATTAATTACTAAATCCCCATAATTGAAAGGGTCTCCATAATTTACATAAGTAGGCAAAGGTTTAGTAAATCTATAAGAATTAAAACTATCAGACCATTTGCCTTGAAAAGAGCTATCATTCCATTCCCATCTACCACTCACCCAACAAGCAGATGGATGATCTAGTTCATCAGCACCCCATAAATAAAAATTTTCAGTTCTTTTACAGAATGTTTGTAAGTAAATAGATTGCCCTTGTCGTGCCATATCTCCTGTAAGATTATGTCCAGTAATCATATATGCAGGATATGCATACCCATAGGTGAATTGATTACTAGTAAGAATAATATTGTCCCAATCTCTGAAAAAAGAGTTTAAGTATCTACTAAATCCCCAAAAAGTATACCCACTAACAGTAACCTCTTGATACAAATATAAGAATGTTACTATTTCCTCTCTAGGTTCAAAATCATTAATATTAATACTATCCTGAGTAACTGTTACTACTACTCCATTTGCATCTACTACCGTAATTCCTGCGGAATCTGTTACAGGTTCCTCTAATTCAGTTCTACTATACTCTGGATAAATTATATAATCTACCAAACCAGGAGAAGCATCATCTCTACCTACAGAGACATCATAAATAGAGAAAGCTTGTAGATTTAAGTCAAGAATAAGTTCATGGTTTTTAAATGAAGGGTATTTTTTATTATTGACTATCATGGAGTTCGCCCTGCATATAAAACTGACCCAAATGGGAATAAATTACCGGCTTGACGATAAGCAGTAATCAATACTGAATGGTCAATTCCTTGTTGATCTGCAAAACTAACATCAAAGGGCAAGTGAGCATGTACAGCTTCAGGCAGCCAACTAGCTTGTACTGGCTCAGCCCAAGAACCTCTACCTAATAGTACTGGAGTTGTACCACTAAAATCTACGTCTATATAACGAAGTCTATTGCTAGTATCAGGATCAGTACCAGGAGAGTCATTATCATTATAAATGATAGTAGCCCTAAATTCTCCTGTTTGTATAGGAATAACTTCTGTTTTTGTTGTACCTGTTTCTTCTGGTATATTTAGTATAGTTGTACTTGAAAGAACAGTACCACTAATAGTTACAATAAAACAGGACAAAACTTTAGTATAACCAAGAGTAGCATTAGTTAATAAACCTGTTACCAGAAATTTATTTGACACAGAATCTATATTTAATATTCTTTGTTTTTCAAATGTAGTTGTACCTATCGGCATTTGAGTGGCATTTGGGAATAACGTAGTACTACTCACTGTAATGGTATTGGTAGCAATAGAGAGATAATCTATAGTAGCTCCACCCCAAGTATTATCTTTATAAGCAAAAACAGCTTTTGTGCTACTAAGAGCCGCAACAGATAAATATTGCATAGCACTGTTATCTAACACATTATTAGTGCTGCTAACGATAGCACCATAAGTGCCATCGCTATTAACTACTTGCACACTTGCTTTATTACTTGTATTATGGAAAGCTAGTATAAATTTTGATGAGGTAAGCCTTCCAGCAGAAAGTAATGGATATATATTTCTACAAGAAGTATTAATTGTTATTGGAGATCCTACGTGAGAAATAATATCAGTTCTACCATCATAGGTAAGATTTTGTAACTTCAAAGCTGTAGTGGGGGCACTACTATAAAAATAATGTATATTTGTTACATAATTAGATGTACTTCCATATACAGGGCAATGAGCATATAGATCCTGAGCGGTTGTACTATTAGCGGCTATCACTTGCTCAACAGCAACTTGCTCAAGCATACTATTACTAGTAGTTACATTTACTGCATCTGTACTAATATTATTATGAACTGCAAAAACATAAGCATAGGTAAGAACATAATCAGGAGTTACACTACCTTTATAGGTAAATAGAATAGCACGATCACCTTTTAAAGATGGGAGCCAATTTCCACTCAAGGGATGTACTCCAAATGTAGCCTGAGCATTACACTCTGCAACATAGTAAGATGCTTCTATTTCTCCAGTTAACGACGGGGCAGGAGAATAATCAGCAAATAACCAACGTATTTTATTATTATAGGGATCATAAATACCTTTAGCTGTCATTTTTGTAAAGGTATCAAAATCATCATATCTGGTTTGTATTGTTGGTTGTGTTACATTAATAGTATTATAAATACCATTAAGATTGGGATCTGGTTGTATAGCATATATACCAGAATATGCCCAATAGAAAATAACACCATTCGCATCTACTACACTATCTTTAGCACATATACCAATGCTATTTATCTTTCTTACTTCAAATGCTGTTGCAGTAAAGCCTTGTTCTCCACTACCTCGTATCTCCCAAACACCATTATCACCAAATACCCATAAACTAGATTTAATAGCCTTAATTTTATGAACAAAAGAACATCCATTAATTAAAATGATACCACCATCTGTATCAACAACTTCATTAAATTCATATGAAGTTGGATCAGCCTCTTGATAGCATTTAACTAAATCGCTAGGTGATTCCATTACTTGACTGAATAACACTGCTTGACATAAATTTGGACTCCTGTCATCTCCTTCTAACACTTTACCACGAATACCAGAAAACCATGCTCTACCTGCATAAGATTCAATTGTAGTAAAGAATGATTCTTCCAAATCAGTAGGTAGTGTAGCTCCAGTCAATCCATTACGCCAAGCTCCCCTTCGATAAATTTGGATAATATGATGACCTTTTGCAGCAGGTTGATTATTTACTAAATTACGTTCTGCTATAGCTGGATCAAATTTATAAACATCTGCTGATGTTAAATCTGCTGTACGACCTATCCCCCAACTATCATTATTAGATGGATATACACTAAAATGACTTTTTACACAATCTAGTACAGGTGTACCACAAGTTGTGATAATATTATTTGTCCAACCTTGATTTACTAAATTATATCTATGTAGTTCAGAAAGATCGGATGGTCTAGCATCAAGTGCCAAAGCATCATCTACTCCCCAAATATCTCTAACAAGAATATCTCCATAGTCAAAGGAAACTAGGTCTGCCTCATCATCATACCAAGCTATAAAAGGCTGCTCTACTTCTTCACATAATAATAATAAATAGCCATTAATTGTAGCAAATTCTACCGGTTTCCCTCCTGATAGCAAATTACCAGCATCTACTGCCACTCCTCCATTTAAAAGTGGGACAGGAGTATCAAAAAGTAAAAAATCATCATAAGGGGTTGGTATAGGTTGAACAGTGATGTCTACAAAATAAAGAAGATAACCTACTTGAACAACACCTATTACAGAATGCCTAGCTCCCTTTGGTTGTTCCCATTTATATACTTTAGCATGAAGTCTTTCTAATTCCAATCTGGTGTAAGGTAGAGTTTCAAAATATACATGCTGTTGCCCCCACCTCTTGTCTCTACTGCCATCCCTATTGAGTTTAAAATTTACCTCATCTAATGAGGCATTCTCAGGGAATGTTAAAGGACTTGCTTCAGTAATTAGTCCTTTAACAAAGTTATTGACGGGTTGATTTATTTTATTAGCTGGCATTTGCAGATACGTCTAATTTTTTAGGATTTTTTACTTTTTGAAAAATACCATTCTTGTCTTTAACTTGTAGATGTAATGGTTCCATTTTAGCTAAATAACGTAATATGTCTAGTTCGGCCTTTTGTGCATCAGTCCATCTACCTTGTAATTCAGCAGGAAGCTCTCCTCCTTCTTTAAAATACACTGTGATACCATAAGCATCAGACTGAACTACTATTGTTTTACCATTTGGAGTTGTATATTCTTTCATTTTGATTTCTTTTTAGATTGTTTAGCTTTGCTAAATGCGATTGCTATTGCTTGTTTTTGTGGATAACCCTCATGTGAGAGTTGGCTAATGTTTTTACTTATTGTTTTTTTGCTCTTTCCTTTTTTTAAGGGCATCTAAATCCTCGAATTTTAATTTCTCTATTTTATAATTTAGTTTAATATTAAAGTTAGCTTTTCTATCTGGAGAGAATGCTCCAGTTAGGTAAAGAGATTCAGTGTTCTTTTTTGGGTCTTTTAATCTACCTTTTACAGGTTTAAATTTCATTTAACACTCCTTCTACCATAATCAGGATAGCGAGTGCTATTACGAATTTTCCATGCTTCCTTGCTCATACGTCTACGTTGCGTTATAGAACGCTGTTCAGCTTTGATATGTTGGGTTTGTTTAAGTTCTGCCCATGCCATACTCTTAGCTTCTTCTAATAGTAAACTAAAAGCATCTGGAGGAAGATCGAAGTACATACCGTCAGAAAGAGTAACAGTGGGATATATTTTTCCATATACTTGTGTTTTAGCGGTTTTTAAATAAGTTTCTACATCACTATCATAAGCATCAAAAATAGCTGTAGTTTCGTTTATAGAAGTGTAATAAGAAGGTGCTCTATCATTAAAGAAGTTATATTTAATGCTACTAGCTGTAATTTGATCTACATTACTAGCACTACTATCCCTAGCATCTAATATGAGCATAAACTCTTGTGGTTCTAAGAATTTAATCTCTTGATATCTATCTTTAGTATCAGTAGAAGTACGAACATTATATTTAACCCATTTAATGTCCATTGTTGCTGTAGGGATAGTCATGTGGCAAGGAGTAGATGCTGAAGTCTCTGTTAATGTAAACATTGAATAGAGATTTGGCCAATCCTTTCCATCTATTAAATGATAGTATGTAGATAGAAGTATTTGTGCTACTTGTCTACTTTCAACAGTGTCATCATATAATGTAACAGGATCACTATCCATTGAAGATAGAATATCATCTACAAGTTCTCCTACAGTCATTCTAGCCATTATTATCCCCTCATACAGAAAGCTGTTAAATAAAAGCTATAGATTTTTACATCACCAGATGCACCTGTATTCTTACAATATACCTCAATATAGTCATTGGTAGCTAAATTTGGAATGTCAAATTGTAAAGAGACATTATGTTTTTGTGCTTGTGCTACAGTGGTTCCTACTTCAGAACCCGTAACAGCACTTCCATTTTTGTATATTTTGAAATATACATCCCTATCTGCTAACACATTTTGATCTAAAGTAATATTGCATAACACTCTACAATCAAGGGTGTCTGTGCCAGTATAAGTAAGTTTAGCCGTTGTAGCCTCAGTAAATTCTACAGCTGTACCATTTGCCGTAGTTGTGGGAGCTACCTTTGTATAAGCACTTGGATAAGTTATAGTAGTACCAGCAGCTAAATCTGAATAATAAATACTACCATGTGGATTTGCATATTTGAATGTAGCAGTGCCAGCCCCTCCAGCTATAATAGTTTTACCTACTGTAGCTGTTGAGGCTCCCTTACATTCATGCAGATCAGCTTCAGGTAGCGAAGCGTGAGCAACCATATTAAGCCTTTATAACAAGGAAAGAAATTTTCAATGTACCATTAAATGCGTTAGAACCATGTTGGTTTTCAATTCCTATAGTACAACTACCACTACCAGGGGTAATCTTACCTACTATTGGAATACCTGCACTGTTTGTGCCATTTGCTACAGAAGCAAATACCATATCAGTAGCAGCAATAGTAGTATTAGTTAAGGTTAAGGTATAGGCTGCTGCTGCTGCTGTAGTTAGTGATTCAGTAGTAACCACACCAGCCATCTTAGACAGAGTAGCTGCACCAGCAGTTGCCGTAGCCGTGGTACTATCAGCATTAATAGTACCACCAACACCAATAATATGATTTGTTGCTGTTAGATTACGTAGTTCTGAAACATCTTTGTTAGCATCTACTACAACAGCTTTCGAGGCTGTCACTGTACCTGCTGTAACACCATCAAGGTAACCTAGTTCTGTAGTAGAAATAGCAGCACCAGCAATGGTAACACTGTCCGCTTTTAAATCTAATCCAGAAAAGTCCATTGTTTTTGAATTAATTGCCATTTTATATCCTTTATAGAGAGTCCCCGGAGGGACTCATATTATGATTATGGAGCAGGTGGGATGTATTGCAGAATTACTTGTCCACGACCTGTTAACAAGTCAGTGTCAGATCCAGCAACAACAAGTTCACCATCATAGGTAGCATCAGAAATTTTACCAATGAGAGCACCAGCACCTACAATTCTACTACCCACAACTTGAATGGTTGTCTGAGTAGCTTCTGCTGCTGCGACTAAACCATCATTGTCAATTTCCGTACCATCAGCACGTTGCAAACCTACCAACAAGTCAGTGGTTGTTGATGTAGATGTAAATGCTGTGATAATACGCAAGTAACAAGCCATAATCGTACTACCAGCAGGAATTACATAACCAAGTTTATTGGTTGCTGCATCAGGTAAATCATTATAAGTAAAGTCCCATACAATGGTTTTAATTAAACTATCACCATCGGTGTAACCACCATATTTCATATCTGTGGCACGAACGCCAAAGTTCTTTACTGTACCTCTAATTCCATCAGCTTCTAAAGTCATTTTATTTTCCTTTTATAAAAGGGGAGAAACCTCCCCTATAAATTATTAAGCGCGTGCGGTTGGAGAAGTCCAGATAACACCAACGGTGTCCAGACGTTGACCAGCAAAACCAAAGCGGCTAACCGTTTGGAATTTGTCGTGACGCAATTCATGATCTCTCCAGCCTTCTACTGCTGGTTGTTTACGCCATGCGTGCATAACTGGTTTGCAATTGTCATCAGCAACACACATAAATACACTTGCAATGTCACCAATTTCTGCTGTATCATTAGCCAAATCATAAGAAGCAGCATTCAATGCTTCAGTAGCCGTTTTACGAGGTAAACGAGTAGAAGTCCAAATATCCCAACCAAAAATGTTACGAACAAATTTATGGCTGCGTTGGAAACCAGTCGTTACAATACCTTCAAACATTGGATTGTTTGATACATTAACCAAATTAGCTAATGAGTTTAAAGAAGCAGCAACAACAGGAGGAACAATAGCTACACGTCCTTCTTGTGGTACATCAGCTTCATCAAAAGCATATTGCATGGTTAACAAATCTTCTAACGTCATTACACGGTTTGAAGCACCAGCACCACCAGCTACCCAACGGTGAGGAACGCCATTAACCAAGTTTACGTTAGCATTGGTTTGAATCGTAGCTACTTTAGCTAAGAATTTAGACTCATGATGTTGAGCTAATGCACGAGTAGAAGCTCTAGCACGTAAGCCCATCAGTTGGTCAATTTGGCTACCATCAATACGCAAGTCATCTGACACTGCCCAAGCATCACCAACATATTCAGTGATAGTCATGGTGATAGTACCAGTGTCAATTGGATTGAATACCAGTGGTACATCTTCAGCAGCTTCTTGAAGAGTTACATCGCCAACCGTTTTTACGTTAAGAGTCGTACCATTTTGGAAATCAGACACATCACGCCAGAAAATCTCTGGCAAGAGGTATGGTTCCAGGTTATCAAGAATATACTTACTGTATATCTGTGCATCAATAAATGCAGTTGTATTTGTAGTTAGTTGAGTCATTTATTTTCCTTTATGAATATTGTTTAAGAATTTGTTCTCTTGCTTTTCTTATTGCAGCCGCATCTTCTTTAGCACCCCCATTCAAACTAACAGTGAGTTTATCATTCTGTTCTTGAATGTTTTGGGTAAGAGTTAAATCACTCTCAAGCTTGCCTGAATGAGTATTTTTACTACCCTCAATTCCAGCAAGTTTATATAATGCTTTTGGAGAAGTTGCTGCTAAATTGTTTAAGTATGTGATAGGTACGTTTAGATCTGTGGCAAGTTGTTCAAATTGAGATTGTGCTTTATCACCGTAAAGCTGAGTAAATTTATTTACCACCTCATGTTGATTTGCCATAGAAATAGACGCTGCTTTATCACGCTCTAACTCTTGCCGTACTAATGCTTGAATATCTTGCAAAGAATTTACAGGTGGTTGTTCCTGTGTTTGGGATGGTGTCTCCATTCTTTGTTGTATTGCATTTAATACTTCTTCTGCTGCTTGCCTACGAGTAAGTTCTTCCTTCAACTGCTTATTTTCATCTTCCAAAGTGGAAATATGTTTTTGAGCATGGGGGAAAGCCTTATACACTTCGGCTACACTAGCATACTTTTTACCAGCTCCTACAAACTCAGCAAGTTCTGGTGGAACTACTGGCTCTTGTACCACTGGTTGCACTGTTTCAGGTGCTTGGTCTGCACTCTGATTAAAAATGTTTTCTGTCATATATTTATAAAATCTTGAAGTTTAATTAAAGTTTTTTGTACTCCATTCTCATAAGCCTGGAGATATGGCCAAGAAGCTTTATCGAAATTGTCTCTATCAAGTTGGCTTCTTTTAGAAATATCTTCTAATTCGCTTAGATATGCTCTAATATGAGCAAGCACTTCTTGTTTAGTTAATTTTTCATATTCTGCCGTTTCCTTTAATAAATTCTTCATTCTTCCTCTTGCTGTAAATCACCACCAATCATCGCTTCTTCTAAGGGCACTTGAGAATCACCCTGCAAATCTATTTGTGCTTGTTGCATGAGTTTCTGTGTCTCAAGTTGTTCAGATACAGCAATGTTCTCTTTAAATAGTTTAAATTTAGAAAGTCCTAATACTTCTTCAATTAGTTGTGTTAATGCTTTTCTTGATAAATCCGGCTGAATCATTTGTCCTATAGGACTATTAAATATACCTGTCAGGTTTTGTATTAGTTGTGCCCTTGCTGCAAAGTGTCTAGCTCCAACAGGACGTAGCTTACCTTTAGCAGTGAGATCATCTTTAGTAATACTTAAAAATTGTGCTACACCAAAATCATTATCAACCACTTTAATTGTGTCAGCATAATCAAGATTGCGTCTTGCTACTTCTACAAAAAGATTTATCGCTGGTTCTAGCATTTCCCTAGAAAACTTTAATATCTTATTGTTAAATATTCTTCCAGCAGCATTCTCTAAAGTTTGTACTTCAAATGCCGTTTTCTCTCCTGGTGTCCTAATACCCATTGCTTGTTTGGGCGCACCAGCCATTTCTTCCATCAAACTCATCAAAAATGCTACTTCATTATTTGCTTGAAACACAGCCGGGTTTGGTGGTAATATAGTAACATCCCCATCCTCGGGCACGTGAATATCAACATTAGGACTCCACTCAAACGGCTCTACATCCCCTTTAATTACTTTAGGAGGTAGAATGGTTTGATCCCAAGCATCTGCTTTAGCATTCTCTAAATGATCTAGTCTATATTGAAGTCCCACTAAATTATCTAATGGGGACATACCATATAAGTTATCTGGTCTTGCTCTCCAACATACATGGAGTTTATTATCCTTGCCTGTCCAATTAGGATTTGGTATATTACGGATGATTTGCATCCGATCTATAATAGTGATTATTCTATTTTCATACAGCACATCATTTGTGCTATCATAGTAATCACCT
>Ga0075470_10000225_pt1 | contig 19882 bp, 16 predicted proteins | sample DEB19_08_DNA_4_FD_71482 | JGI IMG/M metagenome (GOLD analysis project Ga0075470, IMG submission 71482) | Aqueous microbial communities from the Delaware River and Bay under freshwater to marine salinity gradient to study organic matter... | ecosystem: Environmental > Aquatic > Marine > Coastal ... | reverse complement strand
GATCATAAGCCAACATCAGACAAACCCATGATGAGCATGAGTCAGATTTTTCTGATGAGCTTCGGTTTTTTGGGTATTCAATTTGGGTTTGCTTTGCAAAATGGGAATACAAGCAGAATTCTTCGATCTTTTGGCGCAGACGTAGATCAGTTGCCTATGTTTTGGATTGTAGCACCATTGGTTGGGATGATTGTTCAACCGATCATTGGTCATTATAGTGACAAAACATGGAATAGACTCGGAAGAAGAAAACCATACTTCCTAACGGGAGCTATCTTATCCAGCTTAGCGTTGATGATTCTACCAAATTCTGGAAACTTTGCAAATGTATTGCCTGCATTGTGGATTGGCGCAGGAATGGTCATGGTTATGGATGCTTCCTTCAATGTTGCCATGGAACCTTTTCGTGCCTTGGTGGCAGACAATCTGCCCAATAAACAAAGTGCAACTGGTTTCAGCATACAAACATTCTTGATAGGATTGGGTGCAGTGGCCGGCTCTGCTTTACCAGAATTTCTTGCAAACCAAGGTTTCAGTATGGAAGCTGGAGCAGATGGAGTTGCAAGCAATATCAAATATTCATTTTATATCGGAGCTGCTGTTTTCATGATTTCAATCTTGATTACAATTTTTTTCACCAAAGAATATGCGCCTTCTGATTATGAAAAGTACCACGGAAAGGCAGAACAAAAAACGGGAGGTTTGTCTGAAATCATCACAGATTTTAAAAACATGCCAAGAACCATGAGACAGCTGGGATTGGTTCAGTTCTTCAGCTGGTTTGCACTATTCAGCATGTGGGTATTTACAACTGATGCTGTTGCAACGCATGTTTATAAACTTTCAGGAGATTACAGTAAAACAATTGAATACAATGATGCGGGCAATAAGGTGAGTTCTGCATTTGGTATTTATAATTTTATTGCAATGTTTTATGCATTGCTATTGCCGTTTCTTTCAAAAATATTCAATAGAAGACTGACACATGCTTTTTCGCTTGTTGCAGGAGGTGTTGGACTGATTTCAATTTATTTTATCAAAGATGCTTCAATGTTAAAGTTTAGCATGGTTGGAGTAGGACTCGCATGGGCTTCCATTCTAGCAATGCCCTATGTTATTTTATCTTCGTCGATCCCTGCAGGCAAGCTAGGTATATACATGGGCATCTTTAATTTCTTTATAACATTGCCACAAATCATCAACGGATTTGTAGGCGGATGGATTGTGAAGCACCTATACAACGGTCAACCGATTTACGCCATTGTACTGGCAGGTATTTTCATGATCTGTGCTGCCATCAGTGTTATTTACGTGTATGATCCAGGTGAAAAAAAATAATATGAATTCAAAATTTATCCGGTTCACGGTTACATTTTTTCTTTTATCATTACATCTTTTTAGTTACGCTCAATTTCAGGTTTATCCCACACATTGGTGGATTGGAATGAAAAGTAAATCACTTCAGTTGATGATTCATCATCCGGAGGGTGTTCCTGATAATATTAGAATAAAACAGCCTGGTATTGCAATTAAGAAAATTTATCAAGCTGATAATAAGCATTATCTATTTGTTGATCTCGATATACTGCCAACTGCAAAGCCTGGAATGTATGATATTGTTTTTTCCAATGGAAAGTCTATTCAATATGAATTGAAACAACGTGAAAAGTCATCTACCATTCATCAAGGCGTACGCTCAAATGATTTGATTTATCTCATCATGCCTGATAGATTTGTAAATGGTGATCCCTCGAACGATCAATTTCCTGATCTGCAGGATAAAGTTGCAGACCGCACCAATCCATACGCCCGGCATGGGGGAGACTTTGCAGGTGTAATTTCAAAGCTGGATTATTTAAAATATGCTGGGGTTACTTCAATTTGGTTAACACCTGTTTTGGAAAATGACATGCCACGCATGAAGGAAAATATTTGGATGATGAGTGGTTACCATGGATATTGGATCACCAATCATTACAAAGTCGATAAGCGCTTTGGAACCAATCAGACATATAAAGATTTGGTCAAAGCTGCTCATAGCAAAGGATTGAAAATTATTCAGGATGCTGTTTACAATCATGTTGGATCTTACCACCATACAGTAAAAGATTTACCAATGAAAGATTGGCTTAACCAGTGGCCATCATACACTGGACCTGATCATAGAGAAGAGGTATTTTTTGATCCACATGCAACAGAAATTGAAAAGAAAAAGATGTTAGGGGGGTGGTTTGTTCCACACCTTCCAGATTTAAATCTTTCCAATTCATATGTTGCAAACTATATGATTCAACTTAATATATGGGCAACGGAGGAATTTGGTATTGATGGATGGAGGGTTGATACCTATAAATACTGTGATGAAAAATTTCTAAATAGAATAAATGCCGCATTGTTAAGTGAATTTCCAAACTTAACCGTATTTGGTGAGGCATGGACCAATACCGTTCCGGGAAGTGCATACTTCACTCAAAATAATCTTGATGTTCCATTCAAACATCAAATCAAAGGTGTTACTGATTTTCCACTTCAGTCAGCTATCATGGATGCGATCAATCAACCTTTTGGCTGGACCGACGGTATCACAAAAGTTTATATGACACTTGCACAGGATTTCCTATACAAAAATCCGTTAACCAATTGCATCTTTTTGGATAATCACGATATGAATAGGTTTTTTTCTATGGCAGGAGAAAATCTTGATAAGTATAAAATTGGACTTGGACTTCTTTTAACAATCCGTGGTATCCCGCAAGTATACTATGGTACGGAAGTTTTAATGAAAAATTATAAAGATCCCAATGACGCTGCAGTTCGATGGGATTTCCCTGGTGGCTGGACATCCGACGCAACAAATAAGTTTTCTGGATCTGGAAGAACCACCGAAGAAAACAATGCATTTGAATATTTCAAAATCCTTGCCAACTATCGAAAAGAAAGTCCTGCTTTAACATCAGGGGAATTAAAACAGTATATTCCTAAAAATGGGGTGTATGTTTATTTCCGAATATCTAATAAACAGAAAATACTCTGCGTCGTAAATACTTCATCAAAAGAAGAGCAACTGTATTTGAAAGACTACACTGAAATGTTGAATGGAAATGAAACATACTATGATGTAATAAAGCAATTAACATTGGAAACAAAGGATAATAAAATACCTCTACCCTCCATGTCATTTCAGATATTTGAAATCAAGTGAGGAGAAAATAATTAACATGGGAGCTGCTTCAAAGAAAAAACAAAAATCATACGAAGAAATTCATTTTGTTGACACTGCAAAATCAGTTTGGAATTATTCTTTATTCAATGATGAGACCATTGCCAATTTTCAACAAGGCACTTTGTATAATTCCTATGAATACTTCGGAAACAAACAATTAACTGTATTAGGAAAAGAGGGCACATACTTTGCAGTCTGGGCGCCCAATGCGACTGAAGTGAGTATTGTGGGAAATTTTAATGATTGGAAAGATGGTGTTCATAAACTTTTTGTAAGACTCGATCAAAGCGGCATTTGGGAAGGATTTATACCTGCTTGTAAAAAAGGTGAAGTCTACAAATACTCCATTCATGGATTTAATGGTAAGCTCCTACAAAAGGGAGATCCCTTTGCTCATTTTTGGGAGAAAAAACCACTAACAGCAAGCATTACATGGAATTTTGATTTTGAATGGAATGATGCAAACTGGATGAAAACCAGAGAAGCGCACAATTCTTTGAATGCTCCTTATGCTGTATATGAAGTACATCTGGCAAGTTGGATGAAGCCAGATCCCTTTAATGAAGAATCATATTTCTCCTATTGGGAAATTGCTGAACGACTCGTTCCTTATGTGAAAGAAATGGGATTTACCCATGTTGAACTAATGCCTGTGATGGAGTTTCCTTTTGATGGCAGCTGGGGATATCAAGGTACCGGTTATTTTGCTCCAACATCCAGATTCGGCCATCCCGAAGAATTCATGGCAATGATCAATTATTTTCACCAAGAGGGAATTGGTGTTATTCTGGATTGGGTTCCTTCGCATTTTCCTTATGACAGTCATGGTCTATTTATGTTTGATGGCACGCATACGTATGAATATGCTGATATGCGCAAAGGGTATCATCCTGATTGGAACAGTTATATTTTCAATTATAAACGCGGTGAAGTAAAATCCTTTTTAATTAGCAATGCTCGCTTCTGGTTAGACCAATTTCATGTTGACGGTCTACGAGTTGATGCTGTTTCCTCCATGCTTAAACTTGATTATTCAAGAAATGATGGTGAGTGGGAACCAAATGAATATGGTGGTAATGGAAATATTGAAGCCATTGAATTCCTGAAGAACATGAATGAAATGGTTTACCGCGATTTCAAAGGTGTGCAAACCATTGCTGAGGAGGCCACCAATTGGCCAGGAGTTTCAAAACCAACTTATGCTGACGGATTGGGTTTTGGTATGAAATGGATGATGGGTTGGATGCATGATACATTGAGATATTTTAAACAAGATCCTGTTTACAGACAATTTCAACAAAATCAGCTCACGTTCAGCATGATGTATTACTATGATGAAAATTTCATGCTTCCCTTGAGTCATGATGAAGTAGTCCACGGTAAATCACCCATGATCTACAAAATGCCTGGAGATGAATGGCAGAAATTTGCAAACCTTCGGTTATTGTATACATACATGTTCATGCATCCTGGAGCCAAACTGCTTTTTATGGGCAATGAATTTGGTCAGACCGATGAATGGAATTACAAAACATCCCTCCGATGGGATTTGCTTCAATATGATTGTCATATTGGATTAAAGAAATGTGTAAGTGCATTGACCCATTTAATGAAAACTGAATCAGCATTGAGTGTAAATCAATTTGATCCTATTGGTTTTGAATGGCATGATTTAGATCATCGTTCTGAATCTGTTATTTCATTTATAAGAAAAGGGAAAACAGAAAAAGAAGAAATATTGGTTGTGTTGAACATGACCCCCGTTGAACGTCCGAGATGGTTCCTTAAAATGAAGCAAAAAGGTGAATGGTGCGAAGTGTTTAACAGCGATAAAAAAGAATTCTGGGGAACAGATCATTTTATAAATGATGGAGTAATAAAGACACAAAAGGAGAAAGATGGGGAGCAATATCTATCCGTTAATTTACCTCCACTTGCAGGCTGTGTATTTAAAAAGCTGAAATAATTACATTTTTTCAGGAACATTGATTCCGAGTAATTGCATTCCTGATTTCAGGATAGTCGCTACCAGTGATGAAATTTTTAACCTCAGTTGTTTCTTTTCTTCTGATTCAGCATTCGATATGCTGAATGCTGCATAAAAACTGTTGAACATTTGTGCCAATTGAAACAAATACATTGATAAAGTGGATGGATCGTGTGATTGTCCAGCCTGAAGCAATGTTTGTCCAAAGAGTTCACAATGCACCAACAATTCTTTCTCCATCTTATGTAAAGGTTCCTGTATATTATTTGAAACATTGTTTATTTCGTTTTTTCTCAACACACTCTTAATACGAGCATGGGTGTATTGAATAAATGGACCTGTGAATCCGTGGAAATCAATTGATTCTTCCGGATTAAAAATCATCTTTTTCTTTGGGTCCACTCTTAATAAAAAGAATTTTAACGCACCAATTCCTATGGTGCTATATAATTCTTTCAATTCTGTATCTGAGAAATCCTTTACTTTCCCCAGCTCCTGTGTATGTGTTGCAGCAATTGAAACCATTTCATCAATCAAATCATCAGCATCCACTACAGTTCCCTCGCGGCTTTTCATTTTTCCTGTAGGAAGTTCAACCATTCCATATGATAAATGATGAATTCCATCTGCATAGGGGAGTCCGAGTTTTTTACAAATCAATTGCAATACTTTAAGATGATAATTTTGTTCATCTCCTACAACATAGATGCTCTGATCAATTTTGAACTCATTGTATTTCAATTGTGCAAGTCCAATATCTTGTGTTATGTATACCGAAGTTCCATCACTTCTTAAAACCAATTTTTCATCAAGTCCATCTTGGGTCAGGTCAATCCAAACACTTCCATCTGGTTTTTTGTAAAAAACATTGTTTTTCAATCCTAGCTCAATGGTATCTTTTCCTAGGAGATAAGTATTGCTTTCGTAGTAGGTCTTTTCGAAATCTGATCCAATTATTTTATACGTGACATCAAAACCATCATATACCCATTGGTTCATGGTTCTCCACAATTCCATTACTTCGGGCTTGCCATCTTCCCAATCAATCAACATTTGTTGTGTTTCTTTCATGATGGGTGCTTCTTTCTCTGCCTCTGTTTTGTTCATTCCTTGCTGAATGAGTGCATCAACTTCGGCTTTATAAGCATCATTGAACTTCACATAATAATCTCCTACAAAATGGTCTCCTTTTATATTGCTAGATTGAGGAGTGGCGCCATTTGCATATCTTTTCCATGCGATCATGCTTTTGCATATGTGAACACCTCTGTCATTAACAATGCAGGTTTTAACTACATCATATCCGTTGGCTTTTAAGATTTCAGCAATACTTCTTCCAAGAAAGTTATTTCTAAGGTGGCCAAGGTGAAGTGGTTTGTTGGTATTCGGGGATGAATATTCAACCATGATTTTTTTCCCATTCATGGGTGCTTTACCAAAACAAGGATCCTGGAAATGTTGTTGAAGCATTTCCAGAAGAAAATCGCTTTTGATAACAAGGTTTAAAAATCCTTTAATGATGTTGTAGGATTCAAAAAGACCAGACTCTTTATCTATCAAATATGTTCCGATGGTATTACCCAATTGATCAGGACTCAGTTTCAATGATTTCACCAGAGAAAACAATACTACGGTATAGTCACCCTCAAATTCAGGTTTTGTCAAATTGATCTGTAGATCTTTTTCAGACAACTGAATTTGATAGATGTTTTGAATTGCACCAAGGGTCTTACTTCTGATGATATCTGTTAACATTTTGTCTTGATTGAGGCAAAGGTACGATTCCCATATTTTAATTGAGGCTTTATTGGTAAATTTGCAAGATCAACAATGAGATTAGTAGAAGTAAAGGATCAAAAATCCGCCAATCAGTTTTTAAAGGTGCCATTCCTTATTTACAAGGAAGATCCCAATTGGATTTGTCCACTTTTTAATGATATCGAATCCGTTTTTAATCCCTCCAAAAACAACTTTTTCAGTTTTGGAAAATGTACTAGATGGATTTTATTGAATGAACATGGAATTGCAATTGGAAGAATAGCAGCATTCATCAATAACAAAAAGGCATATAATGATGAAGTTCCAACCGGCGGTTGTGGTTTTTTTGAATGCATAAATGATCGGTCGGCTGCATTTATGTTGTTAGATCAAGCAAAAAATTGGTTGGATGAACATGGAATGAATGCCATGATGGGACCAATTAATTTTGGTGAAACTGATATGTGGTGGGGATTGTTGGTAGATGGTTTCTCCAATCCGTATTATGGAATGAACTATAACCCATCATATTATCAATCATTTTTTGTCGAATACGGATTCAAAATAAAGTATGAACAAATCTCCAATAAAATTGATGTAGTCAAGGGGATGCCTGAGAAAGTTTTTAAGATTGCAAAGTGGGTTGAGAAAAAAAATGGATATATCTTCAAACCACTTGATCCTAAAAATATAACCAAGTTTGCAGCAGATTTCAAGGAGATCTACAACGATGCCTGGAAGGATTTTGAAAACTTTACCCAAGTCACTGATGCAACAATTGTAGAGACATTAGAGAAAATCAAACCAGTGATGGATCCCAATTTAATCTGGTTTAGCTATACAGCCACTGGCGAACCCGTTGCATTTGTCATGATTCTGCCTGATACGAATGAATTGATCAAAGGACTGAATGGTAAACTTGATTTACTTGGGAAAATGAAATTTCTATGGAACAAGTTTACAGTTAAACACAAAAAAATTCGGGCGGTAATCATGGGAACCAAGGAATTATACCGTAATCAAGGATTAGAATCCTGTATGTTCATGAAGTTACAGGAATATGTTCAGCCACTTGGACACTTTGAAGAGTTGGAATTATCGTGGGTGGGAGACTTTAATTCAAAAATGTTGGCATTGCATCAGGCAGTAGGTGCTACATATGCAAAGAAGCACACTACCTATATTTTGAAGTTTTAATTTGAAATTTTGAAGAGAAGAATTGAATATTTTCTGGATCTTATCTACCCATTTTTCAGTAAGTTTTTAGACAAAACAACTTTCCGATATGCTGCCTGTGGTGGTAGTAATACTGTTTTCGATCTTTTCCTTTTTTTCATCCTCTATAACTTCATTCTACAAAAACAGAATGTTGATTTATCCATCGTAGTTGTAAGCCCCCATATTGCATCTTTTCTTTTGGCTTTTTTAATCAGTTTTCCAACTGGTTTTTACCTTAACAAAACCATTGTATTTCAGGAGTCCTATTTAAGAGGAAGGGTTCAATTGTTTCGATATTTCCTTACCGTCTGCATGAGCTTGTTTCTGAATTATGTTTTCTTAAAGTTGTTTGTTGAGCAATTACATATCTATCCTACCATTTCAAAATTCATCACAACTTTCTTCGTGGTAGGAGTCAGTTTTGTTTCTCAGAAGTATTTCAGCTTCAGAACTTCATCCAAAAATGACTAGAAAAGCTACCTCAAAAACTGACAAATTGTATTGAAATATCAATCACAACTCTCTGTTTGTCAGTGATTTAATTGTAAACCTGACAAGTTTTCTTGATTTTCCCATCGGCATACAGATTGTACAATCAGTATATCTAAACATTGAAATATGGCAAAAATTATCGGAATTGACCTAGGTACTACCAATAGTTGTGTATCAGTAATGGAAGGAAATGAGCCAGTTGTAATTGCAAATGACGAAGGCAGAAGAACCAGTCCAAGTGTGGTTGCATTCCTGAAAAATGGTGAAAGAAAAGTTGGCGATCCTGCAAAACGTCAGGCCATTACAAATCCAATCAACACCATTACAAGTGTAAAAAGGTTTATGGGTCGTCGTTTTGATGAAGTAACAGAAGAGATCAAGCACTGGAGCTACAAAGTGGCAAAAGGTGATAACAATACAGTTCGAATTGACATTGATGGACGTTTATACACTCCACAGGAGATCAGCGCAATGGTTCTTCAGAAAATGAAGAAGGTAGCTGAAGATTACCTCGGACAGGAAGTAAACGAAGCAGTTATTACAGTGCCTGCATATTTTAACGATGCTCAGCGTCAGGCTACAAAAGAAGCAGGTGAAATCGCTGGCTTGAATGTTCGTCGTATTATCAACGAACCAACAGCAGCAGCATTGGCGTATGGATTGGACAAGAAAAATGTTGACAGCAAGATAGCAGTATTTGACCTTGGTGGAGGTACGTTCGATATTTCAGTGTTGGAATTGGGTGATGGAGTATTTGAAGTGAAATCTACCAATGGTGATACACATTTGGGTGGTGATGATTTTGATAAAGTCATCATGGACTGGTTAGCTGAGGAATTTCAAAAAGAAGAAAATGTTGATTTAAGAAAAGATCCTATGGCCTTGCAGCGTTTGAAAGAAGCAGCTGAAAAAGCCAAGATTGAATTGTCATCTTCATCTGAAACAGAGATCAACCTTCCTTATATCACAGCAATTGATGGCGTGCCAAAACACCTTGTCAAGAAATTGTCTCGTTCAAAATTTGAGCAAATTGCGGATAATCTTTTTGAGCGTTGCCTCAAACCTTGCGAGCAAGCATTGAAAGACGCAGGTATGAAAGCTTCTGAGATTGATGAAGTTATTTTGGTTGGTGGATCTACAAGAATTCCAAAAGTTCAAGAGATAGTAGAAAAGTTCTTTGGTAAAAAACCAAATAAGAGTGTGAATCCTGATGAAGCAGTTGCCATCGGCGCTGGTGTTCAGGGAGCTGTCCTTACTGGAGAAGTAAAAGATGTGTTGTTGCTTGATGTTACTCCACTCGGATTAGGTATTGAAACATTGGGAGGCGTAATGACAGTGTTGATTCCATCAAACACCACCATCCCCACAAAAAAATCTGAAACATTCTCAACTGCTGCTGATAACCAGCCAGGTGTACAGATTCATGTGTTGCAAGGTGAAAGACCTATGGCAAATCAAAACAAAACGCTGGGAATTTTCAACTTGGATAATATTCCTCCAGCTCCAAGAGGTGTCCCACAAATTGAAGTGACATTTGATATTGATGCGAATGGTATTTTGAATGTTAGTGCAAAAGACAAAGGCACTGGAAAAGAGCAAAAGATTCGTATCGAGGCAGGAAGCGGATTGACGAAAGAAGAAATTGAAAAAATGAAGGCAGAGGCCAAGGCAAATGAAACTTCAGATAAAGAAGCCCGTGAAAAAATTGAGAAGATCAATGCAGCTGATGGTTTGATATTCCAAACTGAAAAACAGTTGAAAGAGTTTGGAGAGAAGATTCCAGCAGAGAAAAAATCTGTGATTGAAAATGCCCTTAACAAGTTGAAGGAAGTTCATAAACAACAGGACTTGGAAAATATCGAAGCAGCAACGAAAGAATTGAATGATGCTTGGATGGCTGCAAGTCAAGATATGTACAACGCAACACAAGGTGCACAACAGGGCCCACAGCCTGGAGCTGAACAAGCAGGTGCATCAAGTGCAGAGAATGTAACCGATGCTGAATTCGAAGAGGTGAAGTAATTGTTGTTTTTTAAGCATATACTAAGCGACTTGATTCTTCAAGTCGCTTTTTTTATTTTACTTCAATCCAGGTGTGATCTGCAAGCATCTTTACAGATGCAATGGTTGTAAATTGGTTGTTCCATTCTTTGGGAGCAATCATGGATAAAAAATGTGAACCATCTTTCTTTTCATAAAGGTGATATACGTTTCCCATAACCGGTGTGAAGCTGAGCTGTGCATCGTAAATCATCATTGAAAGTTCTTTTCGTCTGTTGATCTCCTGTGCCTGTGATGCTAGCAGTTCTATTTGCTGTCTAATCTGATTTAATTGGAGGTCTGTTTGTTCTTCCATCGCTGCCAATGCTTTGTGTTTAATCATTCCTACTTCCGTAGGCTTGATAACTGCCCCAGATACTGATGCTGCATAGGGAAGAACACTCAGTTGTTTATGATAAATGGAGATATCAATGGTTTTTGATCCGGCTTCATCATACTTGACTTCAGAAACCTTGAGATATCCATTGTGCAAGATCTCATGTACTATGTCCAGAAAAGGAACACCATCTGAAAATAGATGGATTGTAAAATTTTTATGGTCAGCAAAGGAAAAGGATGCTTCATTGAAAATGAGGTTGTTTTCAATAGAATGTTTGTTACCGTCTGATAATATAGCATATGCGGTATTGTATGCGTGATTATCAATGTTCACCCAATTCTGTTCAATCTGAATGGTGTTGGTATCATTCAGATAGTTGATTTTGTAGATACCTGATTTTGGGCGGTCGGTTGAATGGTATGTACCCATTTCAGGGAAAAGTTGCCAGGAGAAAAGGAAATTGTACAACTCGTTCATACTAACGTAAACAACCTTTTTTGAAAATTGTTGAATAAAATTACCCTATTTGGATGTTGCCCATTTGAATTAACTTTGCAGGAGTATGACTATTGAGCATTTAAAAGATATGAGAGACCGCGTTTCCGTCTTGAGGAGGTTTCTTTGACGTCGAAAACAGGCAACATAAAGTAAACGAGGATAAACAAAAGTCGCTTTCTCCCGGATTTTGGGACGACAACAAGCGTGCCACAGAAATCCTTAAGAACATAAAACTTAACGAGTATTGGCTGAATCTTTTTCAGCACACTTCCAATTCAGTTGAAGACTTTTCTGTATTGTTTGATTTTTGGAAAGATGGAGAATGTACTGAAGACGAGGTGAAACAATCTTATGAAAAGGCTTTGCAGTTGTTGGATGAAGCCGAATTTAAAAGTACACTTAATCAACCTGAGGATGAACTTCCTGCTGTGTTACAGGTAAACAGTGGTGCAGGTGGAACTGAAAGCCAGGATTGGGCTGAAATGTTGGTGAGAATGTACAGAATGTATGGTGATAAGCAAGGGTGGACTGTAACAGAACTTGATTGGCAAGATGGCGATGGTGCTGGAATAAAATCAGCTGTTTTGCAATTTGACGGCCCTTTTGCATATGGATTTCTCAAGGCTGAAAATGGTGTCCATCGTTTGGTGAGAATATCACCATTTGACAGCAATGCAAGAAGGCATACATCTTTTGCATCTGTGTATGTTTATCCTCTTGTAGATGATTCTATTGAAATTGAGGTGAGCCCTGCTGATTTAGAATGGGAGTTTTATCGTTCTGGTGGTAAAGGTGGTCAGAATGTAAACAAAGTTGAAACCGCTGTCAGATTAAAACATATTCCAAGTGGAATCATTGTAGAATGTCAACAGGCCAGAACACAAGGTGAAAACAGAGAGAAGGCATTGAAAATGTTGAAGAGTAAATTATATGAGGAGGAAATGAGAAAACGTGAAGCATTAAAAAATGCCAACAATGCATCCAAGAAGAAAATTGAGTGGGGAAGTCAGATTCGAAGCTATGTATTTCATCCATATAAAATGATCAAAGATCATCGTACAGATTATGAAGTAGGAAACGTTCAACCTGTAATGGATGGTGAGTTAGATGGATTTATCAAAGCTTATTTGATGATGGAAAAAGAAAATGTATCATAAACATAAATATCAACAATTATGAACAACGGTCATTATAGTTTGCCATTACCAGCAAACGAAACGGTTTTGTCTTATACACATGGTTCTCCTGAAAAAAATAGACTAAAAGAAGTTTTGAAAGAACTCAAATCCAAGAAGATTGATGTGCCTATGTATATAGGTTCAAAAGAGGTAAGAACAAATAATAAAATTGAAATGCATCCTCCACATGAAACCAAACATCTGTTGGGGCATTTTCACATGGGTAATGCAAAACATGTTAAAATGGCTATTGATGCAGCACTTGCTGCGAAAAAGAATTGGGAAAATATGCCATGGGAGAGTCGCGCAGCCATATTTTTGAAAGCCGCAGATCTTATAGCTGGTAAATATCGTCCATACATGAATGGTACGACCATGTTGGGACAAAGCAAGACTGTTTTTCAGGCCGAGATTGACAGTGCTTGTGAATTGATTGATTTTTTAAGATTCAATGTGCATTTTCTTAGTGAAATTTATAAACAGCAACCTGTATCGAGCCCTGGTATTCACAATCGTCTTGAATATCGTCCACTTGAAGGATTTGTATTGGCTGTAACTCCTTTTAATTTTACTGCCATTGGTGGTAATCTTCCCGCATCTACTGCTTTATGTGGAAACACAGTGGTGTGGAAATGCGCAAATACCCAAGTTTATTCTGCACAGATGTTCATGCAAATCATGAAAGAAGCCGGATTGCCTGATGGTGTAATTAATCTGATATATGTAGACGGGCCAACCTTGGGTGAAGTATGTTTCAAACATCCTGATTTTGCAGGAGTACATTTCACTGGATCTACTGGAGTTTTCAATCAAATGTGGAAGACCATTGGTGAAAATATTTCCAGATATAAATCTTATCCTAGAATTGTAGGAGAAACTGGCGGCAAAGATTTTGTTATGGTTCATCCATCTGCAGATCCTGATGTGGTAGCAACTGCGTTATTAAGAGGAGCATTTGAATTTCAGGGACAGAAATGTTCTGCAGCTTCTAGAGCATATATTCCATCCAATCTTGCAATTGCAGTTAAAAAGAAACTGGTTGATGGTGTAAAAAGTTTTAAAATGGGATCGGTAGAAGATTTCAGAAATTTCATCACTGCAGTAATAGACGAAAAATCTTTTACAAAGATCAAATCCTATATTGATGCTGCGAAGAAAGCCTCCAAAGCAAAGATTATTGTTGGCGGAAAATGTGATAAATCAAAAGGGTATTTTGTTGAGCCAACCATCATTGAAACAACTGATCCAACATACGCAACGATGTGTGAGGAAATATTTGGACCTGTATTGACAATACATGTTTACAATGAGAAGAAGTTTACCGATACACTTAAGCTGGTCGATAAAACTTCTCCTTATGCACTTACTGGATCAATAATATCGCAAGATAGATCTGCTGTAATTCAAGCCACACAAGCACTTAAGCATGCAGCTGGTAATTTTTATATCAATGATAAACCTACAGGTGCAGTTGTTGGGCAACAACCATTTGGTGGTGCAAGGGCATCAGGTACTAATGACAAGGCTGGGTCTGCCATCAATTTGTATCGTTGGTTAAGTGTTAGAACTGTGAAAGAGACATTTGAGCCACCTAAAGATTACAGATATCCGTTTTTATCAGCTGAATAGAATTCTACACGAATCAATACCTTTGACTACATTATGAAAGGAGTGAATACCATTATGGAAGAGAAGCAACTCAGACTAACCTTACAAAGGCTGGCACATGAGTTGATTGAAAATCATTTTCCATTTGAAGACACTTGTCTGATTGGTATTCAGCCAAGAGGAATTGTTATCAGTGATTTTATCACTGAATACATCAAAGAAATTCACCCTAACGTAAAGCTCAATTACGGAAAATTAGATATTACATTTTACAGGGATGATTTTCGCGGACAAATCCATATTCCAAGCATTACAGATTTGCCCTTTTCCATCGAAAACAAAAATGTCATTCTGATAGATGACGTATTGTATACAGGAAGAACCATTCGAGCTGCAATGGATGCATTGCTTGATCATGGTAGAGCAAAAAAAGTAGAGTTGTGCATACTGGTAGATAGAAAATTTAGTAGGGAATTGCCGATCCATCCTGATTATGTGGGAAAATCTATTGACTCTATCGTAACGCAAAAAGTGAAGGTTTACTGGGGAGAAGAGAAGAAAGTGATTTTGTATGAAAGTGTGTAAAAAAAAATAAAAATTCGATTAATAACAATTTACAATAACTTCGCATCCTAATGCAGCTTAGTACAAAACATCTGCTTGGCATTAGAGACCTTCATCAGAAGGATATCCAACTTATTTTAGATACGGCAAAGCAATTCAAAGAAGTTTTACAACGTCCAATTAAAAAGGTCCCATCCTTGCGTGATGTTACCATAGTAAACCTTTTTTATGAAAATTCTACTCGTACACGTATCTCTTTTGAATTAGCAGAGAAAAGATTAAGTGCCGATACCATTAATTTTTCTGCAAGTGGTTCATCAGTCTCAAAGGGAGAAACCTTGTTGGATACCGTCAATAATATCTTATCAATGAAAGTGGATATGGTTGTGATGCGACACAGTGCTACCGGCGCACCCCATTTTCTTGCTCAACATATCCCAGCAGCTATAATCAATGCAGGCGACGGAATCAATGAACATCCAACTCAGGCCTTGCTAGACGCTTTATCAATTCAGGAAAAGTTGGGTGCACTCAAAGGAAAGAAAGTTGCTATTATTGGCGATATCATGCACTCAAGAGTAGCGTTGAGCAATATTTATTTGTTAACAAAAATGGGTGCTGATGTTACCGTTGCTGGTCCACCAACACTGATCCCAAAATATTTAAAGGATTCATTCGGAATCAATGTTACCTATAGTGTAAAAGAAGCATTGGATTGGTGTGATGCCGCCAATGTACTTCGTATACAACTTGAAAGACAAAACCAGGTTTTATTCTCTTCCCTCAGAGAATACAACAGGGCCTACGGTATTACCAAATCCCTGCTTGCTGCACTTAAAAAAGAAATCATCATCATGCATCCTGGTCCAATTAACCGTGGAGTGGAATTGGATTCTGATGTTGCGGACAGCGGACAATCAATCATCTTAGATCAGGTAGAAAATGGCGTTGCAGTAAGAATGGCAGTACTATATTTGCTCTCAGGCAGAAGAGACGCAAATGCTTAAACCTTCAAACATGCAAAAAATCTGTGTTTTTCCAGGAACATTTGATCCATTGACATTGGGACATGTTGATATTATTAAACGTGCACTTCCATTGTTTGATAAAATTATCGTGGCTGTTGGTATCAATGCCGGTAAAGAACCCATGTTTAGTGCTGAACAAAGGCAGCTATGGATTGAGGAAATCTTTTCAGGAGAAGAAAAAATATCTTCAGGTGTATATGAAGGCCTCACAGTGAATTTTTGCAAACAAATGCATGCCAATTATATTTTGAGGGGAATAAGATATGTGAGTGACTTTGAATATGAAAAAGCTATTGTTGATGCCAACCGAAATCTTGATCCAACCATTGAAACTTTTTTTCTCACCTGTGAGCCAAAATACACATCTGTGGCTTCTACTATTGTAAGAGACATCATTCGAAATGGGGGAGATGCATCTCAATTCTTGCCAGATCAGGTGGCAAGCTCAATAAGAGCTAAAATCTAAGCGAGGTAATATTTTTTGATCATCTCCTGGATGGATGCATATGCATTTTGAATGAGCTGTTTTGCTTCCCGCTTATTTACCCATTTAATTTCTGTAATATCTTCCTCGAGTTGAGGAACCAGTTTTTCATTTCCGTGATAATGCATTAGGTACCAGTGTGATGGTTTTAAGGCTATTTTTCCTTTATATGAATAGGTATGATACGTGGTCTTTAATTCCCTTATCATTTTAAGTTTGGTAAGTCCGGTTTCTTCAGAAACTTCTCGTAAAGCACATTGCTCTATACTTTCACCATCATCCAACTTTCCCTTTGGCATATCCCATAGACCTTTTCTGAATATCATCAGTAGCTCACCCTTTTGATTAAGCACCATACCACCTGCTGCTTCAATCAACAGTTTATTAGCAGCATAAGCCTTTAAAGCTTTTTTTGATCTGAGAATCTGTTTACCGTCTGGTTCATGAACAATGATGTACATAACTTAATTTCTGTATATCCCCAGCATGATCCAAATTTGCTGCATGACAAATGAAAGAACCGTAGCTGAAAAACTGCTACAAGTTAATGCAGTAAAGTTGAATCCTAAAGAACCTTTTACCTGGGCTTCAGGCTGGAAAAGTCCTATTTATTGCGACAACAGAAAGGTCTTGGGTTTTCCATACGTGAGAGATTTTATCAAAAGTGAAATGTGCAATGTCATTTTTGAAAAATTTCCAGATGCTGAGTTGTTGGCTGGTGTTGCTACAGCAGGTATAGCATGGGGTGCGATGTCGGCGGATCAACTGAAACTTCCATACATATATGTCAGACCAAAACCCAAAGAACATGGATTGGGCAACCAAATTGAAGGGTATTTTGAGAAAGGGATGAAGACTGTAATAATTGAGGATTTGATTTCTACAGGGAAAAGTAGTTTACAGGTTGTAGAAGTTGTCAGAAATGCAGGATTGGAAGTGATGGGTATGGTATCGATTTTTACCTATGGATTTGAAGCTGCTGAGATTGCATGTAAGGCTGCAAATATTCCTTCCGTATCGCTCACGAATTATTCCAGCATGATTGAGCTGGCCGTTGAAAAAGGGCTGGTTGGTCAAGAGGAGCAGAAAACCTTGTTAAACTGGCGACTAGATCCTTCAAATTGGACTCCAGGACTTTAAATTGTGAAAAATTATAATATGAGGATACTTTTCGTTTTATTGTTGCTCAGTTTTGGACTATTTTCTTTCGGTCAGCAACAGAAGCCGCTAACTGTAAAAATCAATACCCCAACTGTACAGTGTGAGAAGTGTAAAAAGAGGATAGAGGATTATATGAAAGTGGAGGAGGGTGTTTTAAAAACAGTAGTCGACTTCAAACAGAAGAGAACGACCGTTACCTACTTATTGGATAGAACCAACCTGGAAAATATCAAGACTGCCATTGCCAATTGTGGGTATGATGCGGAAGATGTAAAAGCTGATCCCGACATATATTCCAAACTGCCAACATGCTGTAAAAAGCCATCTGATCAATAAAAAGGACGCTATTATATTTAGTTTTTGATTCAAACAGGACTGTCATTGAATAACTAATATTATTAGATATTAAATATAATTCTAAATAATTCTTTATTAATAAATTATAAGTTTTATCTAAAGTATAATTATCAATTTATTTAATTTAAAATTTGTTAATTTATACACCTTTTTATTTTAATAATATATTTCTTGTATTATACTGATTTACAATATTTTCCAAACATAAACTATATAAATACTTTATATAGAGGTTCATCTGCTCATTTCCTGTCAAACACACTCTTCAAAAAATCAACTTTCAGAAACCGAATCCAGTTGCCTTCTTCAAATGGAGTGGTTGTTTTGTCAATTCCCATTAAGGGAGGAAGAGGTGTCCATCTTCCGTATGGAGAGGTGGAAATTGACTACAAAACAAATTGGCAAGAAAACCACTTTCGTACAATTTCTACGATTTATGGGAGTTCCCCTTATTTCCAGTTCTATGAATTGGAACTCTCAACACTCTATCATACAAGAATTGAGAAATTATTTTCATGGAATTTTAAATGCCTTGAATTATTTCTCAAATTTTCAAAAATGTCAAATATGGTACAAATCAAAACTGTTTCAGATGTACCATATGAAAGTCTACTTCCAGACAATCTTAGCCATGATCTGGAAAGCCAGCCTTTCGAATTCCCCGAATATGAACAGGTATTTCAAGAAAAAATTGGCTTTCTGCCAAACATGAGTTGTTTGGATTTACTCATGAACCTCGGACCAGATGCTGCTGGATATATTCAGGATTTAACAAATAAACTTCACTGAGAATCAATGGTCTAAACTTGAAATCTTATTTTAGTGCCTTATAAAATTTCACTCTGAATTGAAGATCCGGGTTTTTATTTTTCAGCTTCTTGTTTTCTTATCCTTTAGCAAAGGGTATGCCCAAGACTTGTCTAATAAAGGCAAGGAATTTTGGGTTGGATATGGTAGCCATGTGTCCATGTATGATAACAGCGGTTCTCTTGTTGCTACAGGAGGTCAACAGGACATGGTCTTGTATTTCACGTCAGACAGAAACGCCAAAGTGATGATAGAAATTCCAGCCACAGGATGGAAAGACTCAGTATTGGTGACAGCTAATTCAGTTTCAACTTCAAGTACAATTCCAAAATCAGGGACACAGGATGCGAGAATCGGAGCAGAAGGCATCAATAAGAATGGCATACATATCACTTCAGATGTGCCAATCATTGCATATGCGCATATTTATAATTCATCTATTTCAGGTGCAACGCTTTTATTTCCAGTTGCAACCTTGGCCAGAGAATATTACTCAATAAATTTTGAACAAATATCCAATGCCAATTATTCTTATTGTTATTCATATGTGATCGCAACGGAGGATAGTACCAACATAGAAATTATCCCAACTGTAAATACGATAAACAATAAAGCTGGAGACACGATCAAAGTGAAATTAAACAAAGGGGAAATCTATAACATATTTGGAAGACTTACTTCAACAAGATCTCCTTTTCGAGGGGAGGATTTGACCGGAACAAAAATTCGATCCATTGCTACTCAGACGAGTTCCTGTAAAAGAATTGCCGTGTTTTCTGGTTCTGGTAAAATTGCTATCACTTGTTTGAATACAAGTGCAAGTTCAGACAATTACATGCAGCAAGCTTTTCCTGCAAATGCATGGGGTAAAAAATACCTCACTGTGCCAACAGATAAATTACCCAATAACTATTTCCGAATTGCAGTAAGCAGTCCAAAAGCAAACGTGAGGGTTAATGGAGTGAAACAAACCTCTTTGATCAATAATTTTTATTATCAAATACAGACTTCTTTGCCGAGTATTATTGAATCGGATGAACCTATAATGGTTTCTCAATACATTTCTTCGGCAACCATGGCAGTGAATGGTAACAATCAAACAGTACAAAGCCAATGCAATCCAAATGTGATTGGAAGTG
>Ga0075470_10000224_pt1 | contig 19899 bp, 18 predicted proteins | sample DEB19_08_DNA_4_FD_71482 | JGI IMG/M metagenome (GOLD analysis project Ga0075470, IMG submission 71482) | Aqueous microbial communities from the Delaware River and Bay under freshwater to marine salinity gradient to study organic matter... | ecosystem: Environmental > Aquatic > Marine > Coastal ... | reverse complement strand
GATGAAGCTCTTGCCCATGACCGGGCTGAGCACCTTCTCCGCGACGGCGACCGACTTCGGCCGGGTCATGATGTCCCATTCGAGGAACTTCCGGTACTTCGTGACGAGCGGGTGGTCGTTGTTGCCGGGCCCGACCGCGCACTTCAGCCACCAGTAAGGCGAGTGCAGCGCGTGTGCGTGGTGCGATGCCGTCACTTCCATGCCGGCGGAGCGGAGCTTCGCCTTCAGTTCTGTCGCGCTGTAGATGCGCACGTGACCGCCCGGGCTCTTAGGTGCGTGGTACTCGTCGGAGAGCATCCAGTTGATCTTCTCGGGCAGCCACGTGGGCACCGTGACGCCGAGGGTGCCGCCGGGCTTCAGCACGCGGTGGAACTCGGCGATCGCGGCAACGTCGTTCTGGATGTGCTCCAGAACCTCGCTGGTGACGATGCAGTCGAACGTATCGTCGGCGAACGGCAGTCGCGTGGCGTCACCGCGCAGCGCACCCCCGTAGGCAACCGACGGGATCTCGTGCGACTCGATCATCGCGCCGAACATGTTGCGGGTGGCGACGACCTCTTCCTGCGCCCAGTCGAGGGCGAACACGGTCGCACCACGGCGCGCCGCCTCGAACGCGTGGCGACCGAAGCCGGCTCCTGCGTCGAGGAACACCGCACCGGGTCTCAGCCCGAGAGTGTCGAAACGGACGGTCAGCATGTCAACGTGCCCGCTTCGCCGTCTTGGCAAGGTTGTGGGGCATCGCGAGCACCTCGCGGTACTGGTCCACCGTCAATTGCGCGCAGTGGCGCCAGCTCCACCGCTCGACCACGCGGGTGCGCCCGGCCGCACCGATGCGGTCGCGCAGCTCACTGTCGTCGAGACCCCGGCGGATGGCGGCCGCGAGAGCGTCGGCATCAGCTGTGGGGCACTGCAGCACGGTCTCGCCGTCGGTGCCGGTGACCTCGGGCAGTGCGCCGCCGTTCGTGGCGACAAGACAGGTGCCGGTTGCCATCGCCTCGATGGCGGGCAGGCTGAACCCCTCGTACAGGCTCGGCACGACAGCGAGTTCTGATTCCGCGTACAGCTCCACGATGCGCTCGTCGGGGACTCCGGAGACGAAGTCGATGTACGGCTTCAGACCGAGCGACTCGATCAGGTCCATGCTGTGGCCCGGTCGAGGCTTGCCGATGATCGTCAGGCGGACGTCGCATTCGGTGCGCAGTTTCGCCATTGCCTCCAGCAGGTAGCTGAGACCCTTCAGCGCCACGTCGGCGGACGCGGTGGTGATGAGCCGGTTCGGCTGGCGCTGCACGTGGGGCATCGGCTTGAAGAGATCAGGGTCGACGCCGACCGGGACGAGCCGCATGCGGTCGAGCGACACATGCATGTCCTCGTGGATGTCCTTGATGCTGTTCTCGCTCACGACCACGATGCGCGGCATGCGCGATGCGACCTTGCCCTGCATCTCGACGAAGGAGTACCAGCGCTTCAGCGACCGGCGCTTGCGACGGGTCTTCGCGTGACTCATCTCGAGCTCGCGGTCCTTGGTGATGGGGTGGTGCAGCGTGACGATCGTCGGGATGTTCTTTTCGATCTTCAGGATGTCCCACCCGAGACACTGGTTGTCGTGCACCAGGTCGAAGTCACCGAAGCGGGGCTTCAGCGCGTGGTACGCGCGCTTGCTGAAGGCGAGCGGCTCGCTGAACTGCCCGCGCAGGAACGCGGCGGTCTCGACGATGTCGGGCCATGACTTCCATTCCCAGTAACCGGGCAGGCGGCCGGGGTACTGGTCGTTCCAGATGTCGAGGCTCGGCAGCTTGTGCATCTCGATGCGGTCGTCGAGCACGGGGTAGGGCTGGCCGCCGAACACCTCCACGTGGTGGCCGAGGTCGACCAGTGCCTTCGTGAGGTGCCGGGTGTAGACGCCCTGGCCACCCACGTGTGGCTTGCCGCGGTACGTGAGGTACGCGATGCGGAGCGGGCCGTCCGGGTCCCCCTGCTGATTCATAGGGGAGGAAGGCTAACTGCGACCCTTTCGATTGGCTCGTGCGGCCCTGCGCATCACCCAGGCCAGAAGCAGCAAAAGCCCGCAGATATACGGTGCATTCCCCGTCCGCGAGTACAGCGTGCGACCCGAGTGCAACTCGACGGTTCGGATGATGACCCGTTGCTCACCGATGGCCGTCCGCTGGTGGACGTCACCGCTCGGTGACACGAACGCGGTGAACCCCGTCGGTGCGACCTGCAGGACCCAACGCCCCTGCTCGCGCGCACGCAGCCGTGATGACGCCACCTGCTGTGTCTGGAGGATCGTCCACGTGTAGCTCGATCCGTTCGTGGGGTTCACGATGACGCGCCCGCCGCTGGCGACGCCCTCGTTCACGCGACCACCGAAGAACACCTCCCACGAGATCGCGACCGACATCCGGATCCCCGCGGCATCGACGAACCCCGGCGTCTCGCCCGGCACTGCGTCACGCGGCACGAGGTCGACCGGCGCGCCGAGGGCCTTCAGCAAGGAGCGCATCGGCATGTACTCGCCGAACGGCACGCGGCGCTTCTTGTCGTATCGGTCGGTGACTGATCCGTCGGGTTGGATGACGACCTGCGCATTGGTGAACGAGTCATCGTCGGCATCCTCTGTGATGCCGACGATGAACGGCACGTCGAGACGGCGCGCCTCCGCGACGAGCTCCGTCAGTTCACGACTCTCGGCGAAAGAGCCCTTCCCGGTGATGTTGATCACGTTCTCCGGCCACACGACGGCGGTGAGAGAAGGATCCTTCATGATGTTCCTTGTTGCCGCGAGGTGCGCGACGAAGACCTCCCGGGGTTCGACGTCGCCGACGTGCGTTCCCTGCCTGCCGCCACCCTGCACGAGTGCGTACGTGGCGTCGCCCTCGTGGGTCGTCGTGTTGAAGGGAATCGACACGAGCAGGATGACGGCCCCGGCGCCGGCGACACGGAGCCGACGGTCACTGAACGAGAACAGCAGCACGGCGAACGTGACGAGGATGACACCGCCGATGCCCGCGAAGTGGACGAACGGCGACTGCGACTGCGAGATGGCGAGAGTGGCGAGCGGGACACCGCCGAACGGGACGGAGAAGCGCAGAACCTCGGCGAGGGTGTGCGTGACCGCGAGAGCGGTGCGGTGGTGGGCGTCGGAGACTCGTCCGATGAGGTGTGCGACCACGGCCGCTGCGCCGTGGAACGACGCGAAGAGAAGGCACACGATGGCGTACCCGGGCACGGTGAGGAACCACATCCACGCAAGTGACGGCACGAACCACCCGAGTGCCCACCACGTCGCGGTGCGGAACGGGGCGCGACGCCCCTCGTGCACGGCGGAGTTTGCGTACATCGCGCACCCGACGATGGCGAGCGGCCACCAACCCCAGGGGGGCATCGAGAACGCAACGAGAGCACCCGCGAGGAGGAGCCTTGTGCGCGACGGTCTCACGGCGTCACTTGTGCGTGTCGAGATGCGCGAGCACCGATGACGCTGCGCTGCGTGCCTGCTGCACGCACGCCGGAATACCGATCCCGCGGAAGCTCGCACCGGCAAGGAACACCCCCGGTGCGCTCTGCTGCAACCCGGCCTCGAGTTGAGCGAGACGGGAAAAGTGATGCGGTCTGTACTGCGGGAACGAATCGGTCCACCTGGTGATGCGGACCTCGCCGGGGGTGAAGTCGACACCCAGGTGATGCTTGAGGTCCGCCAGTGTGAGGTTCATGACGGTGTCGTCGTCATGGTGCATCACGTCCATGCCGTCGCGGCCGAGCGACACCCGCAGGACCTTCGAGCCGTTCGCCGGCGCCCAGTGCGCCCACTTGTTCGAACCGAACGAGACGGCGGTGACCCATCGTTGGTCCGGTTTCGGCACCAGGTAACCGCTGCCGGTCCACTCGTGCTTCCACTGCGATGACGGCACGGTCATGGTCACCATGATCACCGACGCGTGGTCCCATGCACCGAGTTGTCCGGAAGCAGCGGAATCGAGCGGCCGCACGAACGCTGCACTGTGCCCGGCGGGAGTCGCGATGACCACCGCGTCACATGACAACGCAGCATCATTGGTGACGACCATGTATCCGTCATGCCTGCGCGTGACCTCCGAGACTGTTGCGCCCGTGCGGATCTCGCCCCCGAGCGACGTGACGCGTGCGGCGAGAGTGTCGATGAGCGACCCCAGACCCTTCAATGGAGTCGCGAACACCGGCCCGGGCTGTGCGGGCGCCTTCCTCGCCGCACCGGCGGCAAGAAGCAGGCTGCGTTGTGACGTGAGCGCATTGATCTGCGGGACTGCCTCGAGGCTGAACGTGTCGGTGTCGGCTGCGTAGATGCTGCCGACCAACGGGTCGACGAGTCGCTCGTGCACCTCGCGCCCGAAACGGCGCCGCATCAACTTGCCGATGGAATCGTCATGCGGCAGGCGGGGCAGCAATGGTTCGATGGCGGCGCGCAGCTTCCCGCGAGGGCTGAAGAGCCCGCTGAGCGCGAAGGAGCGGACCTTCGCCGGTACGCCCATCAGGATGTCCCCGGGGATCTCATGGAGTCCGTCGTGCCACACGTACGCACCGACGCCGGTGGGGGACGTCAACGCGGCTGTCAGGCCGAGGTCGGCGGACAACTGCATCGCCCACGGGACACGGGTGAGGAATGCGTCCGCCCCCTCGTCCACCGCGGGCAGACCGGCAAACGGCGACGTCCTGATGAGACCACCGACTCGCGGTGCCGATTCCAGAACGGTGACCTGCGTGGGAGCGTGCGCATCGGCGAGGATGCCGAACGCGGTCGTGAGCCCGGTGACGCCGCCACCGATGACGACGACGCGTCGCTCCGTCGTCACGCAGCGACCACCCTGCGCGCGAGAGCAGCCATCACCTTTGCGTCCGCGTTCACGCACGCCGTGCGTCCGAACGCCAGTCCGTGTGTTGCTGCGCGGTGCGACGCCTCGATGTCGAGGTCGTAGAGCACCTCGAGGTGATCGGCGACGAAGCCGCAGGCGCTCACGAGCACACCGTCAATCGGTTCGTCGGTCGACTTCTGGGCACCGAACGAGTCGATGACCTCGAGAATGTCGGGGCCGATCCATGGCTCGGGCGTGCGGCCGGCCGACTGCCATGCAATCGACCACTGTGACCAGCGGGTGAGACCGACCTTCTCTGCGACGGCCTCCGCAGTCGCGCGCAGTTCCTCGGGGTACGGGTCGCCCCCGTCGATGATGCGCTGGGGAAGCGAATGCGCGGTGAAGAGCACCTTCGTGCTGCCCGGCATGTCGGCGAGCTTCTTCTTCATGTCCTCGGCGAGGAAGTCGATGAACGCGGGCTCGATGGCCCACGAATCAATTCCCGTCACCTCGATGCCGTGCGGCGCGGCGGCCTCTCGCACCCGTCCGATGTACTGGCCGATCGAGTACGACGAGAAGTGCGGCGCGAGGACGAGACCGACGATCCGCTTGAATCCCGCGGCGGCTACCTCGGCAACCGCCTCCTCGATGAAGGGGGCGGCGTGCTTCAGCCCGAGCGTGACGTGGTACTGGCCGGGTGCGATCGCGTCGAGTTCGCGCTGCAGCGCGTCGCGCTGGTCCTCCGTCAGTTGCTTCAGCGGCGACAGACCACCGATTGCCTCGTACCTGTCGGTGAGGTCCTGGAGCAGTTCGGGTGTCGGCGGGCGGCCACGGCGGATGTCTGTGTAGTACGGGAGGATCTCGTCCTTCGTCCGCGGCGTGCCGTATGCCATCAACACCACCGCGGTGCGGTTCTCGTTGCTCATTTCGATGTCCTCTCGTGCACGTGCGCGACGATTGCCTCGAGCACGCCCGGGTCGGTGTCGGGCTGCACGCCGTGACCGAGGTTGAAGATGTGGCCTGGGTGGCCGCCGTTCTCCGCGAGAACGTCGTCGGCACCCGCGAGTGCCACGTCGGTGCCCGCAAGGACGAGCGCAGGGTCAAGGTTGCCCTGCACGACGGTTCCGGCGCCGAGACGATTCCGCGCCTGCGATATCGGCGTGCGCCAGTCGAGCCCGATCACCGAGTTGCCCACCGTGTTCATGGACTCGAGCAGATGGTCGCAGCCGATGCCGTAGTGGATGCCGGCGACGCCCGGGTGAAGTGCAGCGAGCTGCGAGAACACGGCGGTGGTGTGCGGCTTCACGAATCTGTCGTAGTCCGCACGGCCGAGAGCGCCCGCCCACGAGTCGAACACCTGGAACGCCTCGGCTCCCGCGCTCAACTGGGCACTGATGAACGTCACCGAGTGCTGGACGAGTCTCTCCATCACCTCGTGCCACAGCACCTCGTCGGTGTGCATCATCCTCTTCGTGTTCTGGTAAGTGCGGCTAGGGCGTCCCTCGATGAGGTAACTGGCCACGGTGAACGGCGCACCCGCGAACGCGAGCAACGGCACGGTGAGCTCCCTGGCGAGGATCATCACCGTGTCGGTCACGTACTCGATGTCGGACGACTCGAGTGGGCGCAGGCGCACCATGTCGGCACTCGAGCGCAACGGGCTCTGCGCGACCGGGCCGGTGCCGGGGGCGACGTCGATGCCGAACCCGACGGCGTGGGCGGGAACCACGATGTCGCTGTAGAGAACGGCCGCGTCCACGCCGTGTCGCCGGACGGGCTGGAGCGTGATCTCGGCGGCCAGATCGGGCTTCTTGATGGCCTCGAGGATGCTGCCCTCGCCGCGCACGGCGCGGTACTCGGGCAGACTGCGGCCCGCCTGGCGCATGAACCACACGGGGGTGCGGTTCGCGGACTCCCCGCGGCTCGCGGCAAGGAAGGGGTCGGAGGGCCTGCTCGTCACCCCCGTGACGCTATCGGGGGTTGTCCTTTGCGATCCTGCGCAACGCCGCATCGATGCGCGCGATGCGAGTCCGCGCCGGCGGGTGGGCCGACACCAGGCGGTCACGCCAGTTCGTGGGCCGCTCGCCGCCACCGGTCTCCACCACGCGCCGCAGGGAACGCATGAGTGGCTTGCCGAATCCCATTTCGACCGCGCGGGTGTCGGCGGCGAACTCCGCTCCCTTGCCCACGAAGTTGCCGATGTACTGGGCGAGGGTGATCGTGCTGAGGAACAGCCACGACACGATGGTCAGCAAGCCGGCCATCGTGCGACCGACCAACGCAGCCCCCGATGATTTGCGCTCGATTGCGTCACCCGCCGCCTCGGCGATGTTCTGCAGGAGGTACCCAACCCGCGCGAAGAGCACGATCGGCACGGTCAACCACTGGCTGACCGTCAATGCAATGGTGTGCATGCCGAGGTGATGCGACAGCTCGTGCGCGAGCACACCGGTCAATTCGTCGTCTGTGAGGTTCCCGACCGCCCAGCTCGACACGATCATCAGGTGACCGCCGGTCGCGAACGCGTTCAGGTCGTCGGAGTCGACAATCGCCAGCACGAAACGAGACGGAGGGATGAGGTTGCGCTGCGCGACGATTGCCCACGCCTGCTGCAGCCGTTCGTGCTCGGTGCGGGTGGGGGTGCGCGCGCCGATCAGTCGCTGCAGCAACAGACGTTGCGCGGGTTGCCAGAAGAGCAACACCCCGAGCAGAAGCCATCCACCCGCGAACAACCAGTACGGCACGTGGACGAATCGGGCGACCACCCACCAGAACGCGGCCACCGAGAGGCCCCATGCGGGAAGAAGCGCAATGACGGGCAGGAACGCCGCGACGGCATGGCCGTCGATCTTCCGGGTCGACCCCATCCGGTCCGCACGCGCCATCGGAACAGTCCACCAGCCGGCGGCAAGGTGCGTCAACGACCTCGGGCGGATTTGCCCGGTCACCTACACTCGCCACGGGCACACGCACCGCACAAACACTCCGAACCAACGCACCAAACCAACGCACCAAACAGAGGTACCACGATGACCGCACCCACCATCCCCGGCGCAGAACCGCTCTCTCACGTCGGCAACGGAGACGTGGGGGCACTCGTCCTCCACGGTTTCACCGGCAATCCGGGTTCGATGCGCGGTCTCGCCGACGCGTGTGCCGCTGCCGGGTTCCACGTGGAGATGCCCCAGCTCGCCGGTCACGGCACCGCGATGGAGGACATGATCCCCACGCGCTGGGCCGACTGGTCGCGCGATGCCGATGCCGCGTACGCGAAGCTCGCCGCACGTGCCAACAAGATCGTGGTGCTCGGTCTCTCGATGGGTGGCTCGCTCACGTTGTGGGTCGGTACGCAGCACCCGGAGGTGAGGGGTCTCGTGTGCGTGAACCCCGCGACGCTTCCCCAGCCGCAGGAAGTCATCGACATGCTGAAGGGGATGGTCGACGGGGGCCAGGAGGTGATGGACGGCATCGGCAGCGACATTGCCGATCCGTCCACGCACGAGACCGCGTACCCCGGAACGCCGCTCGCTGCGTTGCATTCGTTCCAGGTCGACGGTCTCGTGCCGTTGTCGCAGCAGTACGGCTCGCTGAAGATGCCGCTGCTCTTGTTCACTTCCGTGCAGGACCACGTCGTCGACCCGGGCAACAGTGATGCGCTCGCGGAGGCATACGGCGGTGCCGTGGAGCGGGTCATGCTCGAGCGCAGCTACCACGTGGCAACCCAGGACTACGACAAGGACATCATCTTCGCGAAGTCCGTCGAGTTCGTCTCCCGCGTGACCGCATGATCCACGCGCTGCTCGCAGCGATCCCCAGCCCCTCGTCAGGTTCCGTCCACATCGGTCCGCTGCGCCTCAACGCCTACGGGTTGATGATCGCGCTGGGTGTGATCGTTGCCGTGCGCATCGCCGGCCGGCGAGCCGAATCGCGCGACGTCGCGACGATGGATGAGTTCTCCAGCATCGGAATGTGGGGAGTCGTCGCGGGCATCATCGGTGGCCGCGCGTACCACGTGGTCACGTCGCTCGGCTCGTTCCGCGGTCGTTGGGTGGAGACGCTGTACGTGTGGCACGGCGGTCTCGGCATCTGGGGCGGCATCGCACTCGGTGTGCTCGTCGGCATGTGGAAGGCGAAACAACTGGGTCGCGACCCACTGTGGATCGTCTCGTGTGCTGCTCCCGCCATTGCGGTTGCTCAGGCGATCGGGCGGTGGGGGAACTGGTTCAACCAGGAGCTCTTCGGCAAGCCGACGACACTCCCGTGGGCACTCGAGATCTCCGCGGCCAAGGCAAAGGCTGCGGGGTACGCCGCGGGCACGACGTTCCACCCGACGTTCCTGTACGAGTCGGTCGGTTGCCTCCTGATTGCGTGGGCGCTGCTGCGGATCGAGAGGCGAACGGACCCCGCCCGCGGGCGACTGTTCCTCGTGTACGTCGCGCTGTACACGGCCATGAGGTTCTTCATCGAGGGACTGCGCATCGACCCGGCGCAACATGCCGGCGGGCTGCGGCTGAACCAGTGGGTCTCGATCGCGGTGTTCCTCGCCGCCGTGACGTCCCTCATCATCTCCCGCCGGCGTTCGGCACCGGCCGTCGAAGCGTCTACGGTGAACGACCATGAGTGAGTGTCTCTACGAAAAAGTCGAACCGGGAATCGCCGTCATCACCTTCAACCGCCCCGAGCGGCTGAACGCGTGGACCGGCCGGATGGGCGAGGAGTACTTCAGCCACATCGACACCGCGGTCGCAGACCCCACGGTGCGCGTCATCGTGGTCACGGGTGCGGGCAAGGGTTACTGCGCCGGCGCCGACATGGGAACGCTCCAGGCAATTCCGTCCGGCGACGCGGCGAAGAAGCCGGCGAGGGAAGAGAAGAGCATCGTCGAGGGGCGCACGCAGGACGAGATCACGCGCATCCCGAAGCCGGTGATCTCGGTGGTCAACGGTGCCGCTGCAGGCCTCGGTCTCGTGCAGTCGCTGATGTGCGACATCCGATTCGCGGCCGAGTCCGCCAAGTTCACCGTGGCGTTCTCGAAGCGCGGTCTCATCGGTGAGTACGGCATCTCGTGGGCACTGCCGCGCCTCGTCGGCCAGGCGAACGCGATGGACCTCATGTTCTCCAGCCGTGTCATCAAGGCTCCCGAGGCCCTCGCGATGGGCATGGTCAACAGGGTGCTCCCGGATGACCAATTGATGGACTTCGCGATGGCGTACGCCGCCGACCTCGCGATGAACGTGTCGCCGTCGTCGATGGCGGTCATGAAGCGCCAGGTGTACGCCGACTACGGCAACGACGTCTCGCGGTCCACCACGGAGGCGCTGCGCCTAATGCAGGAATCGTTCACCCGCCCCGACTTCAAGGAAGGCGTGCAGAGTTTCCTGCAGAAGCGGCAGGCGGAGTTCCCGCCGGTCAACCCGGATCTCTAGGCCCCACCGAACTCTTTGGTCGGCCTCGGGGTAGCCCTCGTAGGCTTGGGTCCCGTGGCGAACGCTGACACCCCCATCACAGAGGCCGATGTTGCCAAGGTCGCGCGCCTCGCGCGCCTCGACATCGACGAGTCGCACGTGCACCACTTCACCGAGCAGTTGGTGAAGGTTCTGGCGCACTTCAAGGACATCGACGCACTCGACCTGTCCGCCGTCGCCCCGATGACCCAGCCCTACCCGCTCGTCAACGTGATGCGCGAGGACGTGGAACTGCCGACGCTCGACACCGACGAGGTGCTGGCCGCGGCCCCCGCAGCCGAGGAACGCCGTTTCCGCGTGCCGCCGATCATCGGGCTGGACGGCTGACATGGCCGCCGTCCCATCGACAGCCGCCGGCATCGCCGACGCGGTCGCCTCGAAGCAGGTCACCGCGCGCGAGGTGCTCGAGCATTTCCTGGCGGCAATCGACGCACGCGAGTCCGAGATCAATGCTTTCAACCTGGTCACCGCCGATGCGGCGCGTGCACAGGCCGACGCAATCGATGCCGACATCGCCGCAGGTCGTCCGGTCGGCCCGCTGGCCGGCGTGCCGATCGCGCTCAAGGACAACATGTGCACGCACGGCGTCGAGACGACGTGCTCGTCGCGCATCCTCCAGGGCTGGAAGCCCCCGTACGACGCCACTGTCGTGACGCGCCTGCGCGCGGCGGGTGCCGTCGTCGTCGGCAAGACGAACCTCGACGAGTTCGCCATGGGTTCCTCCACCGAGAACTCCGCGTTCGGTCCCACGAGGAACCCGCTCGACACGTCGCGCGTGCCCGGCGGCAGCAGCGGCGGCAGCGCGGCAGCCGTCGCCGCGGGCTTCTCGCCCGTCAGCCTCGGCAGCGACACCGGCGGCTCCATCCGACAGCCCGCGGCACTCTGCGGCATCGTCGGCGTGAAGCCCACCTACGGCACCGTCAGCCGCTTCGGTCTCGTCGCGTACGCGAGCAGCCTCGACCAGATCGGCCCGTTCGCCACGAACGTCGACGACGCCGCACTCATCACCGAGGTGATCAGCGGTCACGACTCGAACGACTCCACCTCCATCCCGAACCCGCCGCTGCAGCTGCGCGGCGCGGCACGCGAGGGCGTGAAGGGCATGCGCATCGGCCGTGTGACCGATCTCCCGGGCGGCGCCGAACCGGAAGTCGAGAAGGCACTGAACGACGCGTTCGACGCCCTGCGCGCCGCCGGCGCCGAGATCGTCGACGTCACGCTGCCGAGCCTCTCGTACGCGCTCACCGCGTACTACCTGATTGCACCTGCGGAGGCATCCAGCAACCTCGCCCGTTTCGACGGTGTGCGCTACGGCCTGCGCGTCGGTGCCGCCGACACGAACGCCATGTACGGTGCCACGCGTGCCGCGGGCTTCGGCGATGAGGTGCAGCGCCGCATCATGCTCGGCACCTACGCACTGTCGGCCGGCTACTACGACGCGTACTACGGCAAGGCGCTGAAGGTGCGACGCGTCATCGCCGACGACTTCGCGAAGGCGTACGAGAAGGTGGATGCCATCCTCACCCCGACGTCACCCGTTGTTGCCTTCAAGTTCGGTGACAAGGTCGACGACCCCATGTCCATGTACCTGTGCGACATCTACACGATCCCCACGAACCTCGCCGGCCACCCGGCCATGAGCGTGCCGTTCGGGAACGGCGCGCACGGCATGCCGATCGGCATCCAGGTGCTCGCGCCCGCACTCGGCGAGCAGGCCATGTTCCGTGTCGGCGGCGCACTCGAGTCAGCAAGGGCGGGCAAGTGATGAGCGACAGCACACTCAGTTCCGTGAAGGCCACCGAGGACCAATTGCTCGAGGGTGGCTGGGAACTCATCGTCGGCCTCGAGGTGCACGTGGAACTCGCCACGCGCACGAAGCTGTTCAGCGGCTCGCCGAACCGGTTCGGCGACGAGCCGAACACGAACATCGACCCGGTCACGCTGGCGCTTCCCGGAGCTCTCCCGGTGCTGAACAAGCACGCCGTGGAACTGGCAATGCGCATCGGCCTCGCGCTGAACTGCCGGATCCAACCGTGCATCTTCCACCGCAAGAACTACTTCTACCCGGACATGCCGAAGGCGTACCAGATCAGCCAGTACGACATCCCTATCAACGCCGACGGTCACCTCGACCTGCCGAGCGGCGTGCGCATCGGCGTGGAGCGAGCCCACCTCGAGGAGGACACCGGCAAGAGCACGCACGTCGGCGGTGCCACGGGTCGCATCCACGGCAGTGACTACTCGCTGATCGACTTCAACCGGGCCGGCGTGCCGTTGGTGGAGATCGTGTCGCGCCCCGACATCCGCACCAGCGAGCAGGCCAAGGAGTACGCGGCCGAACTGCGTGCCATCGTCGCCGCCATCGGCGCGTCCGACGCGAAGATGGAGGAAGGCTCCATGCGCGTCGACGCGAACGTGTCGGTGCACAAGCCGGGAACGCCGTTCGGCACGCGCTGCGAGATCAAGAACGTGAACTCGATCCGCGCGCTCGGCCGTGCCATCGACTACGAGGCACGCCGCCAGATCGACGTCATCGAGTCGGGCGGCACCATCCGCCAGGAGACGCGCCACTGGGACGACGCGGAGGGCCGCACGCACACCCTGCGCGCGAAGGAGGACGCCGACGACTACCGGTACTTCCCCGAGCCCGACCTGGTCCCGCTCGACCCGGGCCAGGAGTGGATCGACCGCGTGCGCGCCGAACTTCCGCCGTTGCCTGCCGAGCGCCGCGCCATGCTGCAGGCACTCACCGGCTATGACCCGCAGAGCGAGGCGGTCATCGTTGCCGTCGAGCGCGGCCAGCACGACTACGTGAAGGCGATTGCCGACGCCGGCGGTGACCCGGTGCGCGCACTCATCTACGTGACACAGGCGTTCGCTGAGGCCGGGGAGAGCCCGTCGGTTCCGCCCGCTGACATCGCGGCGCTCACGGTGCTCGAACGCGACGGCAAGCTCAGTGCCACGCAGGCAAAGACCGTGCTCGCCGAGATCGTCGCCAACGGCGGCGGTGACGCAGCCGCCATCGCGGCTGCGAAGGGATTCGAGGCCATGGACAACTCGGCCGTCGAGGCCATGGTGGACGAGGCAATCGCTGCGGACCCGGATGCGTGGGCGAAGTACTGCGCCGGCGAGGAGAAGGCCGCCGGCGCGATCGTCGGCCGTGTCATGAAGGCCAGCAAGGGCAAGGCCGACGGCAAGGTCGTCTCGGCCATCATGCAGTCACGCCGCGGCTAGTCCGGCGCCACTGCGCCGTCACGGCGAGGTGACGGTGTGCCTCCACAGGATCGTGTTGTCCTTCGTCAGGCTCGACGTCCAGATGAGCCGTGCCGACGGGTCCCACGAGATGTCGTTGTAACCCTCCTTCACACCGACCTCTTCCCCCGAATAGGTCGTTGCCGGGGCCCACGTCGCGTCGTCGAAGCCGGCTGATGTCCAACCCGACGGTTCGGCGACGATCTTCGACGCGCAGTCGGTCGCGGGGGATGCCGATTTCTCGCATGAATCATCCAGTGGCGCGCGATGGATCACGAGGCCCTTCCAGTCCGTGCCCGTACGGGCGATCACGCGTCCTGAAGCACGGTCGGTGATCTGGGCGATGAAACCGCCGTCACCCATCTGCTGGCGGTCGGTGCCGATGTACTCGAGCCCTGAATCGTCCTGCTTGAAGTCCTTCGTGACCATCGCAATCGTGAGCGGGTACGTGGCCGTGAACGAGATCGTCTCCGAATTGAACGACCGTTCGGTCGTGATGGGCACGGAGTCCTGACCCACGAGCTTCCCGTTGACGTAGAGCGAGAACCAGTTGTCGGCCCAGACCTCGGCGACGAACTCGGACTTCGCACCGGTCGCACCGGTCGCAGTGGTGTCGGTGCCGGTGTCGGTCGCAGTGACGGGCACGGACGGCACGGTCGTCTGCTCGCCCGAGGTCGCCGGGGTGGAATCGGTGGTCGACACCGACGTGGAGCAGCCCGCCAGCATCAAGGCGGCGACCGCCGCAGTTGTGAGACGTGCTGCTGTCGTAGCGGGTCTCATGATGTCCTTTCGTAGGTGACGTCGATGGCGGATTCCGCCAGCGTGATGTCCTTGATGGCCGCGAGTAGTTGGTCGCGCGAGACGGCGGAGCCCGCTGCGAAGCCGGGCGACTTCGAGAGGGCGTACACCGTGATCGTGTAGAGCTTGGGTCCCGGACCCTTCGAGCAGGGCGGTGCGTACGCGAGCTGGTTGTTCACGCTGTTCGTCCCCACAGATCCCGGTGCCGGCCCTCCGGCGGGGGCCGAGTGAACCGTTGAGGGGATGTCGTAGACGACCCAGTACCAATGTGTGTCCCCCGGACCGGGAACGTGGTGCATCGCAATGGCGTAACCCTTCGTGCCGTTGGGTCCGTTCGTCCATGACAATGACGGACTCTGGGACAGTCCGTCGCACGTGAATTTCACGGGCATGGTGCCGCCCGATTGCATGTCAGGGCTCGAGAGGACGAACGTCGATGTCGAGGCGCGCAGGGCGACTGTGGTCGTGGGTGAAGTCGCCGGAGTCGCCTCCATTGCGGTGGTCGGGACTGCGGGCACTGTGGTTGACACAGTCGTCGGGGTGACGGTCGAGAGGACGGGGAAGAGGGAATCGTCACTCGACGCGCCGGACGAGCAACCCGCTGCCGCGATGAGGAGGACGGTGACCAGCGGGAGGGTTCGTCGGATCATGGTTGTCACCGTAAGACCGACCGGCACCCGGCGACAGGGTGATTCGGTAAGAAGTGCCGAAGAATCCGTGCTCGTCTCGCTTGTGGCTGGCCGTCGGGCGGGGCGTACTGTCCACACATGGACTTCGCCGTGCCCGCAGACATCCAGGACACCCTCGACCAACTCGATGCCTTCATCGAGTCCGAGATCAAGCCGCTGCAGGCGGCCGACGACAACGAACGGTTCTTCGACCACCGTCGTGAATGGTCACGCACCGACTTCGAGAACGACGGTGTCCCCACGGCCGACTGGGAGGCATTGCTGCGCGAGATGCGCCGCCGCGCCGATGCCGCCGGTTGGCTGCGCCTCGCCCTGCCGAAGGAGTTCGGCGGCCAGGAGGCGAGCAACCTCAAGATGGCGGTGATCCGCGAGCACCTCGCCACGAAGGGCCTCGGCCTGCACAACGACCTGCAGAACGAGTCCTCGATCGTCGGCAACTTCCCGACAGTCCTCATGATGCGCGACTTCGGCACCGAGCAACAGAAGAAGGAATGGATGCCCGGCTTCCTCGACGGAACGAAGCGTCTCGCGTTCGGTCTGACCGAGCCGAACCACGGGAGCGACGCCACGTACCTGGAGACCACCGCGTACAAGGACGGCGACGAATGGGTGCTGAACGGAATGAAGCGCTGGAACAGCGGCCTTCACCACGCCACCCACGACATCATCTTCGCCCGCACGAGCGGCAACCCCGGCGACCCGAAGGGCATCACCGCGTTCCTCGTGCCGACGGATGCGCCGGGTTTCAAGGTGGAGTTCTTCTGGTGGACGTTCAACATGCCGACCGACCACGCCGAGGTCAGCCTGACCGACGTCCGCGTCGGGCCGGACGCAGTGTTCGGTCCGCTCGAGCAGGGACTCGCGCTCGCGCAGCACTTCGTGCACGAGAACCGCATCCGCCAGGCGGCATCATCGCTCGGCGCCGCGCAGTACTGCATCAACGAGGCGGTGCGTTACTCGAACGAGCGCATCACGTGGGGCAAGAAGCTGAGCGTGAACCAGGGCATCCAGTTCCCGCTGGTCGAGCTGCACACCGAGGCAGCGATGCTTCGCCAGATGATCCGCTACACCGCGTGGATGCTCGACCACAAGCACCACATGGAGGTCACGCATCTCGTGGCCATGTGCAACTACCGGGCCAACCGGCTTGCCTGTGAGGCCGCCGACCGCGCGATGCAGACGTGCGGGGGAGTCGGTTACAGCCGCCACATGCCCTTCGAGCACATCTACAGGCACCACCGCCGCTACCGCATCACGGAGGGGTCCGAGGAGATCCAGATGCGCAAGGTGGCCAGCCACCTGTTTGGCTTTGGGGCCCCGCCCGACCGTCGGTAGAAAGTCCGACGGGCGGGTTGACGTTGGGTGTATGGGTTGCCTAACATTAGGTCTACCTAACAACCCCCGACGATAGGACACCCCATGGGAGCAGCATTCCTCATCACGCTTCGAGAGGGACTCGAGATCGCACTCGTTCTCGCGATTCTCGTGTCGTACCTGGTCAAGAGCGAGCGTCGCGCCGACGTCGTGCACGTCTGGAAGGGCTCCGGCGTGGCGGTGGGCTTCTGCGTGGTCGCCGGTCTCCTCTTCCACTGGTTCGTCGGTGAGTTCGAGGGCAAGGCCGAGCAGTTCATCGAGGGCACGATCGCGATACTCGCTGCGGGCGTCCTCACGTGGATGATCTTCTGGATGCGCGACCATGCCCGCAACATGGGCGCCGAATTCCGTGCGCGTGTCGACGCTGCCACCACCACCCGTGCCCTCGCCACAATCGCATTCGTCGCGGTGCTGCGCGAGGGGCTGGAGACCGTGCTGTTCCTGCTCTCGGCTGAGACGTCATCGTCCTCGGGCACGTCCGTCGTCGTCGGTGGCCTGGCGGGTCTCGCGGTCGCGGCGGTTCTCGGTCGTCTCGTCTACGCCGGCGGCAACAGGCTCAACCTGCGCACGTTCTTCAACGTCACCGGTGCACTCCTGATCCTCTTCGCTGCCGGTCTCTTCGGCAAGTTCTTCCACGAGTACCGCGAGCTGCTCGGGTTCGAGTCCGGGTGGCTGGTCTCGCCGGCATGGTCGCTGTCGAGTGGAATCTGGGCAGAGGGAACCTTCTACGACTTCATGAAGGGTTTCTTCGGCTGGCACAACGAGGCCGAGAACATCAGGGTCATCGCCTACTTTGCCTACCTCGTGCCCGTGTCATGGCTGTACCTCCGCAAGAAGGGTCCGGCCACGGCTGCACCGGCAGCACCTGCCACTGAGAGGGCAACCGCCGACGCCCAATAGCCTGAAGCCATGGCTCAGACCCCTGACGGCACCCCCATCGACATCAAGCCCCGCAGTCGCGACGTCACCGACGGCATCCAGAAGGCAGCGGCCCGCGCGATGCTCCGCGCCGTCGGTCTGGGGGACGACGACTGGGTGAAGCCGCAGATCGGCATCGCCTCCAGCTGGAACGAGGTCACGCCGTGCAACATGTCGCTGCGCCGCCTGGCGGAGAGCGCCAAGAAGGGCGTGCAGTCGGCCGGCGGTGTCGCACTCGAGTTCGGCACCATCACCGTCTCCGACGGGATCAGCATGGGCCACGAGGGCATGCGCGCCTCACTCGTGTCGCGCGAGGTCATCACCGACTCTGTCGAGACGGTCGTGCACGGCGAGCGCTTCGACGGGTTCGTCGGCCTCGCCGGCTGTGACAAGTCCATCCCCGGCATGTTGATGGCGGCCGCGCGCCTGAATCTCGCGAGCGTCTTCGTCTACAACGGCTCCACCATGCCCGGCGTCTACAAGGGCAACAACATCGACATCACCACGGTGTTCGAGGCCGTCGGCGCCTGTGCCGCCGGCACCATCACCGAGGGCGAGCTCACCGACATCGAGCGTGCGGCGTGCCCCGGCGAGGGCGCGTGCGGCGGGATGTTCACCGCGAACACCATGTCATCGATCGCCGAGGCACTCGGCATGAGCCTGCCAGGCTCCGCGTCAGCGCCGGCGATCGACAGGTCGCGCGAGAGCGATGCCGAACGTGCCGGAGAGGCCGTCGTCAACATGCTCCGTCTCGGTCTCACCGCGCGCGACATCATGACGAAGAAGGCGTTCGAGAACGCGATCGCCGTGGTCAATGCCCTCGGTGGTTCCACGAACGCGGTTCTCCACCTCCTCGCCATCGCCTACGAGGCCGGCGTGGAGCTCTCGCTCGACGATTTCAACCGCATCGCCGACAAGGTGCCGCACATTGCGGACACGAAGCCCGGTGGCAAGTACCACATGAGCGACATGCACCGCATCGGTGGTGTCCCCGTGGTCATGAAGCACCTTCTCGACGCCGGTCTGCTGCACGGTGACGTGATCACGTGCACCGGCAAGACGATGGCCGAGAACCTGGCGGAGATCAACCCACCCGCGCCCGATGGCGACGTGGTCCACCCCCTCAGCGACCCCATCCACACCGAGGGTGGCATCAACGTGCTCGTCGGTTCGCTCGCGCCGAACGGCTCCGTCGTGAAGGTCGCGGGCCTCACGAAGGACCAATTGCAGTTCGAAGGCCCTGCCCGCGTGTTCGATGGTGAGGACGGCGCGATGGACGCCATCATGACCGGCCGCATCAATCACGGCGACGTCATCGTGATTCGATACGAGGGACCGAAGGGCGGCCCGGGCATGCGCGAGATGCTCGCCATCACCGGTGCCCTGAAGGGTGCGGGCCTCGGCAGCACCGTTGCGCTCATCACGGACGGCCGGTTCTCCGGCGGAACCTGGGGTTTCTGCATCGGCCACGTCGCGCCAGAGGCGGTGGACGGCGGGCCGATCGCATTTGTGAACGAGGGTGACCGCATCCGCATCGACGTGCCGAGCAAGTCCCTCGACGTTCTCGTGGATGCCGCCGAGATGGAGAAGCGAAAGGTCGGCTGGAAGCCGAACCCACCGCGCTACACAAGTGGCGTTCTCGCGAAGTTCGCGAAGTTGGTGCAGGGTGCCGAGAAGGGCGCCGTCACCAACGTGCGCCTCTGACAGACGCCCCGCCGTTTTTCACAGCAGGGGCGACTGAATCGCGCACTCGACCTTCGGTAACTTGGGCGCGTGCCGGCCGCAGGAAATGACAGCACAATGAAGAAGAGCCTCCGGATCATCGGAGGCTCCACCACCACCCTCACCGGGGTCGTGCTGCTCGTGCTGCCCGGTCCGGGCATCGCACTGATCATCGTGGGTCTCGGCATTCTTGCTAAGGACATCCCTCTTGCAGCGCACTGGCACGGCAAGGTGCTGCATCACTCGCGCCGCGCAGCGACCGGAGTCGGCAGGAAACTCGGGCGTGGCCGCGACAGCAACGCCGGGAGCTGACTACTGCTTGCCCATCTCCGAGTCGTGGTGAACCTTCGCATCCGGCCCGGGTGAGTCGGAGAGAAGTTCCACGTCGATCCACTTGATCGTGCCGGTGAACTCGAACGGTGACGAGTAACTCGGTGACACGGGCGCACCGTTGTCGCGGCCGACGTCCATCCCGTTGAAGGGCATCCATCCGCGGATCATGCGGGGGACCTCCACCGAACCAACGGTCTTGCCGTCGAACCGCAGCTCGCCGGACCCGCCGGTGCGGGTGGTCTTCGTGAACTCCCACACCAACTCGTGGTCGCCGGGCGACAAGTCGACCTTCGCGCGGATGTCATGGGGTTCCATGGGGAAGTGGTAGCGGAAACAGGCCTCGCCGTTCTGCACGAACATCGAGTAGCCGGCCCAGATGTCGCCGTCCTTCATGAGAACGCCCTCGCAACCACCGGCAGGCACCGTGAAGTGCGCGGTGATGCGGTGACTGGTGTTCATCAACTGCGGCGAGTTGTCGCTCGGCACGCGCTGGAGTCCCGGCCACAGGCGGAACAT
>Ga0075470_10000222_pt1 | contig 19945 bp, 24 predicted proteins | sample DEB19_08_DNA_4_FD_71482 | JGI IMG/M metagenome (GOLD analysis project Ga0075470, IMG submission 71482) | Aqueous microbial communities from the Delaware River and Bay under freshwater to marine salinity gradient to study organic matter... | ecosystem: Environmental > Aquatic > Marine > Coastal ... | reverse complement strand
AAAAGGGATATTTTACAAAATAATCTAACGAATTATGCCAGAAGAAAACACACAAGGTCAGGTTGCCGAAGAAGCAGTAGCTCCTACGGAAGCACAGACCGACGGTACACCAGTGGTAGACGAGACGTCCACCGCTCCAGCAACGGAAGCTCCAGTTGCGGAGGAAGCAGAAGCGCCTAGCGCGGAAGCACCAGCAGACAACGCTTAGTCGTAGTCCCACAGGGGAGCGGAGACGCTCTCCTAATGGGCTTATGACAGAAAACACACGCATTAAATCTCCATATTTCAAGAACGCACTCGAAATGGACGACTTCGAGGATAGGGTACACGCACTAAAAAACAGTCCACAAGCTATTGTTATTGCCTTTGACAGAGACATAAAAGACGGCAACACGGCTTTTGATATTGCTTCAAAGCAAAAGCTCAGCCAAAAAGACTTGTTAGACGCCCTGCTTTATGTCGTCTCTAGGATATCCGAAAGCCACGGACTTATTACCACTATCAAGGTATCGCCAATGCCAGAAGCTACGCCAGAAATCTTGGAGCTTGTGAAAAAAATGTTCGGCGGTAGCCCTATCAACATTAAAAGACCGCCAGAGGAGGGCGCAATAACACCATGACAAGCAATTACCCACCAGATTACAACCCAGAAATCGACAGTGGAGACGACGAAGTAGAGGAAGTTTCCGAGTTCGACGATAGCGACGAGTATCGAGAACGCTTGCACGACGACGCTATGCACGCAATGACAGAGCTTAGTATCCCAGAAGACGAAGCAGAGAACCAGCTCGAAGACTTAGGATTATAAAAAACTGGGTAGCGCTTCCCAGAATGATAAGCGAAGTGGATAAAGTACATTACAAAACAATAGAGTTAGTGGGATACTTAAATAAGTAGTTGTCAATAGGAGGTAGACATGAAACAAGAAAACATTGTCAGACCACCGCCGAAGCCCTGCATTATTTGCGATACTTTGACGGACAAGCCGTACGGCAGGACTACGTATGGCGACAACCTTTGTTCTAAGAAATGCAACAACGAATGGCACGAAATGGACTTACACCAACGCTTCACTTTCCACGAAAGGAGGAGACAGTGAATATCTTTATGAAGTACGGTCAGTACGTTCAGCTCGAAATCAAGTGGGAATACCTGCACGTTATCTACGCAGTACTCTCGCTCATTAAGCAATTCGTCCCCTCAACGAACACGGACTTTCAAAAAATCTTCCATGCCGTCGAGGGAGCGCTCAAGAAGAAAATCATTTTCGAGCAGGAAGCCAAGCGCTTTCACCTCTGCTCGAAGTGTTACAAGGAAATCGACACCGCCAAGGACGAGTACAAGCATACCCAGTTCGAAAGCGGATACGAAATCTGGCAACACGCCGTTTGCCCTGCCGTCAATCACGGAAAAGGATACGAGCAATGATAAACCCTCTTGCGCGGATAGCGTTCTGGGTCATAATACTTACACTAGCGTTCGCGTTCTGCGTCGCGGTACTGACATAACCTCACTAGCTCTCTTACCAAGAGTTAGTTTTTTATGTAATGTTCAAGGTATAATCAAAATATGAGCGAAATCGTAGCAAAAAACACACCAGAAATAGCGCAAGTCAAGGTGCAAACTGTAACCTTGGACGAAAAGCTTGCCCTTGCATTGCACAGGGCTATTCTTTCTGAGACAAAGTTTCGCGACAGTAAGAACCACACGTGTACCGTTCGTATACCAAAGGAGGACGGCTCGGAGGAAGTTGTAACCTTTTCTTCGCGCACTTTAGATAGCTGGTTAGCTAGAGGAAGTAAGGTACAAGGAATGGAGGTTACGCTACGAGCTTTGTTCGAGGACGCTCGCGAAAAACTACGTAAAATCAAGGAGAAAAAGGCGGACGAGGAGCGTAAGCGCATAAGCGAGCGCGCCCTAGACGACCTGCTCGCAATGCCTATCCATAACACCTCAGTAATGAGAGTACTCAAGAGGGATAAGGGAGGGAAAATGAGAGAGGTTCAGAGGACGACAATACACGACATTTCAGCACCACTTGTGCATGCAAAAGTCAAGGGGCTAACATTTGCGCTTGAAAGATTAGCACCTGAGAAGTACGGAAAGCGAGAAGAAGTGAAGCACGCCCACGTCATTTTTTCTCTTGCAGACCTTAGAAAACATAAGGAATTAAAGAATGAAAGCCGTCCGCAGAGAGTTGAAGCGCAACAATAAGCGTAAAATGGGCGTGAGCGGAAGAAGTCTATTTACCATACTAAGAATAAAACATGCTAAATATCAAACGAAAAAGGATATATCGCAGAGTAGGAGAGGGTGAAGTTGCCGACGCGATTATAAGCTTCATGTCTATACCGCACCCACACGTTGCAAGTGGTGATTTCAGAATGAGAGTAGGAGATATCACAGCACCGCTTACTGTTCAGAAGATAAAGACAGTCTTTTGGAGAGCGTTACGCATTGACTTGTGGTTATTTCAGATAGAGATAAAGTGGACGGCTTCGGAGTTCAAAATGGACGACGTAGGTATCAGGTCGAGTGCTTACACCCACCTTGTAGCCGATTTTATGACGTCGTTTTTTCGCAAAATAGCTTATTTTATAAGGAAAAAGCAATAATATGAAAAATTGCAACGGAAAGTTATGTTACGGTAAAAACCAAATACACGAAGCTGTCCGCAGTTCTCAGAGACGACGCAATGTTAAACTTAGAATATACGAATGCAATGTTTGCCACCACTGGCACATGACTTCTAACAGAGAAGACCTATGAATGAAGACGCGCTAAATATCAGCTTGCAAATGGTAGAGGAATGGAGCAAAGACGTCTTTCTCTTTTGTGAAGACGCGCTTGGAATGTACCCCAGCGAGCCGATAGACAGCTTGCGCGGTAAGATTATCGAGTACAAAGACCCATTCGGCAACAAGCACAGCACAATGCTTTTCGATATGGACGGACGCCTAACCTACCACGACCTCACTTTCTATACGGTAGATATGTTCAAAAACCAGCGCCGAGACCTTTTCAAACAATACAACGGCACGCGCTTCACGTGGCAACAGACCATAGAGCTGGAAGCTTACAATAGGGCGATAAACACGTTCGGCAAAGACAGTTACGACGAAGCAAAGCGCCGTATTTCTATACGCTCAGGACACGGAGTAGGCAAAACCTCTTTCCTTTCGGTAGTATCGCTTCACTTCTTGATATGCTTTTTCGGAGGGCAGATAGGTGTAACAGCCAACACCGAAGACCAGCTCAAGGATATTTTCCTCAAGGAGTTGTCGCTATGGAGACTAAGACTTAGAGAGGAAGTCAGGGAGAATATCGAGGTTCTCGACGACGTAGTACGCATTAAAGAGCAGAGAGACTGGTTCTTGCGCGCCAGAGTTGCCAGACCAGAGAAGCCAGAAGCGCTTGCTGGACTACACGCGCCGTATGTTCTTATCATGGCGGACGAAGCGTCAGCTATCCATAACAATGTCTTCGAAGTCTCGAAAGGAGCGCTCACAGGCGAAAACTGGGTGGTTATCTACACTTCAAACCCAACGCGCAACGAGGGCGAGTTCTGGGAGAGCCAGAAAAAAGGCAGTAACTTCACCAAGCTACACTTCAATTGCAGGCAGTCGCCTATCGTCAAGGAGACATATATCACAGGAATGGAGAATGACTACGGCAAAGACAGCGACGAAGTACGTATCCGCGTAGACGGAGAGTTCGCCAATACCAACGAAATGGACGACAAGGGCTGGATACCGCTCTTTGCCAACGTCAGGATACACTTCGAGCCAGAGCGAGGACAGCATATCAACCACGCAGTCATAGGCGTAGACCCAAGCGGACAAGGCAGAGACAGCACGCGAGCAGTGGCAAGAGATAGCGTGTACCTCAAGGAAGTTCTACACGAAAGGACGTCAAACCCTAAAGATTTAGCGCGCAAGATAGAGACTATCCGCGACGCCTACAACTGTTCTTCAAACGATATAGGCATAGACGCGTTCGGAGAGGGCGCGAAGCTGGTAGCGGAGATACAAACCAAGTTCGGAGAGAGCGTCAATGCTATTCTTTCAGACAAGCCGAGGGAGGAAAGCAAGGATAAGTTTCATAACTTCAAGGCGGAAATGGCTTGGAGACTAAGGACGTGGCTACACGCAGGCGGTATCATTATCACCAACAAGCAAAACGAGTGGCTACGAGAGTTCGAGAAGATTAAGTACAAGCGCGACGCGCAGGGGCGCATTATGCTCATGGGCAAAGTGGAGTTCAAGAAAGAGTACGGCTTCTCGCCAGACCGCTTCGACGCTTCGATACATGCGTTCTTCAAGGAAGACGCAACTATGAAGCCGATATTTAAGAAAGAGGAGCTGGAGACGGCGGAGATACAGCAATGGCTCGCAAGAGCGCAGTCGAGTTCGACACCGCAGTCAGAGGAAAGCTTTTCGAGTATGTAAAATGTGGATAACCACACTTAGTAACGCTTGACAAACAGTGATACACTAAATCTATGCCAGAACCTATCTACACAAAGGACGAAGACGAAGACGGAAAAGGAGACGTCTCGGAACAACTTATCAAGACCTATGGAGACAAGGAAACATTCGAGTATGCGCAGGCGACAATACAGCAAGTAAACAAAGACCTTGAAACTAGGGAGCAAAACTCACTTGTTTTCAATGGCATACCGTATTCGAGAGCTTACGAGTACAACCAGCGCAAGGCGATTAACTATGCACCGCCACGCAACCCTAAAGACGACCGAGAGGTATCATTCGGCATACCGCACGAAAAGATTATCGGCTTTTGCGCAATGTTTTTGAAATACGTTTGGAAGCGCCAAGTCAAATGCTACGACGAGAACGGACAGCAAATCGAGCGCTTGGGAGACATTTACGACCTCGCTATCGAGTTTTCATATCAACTAGAGCAGTTCAAGAAGAAAGTAGCGCTTATCTACTGGGAAGTGTTTACACAAGGCAACGCGTTTGTCATGGAAGACTGGGAAGTCCGCCTAGAGAGAGAGGTTATTTCATACTTCACAGACGAAAAAGGCAACAAAGTCCGCGTAGACAAAGACAACATGGACTACTCATACGAGTTTTTGGAGGGTCTTACCCACGAAGACGGAGAGGAAGTGCAGAAGCGCCGAGCAGTATCGCGCTTGCTAGACGGACGCCAAGTCATATTCGGCAACCCAGAAATCGAGGAAGTACAAGACCAGCCACGCATTACCATAGAGGAAAAGCTTACCAGAGCAGACGCGGAAGCTATCTTTGGTTCGCTCACACGCTGGGACGCAGTGCCTAAGTCAGCCGAAGAAGTGCTTACTATCGTAGGACAGAAGACGACACTGTTCAATTCGGAGCGCCTAGGAGACCCACAAGACGAAGTTATCGTCCACCGCGTCATGGATAAGGAGAACAACCGCTACAACATTTTCGCTAACAGCGTCATGCTCTTGCCTAAGGAGACGCCTTTCAAGCTATTTTATCCTCGCAACAACTACAACCTCACCAACATACCAGCGGAGCGCCTACGAGGTTCAATTTACGCTCGCGCTATACCAGCAAAGACCAAGTTCAACGCAGACTTTATCGACTGGGCGCTTAAAATGCTCGCCAATAAGTTCGAGCAGGGCATAGACCCAGCTATCTTCTCAAAAGGAAAGTACACGCTCACGCGCCAAATGTTCAGGGCTGGAACGGTTACGCACGGCGTATCGACCCAAGACTTCGAGAAAGCAGACCCAGACAACAAGGGTATTACCACGCCAGAGTTCTCATTCGTAAATCTTTTGAAGCAGATTATCGAGACGCAGACGCTCAACCCAACCTCAAGCGGAGAGCTTTCACCTCAGGCGACAGCTACGGAAATCTCAATTATCGAAAGCAACCAGCGCGACAAGCTCGGCTACATGCTCGACGGACTTATGAATGGCTTTATGGATATGGCGCTACGCAGAGCGGAAACCATAGAAAGCAAGTACACCATTAAGAAGAAAGAGACCGTGGTAGACGGAAAAGCCGTGCCAGTGTATCAAAACTTCACTGTTTCAATGGGCGGAACAGACCACTCGGTAGCTTTCGACCAGAATGTAGGCGGAGAAGCTTACGACTTCGAGGGACAGCGCGACAAACTGTTTCAAAAGGCGTTTTTGGATAGAAAGAGCGGTAGGTCAAGCGAGTACTACCTAGCCAACCCAGATTATATAAGGCAAGGCAAGTACAATGTGATTATCGAAATCATGCCAGAGAAGATTAAGGACAGCCAGCTTCAAATGATGCAGTTGTGGGACGAGTTCGGAAACCTTATGAAAGTCTTTGGTACTCAGGTAAACCCAGACGTTCTCAAGCAGGAGTACTTGAAAGTATCAGGGCGACCAGACAATATCTTCGTTTCAAAGGAAATGCAGACCATAGAGCAACAGTTAAATGCCCAGAATGGAGACCAAGGAGGACAGGCAACACCGACTGGCTCAATGGGAAAATCACGCGCGCCGACAGTTCGCCAAGCTATCGCACAAGAAGCAATGAGCAAATAATATGACGCTATCAGAATACCTACGAGTAAGGGGCTTAAACTTAGAACCGCTAAAAATCGGCGAGAAACGAGCCGTTTCAGACGAACAGCTTGCAAAGATTATCACGCTTAGCGAGGAAGCTTTGACAATGCTTATCCAGCAGAGGATAGATAGCATAGCCGACGAGCTTATTGCAAACGCCACGCCAGAGGAAGTTATGGTACTACGCCAAGGAATTGTAGAAATCGGAGGACTTATCGACGACTTCAGGAAGCTTAAAAAGGAAAGCGAGACTAGAAAGGAACTACGCGACGCTCAAAAAGAAGAAGAAACACCAACCCCCCAGCCAAGTCCGCCAGTAGAGGAGGGCAAGGAGGGGTCATTATAAAATAAGCTAACAAATATATGCCAGAACCATTCGTGCCAAAGGACGGCGAAGCCGACCAAGGCAAACAGGACAACGACGCGGTAACTGACGCATTTGGTAGCGAAAACGGAGATACGCAACCGCCGAAATCAGACGAGGGCGATAAGGGTAAGGAGGGCGAGGACAAAGAACCTACGCTTGCCGAACTTAAAGCTCAGCTCATAGAAGCTAACCAAAAGATAGCGTCCATGGGCGGAAACCTATCAGGACAGCGCACTATCATTACCAACCTTGAAAACAAAATCAAGGAGTTTGAAAAAGGTAGTGGTAAGAGCGGAGCTGATACCGACGTATCGCATTTGCCGTTTGACCCTAAGACTATCGTTTTTTCAAAGGACTTGCCAAAAGACCAGCTCGAAGAAATGACAGACAATGAAATTAAGCTCCACGACGAGCTTATGCATAACCGACAGGTTATGAATAAGCAGGCACAAGACGCTTTCGACGCTAAAAGCAGTGCCGAAAATCAGAAAGTGGACGACTTAAACATGCTTGTTCGCTCGACAGCTAAGTCTCTTGCAAACGGAGACGAAGACCTTGCGAACGAGATTATCGAAAGCGCAAAGCAATTTAACCTTACAGGGCTTACCGCCGACGACGTAAAGGAACGCGTCGAGAAAGCGTACAAATTGCTACCAACTTATAAACCACCAAAAGAACCACAAACCAAGAGGGGCGGAGCAGTGAAAACTGGCTCAGACGACAAGTCAGACCCATTTGGAACAACTAAAATCATAGAAGAAGTCGCTTCTAAACGCAGTGGTAAGACATTTAACCTATAAATCTATGTCAGAAATCAACCAAGAAATCGAACGAGCAAAGGAGACAGGGGACATGGGAGGACTTGACCCTATCGCCGATAGCCCACTCGAACACCCAGCAGAGCCAACACCAGAAGACATTTCGGCTCGCTTGGAAAATAAGGAAACTGGGGAAGCTCGCGCGGAAGACGAGGGAAAACCTACGCCAGAAACGCCAGCAGTGTTTGACCCCTCAATGTTTACGGCGGAGCAGTTGCAACAGCTCAAGCTCATGCTTAACTCGACGCCAGACCGCCCTACGAATAAGAACAAGGGCATGACTATCCGTCTTCGAGAAATCAACGGAAAGATAGTCAAGGACTTCGGAACGGCATACAATGGGTACGTTACAGACCCACAAGAGCCGACGCGAAAGCAACTTGTGCCTAAAATCAAGGTATCTTTCTTCGGTCAGGACGAACCAGAAGAAATGCTCTATACGGAGTTTATGGATAGTCCGCGCAAGCGCTTCGACGTTCTTGGAACGAGAACGGAGACGGAAGAAATTGCGGAGGGAGAGACAGTGAGCAACGAAACAGGGCGACTTGTTACCATGCTTACAGTCTACCAGCACCGCTTCTTCACTATCGAAGTAGACGGCAACAAGGTCGAAATATCCGACAAAGTAGCAAACTCGTAGTATGAGAGCCGAACAACAGATACCGCGCGCAGAAATGGCGCAACTCGTGGAGCATTTTAAGGGTAAGCCACGAACGCAAGACAGCATTGTCGAGTACTGTAACCTCAACAAAATGTCTTTCATACCCACGGTAGGAGAACTCGAAGACCTAGAGTATCAGGTAGAGCATGACACGAAAATGCTTTCTGTCTTCAAGAGCATACTTGCGGAGCTTCAAAAGCTCGAATACATGCCAGAACTAGGGTCAAACAAGGAGCGAAAGCGAATTGCTGACAACAACGACGCTGTGCGCGTAGCGATAGTAAAGCTTTTCGAAGACGCCAGCGTATCTTTCCACATGGTCGATAAAGTAGCTAAGGAACTCGGCGGAGTTATCGGAAGAATAGTCGAAACGGCAGGCACAACAGGGTTTAACAAGGGTATGGAAGTACTCATGCACATTGCTAAAGAGCGTTTCGGCGCAGATTTCAACCTAAAACACGCTAGAGATTACGCCGAACAGGTGATAAACCATGCAAAAAGTAAAGAAGCAAGCGTTTCAGAGGTACTTGGAGAGCCAGTATCCGAACCACAAGGTAGTGGTGAACCACAAAAAGAAGAAAGTCGTGCTGATAACCAAGCAGGGGGCGAAGAAGTCGCTACCGCTTAGTCTTATATGATAGACAGAAAGCACGAAGCACTGGTAAACAAAGCGAACGCTAAATGGTTTAGCTCGCTTGTTATCGTAGGTGGTTCGATACTATGGCTATCGACAAGCGACATGACACCGCTCTACTCGATAAGCTCGCTTGTGGTCGTTCTAGGAATTGTTTACGCTATATTTGGCTAATCAACAAGTTATCCACATTTTAAAAACGCAGAGCTATTGCTTTGCGTTTTTATATTGTATACTGAGCGTAACCGAAAGGTTATTGTAGGTGGCAATACGGCGCAAGCGAAAGCCCACACCGTCTACCAATAGTGATTTCCACTGACTTTGACAACTTATCCCATGTGGTACGTAGCGAAAGCTTGGGTTAGTACCACGCCCTCCGATTTTCCCAGTTTGCTACTGGGTCAAAAACAGCAGGAGACAACCGATACTGCGTTGCTTTCCTGTCAGCGCTGTATCACACCAGCGCTTTTTTCATATTAAGACTGGCATTACTATTACCAATAACTTAACTCTAAACTTGTATGTTCGTAAGATACAACTCAGAACCAAACATTCAGGTCTACAAGAAGAAAGCTTCAACCGCTTTCTCAAAGAACGCACTTTGCGCGCTTGATAGCAACGGCTATCTTATCCCTGCAACTGCTTCTTCGACCATTAACGGTCTTGTGGGCGTGATTTTGCAAGACATTGCTTCAACGGACGCAGACTACGCTTCTGCCACACCTGTGCCAGTAGACGTACCTCGTCGCCTTGAAGACTTGTTTATCGCTGACTGCGTAACAACTACGCCAGCGCAAACAGACGTGGGAGAAACTGTGGAACTTGTAGACAGCTTGACGATTAACGTCGGCGAAACTACAAATAACCCACTTGTAAGGGTCGAAAAGATACTAGCTTCGTCAAAGGTGCTTTGCTCACTTATGACCGCAGTCTCATAATTTTACTAAGAACTTAACTCACACTATCTATGTTAGTTACAACAATGGGTATCCCTGCAATCAACGACCTCGTAAAGAAGTCGTTTGTGAAAGGGGTCTTCAAGAATGGTGGGGACGTCCGTCAGCTCTTTCACAAGACTGAGCAGGACTGGTCTTCAGGAAGCAAGCGTATCTACGAAGTAGACCGCGAACGCTTCGGTGAAAGAAAAGCAGAAGGTCAAGCTTCTGCTCAGCGTGGAATGACGCAGGGTTACTACAAGGACATTGCTCGTTATACCGTGTCAGTTACTCGTAAGGTATCAGGTGAAGCTTTCAAAGCTCTTACCGCTCACGACCTTGCAGGTATGGCAATGCAGACAGGCGACGACATTGTAGACAAAATTGAGCTTGATATGAGAAACTTCCTCGGTAAGAGTACAGCAGTCTCATATACGGACAACGGCGGATACACTATCGACACCACAGGTGGCGACGGTCTCGCTAACTTCTCTACGGTACACACCCTAAAGAACTCAAGTACAACCTACTCGAACATTCTCTCAGGTGCGCCAGCTTTGTCTGAAACAGCGCTTAACACCGCTTCGGACTACTTCAACTTCAACGTCGTAGACAACAACGGTCAGCGACTTGAAATGAAGCCAAACACGATTATCACGTCTAACAAGGCGGTCATGGTAAGCCGTGTAGGTCGTCTCCTCGGTTCTATGTCTCCACAGACTATCGAGGGTACGGCAAACGCTAACGCAGGTGTCGAAAATACTTACAAAAATAAGTATAAGCACCTCGTTATCGAGTTCGACGTAGACGCGTACAACGTCTCTGACAGCTCACTTACGTTCAACTGGTTCTTGGCTTCTCTCGGTGGAAACCCAGAGACCTCCCTCCAGTGGTACTACGTCAAGTGGCTTTCGCCAGAGGTTGCACCTGTCGAAATCAACCAAGACAAGTGGTACATATCATGGACTGCTCGCGCATGTCTAGGACTTGGTGCAGTAAACTCAAAAGGTATCTGCATTTCACAGGCGACTTCATAAGTTGCTTATCCTTAGAACCCAGCACACGCTGGGTTTTATAGGGTAAGGAATTACCCACCAAAACCACTATGCTACATTCATTTCCAAACATTAAAGACGGACGCAAAACCGTTGCCAGCGCAGGTACGGCGGAGCGTCTTGTTTCGTCAAACACGCCTTGTAAAGTCGTTACGATTACAGCTCTCATTGGCAATACCAATGAAGTAGTTATCGGAGGTTCTACGGTAGTTGCAAGCGCTGGCACACGCCAAGGAGTACCGCTCTTTGCTGGTCAGTCTGTAACTCTCTACGTCGAAGACCTTTACGCTATCTATATCGACAGCGTTACAAACGGCGAGGGTGTAAGCTTTATTTATCAGTTCTAATATGAAAAAACTCTTTTCAATTCTAGCTGGGGCATTACTCACGCTAGGTTTGGCACACGCGCAAGTGTCAGGCAATTACTGGAAGCTTCAAGGGACTACTCTTTCACCGCTTAGCTCTGGCTGGACGGTAAACACTGGTTCAGGCGGAGCAACCTCGACGTTCGGATACATTACCGCAACGACAACGACAGCTACCTCGACATTTGCTGGAAACGTGCAGGTATCAGGCGATTTGCGAGTACTTGGTAACTTCTACGCGCCAGTATCTATTGTTTCGGCTGGAAATATAAACCCTAGCGCAAGCGTTACCTACTCTTTGGGTACATCAGCATTACGGTGGCTCAATGTCTACGCAAGCGTTCTTAACGTGTCAGGGGCTTCTACGCTCGCTACAACGACATTTGGTGGATATGTAACCGTTGCGACAAGCTCTATCGTCGTACCAGAATATCAGTGGAGTACAGCAACCTCTACCACAATGACGGTAGACTGGAAGAAAGCAAACACGCAAAACATTATTTTGGGTTCGGCAGGTGTAACGATTACGTTTGCAAACGCTACGACAACGCTCGGCGCGGTACAGAAACTCGTTATCTGTAACCCTGCTGGGGCGTCAGGCGGTACAATTACATGGGGAACGACGATTATCTGGTCTGGCGGTACAGCTCCTACGCAGACCACGACAGCGAATAAGTGCGACGTTTGGAGCTTTATTTCGACCAATGCGACAGGCACAGCGCGTATCTTTGGTTCGGCTTCGACTGGCTTCTAAATATGATTTCAAAAAGACTGAAAAAAATAGTATCGGCAGGATTGCTCGCTACGGCAGTTCTTTTTGGAGGATTTGCTAATGCCACAGCCCTTGCGGTTAAGGTGCTTGTTGTTGGTGGCGGGGGTGGAGGAGGTGGTGCTACTGGTGCAAATCCTGGTGGAGGTGGAGGTGGAGCTGGTGGGTATATTTATAATGCAACATACAGTCTTGTTGCTGGCTCATATCCTATAGTTATAGGTGTCGGAGGTGTTGGAGGAACAGGAAACATTACATGTATTTCGCAGTATAGTGGCGGTACTACTACCGCTTTTGGCTTTACAGCTTTAGGTGGCGGTGCTGGTAAGGGTTCTGATAATTCTAACAACTATACAGGATGCGCTGGCGGTTCTGGCGGTGGCTCTTCTAGTGTAAGTAGAAGCACGGCTTCTTCTACGCAAGGAAATATCGGAGGTAAAAATGATGGAGCTTCTTCTGGTGGAGGTGGCGGAGGTTCTGGTTCTGCTGGTTCAGACGGTAATGTAACATTTCAAAATGGAGGAAACGGAGGAAGCGGAACATCAAACAGCATATCTGGTTCTGCCGTAGTATACGCATCTGGCGGTGGCGGTGGTTCTAATAATACTGGCGGTACAGGTGGGACTGGAGCTGGAAACGGCGGTAGCGGTAGCGGTGCGAACGGTACCAACGCAACTGGCTACGGCTCAGGCGGTGGCGGAGGAAGTTATAACAGCTCAACTGGCGGAAACGGATATCAAGGAATTGTTATCGTATCTGCTCCAACTGGAAAAGTGTCTGCAACGGGGGGCTCAAAGACGACTTCTGGCGGAAATGATATTTGGACTTTCACTGCAAGCACAACTTTTAATGTGACGGCTATTGTCGATAGCCAAACCGCAGTCACGGAATGGAATGACTTTTAATCTATGACATTAAATATTCAAAAAACAATAGCAGGAGTAGCGCTCGCAGGAATAATCGCAACTGGCGGTGGCGTTGCGATTGACAAGGCGGTTGTTACTGACGCGGAACTTCATGCGAGCATTAACAATGCGATAAATCAAGGAAAAATACCGCAGGTAGACACCGAGAAAGTGTCTCTTGATAGGGTAGCGCAAATGTACATGCAAATTGCGCAAGAGTACAACGTAAACCTTGAGCAACCAAAAGACAAGACGAACTTGTACGAAAAAATAAGGGAAAAGAAGCAAGGTCGAGGAGAGCAACTTCAACCAGAAACTTCAGACGTACTACCTGTTGGGTAGTACGTCTCTACACGCTATGTCAATTACCAATGAAGAAAAACACATAATTGACCTAGAACATAGAGAAGCCCGAATGAAAGCTCTTGAGGAGCATAGGAAAGAAAGCGATAACCTCTATGCTCGCAAGGACTACGAAAAAGCGGTTCGCTGGGCGATTATTGCCCTTGCAACTGGCATTTTTACAGCCGTGGCGAACTCGATAATTTCTTCCATTATAAGGTTTATCGGAAACTAACATGCTAGATTACTTTCGTAAAAATCAAATAACGACGCTGACCGCGATAACTATTCTCGGCGCGTTATACCTTGTTTGGTTTTACAAGATAGACGGCATTTACATGAATAAGCCACTTATCTTGCACCATGACCCTATGAGTATCCCCCTTGAAAAGAACGTCTACAAAGAGGGAGAAATGGTACGCATGAAAGTATCTTTTTGCAAGACGCGCAGTGCTTCTTCGGTTACTCAATGGTCGTTAGTGGACGGCAGGGTAACATTTTTCCCTACTATCTCAAGAGAGTTGCCTGTCGGCTGTTATCCGAGAAATGAAAAAGACACAGTCTTTCTTGACCTCCACGCAGTACCAGTCGGAGAGTACAAGAGTGGCGAAAGACTTTATTTCGAGGGGGCAAATACCCTCACGCTCACAGGCGGTCGAGAGGTGCGCTACAACTATCGCACAGAAAGCTTTACTATTGAAAAACCATGACAAAAACTATGTCAAAACGCTATAAGGAGCAGTATATAAAAGACCACCGCTACATGGGTTTTGACGAGATAGCTTTTAATTTGAAAACAGACAAGGAGGAAGTGAAAACCATTTGGAACAAACTCAAGCTCGGCTATCACCTTACGCCTACAACGCTTATCGACTTTCGCTGGTTATCGGAGGATAAGTACGAAATCGCAAAAGATATTGTCGTTTTTATTGCTCCAGCGACGCCGATAGTTCTCTACAAAGGTTCGCTTACTGACTTTGCAAGTATCCCTAAACTCTTTCACATTTTGATAGACAAGGACGATAACGCCATTGCGCTTGCTTCCTTGGTGCATGACGCGCTCTACAAGAGCGAGTGGGTATCAAGAGGGGTCGCTGACGGTATCCTTATCATGCTTATGAAGTACCGCCAAGCTCCGCTTTGGAAGCGCTGGCTGGTATACGCAGGGGTTCGAATGGGTGGGTGGGTAGTGTGGTTGCACCACAACCGAAAGGAAGTTATGCACCAAAAACGTGCCATGTTACAAGCCATTAAAAGGTATAATAAGAATATCACTTACAATATATGAAACTAGCTTCACTAATCGTATCAGACGTACAAGCAGACTTCGAGGGAGGAAACTCACTCGACGTGAATTGGAATGACATGCTCAGGCGCGGAGTAGAAAACGTGCTTGATAAGGTACGACCAAAAACGCTTGTCCGCGTAGCTCCTATCTTTGGAGGTTTGACTGGCTCTTTGGTGTACTACTATGCTCCGAGTGATATTCTTGTACCAAATGCTATCTACGGAAACGACGGACGCCCTATCATGGCTTATCGTCCGCCAAAAGCTTTCAATGACAAGCCATGGGAGTACGACGTCTTCACGCTTGAAACAACGAACGGCGTAACTTTCATAAAGACCAGAAAAGAACTTGCGTCTGGCGCGTACGTAGTAAGCGAGTGCGACGCCGTAGGCACTATTTCAGGAACGGTTACGCCTACGCTCGACGAGTTTCACTATTTGACTGGCTCTGCTTCGCTTAAGGCAACCTTTACGGACGCTGGGCTATATTACGGAGATACGTTTTCTACCGCGCTTGATATGTCGGACTATCTAAACGGCGTTGCTGTTGTCCCATTCTATTGCGCTGACGTGTCAAAAATATCGACAATTAAGCTTCATTTGCGCGTAGATAACTCAAACTACATTACTCTAAACTCAAGCACGGACAGTATTGGAGACTATTTTAAGGACGGCTACAACTTCGCGCGCTTCTCTATCGCAAACAGGGTAACGACTGGAAGCCCAGATTTGACCGCCATTGTGAGCTGGAGGTTAGAAATTACGGCAACCACAGGAGAAACGATATCGGTCAGCGTAGACCGCATTACGCTTCAGCTTGCGCAGGCGTTCTTCTTAGAGTACGTATCAAACAAGGCGTTTGTGGACGGTACGACAAACGCTTGGCAGGATACCTGCACGTACACCGAAGACTACGTAAACTTTGACCGCGATTTGCTTGGTATTCTCCACTACGAAATTGCCGTGCTGGTAGACCAAGGCATTGGCTATAAAAAACAAGCTGGCAATGTTCAGGTTTCGCGCTTCGTGGCGCAGTTGCGAGACAAGTACCAGCAGTACTACATTAAGTTTCCTAGCCAAGAAGAACCGCTTTCGTATAACATTTCGCCAGAAATTGACCTTAACTCGTTCGATATGGACGCTCCTGCTTCGTATCTTATAAGCGGACAGGACACCGCAAACGACCTATGATATTAAAAGATTTCAAAGGGTATCACGAGGGGAGAGACATAACCAAGATACCACTTGGAGCTTTAGCGTACCCAAGCAAAAACTGCTATGTGTACAAGGGGGCGGTATATACAAGCGCTGGCTTGACGGACGACGGAGCAACGACGACAGTCGTAGAAGAACCAGTACATTCGGAGTTCGTATGGAAAGACGCAAAAGGCGGAGAGCGCGCGCTAAGAGTTCACGGAACGACGCTTGAAGTGAAATATAATGACAAGTGGTATCAGCTTTTTACAGGGCTAGACGCAGATACGACGCGCGTATACTTCACGACATGGATAGACAGTAACGGCTCGATAATTAAAAAAAGACTATGCTTTGCTGACGGCTCTACGTCTCTATACCAGTGGAACGGCGCTATCGGCGTCGTAGAAAGCGCTACTTCAAATACGGTAACATTCGCAACCGCAGACGGAACATGCGCACAGCAGGGCTTTGACGACGGAACTGGAACGAACCAAAATATACTGCACTTTATAGGTTCAGCAGTAACGCCAAACTCTACCGAGACGTACAGTAACGACGCTTCGGCGCAGGTTCTTAACCTTACAGGGACGTTTAATACAACGCCAGTTGCAGGAGACATAATCATTTCATGCGTAAAATCACACGCAAACCAGATAAGCTCTACGTTTGCGGTAGACGTCGTATATGCTTACAAAAACGCTATCATTTCAGCTAATTTTGACAGCGTAAACCTATACTGGTCGCACATTCAGACCTATTCGCTATCGACTGGGTGGGACTTTGCACAGCCAGTACTAGCTTCTCGAACAGCTTTGACCGCCGTATTTATGCAACTGGACGGCAATTTCAAGGGAATGATAGCTAGAAAAGGGACACTGTGGGTATCGGACGAAAACGACTGGTACAAAATCACAAAAAGCGTGGAGGTAAACCCTTACGGCTTATGGGTAACAGTCGATAAGTTCGAGACTGGAGAACAAAAAGGTTGTCTTCCAATGGCGCTCGCTATTTATAAAGGCGACGTCGTGTACTTTTCTCAGGAGGGAACTTTGCAGAGGGTTGTAACGAACGAAATCACTGGCGTGGACGAGCTTTTCCTACTCTCTGACGACGTGGAGCTTCTTTTTAACCGATTAAACAAGACAGACGTCCGCGTGTACTACTTCACAAGGGCAATTTACATAATCTTTCCAAGAGACAGCACGCTTGTTTTACTCGACATGATAGAACAGCACTGGCAACCACCGCAGATTATCCCAATAAACTGCATGTCGGTGATAAGCGGTGTAAAGTACGGACACCACAATGTCGAAAGTACTACCTACGAGCTGTTTTCTGGGTATCAAAACCTAGGAGTAAACAAGGAAAGCGTTATCGCTCTTGGATACGTTCAAGGAAAAGACCCTTTCAGAGCAATGGCAAATACACTTATGGGAGTATCGTCTCGCGTAACATTCGGCACGTCTGTGGACGTAAAAATGCTATACAACGAGCAAGGTTCTACGGCAAACCCAGCATGGACATTCGGTGGCAATGACGGAAAACGCTATTTCGCTACCGAAGACGATAACAGTTGGGGTACGAACCCATACGGAACGTACTCGCTCGGCGCGCTTGAAGCTTCTAGTGAAGACGAGGGGTCAAGCGAAACTTTCCAGCTCAAACGAGCAATACGATACACCAAGGTCAAGCCAGATAGCTGGTTTGACTGGAGACCAGTTATGACGATTTCTGGGGCAAACAATAAAATGGTTCTGCTTGGCGTTTATATGGACGAAGACCCGTCTCAAAACACCATACCGCAAGACCTTTTTGTTGATAAGTAGCAAAAAGATTACTAGCAACTAATGATACACTATAACTAACAAACAATATGTCAATCTACGTAGTAAAAGCAAAAAAGACCACACTCAAAGCAAACTTCGGAGCTTCCGATAACAGCTTTACACTCAATTCACTTGTCGATAGTCAAGGCAATACTATTGCCCTTGCTTCTTTTGGCGCGTGGGGCGCGGTAGTGATAAAACAAGGAAGCACAATAGAAATTGTGAAGTTTGACGGTATCACGCAAAATGGCGACGGTTCTGCTACTTTGACCGTTGCTACGAATGGTCGCGACATATTGCCTATTACACCGTTTACTGGTAGCGCGACAGGTCAAGCGTTCAGCGCTGGCGCGGAGGTTATCGTTACGAACGACCCTCTCACTATGATGACCTTTGGAAACAAGAGCAACGCAAACACGTGGGACTTGCTTCAAACATTTACCGTTGTACCGCAGACAACTGGAGGAGACGCAGTAAGTGGTAACGAACTCGTTAGAAAGGCACAGCTCGACAATGCGGTTCTTGGCGTTGTTACGAACATTAAGCTTGTCGTCGAGGGTATCGCAGGCGAAACGCTTACGGCTGGAAATCTTGTGTATCTAAAATCTGCTGACGGCAGGTGGTGGAAATGCGACGCTGATACTGCTTCGACGGTTGATAACGTGATACTTGGTATCGCGCAAGGAGCAGGAACGGCAGGAAACGCTATCTCAAGCGGTGTACTTTTGAATGGCGTCGATGCGAACCAGTCAGGGCTTACCGCAAGCACGAAGTACTACGCTTCAAACACGGCGGGAGCAATCTCATCGTCTGCTGGAACGGTTGAGCTCACGGTTGGCTTCTCGCACCCGACAGATGCGACAAAACTCTATTTTTATCCGAAGTTCGACCAAGGAATGACGGAAGACTTACAAGACGCTCTTGGTGGTACATCGGGAACGCCGTCAGCTATAAACAAGTTTGTGACGAATGATGACACATCAGGAACTGGTGCTGTGGTTAGGGAAAGTGTTATATCCAATTCTATAGCTTCATATTTCGGAGACGGAGCAGACGGAGACGTAACTATTGCTTCTGGCACTACAACGATTAGTAAGGATATGTACTACAACAACCTTACCATTCAAACTGGTGGCATTTTGGACGCGTCTGGTTTTCGTATTTTTGTAAAAGGAACTCTTACATTTGAGGGAACTGGTAAAATTGCCCGTAATGGCAATAACGGTTCAAATGGCTCAAATGGAACGAATGGCGCTGGAGGTGGAGCTGGTGGCGGAGGAGGAAATGGAGGCTCTGCGCTTGCTTCTGGCACTATTTACGGAGGTGAGGCTGGAGGAAACGGTGGAGCTGGAGGAGTAGGAACGGTCGGAACTGGTAATAATGGTACAAACGGAGCACAACCTACCACACCGTCAGGAATTACAAATGCTGTCGGTTCTACTGCTGGAGCTGGAGGAGGTGCTGGCGGTAATTCTGGCGGTGGGTATAGTGGAAACTCTGGTGGTACTGGCGGTTCTGCTGGAACTGGTGGAGCAACAGTAACAAATCCTACGCAAATGCCTCGAAATGTCATGCAGGCAACTTTGCTTCATACAATACTAAACACTGGCGTCGCATTTATGAAAGGCTCTGCTGGGGCTGTTGGTGGTGCGGGAGGAGGCGGAGGCGCAGGTGGAAACCAAGGCGCTCCTTATGTCGGTGGCGGGGGTGGTGGTGGGGGTGGAGGAGGAGGTACTGGAGGAATGGTGTATGTTTCTGCTCATACTATTGTCGGTGGCTATGCTGATTGCATACAAGCAAAAGGTGGAACTGGAGGAAATGGAGGAAATGGAGGAGACCCTACTACTCAGTACGCAGGTGGCGGTGGTTCTGGTGGAGGAGGGAATGGTGGAACAGGTGGAGTTGTCTTCTTCATTTACCACAGTTATACAGGCACAGCCCTTGACACAACTTGTGTAGCTGGCGGAGCTGGAGGGACAAAAGGAGCTACGGCTGGTATTGCTGGAACTGGCGGAGGTTCAGCAGGTTCGCTTGGTAATGACGGTTCAAGCGGTGCGACAGGTAAACTTTACACATTCGTCGTATAACATATATGCCATTCACTTACACAGTACAACAAGGAGACACCCTAAACAGTATTGCGCAAAAGCACGGCTTTTCGAACTACAAAGAAGCTGGCATTTCCTCTGTGCCTAGTAATAATTTTGACCTTATTCGTGCTGGTGAGC
>Ga0075470_10000221_pt1 | contig 20069 bp, 32 predicted proteins | sample DEB19_08_DNA_4_FD_71482 | JGI IMG/M metagenome (GOLD analysis project Ga0075470, IMG submission 71482) | Aqueous microbial communities from the Delaware River and Bay under freshwater to marine salinity gradient to study organic matter... | ecosystem: Environmental > Aquatic > Marine > Coastal ... | reverse complement strand
GGACATTGGATACGGAATCTTTCTAGGTGTGTGTATGTTCGTAGCGTATGGGGTAGGGTATCGCAGAGCATGGCTGCGGGGTATTGAATTCACCAATCACCTGCTACTCAAGATGGACAGCGACATGGACGGTGCGGTAGAGACGTGGATAAAGAAAAGAAAAAGACATATCAAGGATAAAGCGCATGAAGTATAGGGTTGAAGTGCCAAACAAAAAGAAACTAGCCGAGACGTTCCAAACGCGAGGGGGTGCTGAAGCATACGCAGCGATGCTCTTTTTCCGAGACCGTCTGCCAACCAAGATCATCGAGCTAGACAAAAAGAAAGAAGTAATACCTGAAGCACCATTCTAAACAACACAGGAGAAGCACATGGATAAGAAAGAACAAGAAGCGTTTGTTAAAGCGTACCTGCAGTTTGGAGACGCGCCACGCGAGTACGTCGAGGACTTTATTAAGCGGTACTACTCGGATGTGGACGTTGGCTACGACGAGTACTACACGCAAATACTTGATGCGCTCAGCATGTGGCGTGATGCTATTGAATTTGCAAACAACCAAGAGGAACACAAATGAAAAGCCTAACAACCAAACACGAGAAACGCGCAACCGACCTTGCATGGGAAACGGTGGACGCAAAGCGCGACCTGCAAAAAGTAAAGATGCTGCTAGAAGAAGCACTCGACCACATCGAGGATGCCGAGACGCTAGACCGCGACTACCTTAATGGATGCGTGAGCAGTGCGTTGCTAGTTGCTATGGGTAAGAAAGCAGCAGAGTGGCAAGCAAAGAAAGACAAGCTAGGTGGTAGCAAATGATGCGCGGACGCCTGCCTAAAGATCGAGCACCTAGGAACCCGATGCCTAAACCTACGCCGAGGAGAAAATAATGTTCGGAAGAAATCGCGTTAGCTTGCCATATGTACGAGACTATGCTGAAGCAATAGCAGTAGAAGCTAAGATCAAACCCATGCGTGGCAAGGATGTGAAGCCGCTAGGTAGACGCAGTAACCACTTTATGCAAAATATCCGCAAGGACTCAAACGGTAATGTCATGTGCCGTTTGTATGATACGGATGTGCTTACCTATCGACCTGATGGGATGATTGTGGTCAAACTAAATGGCTACGTAACGCAGAGTACCTGTTACTTTGTGACTGAGTTGCTAGGCGTAGTCTGTTTTATCCGCGACCACGGAACGTGGATCAAGTGCGATAACCGCTACGTGCCGCTAAATTCAACCGAAGAAAACTTTTTCAAGCGTGAGGGTGATGCGCTTAAGCCACTAAAGGATACCTACCCAGTTAAACACAGACTACGCCGCAAAGAGGCTAACAATGTTAGGCGCATGGTACAGCCGTTCCGCGACTACTTGGCTCTGATGGGTAAGGTGCGCGAAGATGGTATCTACACAAAGCAGGAAATTCAAAACGGAGTAAAAAAAGTAGGCTCAAAGATAGACCCTGAGAAGCTCATGCAGTTAATCATGCCTGTGGAAGGGGAAGATAAAACCGAGGACTATTACAAAGCAAGCCTGTTACTTGCAAGTAACATCCATAACTATTGGGCTCAATCTATCTACATGCCCACAGCCAACGCGCTACACCAGTTAGACCATATCTTGTTTCGGCACTTCCGTGATCAGGTGTTCGAAGCGCATGAAGTTACCGATGGTAGTGTGGTGAAGGATGCTTACCGTAAGTTCTTTCTTTAGTAAGTGCCCCGACCAAAGTACTTGACTTAGGTGGTATTATGTGGTACAATGTTAATAAAGTAAAGTAATGTGTAGATGAAGTGCAACGCTGGTCACAACCTAACAATGTTAGGTATAACGCAGTAGGGGTAGTTAATAAACCACAACAGGAGATTTTATGGCAACGCTTAACTTTGGCAAGACCGTAACTTTGAAGCAAGCAGCAAACATCATTATGAGTACGCCGATGAATCGGTACTTTTTACAAGGCGAACCCGGAATTGGTAAATCATCTTTGCTTAGTACGTTATCAGCAAGCCTACCAAACCATGAAGTTGCGTACATTGATGTGCCTAACATGGACTTGGGCGATATCGCCATGCCTGTGATCGACCGCGAGACAAAAACCACAGCCTACTACCCAAATAGCCGCTTCAAAATACACTTGGGTAAGCCTGTCATAACAATGTTAGATGAGTATTCAAAGGGTGCTGACCCAATCAAAAACATGCTGCACCCCATGTTGGAAGTGAAACCGAGACTAGCTGATTTATTTCTGCACGACGAAAGCATCACGTTTCTAACTGGCAATCTAGGTAGCGATGGGGTGGGCGATAGCCTGAAGGCGCACAGCCGCAATCGTATTATTCCGCTGCACGTAAGCAAACCAACCGCGAGCGAGTGGCTAGAGTGGGCAGTTAATAACAACATCGAGGGTTTAGTTATGGCTTGGGTGGATCAGTTTCCACATGCGATGGCATCCTACCTTGACGAGGGGCAGGATACTAACCCCTACATCTACAACCCAAAGAAGATGCAAACCGCATTCGTGTCGCCGCGATCCCTTGAGCGTGTATCTAACATTGTTAGGGTGCGTGACAAGTTGGATACCGACTCACTTATCTGCGCCATGACCGGTGCGGTGGGTGAAGCAGCATCTAGGGATATGCAAGCATTCGTTGAGTATCAGGATCAAACGCCCACGTGGGAAAGCATCATCAAGAACCCAAAGACAGTTGCAGTACCCGATAGCGCAGGTGCGTGCTCGGTGGTGGTGTTTGGTGCAATCACTCGCATCACCAAGGACACAATCGCACCGTTCATGGATTACTTATCGCGGTTCGAACCTGAGTGGCAAGCAACATTTGCAATTAACGTAGCAAAGAATCCACAGAAGCAAGGTATTGCTTTCTCAAGCAACGCATTCAAGCAGTGGGTACTAAAGAACGAAGACTTACTTTAATTAACGGGGGCTAACAATGTTAGGTACTGAACAGAAAGATAAAGAGGAACGCCGCCTCAAGAAAGTGAAGATAGGACTGATGCGTAATCCTAAGTTCGCTTTGTGGTCAGGCATAATGATGGTGGGCAAGACGCACGTAAGCGAGACTTTCCCTACCGCATGCACCGATGGGCGTAACGAGATATATGGAAGAGAGTTCATCCGTTCGCTTGATGACAAGGAGTTGGGGTTTGTAATCCTGCACGAGAATCTGCACAAGGCTTTCCGTCACCTGTATACGTGGCGCAAGTTGCGTGACATTGATGCGCGATTAACAAACTATGCTTGTGACTACGTTATTAACCTGATGCTGGTTAATATGGATCAAAACAATTCATTCATTTCCATGCCGCACAAAGATGGAAAGATGATGGGTTTGTATGACAAGCGATTCGAAGGCATGCACACCAAGCAGGTGTTCGACATACTACGCAAGGAGAAACGTAGCGATGGCGAGGGTGGCGAAGGCGAGGGTGATGGCGAAGGTGGGTTCGATGAACACGATTGGGATGGTGCAGACAAGCTATCGGATGAGGATAGGAAAATCCTTGACCGTGATATTGATCGCGCCTTACGTCAGGGTCAGATTAACGACCGCAAGCTAAACGGTAACGGTGCAGGTGGAACAAACCGAGAGCTTGGCGATTTACTTAATCCTAAGGTTGATTGGCGCGAAGTGCTGCGCGAGTTCGTTAAATCTATCTGCAACAACAAAGACACATCCTCATGGCGCAGAGTTAATCGCCGCTTTCTATCGGGTGATATCTATATGCCATCGTTAATCGGTGAGTGCGTAGGGCGTATCGTTGTTGGCGTGGATACATCAGGCTCTATCGGGGGAACAGAGTTAAACAAGTTCTTAAGCGAAGTGCAGTCTATCGCTAATGACGTAGCGCCTGAGAAGGTGGACTTGATCTATTGGGATTCACGAGTTGCAGCGCACGAGGAGTATGCAGGTAGCACGCTATCTAACATTGTTAGCACTACTAAACCAAATGGGGGTGGAGGTACTGATCCTACTTGCGTGATTGATTACTTGAAAGAAAAAGCTATCAAGCCTGAGTGCATCATCATGCTAACCGATGGGTATATATCTAATTGGGGGGATGATTGGAATGCACCGATTCTGTGGGTGGTGGTTGGTAATGCAGGGTGCTATGCCCCTGTGGGTAAAACAATTCATGTGGAGGACTAGCATGTCAAAGAAATCGGTAGTGACTATTGGTTATACCAAGTACGTTATGGATACTCAAAAAGCATTAGCGTTGTTAGACATACTGGCTGAGGCTGAGCTTTACGAGGACAAGTACCGTACAAAGGAGTCAGGTGGTACTACGTATCACATATGGGAACAAGACCATGCAGAGAGTTTGCATTTACGTTTAGTGCCCGATAGTTTTTATCGTATGTGTAAGTTGGCAGGTAAACCTGAATAACAAGGAGAATGATATGGGGATCACATCAAGCGCAGTATTAGTTGAGCTTAACATCAGCGTGTGGACTGCAAACAAACTGGATCGTTACCAGACAGATAAAGTAGTTGCAGATAACTCAGCAGTACGAGATGCCGCACAGGTGCGTAAAAATTTAATGGCGGGCACTAGCATGCGTAAGGATATTGCAGACTACGCAGCAGGTTCTCGCTTGTGGCATAACACGCGCACACTACCTTGGGCAGATAAGGGGGCGAGATTGCTACCGACTAGCCTGTTTATGGATTACAAAGCAGAGGCTAACGTGCGCCGCGATACTTTTAATAACATGGTGGATAACTTCATCACGCACTACCCTGCACTGGTGCAGACTTCGCAGAATTACCTGCGAGGATTGTTTAATCCTGAGGACTACCCTAGTGCTGAAGAAGTGCGAAGCAAGTTTGGCTACCGACTAGTTTTCTCACCTGTACCTGAATCAGGGGATTTCCGCTTGGCTATCGCTGATCAGGACTTGCAGGATATACGCAAGCAGTACGAAGATAACTTTGATGAGCGTCTAGCCGAAGCCATGCGTGAGCCTTGGGATCGCATGCACAAGTTGCTTGTCAGCATGTCAGATAAGTTGACCGACAACGAGGGTGATGAGGAAAACAAGAAGCGATATCACGATACGTTAGTTACTAACGCGCATGGCTTATGCAGCATGCTAACGCACCTAAACATAACGAAAGACCCGAAGTTGGAACAAGCGCGGCGCGACCTTGAGCTAACAATGTTAGGTGCTGATATCGAAGTAATCAAAGAATCGCCCGAGGTGCGTAAGGACATGAAGGCGAAGGTGGATGCAATACTCAACAAGTACAAATGGTAAGGGGGTAACAATGGATCAGATTAAATTTCATTACGAGCAAACTGATATACCTAACGTAGTAATCCAATACGATAAGGAACGGGCGAAAAACATTCACGATAAAACTTTAGAGCGTGATCCAAATGCGGATATACCCCTGTATAACGCAGCGCGTATTTCTTCTGATGCGCGTGAGTTTATTTCTACTCTAGCGAAAGCTAATCCACAGTGGACATTCATTGGGGTGCTTAGTTATTCTGCGTACTACCCAACGGAAACCCCTGCGGATATTGAGTGGTTTACAGTTGAACACAAAAACGAGCATCTAGGTGGCTTACGCATCTATAAAACTTGGCACAAACGACAGCAGGTAGTTAAGTATGGGGTTGGTAATGAGCGTATTGCTAGTAAACGAGAACGCGGTAGCGAGATGGTTACTAAAGATATGGTACGTGCAATTCGTACAGTGCAAAAACAGTTTAGCAGTAAAACCACAAACGAGCGTCTAGCCGAAGCCACTGAGAAACTTAGTAGCAGCATGAACCGTGAAGTACGCAACCACAACCGACTGTTTGATGTTGCTTTTTCTAAGTACATCGGTGCGTTGCAAACCCACATCCTACTTAACTTAGATAAGTTTAACGATATAGTTGCGCCACACCTTCAAGATAAATCCCTAATAACAGAGTTGCCTAAGCTATATGATCGGTTCGAGCTAGCAGAAAACGTAGCTGTCAGTAGCAATAATAACTACGGTACTGTCGTAGTAATAAACGGTGGTGAATACATGGTGGGGTTCAAACACGACTCAGTTGTAATGACGTTTACCACTGATACACTACCGTCAAGCGTCAAGCAATACATCGGTATGCTTAAGCTAATCCAAGATGGGGAGTTTTTGCGTGATGTGGGGTATCGCCATGATGAAAACACGTACTACGTTGTAGACGTGAAACCCGATGAGTTTACAAAATGACTACTGATACTAGAGCATATCCTAAACGAGGCAAGGGGAAGAAACCTGCATTGCTGCATGTGAACATACGCCTACCAGTTGAGGTGTTAAATTTTTACAAGCAGTACCCTAGCTATACTCAGAAGATGCGTGAGATATTAACGGCACACGCAACAAAGCCGACCACGACCTAACATTGTTAGATGCCGTCTAAGCCACCTTCGGGTGGCTTTTTTATTGTCTACCGTTTGACACAATCCAATTTTGTGATATCATACGGTTATGGCATCGACCCCCGAGAAAAAAGTAAAAGACAAAGTTGTAAAGATTCTGAAGAAGCATGGAGTCTATTACTTCTTTCCTGCTACCTATGGCATGGGTAGAAGCGGTGTGCCCGATATCATATGTTGCATTAAGGGTAGGTTCTTAGCCATTGAGTGCAAAGCAAACGGTAACAAGCCGACCGCGTTGCAAGAACGCGAAATCAATCTAATACATCAAGCAGGTGGTATTGCTATTGTGGTAGACGAGAATAGCTACGACTCTCTCTACGACTTACTACCGCAGTTGAGCTGACATACAAAGGGGATACTTTGGAAGTAGAGAACAAAGGCATACAGATGTTGATCCGGCGCATGCAAACTCATCCTGAGGAATTTTCGCTGTACATAAACCAATCCCGAAATGATAAGAACAGAAGGTGGGAATGGATCATTAACGAAGTGCTGCACAAAGAACCGCACACGAGCTCTCTACGTTTTCTTTCTGAGGCTGACTTTTTAATTTTGAGAGACAGACTACTCGCAGCGCAGGGGGAAGCGTTCACAAGCTACATCATGTCTGAGCTACTGCGTGATGACAAAAAAGATAGCGGCAAATAAGAGCGGACGCGATGATAGTGACCAAAGAGAATAGTGGGAGGACTTTTGAATTTATTAACCATCGACTTTGAAACGTACTACGCAAGCGACTTCAGCCTGTCAAAAATGACAACGGAAGAGTATATCCGTAGCGGTTCGTTTGAAGTTATAGGTGTTAGCGTTAAAGTTGATTCAGGCGATACAGTTTGGTTCTCAGGCACTAAGCAGGAGACGAAGAAGTTTCTTGACCGGTTTGATTGGGCTAATGCTATTGCACTTGCACACAATGCTGTGTTCGATATGGCTATCCTGAATTGGCACTTTGATATCCGCCCTAAAAAGATTGCGGATACGCTGTCTATGGCACGTGCTGTACACGGCACAGAAGTAGGTGGTAGCCTCGCGGCTTTAGCTACGCACTATAAACTAGGCACTAAGGGTACTGAGGTAATCAATGCGCTAGGCAAACGGCGTATAGATTTTACAGCCGATGACTTAGCGCGGTACGGTGATTACTGCAACAATGACGTTGAGCTTACGTATGCTCTGTTTACCGAGCTAGCTTCAGGCTTCCCCATATCAGAGTTGAATTTAATTGACCTGACCATCCGCATGTTTACTGAGCCAGTTGTTGAGCTAAACGCAGAGAGGTTAGAGCATCACCTTGATGAAGTGAAGCAGCAGAAAAGTATGTTGCTTGATACGGTTAAAGGCACAGAAAAAGATCAGCTAATGTCTAATCCGCAGTTTGCCAATATCTTACGATCCCTAGGTGTTGAGCCCCCCGTAAAAATTAGCCCTACGACAGGTAAAGAAGCCTTTGCCTTTTCAAAGACTGACGAGGCTTTCAAGGCACTACTGGAACACGAAAACCCGACGGTGCAAGCCCTTGTTGCTGCTCGGTTGGGCATTAAATCCACGATTGAGGAAACGAGAACCGAACGGTTACTGCAAATTTCCAAGCGAGGTTCGTTACCAATACCCCTACGCTACTATGCAGCGCATACCGGTAGGTGGGGTGGTGATGACAAAGTAAACATGCAAAACCTGCCAAGAATCTCTAAGTTGAAGCAAACAATGAAAGCACCGGATGGATACCGGTTCATCGACTCCGACTCCTCACAGATCGAGGCGCGTACGCTTGCGTGGTTAGCTGAGCAGGATGACTTAGTTGATGCGTTTGAAAGGGGTGAAGATGTTTACAAGATCATGGCTTCTGCCATTTACGGCAAGCCAATAGAAGATATCAGTAAAGACGAGCGGTTCGTAGGTAAAACTACAATTCTCGGTGCGGGTTACGGCATGGGGGCAGTTAAGTTTCGTTCTCAGTTGAAAGTGTTTGGTGTAGAGCTACCGCAGCAGGAGTGTGATCGGATCATTAGTGTTTACCGCGAGACATATCCATCCATACCGTTACTGTGGAAGCAAGCAGGACGAGCCCTTGATGCTATTGCTAGAGATCAGACAGCACCGCTAGGACGCGCTGGTGTTCTAAATGTAAGCGGATACGCAGGTATCCAGTTGCCTAATGGGTTGTACATCAAGTATCCAAACCTACGCCGCTTAGTAAACGATGAAGGTAAAGAAGAATTAGTGTACGACACTAAAAAGGGTAAAGCAGTTGTACCTAACCGTATCTACGGTGGCAAGGTTATAGAAAATGTTTGCCAAGCACTTGCACGTATTGTGATTGGTGAGCAGATGTTGACTATCGCTAAGAAGTATCGTGTGGCGATGACGGTACATGATGCTATCGGTTGCATCGTGCCCGAGCAAGAAGAACAAACCGGCAAGGAATTTATTGAAATGTGTATGCGTATGCGCCCTAACTGGGCTCCGGATTTGCCCCTGAATTGCGAAGCGGGTTCCGGACAATACTACGGAGACTGCTAATGACAGCAAATGAAAAACAAGTTGGTGGTAGCCATTACAAAGGCAAGGGCATTCAACCGTGGGATTATATTGCAGCGAACAATATCCCTTACTTTGAAGGCAACATAATTAAGTACGTTAGTAGATGGCGAGACAAAGGCGGGATAGATGACCTGCGTAAAGCAGGGCACTACTTGGAAAAACTGATTGAGTTAGAAACTAGAATGGAGGATAAAAGTTAATGGCTAAATGGTCTGACCTATGGAAGTTACCAAAGAAGGAACGAGCAGAGGCAATTAAGAAAGCGAGGTTCACCCCGCCATCCCCTGCGAAACCTAAAGGCAAGAAAGCACCACATGAGCAATCTTTCAATAAATCATAGAGGATAAAATGAAATCTACTAAGCAAATTGCATTTACACGCGCGATTAACTTACTTAAGGCATCAGGTGCGGTATATGAAGTACACTTTGAAGGTAAAGTGTATGGGGGGCTACCTAAACAAGCCACACGAAAGTTTAAGTATGGGCGTGGTGTGGTTAAGAAGTACGTCATGCCGTTTATACAAAACTTAGAAAAAGGCGCATCAGCTAACATCCCTGTGGGTAAATACGATTTGGCTACGATACAGGGAGTAACTACGGCATGGGCGGCATCAATGTGGGGTGCGGGTAATTACGTATCACATATGTGCAAAGAAAATAATCACCTTGAGCTACTTCGCGTGAATTAAAGACTATGGGGGAAAGCGGATGCCGCGTTAGTTACATTGGGACGATGTAATTAGACGGACGCAGCGAGTACCCCGCCTATTTGGAGCTAAATATGGAAGAAGTCTTATTTAATTTTTTCGTACTGTTCTTTGCGCTTAGTGGTGTTGTCGCATGGGCATCTGCCATAGGGATGGCTGTGCTTTACTTTTTTATTTACCGCGACTTACATCGCGGGTTTGACAAGGACACATTCGAATGAAGCCAATTAAGAGTACAGTATGGCTGATTACAATTTTAAGTTTATTGGTGGGTTGTTCTTCGCTAGGCAATTCATCGGAATCTGCATTGATTGTTGAGAAGGAGGTGCAACCCCTATCAAGAACCGAAGTGATCACCGGTATTAACGAGTGCGAAGCAGCGGGACTACGCCCTACTGTGATCAGCACAAGGCGTAAGATAAACAACCAAATGACGCCCACAATCGTTGAAGTTACCTGCTTACCAAAACTTAAGTAAGGAGACAACATGAACTTCTTTGAAAAACTAAAGATGCACCTAGAACACATCTTGATGCGTTTTAACTACATTGATCCGAACAACGACTATGTTGACGTGTTCAATTACAAGCACATCCCAACGGTGTACAACGCAAGTCATGCGCTTCGCATGGAGGATGCCCGCCAGTATTTACGTAAGCGCGGCAAATATTTTATTGAGCAGCGCACAGGTGGGTGGAAACCAACACCGGCAGCAGAGACGGATGTGCGTAAGACGTGGAATCAGTATCTGATAGCCCACGGGAGGTCGATGCTTCGGGTAGCTAAATGACAGCCGTCGGATGGAGAAAAAGAAAAATGCAAAGCACAATCAAACAGATCAACAACGCAAAAGAGCCGATTATCTACTGCAACCCGCAGGAACTTCAGGGCTATATATTTGGCGTGTACGAGACGGTCACGATGGGGGCAAAGTCTGATGAGCGCACGATGCCGTTGTTCCCTGCACCGCCTGAGATTGAATCGACACGGCAGATGATCATGCCTGAGTTGTTAGAGAAGATGGGTTGGGTGCGAAAGGAAAACACATGAGCATAGAAGTTTTGAAATCACAGTCCATGCGATTTGTCATGGCAACCATGATGGGAGTTGAAGACCACTGGAGAAACAGCAAGTGGAAAGACAAAAGCGACTTAATCAACCCTGATAAGCCAATGATCATTCAGGTTGGTGACTACGGATACGAGGTGCAATCCTGCGGCGGTGATGGTGACATCGAGGGTTTTGTCATCATGTGCAAAGAGGAGCCTGTGTGCAAGTGGGAAGGCATGGAGTGCATCAAACTATGAACCACATTGAAGCAATGAAACAGGCGCTTGAGGCGTTGGAATTTGCCATTGACCAGTTAGCGAAACCTTACAGCACACAAGCGCAATACGCCATCACCGCCCTACATCAAGCAATCGCAGAGGCAGAGAAGCAAGAGTCTGTGACGCAACCAAAGCGTGAATGGGTTGGGCTGACAGATGAGGAAATAAAGTTCGAAGCAAAATACCTTTGCAATAGTTATTATCTTGAAAACCCTGAAAGATTGTTGTTGCTTGGTAGAACAATCGAAGCCAAGCTGCGGGAGAAGAACACATGAAAGGAAATAAGTATGGCGCAATGTAATTACTGCAAGCATACGGTGTCTCCAAGTGCGAAAACTTGCCCATCGTGCGGTCAACCCGATCCGGCTGAGGAACCTTATGGTTGTTTTTCTTTTATCTTTGGATGTTTTTTGTTGATTGTCATAATTAGCCTTGTTAAGAATTGCTCAGCATAATGAATAAACTTTGCGCTAGCTGCATGCTAAATCCTGCAGTCAAGCAGGTTCAAAGCGCACACAAAAACATAAAAGTGTGGCGGTGTCAGTCGTGCTTGAACCGTACCACTGCATCATGGATTAGCGGCAGCAAACAAAAAGATAAAGGAGAAAAGAAATGACCGAGGAAGAACTTGTTGCCGTAGCGCGTAAGCATAGTCTTGGTGGGCTGCAGTTTGACCGCAAAGGATTGTTGGCGTTTGTTAAAGAAATCAAACAAAAGCCGCTGCGTAAAGAAGTCGTTCGCCGTTTGTTCTCTCATGGCATCCCGCCATCCGCAGAGTTTTGGTACGCCTACGCACGTGCGGTAGAAAAGGCACACGGTATCACGGAGGAATGATGGACACAGACCCAAAACTAAACCCCGACAGTTTCCCTCGATGGATGCTGTTTTCAGCTCAGCAGATGCCTGAAGGGTGGCTTATGCTACCAAAGCGCACAATGATGACCGGTGAACGCGAACAGATAGTAACAAGTCGGGTATGTACTAAATGCAAAGATGAAAAACCATTTAGTGCTTTTTGGGTGTTGAAAAGCGGGGCGTACGATTCTTGGTGCAAGAATTGTAGGAATTTTGTAAAACGAGAAAGAACAAAACGCAATCGGAATAAAAAATGACCGAGCTAATAACATGGTCGTACAGCAGCATCAAGACCTTTGACCAATGCCCCAAGAAGTATTACCACTTACGTGTAGCTAAGGATGTGAAAGACGAAGGTAGCGAAGCTACGCTATACGGTAACGAAGTACACAAGGCTGCGGAAGAATACATAAAGAACGGCATCCCCCTACCTGCCAAGTTTAATTTTATGCAGGATGTGTTGGATACCCTGAATCAGATTGAAGGTGAGAAACATTGTGAAATCAAACTGGGGGTAAGACGGACAAGCACAGGCTACGAGCCGTGTAAGTTTTTTGATAAGGATGTGTGGTGGCGAGGTATTGCTGACCTGCTTATCCTCCAAGACAACACAGCATTCCTAGTTGATTACAAGACAAGTAAGAACGCAAAGTACGCGGACACCAAGCAGCTAGATATAGTTGCCGCCGCAGTATTCCTGCACTTCCCGCAGATTGAGGTGATTAAATCAGCATTGTTGTTTGTTGTTAGCAAAGAATTCGTATCTAAGCGGCATGACATCGCTAACCGCGATTCGTACCTAGCAACATTTGAACCCGAGTTAGACAGACTTACGGCTGCACAGGAATCCGGAGTGTGGAATGCAGTATCCAGTCCGCTGTGCGGATGGTGTCCAGTAACGATGTGCGAACACTACAGGAGAAGGTAATGGGTGGCTTAGCATCTAAACAGTTAGCAATACGTAGCCCTGAATTTGAATACAACACTTTCGACAACATTGGGTTGGAGATGGAGGTGCAGATAGGGCAAGCGGGGGAAAAGCTCAGTGGGCTTGCGACCATCACCCTGCGCACCGACCAAATATCCGGTTACGACATGAAAGTCATGGTGCATAAGAGTAATGGTGCATGGTGTCAACCGATTGAAACTGGGGCGGTCTGCATCCAAGTGCGGGGGGAGTACGAACGGCAGATATTGATAGCGGCGCTTCAACAAATTGGTTTGATGACATTGCCCGTCTACGGCAAAATAGAGCGTGGCCCGTTCGAACCCTTTGAGGAGTGAAAAATGCCCTACGTGAACAAACCCCGCCCGTACAAGAAAGAGTACGAGCAGTACCAAGGAACCGAAGAACAGAAGAAAAACCGAGCCGTGCGTAATGCTGCTCGGCGCAAGTTGATGCGCACCGGTGGCGTAAGTAAAGGTGATGGCAAGGATGTGGATCATGTGAAACCCATATCAAAGGGTGGCACAAATAAGGGTGGCAACCTGCGGGTTAAAAGCGCAAGTGCCAATCGGTCATTCAAACGGAACTCAGATAGCTCAGTGAAGTAATGGAAATTGTAGATAACAAAGTACTGCTTATACGTACTAAACGACCACACCTGATAACCGAGCAGGTGAAGAAGAGTGCGGTTGTAAACCAAGAACAAGACATATACGAGGTGGCAGTGAATTGGGGACTAACCGAATCGCAAGCACTAGCAAAGCTGCGTATCAAAGACGTACCATCGACCATAACGCGCGACTACAAGTGGACGGGCAAGTTGCAACCGTTCGCTCACCAAAAACAGACTTCTTCATTTCTGACCCTGTATCGCAAGGGATTTTGCTTCAACGAGCAGGGCACGGGTAAAACTGCATCGGCGATATGGGCTGCGGACTACCTGATGAAGGTGGGTGAAGTACGTCGCGTGTTAGTCATATGCCCGCTATCAATTATGAAGTCGGCGTGGCAGAACGACCTGTTTAAGTTTGCAATGCACCGTAGCTGCTCCATAGCGCACGGTGACCACAAGGCGCGGGCTAAGATAATCAACGCAAAGTCTGACTTCGTAATCATTAACTTTGACGGGTTAGCGGTGGTGAAGGACGAGATCATGGATGACGGTACGTTCGACCTGATCATCGTTGACGAAGCCAATGCCTATAAGAATGCGCAAACTAATAGGTGGAAGGTATTACGAGATATTTCCGCTAAAGTTAAGTGGATGTGGATGATGACCGGCACACCGGCTGCACAGTCTCCGCTTGATGCCTATGGGTTAGCCAAGCTGATTAACCCCGAAGGTATTCCTAAGTACTACGGTCAATTCCGTGATCAGGTGATGTACAAGGTGTCGCAGTATCGGTGGATACCCAAACCACAGGCTGAGAGTGTGGTGCATAAAGCCCTGCAACCTGCCATTCGGTTTGAAAAGAAAGACTGTTTAGATCTGCCGGAGTTGACATTTGTTGAACGCGATGCGCCGCTAACCGCCCAGCAAGCTAAATTTTACCGCACGCTGAAAAAACAAATGATGCTCACCACAGCGGGGGAGTCTGTTACCGCAGTCAACGCAGCGACTAACATCAACAAACTGCTGCAAATATCTGGCGGTGCAGTTTATTCAGATAGCAGAGAAGTCATTGAGTTTGACGTCAGCAACCGGCTGCAAGTCATCTTGGAAGTGATTGAGGAGTCGTCCCACAAGGTGTTGGTGTTCGTGCCGTTTACGCACACCATCGAGCTACTTAAAACTTTCTTGGATAAACACAACATCACATCTGAAGTTATCAATGGTCAAGTATCTGTAAACAAACGCAGCGAGCACGTAAAAAACTTTCAGGAAAAGCAAGACCCCCACGTACTTATTATTCAACCGCAAGCAGCGTCACACGGTTTGACCCTGACTGCTGCGAACACAGTGATTTGGTATGCACCGGTCACGAGCGTGGAGACGTACCTTCAAGCCAACGCGCGAATTAACCGTCCCGGACAAAAAAATGCCATGACCGTGGTACATATTAAAGGTAGTGAAGTTGAAGACAAGCTGTACAACATGCTGCAAAACAACATCAACAATCACAATAAAATAATAGACCTATACAAACAGGAGGTGGAAGATACAGTTTGACAAAGTCAAATGTTGTGCTATAATTAAAAAACAAAAATAACGCTGGAGCAAACCATGACCGAAGAACCGTTAGACATAAACAAGACGGTAGCTGTTTATCTCAAGATACGCGATGCCATTGATCAAATGGAAGAGCGCCATAAGGAAGAGTTGCGTGACCTCAAAGAGCAGTTCAATGTGGTCGGGCAAAGCCTTCTGCAAATCTGTAACGACCAAAACTTAGATAGCGTCAAGACCCCAGTAGGAACAATCTCACGTCGTATATCAACACGGTACTGGACGAGTGATTGGGATTCTATGTATCAGTTTATAAAAGAACATGATGCACCTTTCCTATTGGAGCAAAGAATCCATGCAAGCAATATGCGGGAGTTTCTTGCAGATAACCCTGATCACTTCCCTATGGGTATGCAAGCCGACCGTACATATACCGTGCAAGTCCGTAAACCCACCAAAAAGTAAGGAGCAAACATGAGCAACGTAGCAATCTTCAAGCAGCAAGGTGCTGTTACAACAACCGGCAAGCGTGAGTTGAGCGACTTCGCCAAGACCCTTGCTACATCCTCAACCACCCGCCGTATCCAAACCAATACCAACGGTACGTTCAAGCGCATTGTCAACGGCGAACAGATTGGCAACGCTGTGCGTGGTGAGATCAATGTCATCATCTTGCATGCGCTACCAAAAGTATCGCGTAGCTTCTACAAAGAAAAGTACAACCCTGATTCAGCACCTACGCTGCCTAACTGCTGGTCTAACTTAGGTGACAAGCCTGAAGCTGCTGCCTCAGATAAGCAACATTCAAACTGCGCTGACTGCCCACAAAACATCAAGGGCTCCGGTGAAAACGGTGGACGTGCTTGCCGCTATCAGCGCCGCATCTCCGTGTTAGTCGAAGGCGATCCATCAGGGGATGTGTATCAGTTTAACGTACCTGCCAAGTCACTCTTTGGTAAGGGCACAGGCAACGTGCATCCGTTTGAGTCGTACATTAAGTTTCTGCTTGCCAACGGCGAGTCCCCCGATAATGTCGTAACCAACATCAGCTACGATATCAACGCGGATTCGATGGAGCTGCTGTTTACCCCGCTGCGTAATATCAACGATGATGAATACAACATGGTGGTTGAGGCACAAGCCCGTCCTGAAACCAAGATGTACACCATGATCACAGTTGCGCAAGCAGACAAGGTAAACAAACTTCCTCCTGCTGCCAAAGCAGAAGCACCCGCTAAGGTTACCCGTGTAGAAGAACCGGAAGATGAAGCTATTGAAGAACCGGTCAAGCGTCAATCGAAGAAGGTCGAACCAGCACCCAAGGCAAAGCAGAACCTTGCCGATGTTGTGAGTGCGTGGAGCGAAGACGAGTAACCATATGAGTCACGGATACAGCGTACGGCTGATCGAGCAGAATCGTAACGCCGACAAACAGTTGCTTGGTGTAAGGCTTGGACGAGCTTGCATCAAATCCAACACCTCAGTAACTAAAGTATCTGAGTTACTGGGGGTTAGTCGGCAAACGGTATACAACTGGTTTAGCGGGGTGAGCAACCCGCAGAACGTACTGGTTGATGCCGTTACGAAACTGCTTGCTACGTTAAGTCGCAATAACTAATTCGCTGGTCAAAGAGGAGACTCAGGGGGAGCAATCCCCCTTTTTTAACGTATGACAAACATCGACCTTCTAAGCATCGTGCAGCCATCTGATGGGTGGTTTGCCGTGCTAGGTATAAAAGATAAAGACGATGTTCGCCAAAGACTTGTAGCAACAAGAGAAGAAGTCGATATAGAAGCGGAGAAGTTTGTAAAACAAGAGCGTAACGTCTACTTCGGTGTAGCGAAGTTTGAAACCAACGCCAACCGCCTTAAAGATAACGTCAAAGCACTTAAATCTTTTTGGTTAGATATTGACTGCGGAGAATCCAAGGCAGAGATAAACCCCAAGACCGGTAGACCTGACGGCTATATTGATCAAGCAACGGGGCTTGAAGAGCTGCGGAAATTTTGCAAACTGATTGGGCTACCAAAGCCTTTACTTGTTAACTCAGGTCGTGGCATTCACGTCTACTGGCCCCTAACCCGTGCAGTAACGCGGGATGAATGGGAGCCGGTGGCTGATCGTCTTCGCCAACTATGTGTACTTCATAACTTCCATATTGACGGAAAGGTATTTGAAGTATCCCGTGTACTTAGGATACCGGGTACTTTTAACTTTAAGGATAACCCACCTACCCTAGTAGAAATAATTAGCGAAGCACCAGCCGTTGAGTTTGAAGCATTTCGTGATCTGCTTGGCGTTAAGCCTGTAACTGAGACGCCGCCAAAGCGCGAACTAACTGCACTTGCTAAGGCAATGCAGAGCAACACCATTGCTAAGTTTGGCAAGATCATGGTGCGTAGTGCAAACGGCAAGGGTTGCCCACAGTTACTTGATGCGTATGAAAATCGAACCACCCTCTCAGAGCCACGTTGGTTTGATGCGTTATCTATTGCTAAGTTTTGTGCTGACCGAGATACGGCGATCCACAAGATCTCCGAGGGCTATGCAGACTACAACCCTGCTGATACTGAAGCTAAGGTAATCCACATCAAGGGTCCACATACTTGTAATGAGTTTGAAAAGAGTAACCCCGGTGGTTGCGATGGATGTATACACAAGGGCAAGATTAAATCACCGATTCAGCTTGGTAACGAAATCTTAGAAGCATCTGAAGAAGACAACGTAGTAACCGTAGAACCGGAAGAAGAGGATGAGGAACAAGAAGTACACCACATCCCTAAATACCCACATCCTTTTTTCCGTGGCAAGAATGGTGGTGTTTACAAATCTCCGGTGGGCGATGAAGAAGAACCAGTCAGAGTGTTTGAGCATGACTTGTACGTAGTGAAACGCATGCGTGATCCACTTGCGGGTGACGTAGTGGTTATGAAATTTCATACACCGCGAGATGGTGTGCGTGAGTTTGTAATACCTAACCGTGTTATTACAGATAAGAACGAGGCGCGTAAATCCCTCGCGGATCACGGTGTGGTTGCAGGTGTTAAACAATTCAATCTAATTATGGAGTTTTTACTTGCATCAATAAAAGAACTTCAATTTAAAAGGAAGGCAGAGCAAATGAGGTTACAGTTTGGGTGGGCAGACAGAGACAGTAAATTTATTCTAGGGGACCGCGAGATTACCGCTGATGGTACGTTTCATAGCCCCCCTTCAGCCACGACAAGCAGTCTTGCTACGTTAATGCAGCCAGTCGGTACGATGGAAAAGTGGCGGGAGGTGTTTGATCTATACGGTAAACCGGGGTTAGAACCACATGCGTTTGCTGCGCTGACTGCCTTTGGGTCGCCGTTGTTTAAATTCTTAGGTCAGAGCGGTGCAATCATCAACGTCATTCACCCAAGCTCAGGCACGGGTAAGACCACTATTTTGCATATGTGTAATAGCGTGTACGGAGATCCGGCGCGTATGTGCGCTATGTGGGATGACACTCTGTATGCGAAGCTGATGCGCTTAGGCATCTTGAACAACCTGCCGTTTACCGTTGACGAGATGACTAACACGACGCCGAAGGACTTCTCAACGTTGGCATACGCAATGTCACAGGGTCGGGGTAAGGATCGACTTAAGGCATCAACAAACGAGCTGCGGCTAAACCTAACATCGTGGCAGTCTATGTCGCTGTGCAGCTCGAACGCTTCCTTTTATGAAAAGCTAACTTCGCTAAAGAACTCGCCTGACGGGGAAATGATGCGTCTGCTTGAGTACAAGATTGACTACACTAACTCAAACGTGATTGACGTAGCTACCGCCAAGGCGATGTTTGATCATCAGCTAAAGGAGAACTACGGGCATGCCGGTCCTATTTATGCCGCATGGTTAGTTAACAATTTGGAAGAGGCTAAGACCACCGCGCTTGGCATCCAAGCTAAGATCGACCGTGAGCTAAAGTTAACAGGGCGTGAGCGGTTTTGGTCAGCCATCGTAGCCGGTAACATCACCGGTGGACTAATTGCTAAGAACCTTAACCTGCTTAACTGGGACATGAAGGCTATCTACAAGTTTGCCACCGGTATGATTTCAGGGGTACGTGAAGAAGTAGCACCGCCTGTCGGTGACGTAATGTCCGTGATTGGTGACTACATCAACCGCCACATGACTAACATCTTGGTGGTAAACGATGACGCAGACCGCCGTACGCAGAAGCCATCTTTTCCAACATTAGAACCAAAATCAGAACTGCTAATACGTTACGAGCCCGACACCAAGAAGATGTTTATTGTTGCCAAGCCATTCAAAGATGAATGCGTGAAGTACCAAATTAACTACAAGGAAACATTAAAGCAGCTAGAAAAGAAGGGTGTGTTTCTTGGCACGATGAATAAGCGCATGACCAAAGGCATGAAGGTCGTTGCCCCCGGCGTACACAGTTTGATATTCAATTGCTCTAGCAGCGAGTTTATTGATATCGAAGGTTTAGTATCGGCAGAGACTGAAAATGCTGGTGGAGAAGGTTAGTTACAAAATTAACTGGAAGGCGTTTAAGCGGGGGTATTCGTTTTTTATCCCCTGCCTAGACTGCAAGAAAGCTAGAAAAGAAGTGTTGTGTACCACAGACCGGCTTCAGCTCAAAGTGTTAACCAAAGTGGTGATTGAGGAAGGCATTAGGGGATTGAGAATATGGAAACTTTGATATACTACTTTACGAACGGCTCCCTCCTCTGTCGTTCCGGAAGTTTGCTCCTTCTGTGGTCCTCCCCTCTTACCCCCGCCCTAAAAAGCGGGGGTTTTTTATTACTCCCTACGGAACCTATCTGAGAGGGGGTACACAAACGGAGCTTCACGCTTAGATACAGATAGCCCTTCAAACGCTTCAGCACGACGCTTGGCTCTGTTGCTGAGGGACTTGTTAACTGTATCGCCGGTGATTGGGTTCACAGAACCGTTCTTAACGTTGAACTTATCAATCTCTTCTAATAGCTTGTCTATCTTTGCTTCGTTCGCATCAGAATCATCTTCATCGTAACGCTGCACAGCCAAATCAAGTTTATTCAATAGCCGTGAACGATCCTTCTC
>Ga0075470_10000217_pt1 | contig 20165 bp, 20 predicted proteins | sample DEB19_08_DNA_4_FD_71482 | JGI IMG/M metagenome (GOLD analysis project Ga0075470, IMG submission 71482) | Aqueous microbial communities from the Delaware River and Bay under freshwater to marine salinity gradient to study organic matter... | ecosystem: Environmental > Aquatic > Marine > Coastal ... | reverse complement strand
GCGGTTGAGCGAGGCGAAGTTTTCACTCAAACGGTCCTCCTGCGGACCGGTCAGAGGCGGCCAGGCCCGCAGGGTATCGCCGCTTCCGGGTGCCTCGATCTTGACCACATCGGCGCCCAGGTCGGCCAGCAGCATACTGCCAAAGGGACCGGCGGCCACGTTACAAATTTCAATAACGCGAACGCCTTGCAAGGGTAATTGGGGGTTCATGGGGGGTGCTTGCTTCAACAGATACCGAGGGTTGGATTATGACCAAGCGTGCGACCCGCCCAAGGAGGCCTCTTTCAGGAAATCCTCGACCCGAAATAGTCGAGTACCATCCGCTCTCCTTGGTGATCAGAAATAAAAGGAAACTTCTCATGTTGCGCAAAAATTTCCCAGCCCTTCTCCTGGCTGCTGCAGCTATCGCATTAACCGCCGGTTCAGCCCTGGCTCAGGTTTGGCCTGCCCCGGGCAAACCCATTACCTTTATCAATCCCTTTCCACCGGGCGGCGCCGTGGATGCATTTGGCCGTCCCCTGGCCAAGCAGTTGGGCCAGCAATTGGGTGTTCCCACCGTGGTGGACAACCGGGGTGGCGCCGGCGGCACGGTCGGTGCAGCGATTGCCGCCAAGGCCGCCCCCGACGGCTACACCTGGTTTCTGGGCGCGGTTCACCACACCATCGCACCCAGCATGTACCCTCGGCTGAGCTATGACCTGGAGCGTGACTTCGAGCCCGTGGCCATTCTTGGCAATGTGGCCCATGTGCTGGTGGTCAACCCGAAACGGGTGCCAGAAAACACCCTCAAGGAATTGGTCGAGCGTATTCGCAAGAACCCGGGTCGGCTTAACTACGCCTCGACCGGCAGCGGCACTTCGCAACATCTGGTGGGCGAACTGTTCAAGGGGCAGAACAACCTGTTCATCACCCATATCCCTTACCGGGGCACCGGTCCTGCCCTGCAAGATCTGGTGTCCGGGCAGGTCGACATGATGTTTGACACCACCGCCGGCGCGGCCCCCTTCATCAAATCGGGTCAATTGAAAGCCCTGGCCGTGGCCAGCACCAAGCGGGTTCCCGGCTTTGAAAATGTTCCCACCGCTGCCGAAGCGGGCGCGCCGGACTTCGTGGCCTCCAGTTGGTATGCCCTCTGGGCGATCAAGGGCACGCCTAAGCCGATCATTGACAAGATGACCCAGGAAGTTCAAAAAGCGCTGGCCAGCCCGGATATCACCGCCCGCTGGCGTGACCTGGCCGCAGCACCCGGCACGCTCAACCGCGAAGAATTTGCCAAGTTCATTCACAGCGAGATCACCCGTTGGCGCGAAGTGGCCAAACGGGCCAATGCCAAACTGGATTAATCAAGACCGCTAAACTGCCCACCATGGATATCTACATGGTGGGTGGTGCCGTACGGGATGCCTTGCTGGGTTTGACCGTCAAGGACCGCGACTGGGTCGTGGTGGGTGCCACGCCTGAAACCATGACTGCACTGGGCTACCAGCCGGTTGGCAAGGACTTTCCAGTTTTTCTGCACCCACAAACCCAGGACGAATACGCATTGGCCCGCACCGAACGCAAAAGCGGTCGCGGTTACAAGGGCTTTACGGTGCAGGCCGCTCCCGAGGTGACCCTCGAGGAGGATCTGGCCCGGCGCGATCTGACCATCAACGCGATCGCGGTGCACGCCAGCCAGTGTCGGGCGGATGGCAGCTTTGACCGGGCGCACCTGACCGACCCCTACCACGGGCAACGCGATCTGGACCACAAGATCTTTCGCCATGTGACACCCGCCTTTCGCGAGGACCCGGTGCGCATTCTGCGGGTAGCCCGGCTGGCAGCCCGCTTTACCGAATTCTCGGTTGCCGAGGAAACCCAGGCACTGATGCAGCAGATGGTGGACGATGGTGAGGTCGACCACCTTGTCGCCGAGCGTGTCTGGCAGGAACTGAGCCGTGGGCTGATGGAAGCCCAACCTTCCCGCATGTTCGAAGTGCTGCGAAGTTGTGGTGCCCTGCGCCGCCTGCTGCCGGAAGTGGACCGGCTCTGGGGAGTCCCTCAGCGACCTGACTACCACCCCGAAATCGATACCGGCGTGCACCTGATGATGGTGCTGGACATGGCGGCACGATTGAATGCGCCGCTCTCAGTGCGTTTTGCCTGTCTGGGGCACGATCTCGGCAAAGGCACAACACCGCCGGATGTGTTGCCGCGCCACATTGGCCATGAGGAGCGCAGCGTGCGCTTGCTGAATTTTGTCTTTGAACGACTGCGCGTACCCGTGGACTGTCGCGAGCTGGCGATCGTCGTGGCCCGCGAACATGGCCATATTCACCGAAGCGCAGAACTGGGGGCCACGGCCTTGCTGCGTTTGCTGGAACGCTGCGATGCCATTCGCAAGCCGCAGCGTTTTGCCGAAATCCTGTTGGCCTGTGAATGTGATGCCCGGGGTCGGCTGGGCAAGGCCGAGGCTCATTATCCGCAGGCCTCTCGCTTGCAGCAGGTGCTGACCACCGTTCTGGCACTGGATACGCAGCCGATTGCCGAACACGCCGTGGCGCTGGGTCATAGCGGAAAAGAGATCGGCGAAATCATCCACGCTGCGCGCGCCCAAGCCGTTGCACGGGCCCTCGCGCATTCCAGCGCCTGAGGCCGGAAAAGCCATGCCTCGCAACCCGTTCAATCCTGGTCTGGCTGAAGGGGTTCGGCGGTTTGGCTTTCGCAAATGGTATGAGCGCGAACTGCTGTCCAGCCACGCCCATCTGGTGCTGGTGGTGCTGTGCACAATTGCCATGATCGGCACCATGGAAGCGTTTGCTTCAGGCAGTCAGGATGAAAAAATCCTCGATGTCGTCCTGCTGATCATCAGCGGGGCCTTGGGCTTGTGGGCGTTGCGCCGATATCTGTACCTGTTAATGCATGCCGAAGAGGTGGCCAATCAAGCCAGCTGCCCGGCGTGTGGCACTTACGCCCGCTTTGAACTGATGAGAGAAAACCGCTTGACCCAACAAATTGAGGTGCGCTGTCGCCAGTGCGCCCGACATTGGGAAATCAACCCCTGATCAACCCAGGTGGTTGCGCACCCAGGCGCTGATCTGGGCGGCTGAAGTCATGGCCCCAGGCTGGCGGGCCACCTCACGCCCACCGACATAGAGGGCCAACGTAGGAATACTTCGGATATTGAAGCGTGCGGCCAGGCCCTGCGCTTCTTCGGTGTTGACCTTGGCAACCCGTACTTGAGGCTCCAGCTGGGAAGCTGCCTGTTCGTAGGCCGGTGCCATCATCCGGCACGGTCCACACCAGGGCGCCCAGAAGTCGACCAGTACAGGCAGATCGCTGCGTCCCACATGCCGGTCAAACAAGGCCTCGTCCAGTTCAAGCGGGTGCCCGCTAAACAGAGACTGCTTGCATTTGCCACAACTTGGGTCATGGCCGAGATCCTGATCCTGGACCCGATTGGTGGTGTGGCAATTTGGACAGACAACGTGACGCATTTCGTTCATGACAACCCTCTCATCGTCTCAAGTTGGGGATGACATGCGCGAATTCAAGTTTTTGCCCGAAGGATCAAATCAGCTTTGAAATTCCCGCAGCCACCATGCTGAGGATGATGGTGGTGGTGAACGGCAGATTGAACTCCCGGCCAAACAATCTGAAATTCAGATCACCCGGCAGCCGCCCGAAGCCAAACTTCTTGAACCATGGGGTAAAGGCATTGATAAGCAGCAAGGCCAGAAAAATTACCAGCAACCAACGGTACATCGTCAAACGCTCCGATCACAATGTGTGGGTGCGGTCACCCAAGGCAAACCCCAGGCATGGCCACAGTGGCGCAGTGCACAGGCCGATCACCTTGAAAAGTTCGCCCATTTCATGTTCGGCCACCAGCTTGTGCGCCTGCGCCCGCACGGTCAAATCGGCCTGTGCCATCAACTGGGCCAGGCCACAGTTGAGCAAAAAGCGGCCCTGGGAACAATAGCCCAGCACCTCGAGTCCGCCCGCCTGGGCGGCAACGGCGATACCGGTGAAGTTGATATGGGCGCTGATATCTTTGAGGCCCAGATCGCACAAGGGGTTGCTGTCGGTACGGTGGGCCCGATGGCAAATCAGGGTACCCATATGGCGCTGGGCATGGTAGTACTCACGCTCGGCAAAGCCGTAATCGATAAAAAAGGCGGCCCCTTGTTTCAATTTGTCGGCCAGGGTTCGGACAAAAGCCTCAGCCATGGGATGTATTTCAGTCAGGTAGTCATGCGCTGCCTCAATGCTGATGGGCGGTCGCAAATCGGTAGGCTGATCTTGCCAGACAAATTTAGGCGCATCCGGTGATTCAGCTTGATCACTTTGCTCCTGCCCGGCTTCGAGAGTCACACCTCGCTCATGCCAGACGCCCTCAATCCGTGCCAGCAATTTGACCGGCATGGCATCGAGTACTTCATTGCCAATCACCACCCCTTGAATTTCATCGGGCCAGGTGCTCAGCCAGCGCACCCGATCACCATAGTCGGCCAGGGTCTGTTGCTGGCGAGCGCGAAGCGCGCCCGAGAGATCCACAATGGTGTAGCGCTGTATCGCGTCACCCAGTGCGTCAAGCAGTTGCAATGCCAGTGCGCCAGAACCGGCACCAAACTCCCACACCTCGCGGGTCTGGGTAGCTTGCAAGGCCTGTTGGACTTGGGTGGCCAGGGCACGGCCGAACAGGGGCGAGAGTTCCGGGGCAGTGACAAAATCGCTGCCCGATCCCGGCATCAGCCCCAGCTTGCGCAGGTCGTTGGCGTAGTAACCCAGGCCTGGGGTGTACAGGGCCAAATTCATGAATTCGTCAAATCCAAGCCAACCCCCAGCTGCCTGCACCGCCTGTGCAATGCGCGAAGCCAGTGGGGTCGTTAAACTGTCGGCTGTTCTCATGTCCCTCGAATTGTCACTCAATGCCATCCTCTGATCGCACAGTACTGATCACCGGCGCTGCCAAGCGCCTCGGCCGAGAGGTCGCCCTGGTGCTGGCTGCCAGCGGCTGGCAGGTCGGGGTGCACTACCTGCGCTCATCCGATGAAGCCGCTCAGACCGTGGCCGATTGCATGGCACTGGGTACCCGGGCCAGCGCCTTCCAGGCGGATCTGGCCGATGAAGCTCAGACCCGCGCCCTGCTGCCTCAAGTGGTCGAGCACTTTGGCGGACTTGATGCCGTTGTCAACAGCGCGGCCATTTTTGAGCATGACAATGTAAAAAGTTTCAATCATGCCAGCCTGGAAAAACATCTGCGCAGCAACACCGCAGCGCCAATCATCCTGGCCCAGAGCCTGCACGCCCATCTGATAGCGCGCCAATCACAGGGCGTTGTGGTCAACCTGCTGGATCAGAAGTTATGGAACCAGAACCCGGACTTTCTGAGCTATACCCTGTCCAAATCGGCTCTGGAAGCAGCCAATACCATGTTAGCCCTGGCCCTGGCGCCCCACGTGCGGATGGTGGGGGTGGCGCCTGGCCTCACACTCACCAGTGATTACCTCAGCCCGGAAAAATTTCAGGCACTGCACAAACTCTCCCCCTTGGGCCGCTCTTCCAGCCCGAAAGATGTAGCTGAGGCGGTCAGGTTCGCACTGGAAAACCCTGCCATAACCGGCACCACCTTGCTGGTGGATGGCGGCCAACACCTGATGCGCTTTGAGCGCGATTTTTCGATGATGTAAGCAAGAGGACCGCCCGCATGAGCAAATCCATTGGGACTCAAATCCTCTCACTGACCGGCTTGCGCTTTGACGCCAACCTGGGCATCCTCGACCATGAGAAGGCTGCGCCCCAGCCAATCCAGGTGGATGCAGAACTCAATCTGGGGCCACAGCCTCTGCAGCCGCATGATGACGATATCAACCATGTGCTGGACTATCGCAAGGTGCGACAGATCATCATTGATGAATGTCGCTCGGAACACCTCAATCTGCTGGAAAGCATGATTGGCAAGCTGGCCAACCGTCTGCTGCAGTTGCCCGGTGTGATCGGCGTGCGCGTGAAGATCGTCAAACTGGAAATTTTTGACGACTGCGAGGTCGCGATTCATGCGGAAACCGGGCAGTGGTGATGATTCACAGGACTTCCAGCCTGTTCTTTTCCCCCAGGCGCCACTCCCAAGAAAAGCATGATTGAAAGCACTATGCATACCCAATGGTTAGACACCGAGACCAGCTCCGGTCTTGGCAAGCAGCTGAAAATCGAGCGCGAAACGCACAAGCTGGAAAAACGCTTATGCCGTCAGGTTGGCCAGGCCATCATCGACTACAACATGATCGAGGAGGGCGACCGTGTGATGGTGTGCATGTCCGGCGGCAAGGACAGCTACGGCATGCTTGACATCCTGATGAAGCTGAAAAGCCGCGCACCGATTGATTTCACCCTGGTGGCGGTGAACCTAGACCAGAAACAGCCCGGCTTCCCCGATCACATCCTGCCCGACTACCTGGGCAAACTGGGCATCGAGTTTCATATCGAGACACAGGACACCTACTCAATCGTCAAGAAAAATATTCCTGAAGGCAAGACCATGTGCAGCCTGTGCAGCCGGCTGCGCCGCGGCATCCTCTACCGGGTGGCGCGAGAGCTGAACTGCAACAAGCTGGCCCTCGGCCATCACCGCGATGACATGCTGCAGACTTTTTTCCTCAACATGTTCTTTGGCGGCAAGCTCAAAGGCATGCCCCCCAAGCTGACCAGCGACAACGGTGAGTTCATCGTCATCCGCCCGCTGGCTTATGTGGTTGAAAAGGATCTGATCCGTTGGGCTGAACATCGAAAGTTTCCGATCATTCCCTGCACCCTGTGTGGCAGTCAGGAGAACCTGCAACGCAAGCAGATCGGCAACATGTTGCGCGAGTGGGATAAGAAATACCCAGGTCGTCTGGAGACCCTGATGACCTCACTGCAAAACGTGGTGCCCTCCCACCTGATGGATGCCCGTCTGCACGACTTCAAAAACCTCAGAACCACCGGCGAGCCCGATGCGCTGGGTGACATCGCCTTTGATGAAGAATCGTTTCCTGCCCCAGGTGCCCTGCCCGGTGTTCAGGTGGTAAGCCTTTGAGGGCTTTTTGAGTGATCGCATGAAAGTCTGGCTAGCCGCTCTATGCCTGAGCTTGCTGACCGGTTGCGCCGGTGTTCGCCTGATTGACACACAAGTACAGACCAGTACCGCCGGGGCGCCCATCCAGCTTGATGCAGGCTATCGCTTTGAGCGCTTGCCCTCGCAGTCAGAAGCCCCAGCGCAGACCGAACAGGTCGAGCGGCTGACCCAGCAGGCACTGGCGGGCATCGGGCTCGTGCTGGACATCGACCACCCACGCTATGGGGTTTTGCTGGGAGTGCGCATGCAATCCTATCTGGCGGATGCCTGGGGTCGCCCGCTTGGCTCGGCCTCGAGTGGGATCTATGGCAATGTGATGATCGGCATGGGTAGCGGCACCGGCGGCATGCTTGGCTGGGGCATGCGATTTCCTCCCCCAACCTTGTATCGGCACGAACTCAGCCTGATCCTCAGAGACCTGCACTCCGGCGAGATGGTGTACGAAACCCGCGCCCTGCATGATGGGCCCTGGGCCGATACCCTCAACCTGTTGCCCGCCCTGCTGGAGGCTGCCCTGCAGGACTTTCCCAACCCGCCCAATGGCATTCGGCAAATCAAGATCGAGCTTCAGCCCTGATGGGCAAAGCGTCAGACCGGCGACAATCAAGGGATGGAAGTTACCCGCATTCTTGCCATCCGCCATGGCGAAACCGCCTGGAACCTGGACACCCGCATCCAGGGACATCTGGATATTCCACTGAATGACACGGGTCGCTGGCAAGCCCGCCGCATGGCTGAGGCCCTGTCGGGTGAGCCGATCCAGGCCGTCTATAGCAGCGATCTGCAGCGCGCCTATGAAACCGCCAGCATCCTCAGCGAGTTGCACCCGCAACTGGCGAGTCAACAACCCGCGCCCGTGCCGCAATTGAGGGAGCGCTCGTTTGGCGATCTGGAAGGGCAAACCTGGTCTGAGATCGAGACCCTGCGTCCAAGAGATTCTGAACTGTGGCGCAAGCGCGTGCCTGACTGGGCACCCAAAGGTGGCGAGAGTCTGCTGCAGTTGCGCGCACGCATTGCCAATGCCGTGAGCGACCTGGCCGCTCGCCACCTCGGTGAGCAGATTGTGCTGGTGGCGCATGGGGGCGTGCTCGACGCCCTCTACCGCCTGGCCACCGGGCTGGACATCAGCGCCCCGCGGAGCTGGTCACTGACCAATACCGCCATCAATCGGCTGCTGTGGTCGCCCGAAAGCCTGACCCTGGTGAACTGGGGCGACACCCGACATCTTGAAAAGGATTCACTGGATGAATCAACCGCCTGAGCAGTGGATCGGCCAGGGCGTGGCCGAAGTGGACACCCCCGCACTGGTGATCGATCTGGATGCTATGGAGCGCAACCTGCAGCGCATGGCCAGCTATGCCAGCCAGCACCGCGTAAGGTTGCGGCCGCACGCCAAGATGCATAAATGTGCCGAGTTGGCGCGCCGCCAGATGGCTGCCGGTGCGGTGGGGGTGTGCGTGCAAAAGACTGGGGAAGCCGAGGCCCTGGCCGCTGCCGGGGTGGATGATATTTACATCAGCAACGAGGTCATCGCACCTCATAAGCTGCAACGCGTTGCCGCTTTGGCCCGGAGCCTCAAGTCCAGGGGCGGTCGACTGGCCATCGCGGTGGATGCCCTGGCCGGGGTGGAGCGTTTGGCCCAGGCGCTGGGCGCGGCAGAAAACATGATTGATGTTTTTATCGAACTGGATGTCGGCCATGGTCGCTGTGGCGTACACCAGGTTGAAGATGTCCTACCGATTGCACAAGCCATTGCCACGCATTCGTCGCTACGACTGGCTGGACTGCAGGCTTACCATGGCGGGGCGCAGCACTTGCGAAGCGTGCATGAACGCCGGGCTGCGCTTGATCAGGTGCTTGCGCGTGTCAGACAAACCCGCCAACTGGTCACTTCGGTGGGCCTGGCGGTGCCGCTGGTTACTGGCGCTGGCAGTGGCACGTTTGCCCTGGAAACCAGCAGTGGCCTCTTTGGAGAGCTGCAGGCCGGCTCGTATCTGTTTCTGGATGCGGACTACGCACGCAATGAGCCCGACCCTGACCAACCGGTCTTTGAGCATGCACTGTTTGTGAAAACTCAGGTCATGAGTGTTGCCCCGAGCCATGTGGTGGTGGACGCAGGCCATAAAAGCCATGCCATTGATTCCGGCCTGCCCGGGGTGCTTGCTAAACCCTTGCGGGCGGTGGCCTGCAGTGATGAACACACGACCCTGAAAGGAATTCATACCAACGCGCAACTGCCGGCGCTTGGTGAAACACTCTGGCTGATTCCAGGCCATTGCGATCCAACCGTGAATCTGCACGACTGGATGGTCGGTGTGCGTGGCGGCCTTGACAACGGCAAGGTTGAGGAAATTTTCAGGGTCGATGCCAGAGGCCGGCTGGACTGAAGTCAGCCCTTGCCGGCAAGGTTTCAAGCTGTCTTTTTGCCTGCCTTTTTGGCCACCTTAATTCCTGACTTTTTCACGGTCTTGGTGCTGGCTTTTTGCACTTTTTTGGCGCTTGCCTTCTTGGCATCAGGCCGGGCACGAAGCATGCCGGCTGTAATTTTGAAGATGTCGGTCTTGGTGATGATGCCAACCAGCTGTTTGCGAGTATTCAACACCGGCAGGCAGCCAATATGGTGCTTCACCAGCAGCCGGGCCGCATACTTCAACTGAGCGGTTTCCGTCACACAAACCGGCTCCTTGTGCACGATCTCACTGACCGGCACCTCCGCCGAACCAAAGTTCGCCGCCGCCAACAACAAATCCGTCTTGGCGACAATGCCCACCACCCGGCCATTATCGACAACCGGCAAGTGGTTGATGTTTCGTCCGTGCATCTGATCAATGGCCTGACGAAATGGATGGCCCGGTGGGATCGTGAGTACCGGCCGTGTCATGTATTGACTGACTTTCATTGTGAAATCCTTTAGGCAGGATCAGCCTGATCCTGCTTGGCATGTTGACCCGAGCATCTTACGCGCTTAAAGCGGGTACCTCAGGCGAATTAAACCGCTAGGCAGGTGATGGTTTACCCTTGTCAACCATAGAGAATATTTATGACACCATTTTTAAATTGGGCTAAGAACATTTGCCGATGGTTGAAACAGTGACAAGCCGCAGCAGAGCCAGCAGAAGATTCAGAAATTTCAGCCTGAGCATTTGATGCCAAAGCCTAGCCCAGCTGTTACCTGGTGAGCCTGAAATCAACCCTGCACCGGTTAAGCCTAGGAGGAGAACTGTGAGACGGTTGTGACAGACATTCGGCACCCTGCCTGCCGATATCGTCTCAGGGTTCGAACAATCCCCCTTCGGTGCGGGGTGGTGTGACGCCCAGGTGCCGGTAGGCTGCCAGCGTGGCAATCCGCCCACGGGGGGTACGCTGCAAAAAGCCTTGCTGAATCAGATAGGGCTCGATGACATCTTCTATCGTGTCGCGCTCCTCGCCGATGCTGGCGGCGATATTGTCCAGTCCAACCGGGCCCCCATCAAAGCGATGGATGACGGCTTCCAGCAGTTTGCGGTCCATCAGATCAAAGCCCTGGGGATCTACATCGAGCATGGCCAGTGCCTTGCTGGCGATCTCCTGGGTAATACGGCCCGTGCCTTTAACTTCGGCGTAGTCACGGACACGACGCAGCAATCGATTGGCAATTCGGGGGGTTCCCCGCGATCGTCGTGCGATCTCAAAGCCGCCCGGCTCGTCCATCGGTGCGTTCAACAGGCCCGCACTACGGCGGACAATTCGCCCAAGCTCTTCTGCCGTATAGAACTCCAGTCGGGCCACAATGCCAAAACGGTCACGCAATGGATTGGTCAGCATGCCGGCACGGGTAGTGGCACCCACCAGCGTAAAGGGTTGCAGGTCCAGCTTGATGCTGCGCGCGGCCGGGCCCTCGCCAATCATGATGTCGATCTGGTAATCCTCCAGGGCCGGGTACAGGATTTCTTCGACCACGGGCGACAAGCGATGAATCTCGTCGATGAACAGGACATCGTTCTTCTCAAGATTGGTGAGCAGGGCCGCCAGATCCTTGGGTTTTTCCAGCACCGGCCCGCTGGTCTGGCGCAGGTTCACCCCCAACTCGGCGGCAATGATGTGCGACAGGGTGGTTTTGCCCAGCCCGGGCGGGCCAAACAACAGCACATGATCCAGCGCCTCGCTTCGCTTGCGGGCCGCTCCAATAAAGATTTCAAGCTGTTCACGAACCTTGATCTGGCCAACATATTCGTCAAGCTGCTTGGGACGCAAGGCGCGCTCCAGCGCCTCTTCGCCCTGGGAAGAGGTCGCGGCCGAAATCATGCGGCCATCGGTCGCGGCGGCTGGAAGAGCGGCAAAGTCATCGGTTTGAATGCTCACGGCAAAAGCCTTAGGTTGTCATGGCGCCCCTGACTCGGGGCCTGCCTGATGCCGGGACTATACATCTGGCGGCAGTCGTCGCCCCCTAGCTGACCCAAGGCGCAATAGCTATTTGGCCAGCGCCTTGAGCGCCAGCTTGATACCTTCGCTGACCTGCACATCCATTGGCAGGGCCTTGAGCGCGGCCGCCGCTTCCCGTTCGCTGTAACCCAAGGCCAACAGAGCCTGCTGAATATCCGCCTGCGCGTCACTGACGGGGTGCGTGCCGCTGAGGCCCATATCCGCACCCAGTTTGCCTTTGAGTTCCAAGAGCAGGCGTTCGGCTGTTTTCTTGCCGATGCCGGGTACCTTGACCAGGCGCCCGGCCTGCTGCTGGGTAACGGCCTGGGCCAGTTCAGCCACACTCATGCCCGAGAGCACCGCCAAGGCCGTACGTGGCCCGACACCACTGATCTTGATGAGCTCACGGAATGCGGCACGCTCCTGGGCAGTGGCAAAGCCGTAGAGTATTTGCGCATCTTCCCGAACGACAAAATGCGTCTGCAAATTAACCTTCTCGCCCAGATTGGGTAAGTTGTAGAAGGTGCCCATGGTGACTTGAACTTCATAACCCACGCCCTGGCAATCCACCAGGATTTCGGGAGGATTTTTTTCCAGGAGGGTGCCAGATAACCTGCCAATCATGCTGCGCCTATCATTGGGTCCATGTTGAAGGAATTATCCGCGTGATTTTGCGCCACCTTTTCTCGCCGCCCAACAACCTGCGGATCGGACATTTATGTGGTCCGACGGATGAGCACTTACGCGCCATCGAGGTTGCCTTGCAGGTAAAAATCGCACACCGCCACGAGCAGTTCAAGATTGACGGAGCCAAAAAGCAGGCTCAGCGCGCCATGGAAGTACTCCAGGCCCTTTACGAGTTGGCGGCCCGACCCATCGATCCTGCCACCGTACAACTGCTGCTGGCTGGCGACTCGACCATGGCACTTGAACAGGGGGGTGAAGTGCTCCACACCCGGCGCCAGGAACTGCGTGCCCGCACCCCCAATCAGGCGCACTACCTGGAGAGCATTGCCCTGCACGACATTACCTTTGGGATCGGCCCGGCCGGCACCGGCAAAACCTATCTGGCGGTGGCGTGTGCCGTGGATGCCCTAGAACGCAGCACTGTCCAGCGGATTGTGCTGACGCGCCCTGCGGTCGAGGCAGGAGAACGGCTGGGTTTTTTACCGGGTGACCTGACTCAAAAAGTTGACCCTTATCTACGTCCGCTCTACGACGCCCTGTATGACCTGATGGGGTTTGAGAAGGTGCAGAAAGCCTTTGAGCGCAATGTCCTGGAAATTGCCCCGTTGGCGTTCATGCGGGGTCGCACCTTGAACAATGCCTTTGTCATCCTGGACGAAGCTCAAAACACCACGCCCGAGCAGATGAAAATGTTTCTGACCCGCATCGGCTTTGGGTCGCGCGCCGTGGTCACCGGAGACATCAGCCAGATCGACCTGCCCAAGACCCAGCTCAGCGGCCTGATTGACGCAGAGCGCGTCCTGCGGCGAGTCAAGGGCATCGCCGTGTGCCGCTTTACCAGCGCTGATGTGGTGCGCCATCCCCTGGTGGCACGCATTGTTGATGCTTACGACAAGCGCAAATCCACTGACGGCGCATGAACAAGAACAGGCCCTCTGGCAGACCCAGCCCGACAACTTGGTCCGACCAGCCCTCGGCAGCTGACCAACCGGCTCAAGGCTCTCGGCTTCGCCAACTCAACCTGTCGCTGCAGTTTGCCATCCTGAACAGCGCAGCGCGTCACCGCGCTGCCTTGCCGCGTCACAAAGTGATTCGATGGATTCGACATGCTCTGCAGCGGGATGCTCAAATCACGGTGCGGCTTGTCGAGGCCGAGGAAGCTCAAGCCCTCAACCGGGATTTCCGGCACAAGGATTACGCCACCAACGTCCTGACCTTTGACTACCAAAGCCAACCCCTGGTGCATGCCGATCTGGTCTTGTGCGCACCGGTTGTCGCTCAAGAAGCCAAGGAACAGGGCAAAACCCTGCAGGCCCACTACGCGCACCTGCTGGTCCACGGCGTGCTGCATGCCCAAGGCTGGGACCATGAAACCAACGCTGCGGATGCCGAAATGATGGAAGCCAGGGAAATTGAAATTCTGGCCCGCCTGGGTTTCAACAATCCTTACCGGGCAGGTCACAGATAAACCCTCAATGTCAACCGCCCAAATACTTGAGCAAGCTCAAGCACCATGGGCGGCAAGCTTGTTAGCCTGATCGTGCAAGTGACGAATCAGGCGCCATGAACCATCCCGATTACCAAAACCAATTATTGGCCAAACAACTACGACTGGCTTTGGGTGCAATCGACCCGGATGAACTGTCGGTGCTGCAACAGCATTTGGAATGGGTGGAGCTGGCAGCGGGTCAAACCCTGATGTTGCAAGGGGATCCAGGTGACGCCATGTACCTGACGCTCAGTGGCAGATTGCGCGCTTACATTGCTGAACCAAACGGACAGGAACGCTTGGTGCGTGAAATGTCTCGCGGGCAAATCATTGGCGAACTCAGTCTTTACACCGATGAAGTTCGTTCTGCCACCGTGGTGGCCGTGCGTGACTCACTGCTGGCACGACTGGCGCAAGACGATTTCAACAAACTGTTGTCACGCAATGCCAAAGTTTCGATGGCCATCACCCGCCAAATCATCCATCGACTCCAATCGTCTGCCGCACGCAACAAGGAAGCCCGCCCGGTCATGATTGCCCTGCTTGCGATTACATCCGGGGTGGATGTGCATCGGTTTTCCCAGGACCTTTCTGTAAAACTTTCAAATCTGGGTCGGGTCAGTGTGGTTGATTCCCGCAGGGTGGCGCAGGAGATCGGGCAGCCTACCTCCTCCCAACACGGTAGCGAAGATTTGCCAACCCAGCGCAGGATCACGCGTTATCTGGACGAAATCGAGGCGACCTCCGACTTTGTGCTGCTGATTGGCGACGAAACGCCGACAGCCTGGACGCATCGATGCAGTCGCTGCTGCGACGAAGTTCTATTGTTGGCTGATGCCACCTGTGGTCCCGATCTGCACCCGATTGAGCGTCAGTGCCTGATGAATCGAACGGGCCGCTCCGAAGCCGCTGAATCTCTGGTCTTGCTGCATGCACCTGATGTCCCTTGCCCAACAGGCACTCGCCACTGGTTATCCCAGCGATCCGTCAAGCATCACTACCACATCCGTCCACAACTTGATCGCGACATGGGGCGACTTGCGCGCATCCTGAGTGGCACGGCCATCGGCTTGGTACTGGCGGGTGGCGGCGCCCGAGGATGCGCTCACCTTGGAATTTATCAAGCCCTACACGAACATGGCATCGAGATTGATTACGTCGGCGGCACCAGTATTGGTGCGATCATGGCAGCCCTGGTCGCGTCAGACCGCCCAGTCAAGGAAATTCTGGACATTGCCCGCCGCGCCTTCGGCGTGAATCCCACGGGGGACTTCAGCACCATGCCCCTGATTTCTCTGATTGCGGGTCGACGGGCTCAGCGTCTGATTGAAACGACCCTGCTGGCGCTGGCTGGTCACCCAATTGGCATCGAGGATCTTTGGATCAATTTCTACTGTGTGGCCAGCAACTATTCCCGGGCCACTGAACATGTCTTTCATCATGGCGCGCTCTCCAAAGCGCTGCTGGCCAGCATCGCCATTCCCGGGGCGCTCCCACCTGTTCCGTTTCAAGGGGATCTGCTGTGCGATGGTGGCACTTTCAACAATTTTCCAGTGGATGTGATGCGCAATCGCCCCGGCATTGGAAAGGTAATTGGTGTGGATTTAAGTCGCCGCCAGCGTCATCCGATTGAATTGAAGGAAATTCCCAGCGGCTGGGCCCTGTTACTTGATCGCTTGCGGCCGCGCCATAAGAGGCGCTACCGGCTGCCAACTCTGCTGGCCTATCTGATGAATGTCACCATTCTTTACAGCAGTTCGCGACAACAGGAATCGCAACAACTGTGTGACATCTATTTCAACCCGCCCTTGCTACGGGTGGGCATGCTCGAATGGAAACGATTTGACGCCATCGTCGCACAGGGCCACACTCACGGCGTTGAAGTCTTGTCACAGTCAGTCGCTGACAAAAAAACAATCCACTCCTCGCTAGTCTGATGAGACGCTTCTTTCAGAACCTGAAGCTTCCCGGCGCACTGTCCAACCTGAGCGCTGTGGCCCTGATTTTTCTGGTGACTCTGGGCGCCTTGACGCTTTGGCTGTTTGACCCCATTCCGCTTCAGAATATCCGCCTGGCTCAGTTTGACCAGTTTCAGCGCTGGCATTTGCGGCCCTATGACCCGCAACCAGTTCGAATTGTCGACATTGATGAAGCCAGCCTCAAAAGCCTGGGCCAATGGCCATGGCCACGGACGCGCATAGCCGATCTGGTGACAAACTTGAACCAGGCTGGCGCTGCCGCCATTGCCTTTGACGTGTTGCTGATTGAACCTGACCGCACTTCACCAGCCGCCATGACGCAACTATGGCAGGGGCGGCAGGTCAGTGAGGTCCTGCGCAAGCTCCCAGACCATGATGCCGTGCTGGCGCAAGCCTTGGCGGGTCGAAATGTGGTGCTTGGCAATAGCCTGGCCAACACCGGCACACAGGAGCCAATTCCAAAAATTTCCCTGCCTTACCGCATCATTTCCACTGGCGCGCCAAAACCGCAGGAGTGGCTGCACGGTTTTGACAGTGCGGTTTATCCCTTGCCCATACTGTCAGCCAAGGCCGATGGCCTGGGTAGCCTGAATTTCGCTACTGACGCCGATGGGGTGGTACGCCGGGTTCCCTTGCTACTAGGTCTGAACGAGCAGATGGTGCCCACTCTGAGTGCCGAGGCACTGCGTGTTGCCCAGGGAGCCAAAAACCATTTGTTGCGCAGCAGTGAAGCCGGCCTGCAGGATGTGCGAATCGGTGCCCTGACGGTACCCACCAATGCGAGGGGCGAGGTATGGCTGCACTACACCGAACCTGTTCCAGAGCGTTATGTATCGGCCAGCAAGGTGCTGCAGGGGCAGGCCAATGTTGATCTGCTCAAGGGCCATATCGTGCTCATCGGTAGTTCTGCTGCCGGCCTGATGGACCTTCGATTCAATCCGCTGGGGCAGATCATGCCCGGTGTGCAGGCGCATGCCCTGGCCCTGGAGCAAATCTTGGCAGGATATTCCTTGCAAAGGCCAGCCTGGGCGCGCGGTGCAGAGGCTCTGGCCATGGCATTGGGCGCGCTGCTGGTCGGGTTGATAGCCCTGGGCGCGCCAGCCAAATGGTCCACCGGCTTTTTCATGCTGATCCTGACCACGGTGGTTGGCGGCACCTGGTACGCCTTTGTTTCGCACCAACTGCTGCTTGATGCCGTCAATCCAGCTATCGCCATCATTTTCAGTTTTGGTCTGGCCAGTGGTCTGCACCACCTGGTCAGCGAACGAGAGCAGCGCTGGGTGAGAGAAGCATTTTCCCGCTATGTTTCGCCCAACAAGGTTGACTACCTGGTGAAACACCCGGACGAGTTGCAACTCGGCGGGCAACGGCAAACCTGTAGCTTCATATTTACCGATCTGGCCAACTTCACCGGCATGATGGAGTCCGGTGACCCGGCACGCGCCGTCTCCCTGCTCAACGACTATTTGGACGAGATGTTGACCATCGTGTTCAAGTATGAGGGAACGCTTGACCGGATCATGGGTGACGCGGTGGCCGTTCTCTTCTCGGCGCCGGTCGAGCAGGAAGACCACTGCTGGCGCGCGCTGCAGTGCGCTTTGGAGATGGACGCATTTGCTTCGGGCTATGCGGCCAAGTTGCAGGCTCAGGGCATGCCCTGGGGAATTACCCGCATCGGCGTGCACAGCGGAGAAGTGATCGTTGGAAATTTTGGTGGCAAAAACCTGTTTGACTACCGGGCCCTGGGCGATCCGGTCAACGCTGCCTCTCGCCTTGAGAGCGTCAACAAACATCTGGGCACACGCATGTGTGTGTCTGAAGCTATTTTGAACTGTTGCCCCCCGGTACCGGTACGCTATGTGGCGCAGTTGGTGCTCAAGGGTAAAAGCAAACCCCTGTCAGTGTTTGAACCCCTGGCAACAACGGATGCCGCTGCTTGTGCCCCGCTGGACAAGTACACCCAGGCGGTCAACCTGCTGCGCCCTGGCAAGGACCATGACCCGGTTGGGGCTCGGCAGGCGTTTGAAAGCTTATCCCAACAATACCCCAATGATCCTTTGGTGTCGCTGCATCTTGAGCGCCTGCAGCAGGGCGCCACGGATGACCTGATCGTGATGAGCACCAAGTAAGTCCCTGGAGCCGAAGAACAGCGACCAGGTCTGCACAAACGACTGGCTGCTGACATGCACGTTGAACGCAGGGCAATTGAAATGCCCCGCGCCCAAGCTCACCGTACCGTGATCTCGACCCTGCGGTTGCGTGGCTCGGGGGTGTTGTCTGGCGTTGGAATCAGCAAGTTACGCTCGCCCAGAGACTCAACCGTTAATGCCAGATTGGGCAGGCCCAGGGCCCGCATTTGCTGAGCCACTGTATTGGCCCGCCGCAAGCCCAGGGCGTCATTCGAGGGGAGCGATCCAACCGTATCGGTATGTCCAGTAATCGCCATATCTGGCGCTTTGTGCGTGCGAACCTTGTCAAGTACGCGGGGGAGTTCACCCTGCGAGGATTTGGTCAGCTTGTCACTGTTGTTTTCGAAATAGAGCATGAATTGCTCAGGCAGCACTGGTCTGGCCGCCATCGCCTTTCCAAAATCATTGTCCAACTTGCCCTTGCTGACAGGAATAGCCGGGCAGTCAGAATCTATCATCAAGGCTGTATCCGCTTGGTTCAGTTCACGGTTGGAGGTTTTATTCTGAACCATGACCTTGCCGACCTTGCCACTGGGGTCTGCCTGCAAGACCACATAGGAGCCGGAGAGGCGGGCGCAGGGGTCTTCTGCTGGCCGATCCTGCCTGGGCCGCATAGGCGCCACCTCGGCCACCATCTTGGCCTTGTCCAGCGTCAGAATGGGTGGCAGATCAAACGGGCACAGTTGTTCGGGCGGAAGTTCACCCCGGTCCTGGCCGGCATCACTGGCGGTAGGTTGGTCCCCACGCGTCACACCCAGCGTGCTGGTCAAGCGGCCCATACTGGCCAAGGTTCTAGCCTGGGCCACGATGTGGTTGTAGCGTGCTGTCGTGTAGGCACGGGTGGCCTCAAAGTATTCGTTCTGGGTATTGAGCATGTCCAGTAAGGTCCGCTGGCCAATCTCAAACTGCTGCCGATAGGCCTGGCGGGCTTTCTCGGTGGACAGCCGGTGTTGATCCAGAAAATTGAGCTGGTCGGCCAGGCGCACCAGATCGTTGTAGGCAATTGCCAGGGTCTGACGTACATCACGGCAGGCCTTTTCCTGCAAATCACGAGCCTGATAGCTCAACTCGATGGCTTGCTTTTCACGTGCCATGTCGGCTCCGCCACGGTACAGGTTGTAATTCATCGCCAGTTCGACATAGGCGTCCCGTGCGTTGCCAATAATGCCTTGGTAGTTATTGTCAAAAGTTTGCCCGGCACGAAAATCCAGCCGGGGGTAATAACCTGCTTTACGGGATTCAACCTGGGCCTTGGCCGAGCGGACGTTTTCAAAGGCAGCGTTGATGGTCGGGCTACCAGGTAAGCCCTCCCCCATGGCCTGCAGCCCAGAACTTGGCAAGCCTTTGAGTTTGATCTTCTCAGGCAGTGGTGGCACATTGGCCGCTGGCTTTTCACCGATCACTCTTAGATAGCGAGCACTGACATCGTGCAAATTGGAAATTTCGGTGATCAGGTTGGATTCGGCCAGCGCCAAACGTCCGGTGGCCTGCTCCAGGTCCACACCACGGCTGACACCCGCAGCGGTGCGCTCCTCGATCAGCTGGGTGATCAGCTTGTGCTCGATGTAGTTGGATTTGGCTGCCTCAACCAGTTCAAACTGCTTGGCCACATCGGCATAGGCCCGCAGAGCTTCCAGACTGATGTTCTCGGAAGATTCGAGCAGTTCGTAATAACGCACCAGTTTGGCAAAGCCAAGTCGGCTGACTTCATTGCGGGTGTAGAAGCCATCAAACAGCATCTGGGTCAGCGTGATACCCGATCCACTACGGCTGTAGTCAACATAGCCAGTATCCGGACGGTCACGCCACTGGCGGCCGGTGGTAGCAATCAAATCGACCTGGGGGCGCCGCCCCGATTTGGCAAACTCATGTTCGTGCCCTGCGGCTGTAAATTCGCGCCACTTGGCCTGGATTTCCGGATTGCCGACCACCGCCTTGCGAGCCACTTCGATGAGCGGTTGCGGCAGGTTCTGGGCGGCAGCAAGTGCGCCTGAAACAGCCAGCAACACAGTCAAACTAAATTTTGTTGGATTTCTCATTTTCTTTCCCTAAACACATCAACAATCGGGATTTTTGGTAAGTCCTGGGCGAAAGACTGCCTGCGGCAGTCTTCACTTGGACTCGGTCACCAGCAAGGAAAACTGGGTGCCGCGAACTCCAATGATTCCGCCCGGGGCCTTGACGGTCACCGCTTCGGGCTTGAGTTTGGCAATCACACCTGAAACATAGTTCAGGCTGCCCTTGCTCATACTGGTCCCCAGCTTCAGCTGGCCTTTGGCAGGTGCATACAAAAACTCATCAATCGTCAGTTCGGTATCAGGGCC
>Ga0075470_10000216_pt1 | contig 20187 bp, 14 predicted proteins | sample DEB19_08_DNA_4_FD_71482 | JGI IMG/M metagenome (GOLD analysis project Ga0075470, IMG submission 71482) | Aqueous microbial communities from the Delaware River and Bay under freshwater to marine salinity gradient to study organic matter... | ecosystem: Environmental > Aquatic > Marine > Coastal ... | reverse complement strand
TTTTGCACTCTTCACAATACGGAGGATGTAGCTCAGCTGGTTAGAGCGTCTGATTGTGGTTCAGAAGGTCGTGGGTTCGAGCCCCATCTTCCTCCCTCCTTATTCTTAACATTTCTTTCAATCCTAATTTTTCAATCCTCTTTCGCAGCCATTCGAAATGTTATACATTTGAGTATGCCCAATAAACTCATTAAAAATATGTTCAGTAGAAGATCTTTTCCCCTTGTTGTAGTTTTTGTATTGGCTGGATTTTTAATTGCATTTGGTTCAACTCGATTGATAAATCCTCCAGATAAGTACCAAGTGATTTTTACACAAGTGGCGGAGATGCTTGAAGTAGCACATTATAGCCCTAAGAAAATTGACGATGAGTTCTCGAAAAATATTTTCAAAAAATACATTGAGTCACTTGATCCGAACAAAGACATGTTGTTGGCATCAGACATCAAGGAATTGAAAAAATTTGAAACAAGTATCGATAATGAATTACATGGTGCACCGATTCAGTTTTTTCATGCAGTAGAAGAAATTTATAAAAAGAGGGTAAATGAAGTAAATGCATTCTATCCTTCATTGTTACAAACACCATTTCAGTTTACAACCGATGAGACAATACTACTCGATCCAGATAAACTTGATTTCCCAAAGTCAGATCTTCTTAGAAAAGAATTATGGAAAAAAAGATTGAAGTTCATGGTATTGGAAAAGTATGCTGATTTGCTTGATGCCCGTGATCAACTAAAGAAAGGTGATACCTCCTACAAGTCAGATGCAGTCTTGGAAAAAGAGGCCAGGGATAAAGTGAAATTGCTGATTTCAAGGAATTTCGACAGGATGATTACCAAAACCAAAGAGGATGAACGATTTGATTTGTTGGTAAATACTGTAACAGAATACATGGATCCTCACACCACTTTTTTCCCACCATTGGAAAAAAGATCTTTTGATGAGCAGATGAGTGGAAGGTTTTTTGGAATTGGTGCTTCACTGCGTAATGACGAGAACGGATCCATTCGAATTGCATCATTGGTTCCTGGTTTGCCAGCCTGGAAGTCTCAACAAATATTAGTAGGAGACCAGGTATTAAAAGTTGGACAAGCAAATGATCAACCAGTTGATTTGGCAGGATATGAAAGTACAGATGCAGTTAAACTCATCAGAGGGAAAAAAGGAACCGAAGTGCGTCTTACCATTAAAAAAACTGATGGAACTGTGAAAGTGGTTTCCATGATCAGAGAAGAAGTTGAATTGGAGGAGACCTATGCAAAAAGCGCAGTCATACAAGAAGGTGGCAGAAAAATAGGGTACATTTTTTTACCTGAATTTTATGCAGACTGGGAAAGACCTAATGGTGCAAGGTGTTCTCAAGATGTGGCAAAAGAAATCATCAAATTAAAAGAACAAAAAATAGATGGCCTTATCATGGATTTGAGGAACAATGGAGGCGGTTCTTTATATGATGTGGTTCAAATGGTTGGGTTTTTTATTCCGGAAGGACCTGTGGTACAAGTCAAAGACAGAGAAGGCAACCCCTCAGTATTACGCGATAGAGACAGATCAGTTTTATATGATGGACCACTTGCAGTGATGGTTAATGAATTTTCTGCATCTGCATCAGAAATATTTGCTGCTGCCATTCAAGACTATGGTCGTGGATTGGTGATCGGAAGTACATCGACATATGGAAAAGGAACAGTGCAGAGAAACATTGGCTTGGAGCCAGGATCTGGTTTACTAAACAAAGACAACAGTGAAATTGGCACGCTTAAATTAACCTTACAGAAATTCTATCGCATCAATGGTGGTTCTACACAATTGAAAGGAGTCACTCCAAACATTGTCTTGCCTGACCAGTATGAAAATTTGAAGTACAGAGAAAAAGATAATCCAGGTGCCTTGCCATGGGATGAAATCCAGAAAGCTGCCTATCCTATGTTTGGACCGAATTATGAATCCAATATGGTCAAGCAAAAAAGCATAGAAAGGGTTTCTGCAAATCCTGTTTTTAATGCTATTAAAGAATCTTCTGCTTGGACTGAAAAAATGAATCAAAAGCTTTATTCCTTGAATTTGGTTAAATACAGAGCTGAACAAAAGCAAATTCGAGAATCATTTAAGAAGGTTGACGATGCAGGGAAATCTATTTCAAAACTTCAGGTTGAAATGATTCCAATAGACAGCACCAAATTATCCATTGACCAAGACAAATTTGAGAGAAGGAAACAATGGATCAATAATTTATCAAAAGATATTTATATCAACGAATCCACCCAGGTAGTTTCAGATATGATCAGCCAAGGGTTGTTGGTGAGAAAATCTGCTTAGTAATTATTTCTTTTTCAAAGGGGGAGCGGAAGTTATTTTTCTGGCTCCTTTTGTTTTTGCTGCCATTTTCATTGCTTCAAAGGCATCAACAATTCCTCCGGTCATTGACAATTCACTTAGGGTGGTTTTTTGATCATCTGTACCAGGTTTTGTAATCACAGCATCGATTTTTTGAGATGATCTTGATAAAATTTCAATCAACTGTTGGGGACTTAGTTCAGGATAATAAGATAAGATAAGTGCTGCAATACCTGACACCACTGGCGCAGCCATGCTTGTTCCATCTTTGTCTCCATAGGTGTTTCTACCTGGAATGGTTGAATAGATTTTAACACCTGGCGCGAATACATTTACCTCTCTTTTCCCAAAATTGGAGAATGAAGCAGCGATATCATTCGACAATGCACCGCTCGCGCCAACTGTAATCCAATTTGAGAATATTTTTAATGTATCATTATTGAAATTTCTTGAAGGAAAATTGTCTTCGGTATCTATATTCTTTGCATCATTTCCAGCAGCATGCACCAACAGGACGCCTTTTGATTCTGCATATCTAACTGCTTCATCTACCCATTTTTTTTCTGGTGAAAAGCTTTTTCCAAAACTCATGTTGATGACCCATGCTCCATTATCAACTGCATATCTGATTGCATTGGCGATGTCTTTGTCATGCTCGTCACCATCAGGAACTGCCCTTACAGGCATGATCTCGACATTGTTTGCGATGCCATCTATGCCTTTCTGATTATCTCGTATCGCAGCAATGATTCCTGAAACATGAGTTCCATGCGAAGCATCCGTGCCCATTACATCATTGTTTCCATAATATTTGTCTTGAGGGTCATCGTATCTATCTTTCACAATATCATCTCTGTAATGAGGAGGTTCTTTTTCAAGTGCTTCGACTTTTGATTTTTCACCTTCATAAAACTGCATGAGTTCTGAAATCAAGTTTGTGTTGGTATTTTCCATTTGTCGCGTTTGCTGGAAAAGACCTAGCATGATGGCCCTTGCTTTTCCAACTGCTGGATCATTGTTTTTAAAATTTTGTAACTCATCGCCTGTATAATCTTTTTTTCCAAGAGATGATTTTAACAAGCTGTCTGCAGAGGGAATTTTTGCAACAATATCTTTGAGGATCATGACGTACATGGAAGCTTCTTTTGCCTGATTGTCGAGCTGCGTTGAAACTTTTTTATATAGTTTGTATTGATCCAATTTAACTGGATCAAGTTTTGTTTCATCAAGACTGTCTGTGCCAAACTGCTTTTTCAATTTATAATAGATCCTGGCGCCTTCATAACTATCTTTTCCAACATTTCTTCCATCTTTTCCGCCTAAGAAATTCCAGCCATGGATATCATCAACATAACCATTTTTATCATCATCAATACCATTAAAAGGGATTTCATTTTTATTTGTCCAGATGATTGATTTCAAATCTTCGTGCGTTGTATCTATGCCTGAGTCTATTACAGCTACTATAATTTTTCTTTTTGGAGTGGACTTCTGAATGATCTCTTTATATGTTTTATTAATGTTTGTTCCATACACTTGATTTGAGTCAAGGTTTCCCAGGTGCCAGCCTTTATAATATTCCTGAGAATTAACAGTATTGAACGTGCTAGCCAGAATAATAAAAGCTGTAATGATTGATTTCATAGTAAAAATTTCAAAGGCAATTTAATCATTCAAAAAGATGAATCATCTCAATCGAAATAAAACTGAGAATTTTATCAATCTTTTAAGTTATTGAGAAGGTGATTTTTTATTTAGAATATACATCATCATGATTGACAGTGGCCCAACAATAAATAAAATAAGTGTTTGAACAAGCCAAAGCAACCAGCCAAACGCCAAGCCATTTACGGCATCCATTTCATACAGCATCAATGTTTTTTGTACTGCCAGTTGGTAAGCACCGATGCCTCCTTGTGTAGCAATCATGGCGAAACTTCCAAATGTTAATACACTCAAAGAAGGTACCCATCCAAGAGATGATAAATTTTCCATTCCGTGAAATCCAATTCTTATACTAGCCAGATAGCAGAACCAGATGGTTGCTGTATAAATTAAATACAATGGAATGTTCTTTACTTTTCTAATGCTCAATAATCCTTCAATCATGCCTTTTATGATCTCTTTGAGCTTGAACAGTTTTGGATGGTTTTTTGAAACATGTAGTAGTTTGAACAAAATGGTGATACATAATATTAAGGTGCCAGTTATGATAATTAATGCTGTGTTGCTGAATTGGAATTTTGTTTTCATGCTCGTCGTCAATTCAGCAGCATAATTTCCAACAAGATCCAATTGTGTAAAAACAGTCATTATAATTACAATAATGAGACAAATTAAATCAACCAACCGTTCTGCCACCATGGTTCCAATGAGTTTATCTACATGAACTTTTTCATATTTACTGAGGAGGGTGCATTTCATCACTTCTCCCAGTCTCGGAAATAGAAGATTAAAGAAATACCCGGCCAGTACTGCACAAAAAACATTGAATGTTCTTGGTTGATTTCCCAAAGGGTCTATCATCATTTTCCATCTAACAGCTCGAATAAAATGACTGAATAGGAGGGTAATGGAGCAAAAGATGACCACTTTTACATCCGCATGGGTGATAAGATCCTTAAGTTTTTGAATTTCATTTTCTCCAAATGATCTTGTGGTTAGCCAAAGTAAAAATATCCCCAGTGCCAGGAAGAGTAAGAACTTAGTGAATGTTTTCACCCTTTGAATCATAGGAAAAAAATTGTTACCGAAGTTAATGAATAACTGATTCAAACGATTGAGAATCTTCGATTTGTACAACTTGCTCTGGTGGGTCAAATCAGTGTTTTCGGGACTCAATTGGCATATTTTTCATATCTTTGCACTCATTTAAAATGTTCCCATAAAACCTATACATGGTTAGCAAAAAGAGAATATTATTTATTGCCAATGAAATGTCACCCTATTTGGAGCTGACCGCTTTCTCTGAGATTGTAAACAAGCTGGCAATAAAAGCAAATGATACTGGTTTTGAGGTTAGGTGCATTATGCCACGTTTTGGAACAATCAATGAACGCAGGCATAGACTTCATGAAGTGGTAAGGCTTTCAGGAATTAATATTTCAATCGAAAACGATGATTTCCCCCTTCAAATCAAAGTAGCATCACTTCCCAACGCAAGATTGCAGGTATATTTTTTGGACAATGAAGACATGTTCAAAAGAAAATTTGTTTTCAATGATGATAATGAAGAGTGGTATGACGACAACGGGATGAGAACCATTTTCTTTTGCAAAGGAGCTCTTGAAACTGTGAAGAAGTTCGGATGGCCTCCAGATATCATACATTGTAGTGGTTGGATGACAGGGTTGATTCCCTTGTTTTTAAAGACAGCTTACAAAAAAGAACCAGTATTCAGCAATAGCAAAGTTATATTCACGTTAGGGCAATCAACATTTAAGCAAAAGTTGGGTGCCGACTTTATCAAGCAATGCTTAATCAGTGCAGCTATTAAAGAAAAAGACATTGAGCCATTTAAAGAAGCCAATAATATAGCCATGTTCAAAGGTGGTGCTTCATTTGCTGATGCAATTTCATTTGGTGATGCAGATGTTGATAAAAAATTAACCGAGGCTTTTGCGAAAGTCAAAGGCAAGAAAGTCATACCATACAATGAAGGTTCTGATTTAACAGAGTATTTACAATTGTATAGCGACCTTGCAAACAAGTGATTTAACCTAAGGAAATTAAAAAAATCTACGTGAGTTTACAGCGTTTGTTGAAAGGTTTGCTTCCCCTGATCATTTTATTGTTTTCAATTGGTTGTACCAAAGTAAAGAATACTGATATTGGTGCAGACCTATTGCCCGCTATTGACAATGTAAACACATTCGATACCTCGTTAAGCGTAACTGTTGAAAATTTCTTCACTCCAGATTCGCTCTTGCCTGTTATGACCAGAACTTATACTGGATCGATAGGTGAATTTGTTTTAGGGCATCTCGCAAACGACCCGATGTTTGGTTCGACCACCGCATCCATCTTCTACGAATTGAAACCAACAGAATATCCGTTTTCTTATCAGAATACTCCTGATAGTTTATATCTCGACTCTGTAGTATTGTCTTTGAAATGGAAATATACTTTTGGTGATACACTCGGCACCCAAAAAATAGACGTCTTTAAAGTAACTCAATATTTACGTCCAGATACCGCATATCCAATTACTGCCACTGCTACCTATGGTGAATGGATGGCATCAAAGACATTTTCACCATCCATTTTGGATGATTCCATTCAATTGGCAAAATATAAAGTAACCAATCAATTAAGAATCCCTTTAGATAATTCATTTGGAAGAAAACTCCTATCCTTTGATACAGCAAGCGCAACGAGTCCGCTTAAAAACGATTCACTGTTTCGTGATTTTTTTAAAGGGTTTGCTCTTGTGCCACAACAATTGAATTCTTCTAATGCGCTCATGACTTTTGATATGGATGATACAACTACGAACTTGAGATTGTATTATCAGTACATCAAAAATGGTAAACGTGATACCACCTATAAAACTTTTACTTTTAATAATCTTAAATATGGTGGTGCAATCAATCAAATAGCCAGAAAATACAATGGAAGTGAGGCTTCAACATATATAAACAAAAAAGGGAAAGATAGTCTTGTGTATATCCAGACAGCTCCTGGTACGTATGCAAATATCCGTATTCCTTCGATCGATGAATTCAAAAAGAAAAAGGGCAATGTAATCATACATTTGGCTGAATTGTCGATGCAAGAAGTTGTTACTCCAGCAAGACGTGCTGACGTATTTACACCACCTCCATTTTTGTATCTTGAGTCATTTGATTCGTCAAATAAAGCATATATACCCTTTGTTGCCGATGGTTTTAGTGCAGGTACTTTTGATCCTCCAACGTTTGGTGGAATGAAAAAAAATAGTGTTGATCCACAAGGAAACATTGTGTCTAGATACGCTATGAACATCACCCGTTATTTGCAGGGAATTATCACTAGAAATACTGCCAATCTTCCCTTTCGATTGAATGCACCTTACAATGTTTATTACAAGGATATAAACCTATCTTTTAACCTAAACCATTTGTGCAGAGGAGGAGTAGTATTAGGTGGAGGTAGTCATCCAAAACAGCCTATGAAATTAAGGGTTGTTTACTCTAAGCTTTGATTTTATAATTACATTTGCAAAAAAAATAACCATGCCATACTTATTCACTTCCGAAAGTGTATCTGAAGGACACCCTGACAAAGTAGCTGATCAGATATCAGACGCTTTGATTGATAATTTTCTTGCATTCGACCCTATGTCAAAGGTAGCTTGTGAAACATTGGTTACAACAGGACAGGTTGTTTTAGCTGGAGAAGTTAAATCAACCGCTACGCTTGATGTGCAAAAAATTGCAAGAGATGTTATCTCTAAAATTGGATATACCAAAAGTGAATATATGTTTGAAGCGAATTCTTGTGGAATTCTTTCAGCTATTCATGAACAATCTGCAGATATCAACCGTGGTGTTGAAAGAAAAAAGAAAGAAGACCAAGGTGCTGGTGATCAAGGTATGATGTTTGGATATGCCACCAATGAAACAGAAAATCTTATGCCACTTGCACTTGACTTGGCACACAAGATTTTAATTGAATTGGCTGCGATTAGGAGAGAGAAGAATAGTAAGATGCCTTACTTGAGGCCAGATGCCAAAAGTCAGGTTACTATAGAATATGATGACAACGACAGACCGTTGCGTATTGATGCAGTGGTAGTTTCCACCCAACATGACGACTTTTCTAAAAACGACAAGCAGATGTTGGACAGAATCAAAAAAGATGTAATCAGCCTTGTAATGCCAAGAGTAAAAGCGAAATGCAAAAAGGACGTACAAAAACTTTTCAACGATAAGATCACATACCATATCAATCCAACTGGAAAATTTGTGATTGGTGGTCCACATGGCGACACTGGTTTAACTGGTAGAAAAATCATTGTTGATACCTATGGTGGCAAAGGCGCACATGGTGGTGGAGCATTCAGCGGAAAAGATCCTTCTAAGGTAGATAGAAGCGCTGCTTATGCTGCGCGTCATATCGCAAAGAACATGGTAGCAGCAGGTGTTGCAGATGAAATGCTTGTTCAGGTTTCTTATGCGATTGGTGTGGCAAAGCCGATGGGTATTTTTGTTGATACATATGGTACTTCAAAGGTGAAGATGACTGATGGTCAAATTGCAAAAAAAGTGGAAGCACTCTTCGATATGAGACCTTATGCCATAGAAACAAGATTAAAGCTTCGTAATCCCATTTATCAGGAAACTGCAGCTTATGGCCATATGGGAAGAAAGAATGAGGTTGTAAAGAAATCATTCGATGCTCCAGGTGGAGGTAAAAAAACTGTTGAAGTGGAATTGTTTACCTGGGAAAAACTTGATTATGTCTCGAAAGTTAAATCTGCTTTCGGCATTAAATAAATCATTTTAAAATTATAGTGTTAAACCCTCCATATTGGAGGGTTTAATTATTTTTAGGTATGTCTAATTTACAAGAATGGCAATGGGTCAGTGGGGAAATCAAATATGACAATCCTTGGATCACAGTTACTGAAGATCAGGTGATCAATCCTGCAGGGAAACCTGGTATTTACGGCAAGGTTCATTTTAAAAACCTCGCAATTGGAATTGTACCGATAGACAATGAAGGAAATATCTATTTTGTCAGACAATTCAGATACGTTTTAAATCAATACAGCATTGAAATTCCAGAGGGCGGAGGACTGTTACATATTGACCCACTTGAATCGGCCATCAAAGAATTAAAGGAGGAGACGGGATTGATTGCACAAAATTGGTCTATTATTCTAGATATGCATTTGTCTAACTCTGTTTCAGATGAAAGATCAATTGTTTATTTAGCGGAAAACCTAACACAGGGTACTCCTGATCCAGAAGAAACAGAAAGCTTCACTATTCATAAATATCATATTGACGTAGTTTTGAGAATGATTGATCAGAAGGAAATTACTGATGCAATCACCATAGCTGCTATACTAAAACTAAAGTTGATGATGTTGAATAAACAACGCCCATGAAAAAATCTACAAATATTATTGGCCGCCAACCAGTTGTTGAAGCACTCAGAGATGGGCAACAATTGGAAAGGATTTTTATTCAAAAAAATATTGGTGGTGAAATTATAGATGAGATTCGGCAATTGGCCCAACGCCTGCAAATTCCAATCAATGTTGTGCCCATTGAAAAGCTCAATTATATCACACGATCAAATCATCAGGGCGTAATTGGATTAAATAGTATCATTCAATACCACGAATTGCAAGATGTAATTGATCATGTGATTTCAAGGGGAGAAACACCATTGTTTGTTATGTTGGATGGTATTACAGACGTTAGAAATATTGGTGCCATTGCCAGGACCTCTTTATGTTGCGGAGCGCAATGCATTATTATACCTGACAAAGGAATTGGGGCATTCAATGAAGAAGCATTAAAATCATCTGCTGGCGCACTTCAAAAGATTCTCGTTTCAAGAGTGTCATCCTTGTTGAAGGCGGTTGATACATTGCATCTCAATGGTATAAATGTTTGCAGTGCTGAAATGAAAGCAAAAGAAACCCTCATGAAGGTTGATTTTACGAAGCCATCTTGCATAGTAATGGGGAGTGAAGACAAGGGTATTCAACCATATATCAGCAAAGCAGTAGATGTTAAGTTTACCATTCCGATGCAGGGTGATTTTGACTCTTTTAATGTTGGTGTTGCAACTGGAATTATTTTATTTGAGGCTTCTAAACAAAGAATGAAATTGAATTAGCATATGCCTGTAGAGTTTCATCTTTCATTTAATCTGCCCTCATTCGAACAAAAAATTACATTGTCTGATCGCTTGTTTTTGATTGGGTCTTGTTTTACCAATCATTTGCATGATAAACTTGAAGCGCATAAATTCAGGGTTTTACAAAACCCTCATGGGATCTTATTTAATCCAATAAGTATTTGTAATAGTTTGGATGCATATATAAACAAAAGATTGGTAACAAAAGATCAACTGTTTCAACATCAATCACTTTGGCATCATTGGGATTTCCATTCATCATACAGCAATGAAGATCCAGAAAATGCATTGGATTTCATGAATAAAAGCATCGTTGAGTCACACGAATTTCTTAAAAATACAGAGTGGATTTTTATTACTTTGGGTTCCGCTTTTGCATATCTAAAAGAAGACAGAGAAGTTGTTGCGAATTGTCACAAACTGCCATCCGATGTATTCTCAAAAGAACTATTAAAACCCAATGAAATTGCATCCCGGTTCATAAAGATCCTACAAGATCTAATGGATATTAATAAAAAAATAAAAATTGTATTTACAGTTAGTCCAGTTCGTCATTTGCGTGACGGATTTATTGAAAACAACCGAAGTAAAGCAAGTCTGATTCATGCAATCGATCTCATCAAAGATCAAATTTCTTCAGTCGAGTATTTTCCTGCCTATGAGTTGGTAATTGATGATTTGAGGGATTATCGATTTTATGCAGAAGACATGGTTCATCCAAATTATCTAGCCACTCAATATGTTTGGGAAAAATTTGTTGAATCCTGTGTAGAAGGAAAATCGCAAGAGGCAATGAAGGAGATCAATCAACTTCAGCAAGCAGTGAAACATCGTCCATTACACCCTTCTTCAAACGAACATCTAAAATTCAAGCAGAAGTCAAAGGATTTAGCACTTGAATTATCAAAACGTTTCCCCTTTTTAGACTTTTCCAAAGAGATCATGCATTTTACTTAATGTAATTTGACCATGTTGATTTCTATCCCTGGTAGAATTTCTTCTTTATATTTTGACTAACTTTAGAGTATTCTATATTGTCATGAAATACTTCATATTTTCTTTAAGTCTTTTGATCAATGCTGCAATGTTTTATGTGCTGGGTACCAGAGAAATATTGCCTCTTCCTCTTGGGGAATTTTTAAGTGTCCAAGAAGGTGTTTGGCAGAATGCAGAATCAACTGACTTTGATTTCACGTCTGATCTAAATTTGAAAGGCATCAATGGAAAGGTGGATGTTTACATGGATGAGCGGTTGGTTCCCCACATTTTTGCTGAAGATGAAAATGATGCCTATTTCGTTCAAGGCTATCTACATGCAAAATTTCGCCTCTGGCAAATGGAATTTCAGACTTTTGCTGCAGCAGGTAGGGTGAGTGAAATTGTAGGGGATAAGGCAGTACAGTTTGACCGCAATCAACGAAGAATTGGGATGGTATTCGCTGCTGAAAATGCATTGGCTGCCATGGAAAAAGATGATTCCACCAAGGCAGCATTGGATGCATATACCAATGGCGTGAATGCATATATATCTTCCCTCAACAAAAGCAATCTTCCGGTTGAATACAAATTATTGGGATATATACCTGAAAAATGGAGCAATTTGAAGTCTGCTCTGTTTACGAAACAAATGACTTATACGCTGGCTGGTTTTGACAAAGATTTAGAATATACGAACGCATTGAAGGTCTTGGGAGAAGATAATTTTAAGTTGCTTTATCCAGAGCTGGCAGATTCATTGTATCCTGTAATTGCAAAGGGAACCGTTTACCCCAAACCCCTTGCTGATCTGATGCCACCTTCCACCGCTGATTCTTTGTATTTCAATCGAAGGGATTCAGTACAGATAACATCCGATTTTAAACCCAATCCATCTAATGGCAGCAACAATTGGGCGGCCAACGGAACAAAAACAAAAAGTGGCAAACCAATCTTGAGCAATGATCCCCACTTATCTCTATCGCTTCCATCTATTTGGTTTGAGGTTCAATTGCATACTAAGGCTTTTAATTCTTATGGAGTATCATTCCCTGGACTACCAGGTGTGGTAATTGGATTTAATGACAGCATTGCTTTTGGATTCACAAATGCCGGTCGAGATGTAAAAGATTACTATGAAATCAAGTTTAAAGATGAGTCAAAATCATCCTATTGGTTCGATAGTGCATGGAAGAATGCTGATCAACGAATTGAAAAAATTAAAGTAAAAGGACAAAAAGATGTTCTTGATACAGTTGCCTATACCGTTTTTGGGCCAGTGACCTATGATAAAAGTTTCAAAAATGAACTTACCAATGAGAAAGCCTATGCTTTACGATGGGTTGCCCATGATACATCAAATATTCTGAAGATGTGGCTTTTGCTCAATAGAGCAAAAAATTACGATGACTATCATCATGCCATCAGCTATTTCAACGTACCTGGTCAAAATATGATTTTTGCATCACACAGTGGGGATATTGCCCTCTGGCAACAGGCAACTTTTCCTTTAAGATGGAAAGGACAAGGCTTGTTCGTAATGCCAGGTGAAGACAGCAGCTATATGTGGAAAGGGTATATTCCAATGGAAGAAAATCCACACAGTGTTAATCCTCTTAGTGGTTACGTGAGCAGTGCCAATCAGCGTCCTGCTGATTCCACTTACCCATACTTTGTTCCTGGAACGTATGAAGTGTATAGGGCTATCACCATTAATAAAAAGCTTGAAGGGATGTTCAATATCACACCAGATGATATGAAGGCTCTTCAGAACAACAATTACAATGTATTCGCAGAGTTGGCCAGACCAATCTTAAGTAAATATGTGAAACGAGATCAACTGAGTGCAGATGAGATTGCATATTTACAGCAAGTGGAAAATTGGAATTTGATGAATGATCCTCTGGAGACTGGTGTTACTTGCTTTGTCCATTGGTGGGATTCTTTATACAACAATATATACTTTGATGATTTGCATCAAACCCCCAATACCCTTGTTAAACCAGAAAAATTTGTTTTGTTGGAAGCTTTGACAAGAGACAGTGCGTATAAATTTATTGATGACATAAATACAACTGAAGTAGAGAATTTGTATACCCAAGTTACAAATGCCTTGAAAAAAGCTACGGTTCAATTAAATCAGTTAAAGAAAGAAGACAAGTTGGAATGGGCAAAATTTAAAAACACAACTGTCTATCATTTGCTCAAAAACAATGCCATGCCATTTGCAAGAACAGGTATTATGAATGGAGGCGGAAATGGTATCATCAACGCAACCCAACATGATCATGGTCCGAGTTGGAGAATGGTTATTGAAATGACACAACCCATTCATGCTTTTGCTGTCTATCCAGGCGGACAAAGCGGAAACCCTGGAAGCAAGTATTATGATAATTTCATCGATACATGGGCAAAGGGAGAATATTATACACTATTTTATATGCACAAGGAAGATGTATCTTCTGAGCTTATAAAATGGAAAATGAGTTTTAATCCAGTTCTATAAATTAATTGATATGAAATTTATTGTTTCGGCTATCACAAGTGTTCTGTTGTCTTATGCCTTTGGATTATTTCTTCCCTGGTGGTCTATTATGATCGTTGGATTATTGGTTGGATATTTCATACCACAGAAAAGAATATTTAGTTTTCTGTCAGTTTTTTTAGGCGTTGCTCTTTTTTGGGGTTTATTTGCTTTGTTTGTAAGTACATCCAATGAACATATTTTAGCAAAGAGAGTTGCTATGTTGGTGATTAAAAAAGATTCTCCATTATTGTTGGTGATGTTTACTGGATTAATTGGAGGTATTTCTTCGGGAATTTCTGCAGTTACTGGAAGGTCACTCGCATTGTTGTTCAAGCCATAGTAGTCATGTCTGCCATTCTATGTATCTTTGTGCTGTTGAGATTTTGCCTGGCCTGCAACCAGGGTCTTTAACCAAAGATTAAAATCATTTTATGGCTACTTTACACAACCGTGTATCGAGGAAGGAGCTTAAGGAAAGAGCCCTTCAAGATACTACACCCAGAACGACCATATCTTTCTATTGTTATTTCCCCATTACAGATCCTGTAAGTTTTCGAGACAAATGGTATAAAGCATTGAATGCTCTCAATGTTTTTGGAAGAATTTACGTTGCACATGAAGGAATCAATGCGCAAATCAGCTGTCCAGATCTACATGTTGATGAACTTCGACAATTCATATATAGTGAACCGGCCATGAATCATCTTCGCCTCAACAAAGCAGTAGATGAAAACAGAAATTCTTTTTATGTGCTGGACATTAAGGTGAGAAATAAGATCGTTGCAGATGGTATTGATGACCCTTCATTCTCAATGGTAAATAAAGGTAGATATGTAGATGCTGCCACTTTTAATGAAATGGTAAAAGATCCCAATACCCTGGTGATAGATATGAGAAATCACTACGAATATGAAGTAGGCCGATTTAAAAATGCCATTGAAATCCCAAGCGACACATTCAGAGAACAATTGCCTATGGCGGCTGACATGTTTAAAGAGGAAAAAGATCGAAATATCATCATGTATTGTACAGGTGGTATTCGATGTGAAAAAGCAAGTGCCTGGATGTTACACAATGGGTTTAAAAATGTGTTTCATCTAGAAGGAGGAATCATCCACTACATCAACAATGTCATGGATCAACAGTTAGAAAATAATTTTGTTGGTAAAAACTTTGTGTTTGATGAAAGGCTAGGGGAGCGTATAACCTCAGATATTTTGTCCAATTGCCATATTTGCGGCAAACCATGTGATACCCATGTTAATTGTGCAAACTCATCTTGTCATTTACTTTTCATTCAGTGTGATGCATGTAAAGAGCAGTTGTCAAATTGCTGTAGTGAATCATGCAAAGATTTTATAATGAAAGATGAATTAGAGCAAAAATTGCTCCGGAAAGGAGTTGATAAGGGAAGAAATATTTTTAATAAATCAAAAAAGAGGATGGAGGAGTTGGCAGTAAAATCATCAAAGACTTTATAATTCTTTTAATGCATCCTTCACCCTAATTTCAGTCGCATCATCATTAAGTTCCAATGGTTGAAATGCTGTTCCAATAAGCTTTTCATACAACTCAATGTATCGTTTCGATATGACCTGTACCCATTCTTCAGACATCTCTGGTACTTGCTGGCCTTCCTTTCCCATAAAATTGTTGGCGATCAACCATTCTCGTACGAATTCTTTACTAAGTTGTTTCTGTCTTTCACCACGCGACTGCCTTTCTTCAAATCCATCTGCATAAAAATACCTAGATGAATCAGGAGTATGTATTTCATCCATCAGTACGATTTCACCATCAATTTTTCCAAATTCATATTTTGTGTCTGCAAGAATAAGTCCTCTTTTTTCTGCCAGCTGTTTACCTTTTTCGAAGAGTGCAAGCGTATATTTTTTTAATATTTCCCACTCAGTTTTTGTGGCCAATCCTTTTGCAATGATTTCTTTTTCGCTGATATCTTCATCATGTCCCTCTGCTGCCTTGGTAGATGGGGTAATAATTGGAGTAGGGAAGTAGTCGTTTTCTTTCAAACCATCAGGCATGGTTTCCCCGCATAAAATTCTTCCTTGCTGATATGTACGCCATGCATGACCGACCAAATTTCCTCTAACCACCATCTCAATTTTAAAAGGATCACATTTCTTACCGATACTTACATTGGGTGCTGGAACTGAAAGAAGCCAATTTGGACAAATATTTTTCGTTTGTTCCAACATATAAGCAGCAATCTGATTGAGTACTTGACCCTTGAAGGGAATGGGTCTTGGTAGAATTACATCAAATGCAGAAATTCTATTGCTGGCAACCATTACAAGGAATTTATTATCAATGGTATATACATCCCGAACCTTGCCTGCGTAGAAGTTTGTTTGCCCTGGAAATTGAAACTTTTTCATATCGCTAAAGTAAATCTGGCTTCTCATTCAGGCAATTTAAGTTATTCAGAATCAGGCATTTTTTTTAAGAGGATAATTACTTGTTTGATTTTCAATAATTTGTTGTAATTTGATCAAAACTAAATGCTTATGAAACGATATGCTTGCTTAGTTGCATTGCTATGTATGCTAATGCCGGGTATATTACAAGCTCAAAACTTGGTAATATCTGGTAATCTTAAAAATGCATCAGGTGGGGAAGCCATTGGCTCTGTATCTGTTACCTTGAAAGATGGAACAGCAGGTACATTCACCGACAATAAAGGAAACTTTAGATTGGTTCTTCCTTCTAGTACCAAATTTCCAGTTACATTGGTTTTCAGTTCCATTGGATTTGGATTAACAGAAATCAAGGTTGAATCTGCAGGAGATTTGAAAACGATTTCTCTTCAACCAAGTTCAACTTTGGGTGAGGAAGTGGTTGTTTCTGCAACAAGAACTCCTACCAGAATTATTGAATCACCTGTATCCATTGAACGTCTGGGTAATGCTGCTTTGAGAAATGCATCTGCTGCCGATTATTACGATATGGCACTGAATCTCAAAGGTGTAGATATGGTTGCCTCAAGTTTAACTTTTAAAACAATAACCACCCGTGGTTTCACCGGTAGTGGTAATACCAGGTTTACTCAAATCATGGATGGTATGGATAACCAGGCCCCAGGTTTGAACTTCTCTGTGGGTAGTATCATCGGACTCAGTGAATTAGATGTTGAGAGCATGGAATTGATGCAGGGTGCATCTTCTGCACTTTATGGATCTGGCGGTATGAATGGTACTTTGCTTATCAACAGCAAGGATCCTTTCAAATATCAGGGTCTCTCATTTCAGTTAAAAAATGGTGCAATGCATGTTGACGGTAAATACCGTGATCCATCGCCTTATTATAACTGGGATTTGCGATATGCAAAAAAGGTCAATGATCGTTTGGCTTTCAAAATTACTTCAGGAGTACTTCAGGCAAAAGACTGGTTGGCATCTGACAACCGCAATGTTCTTCGTTCTGGAATTTTCTTGGGAAAAATCACTGATGGTACCAGAGGTACAGATCCCAATTACGATGGTATGAACTATTATGGGGATGAGACGACGATCGACTTGAATTTGGTACTGAAAGGTATTGCAGCTCAAGCTCCATTTCTTGCTCCATACATTAATACTATTACTACTAGTCCGAATATGGTATCAAGAACCGGCTATACTGAAAAAGAGGTTACCAATCCGAACACGGTTAATATGAAATTCGGCGGTGCATTGCATTATAAAGTATCCAATGCTACTGAAATGATCATTGCAGGACATTGGGGAACTGGTAATACAGTTTACACTGGTAGCGATCGATATTCATTGTTACATTTTAAGATGGGTCAGTATAAGTTTGAATTAAAGAACAAGAATTGGATGTTGAGGGCTTATACAACACAAGAAGATGCCGGTGATTCTTATAATACCACCGTTACCACCAGGTTGTTTAATGAAGGTTGGAAAAACTCTACTACTTGGTATACCCAATACGGTCAAGCATACTTGAATGCTTTGTTAGCAGGTCAAAACACTTACGGGGCTCATTCATATGCAAGAGGTATTGCAGACATTGGAAGACCACTTGCTGGAAGTGCTGAGTTTACAAGAATCTATGATTCTGTAAGTGCTAGGCCAATTTCAAAAGGCGGTGGTAAATTTATCGACAAGACAAATCTTTACGCTGCAGAGGGTCAATACAATTTGAGTTCACTTGTGAAAGATAAGGTGCAGGTCCTTGTAGGTGGAAACATCAGAAGGTTTGTGCTTAATTCACAGGGTACTTTATTTGCTGATTCAGCAGGAAAAATTCCCATCACGGAATCTGGAGCATACATTCAAATGGTTAAAGGATTTTTTGATGATGTTGTGAAGTTCACCGTTTCTGGTCGTTACGACAAGAACAACAATTTCAAAGGTCGCTTTACTCCAAGAGCTTCTGCGATACTTCGAGTTGCAGAAGACAATCATTTCCGTGTATCATATCAGACAGCGTATCGCTTCCCTTCAGTACAGCAGCAATTCATCAATCTTGCCGCCGGTGGTGCAATTTTGATTGGAGGCGTTCCTAAGATGCTAGATTACTACAGAGTTGCTTCAAATCCTATATACAATCTTACTGCATTATCAGCTGGTCAATTGAAGGTTCAAACACTTGGAGACTTTAAACCAGAAGCAGTAAAATCCTATGAATTAGGATATAGAGGGTTGATGGCTAACAAGAAGTTATTGATGGATGCTTATATCTACCAAGGCAACTATCAAGATTTCATCACAAGAGTACTTGTTGTTCAATCTACTTCGAGCAGTCCGCAGCCAACTGATGTTCTAAGTGCTTCTACCAGAAGAATTCTTTCAATTCCTATTAATAGTCCAACAAAAGTTAAAACAACCGGTTGGGGTATGTCATTGGAGTACAGATTTCCTAAAGGATTTTACTTGAGTGGAAATGCTTCTTCAGACAAGCTGTTGGATGTACCTGATGGATACATTACCTATTTCAATGCTCCCAAGTTAAGAACCAATGTTACTTTTGGTAACTATGGTTTTGGCAAATCAAAAAGAATTGGATTCAATATAGTTCATCGTTGGCAGGATGCTTTTGCTTATCAAAGTGATCTTGCAAATGGTGAGGTGCCAGCTTATCATGTATTGGATGCTCAGGTTTCACTTAAACTTCCAAAAGTTCAATCGGTAATTAAGTTAGGTGCAAATAATCTTTTGAATCAATACTACATAACTGCATTGGCCAATCCTTCAATAGGAGGTTTGTACTATGTTTCATTTGGTTATAACATATTCTAAACAAGAGCAATAAAACATTCAACGCTAAAAACATGATCATGAAAAAAATTAAACATATCATACCTACAATGATTATCATGACGATATTCGTTGTGTTGGCTGCTTCTTGTAACAAAAATGTTCCTGAGGCAACTCCTTTAGAAATTTACAATCCTACAGGAAATACCCTGGCAGATGTCATCAACAGTGATGCTACTTTGTCAACTTTCAAAGCTGCAGTAACGAAAGCAGGATTGTTGGCAGATCTTGCTGATAAATCAAAAGTATTTACTGTATTTGCTCCAACAGATGCCGGATTTACCCTTTCTGGACTTCCTGCAGCAGCAATTTCAGTAATTCCTGCTTCAACAGTGGCAAGTGTTGTTCAATATCACATCATCCCAGGTAAGATTTTGATGTCGTCTGATATTCCTACAACATTTCCAAATGTTCAATTTCCAACTTCGTTTATAATCCCTGCACCAAATACAAATCCTTTAGTAAGATTTAGCAATTTCCCATCTAAAAGAGGTACTACATTGTATTTGAACAATATTCCTGTAACATCAACAGATGCAATTGCAGTAAATGGTGTAGTTCATAAACTTTATGCTGTTGCTGCACCTCCAACAAGGGTGTTGCTGGATACCATGGCTAGAGATGCAGATCTTCAATACTTGGTAGCAGCAGTATTGGCAGCGGATGCAGGTGTTCCTACTGGTTCAAGGTTTCAAGATTATCTAGCAAATCCTTTGGCAAATTTTACGATCTTGGCTCCAACCAATGATGCTTTCAAAAATTTGTTTGCAGTATTGGGATTACCACAATCGCCTACCTCTTTTTCATTGTTGCCTGCTACAACTGTCAGAGGCATCGTTGCATATCATGTTTTGCTTTCAAGAGCTTTTTCACCCAATCTCCCTACAACAGCAACAGGTGTTCCAACGTTGTTGTCTGCTTCATTGGGGGCAGCAGCACCCTTGTTAACTGTTGATGCTGCACAGGGTGTTAAAGGAGCAAAAAATCCTATCTATTCAAAAATTACCGCTAAAGATCGCCATGCAATCAATGGAGTATACCATAAAATTGATATGGTGTTGATGCCACAATAGATTTTAAATACTCTATATAAAAAACCGGATCTTTTGATCCGGTTTTTTATTTTAATTCATATTGTTTTTAAACGGCAAAACGGAAATGCATGATATCACCATCTTTTACGATATAATCTTTTCCCTGCACTGCCAT
>Ga0075470_10000215_pt1 | contig 20224 bp, 18 predicted proteins | sample DEB19_08_DNA_4_FD_71482 | JGI IMG/M metagenome (GOLD analysis project Ga0075470, IMG submission 71482) | Aqueous microbial communities from the Delaware River and Bay under freshwater to marine salinity gradient to study organic matter... | ecosystem: Environmental > Aquatic > Marine > Coastal ... | reverse complement strand
CATCGCAACGCCAATGGCGTATTCATCGACAATATCCTCTCTGAAGAAATTCTTCCGAAGGGCAGGCTCGGTAAACTACTTTTTGAGCGACCATCTGGCGTAAAGATTTGGGTTATAGATATGGCTCTCGTCGAAGAAATTGCAGACCTTGCCGATGGTTACACATATATAGATAGTGACGGTAATGAAGCTTCTGGTGAACCAGTTGTGGTGGCTGATATTTGGCTCAACACTCTGCGTTCAGCGACTCGAAACGCAACGGTCATCGCACTTCCTTATGGCAATCCTTCGGTCACGTTCTTAAAGAGATCTGCCCCAGGTGAACTTGAAATCTATCGAACTCTTGGTGAAGAGCGGCTTGCTGCATTTCTCGGTCGGCCAGTCTCTCGCTACGACGTTGATGGCGTTTCTGATCGCGAGCCGAAGCAAACTACGGCGCGGCTCTATACCTCGCTTAGAAAGTCGGTTCGAGTAACCAATTCGATCGTCACATCGTCCGAAGTCGAAACGGTACGTCTGAGATTGGCCCAATTGCTCAATCCCTCACTCGATGCGGAACGTTCTCTTGAACTCAATCGAAGTTTCGCGACCTTTGTAACGAAGATGAATCAGAGAATTCGAATCAGTGGTGGCAACTACACGATTACTTCTGCTCAGTACCAATTGCCTGTCACTGTTATCAATGAATTTGATCAGCAAGTAACGCTCGATCTTAGAGTCTGGACTTCCAACTCCCGAGTCATCGTTGGAAAGATTCCAAGAATTACCGTTGCCGCCTCTTCGCAACTTCAGATCGAAGTTCCGCTCGAAGTAATTGCATCTGGGGATACAACGTTAAATCTCCAACTTCAGACGCCAAATGGAAAAGAATTGGGTCTCGTCAAGAAAATTCCATTACGTCTTGCTGTGATTTCCCCGCTCACTACCTGGTTTACAACAGGCCTAGCCCTAATACTTCTCTTGACAGCGGTTATGCAGAGTTGGCGAAGAGTGAAAAGGAGGAGGGCACATGGTTGATGATGCTTCTTTGATTCGTTCTTCTTCCCTTATGGCTCTTGGAACTATCTTCTCTCGCATCACTGGATTTATCCGCAATCTCTTCATTGTTGCGGTTTTGGGAACTGGGTTACTTGGTGATGCTTATAACGTTGGCAATACAACACCCAACATTATTTATAACTTACTTATCGGTGGATCCTTAACAGCGGTATTTGTACCGCAAATTGTTCGAGCATTTCGCCATGACGATGGTGGCAAGGCATTTATTTCACGTTTAGTTACCGCGCTTTTCACATTGCTTTTCACTGTCACCGCACTAGCGATGCTCGCCGCACCACTTCTTGTTGATCTATATGCACCAACATTGGATTCAAGATCGCGCAGCCTCACCCTCGCTTTCACTCTCTATTGCCTTCCGCAAATAGCTTTTTACGGTCTTTTTGGAATCTTGGGACAGATCACCAACGCAAAAGAGAAATTTGGCCCGATGATGTGGGCGCCCATCGCCAATAACCTCTTTGTTATTGGGATATTTGGATATTTCCTCACTCTTTCGAACGATATCTCTCTCGGAACTATTACCGATAGTCAAGTTCGCATCTTGGGTATCGGAACTACGGCAGGTATCGCAATACAGTCACTGATTCTGATTCCTTTCATTGTTAAGTCTGGAATCTCCATTAGACCTCGTTTTGATTGGCGTGGATCGGGTTTAGGCACTTCATTGAGACTAGGTGGTTGGACTTTTCTTTCGGTATTGATTTCCCAACTTGGATTCCTTATTACTGTCAACCTCGCAACGCGTGCGGGCGTTACATCGGTTGAATCCGGAATTACTTATGGCGCTGGTTATACACCGTATGCAAATGCTTATCTCATTCTTCTGTTACCCCATTCCATAATCGCGATTTCACTAGTGACAGCAATATTGCCTCAGCTTTCGAGTCTTGTTATTGACGCGAAGAAAGAGTTGTTACGTGAAAAAGTCATTTCTGTCACCAGAATTATGGGGGTTGTAACTGTGCCGGCGGCATTCTTCTTTCTATTTTTTGGAACTTTTATAGCAGAATCCATTTTCCCCGAGATTGATCTACAAAGTGCTAGATATGTAGGTCAAGTTCTTTCTGCGTTTTCTCTCGCAGCCATACCTTTGTCGCTTAATCTGATTGGTATTCGAGTTCTCAACGCCTTTGAAAATACTCAACTACAAGCGTTATCTAATGCGATTATCAATGCAGTTGCCGTTCTTCTCTCTCTGGTTGCATATGAACTACTACCACCTGAACGTGTTGTTGTGGGGCTTGCCGGCGCATTCACATTGAGTTACTGGGTCGGTTTTGTTGTAACAGATCTCCTCCTTTCTCGTTTTATCGGCTCAACTCTTCTTATTCGCACCATTCCCTTCTATGTGAAACTTACGTTGCTGGCAAGCGTCAGCGTGCTCCTTGTTTATTTCACCACCTTTTTCCTTAGTATTAATGGGAATTTCATCACCCTTGTCATTGTTCTTCTGGCAACATCGCTGATATATCTCCTCCTTGCTCGAGTTTTTCAGGTGCGAGAAGTTGGCGAAATGATGAAGTCGATTCTGCGAAGGTAAGGTGTGGCTATGGCCCTAGACTTCTCAAAGACTCATGAACTCGTCATAGTCGGATCAGGTCCGGCTGGATATACCGCCGCAATTTATGCCGCTCGCGCCCAGCTCGCGCCAGTTATCTATGAAGGTTCGGTAACCGCTGGTGGCGCGTTGATGAATACAACGGAAGTTGAAAATTTCCCCGGTTTTGAAAAGGGAATTATGGGTCCGGACTTGATGGACCAGATGCGAAAGCAAGCGCTCCGCTTTGGTGCACAACTGATTACTGATGACATTGTTGAAATGAAACTTGAAGGGCAGGTAAAAGAACTTACTGACGGCTCTGGAAATGTCATTAAGGCTCGATCGGTGATTCTTGCGATGGGTTCTGCATATAAAGAGATCGGTTTAGAAAATGAAAAACGGCTCTCGGGTCGAGGTGTTTCGTGGTGCGCAACATGCGATGGCTTCTTCTTCCGGGAACAATTAATCGCTGTCGTTGGTGGCGGAGATTCAGCGATGGAGGAAGCGAATTTCCTTACAAAATTTGCAAGCAAAGTGGTTCTGATTCATCGTCGTGATCAACTCCGTGCATCAAAAATTATGGCCGAGCGCGCAAAGGCCAACCCTAAAATCGAATTTCTTTTCAATACCGAAGTCATTGATGTTCTTGGTGAAGAGAAAGTGACCGGGCTTCGGCTAAAGAATGTTGTTACTGGCGAAGAGAGCGTTAAAGATTTCACCGGACTTTTTGTTGCCATTGGGCATCTACCGCGAAGCGAACTTGTCCGTGGACAAATCACCCTCAACAACGAGGGTTACGTTGAAGTCGATGGGCGATCAACAAAGACAAATCTCGCGGGGGTTTTTGCCTGCGGCGACCTTGTTGATCACACATACCGTCAAGCAATTACAGCAGCAGGCTCGGGATGTCAGGCCGCCCTCGATGCCGAGCGATTCTTAGCTGGCCACTAGAGTTCGACGCTGAAACATAAGGAGAGAAGATGGCAACCGAAAAAGTAACTGCGGCAAATTTTGCTGATGTAGTTCTCAAGAGCCAGACCCCTGTGCTCGTAGATTTCTGGGCAGAATGGTGTGGTCCATGTCGCGCTGTCGGCCCCATCCTTGAGGAAATCTCAAATGAGCATGGATCCAAGATAAAAATCGTCAAGCTCAATACCGACGAAGAGGGCTCTATTGCGATGAAGTACGGCATAACCTCAATTCCAACAATGAATGTTTTTGTTGGAGGCCAAGTCGTCAAGAGCATTATTGGTGCAAAGCCAAAACCTGCACTACTTAAAGATCTCGCTGAATATCTGAACTAATGATTAAACCCGGCGATCGCGGGGATGTTGTAACAACTGTTACCAACACCTTGCATCGTCTTGGGTTTATCAAAGAAGTCTCAGCTGAATATTCACGTGATGTAGAAGCAGCTGTTCGCGCATTTCAACAAGCGCGAGGCTTAACAGTTACAGGTTTTATCGATATCCCAACTGAGCGTTCACTTGAAGAGGCTCGTTGGAAGCTTGGCGATCGTTCACTCTCCTTAACTCAACCATTGATACGCGGTGATGATGTTGCCACTCTTCAGAATCGTCTCGTTGATATGGGTTTTGATCCTGGGCGGGTGGATGGAATTTTTGGCCCGCGCACCGAACATGCAGTTAAAGAATTCCAGAAATCTGTCGGTGTTGTTGTGGATGGTATTTGTGGTGCAGGAACTGTTATAGCGCTGATGCGATTGGTGAGGACTGTTACAGGTGGCGCACCTTCCGAGCTTCGCGCTCAAGCAGATCGTGCAAAGCGCGGACCAGCACTTGCAGACAAGGTTGTTGTGCTTGATCCATCGCCACGAGCCGAGATCTCCGAACTCACTTTTGATATCGCCTCAAAAGTCGAGGGACGACTCATTGCATTAGGTGTATCTGTAACTCTTACACGTGGAAAAACTGGTACCCCATCAGAGACCGAAAGAATCCAGATTGCCAACGAAGCGGATGCAGATCTGATGATTACTTTTGATGTTGACCATTACAAGAATGAGAAAGCACATGGAGTAGCAACGTATTTCTATGGCAGCGACCTTCACGGAGTTCACTCACTTGTTGGTGAAAAGTTTGCAACTTTGGTGCAACGTGAGATTTGTGCTCGAACTGATCTTCTCAGTAATCGAACGCATGCCAAGACGTGGGACTTGTTGCGACTAACAAAATCACCAACAGTGGTTATTAATCTTGGATACATCACAAACCCTAGGGACTCACAACGGATTCAAGACCCAGTTTTCCGAGACACCGTCGCGGAGGGATTGGTCGTAGCAATTCAACGTTTGTATTTATCTGCCGAGGAAGACGCAAAAACCGGAACTTTACGGATTGAAGATTTGAGAAAAGCTGGCATCCGGCGCTGATCGCGCTGTGGCAGAATTACCCGATGACAGATTCAGATATCGAGCGCTTTCGTACTCACGCGCCAGAGAATCTGCAAGAACGTTTTGCTCATCGCGCAGCACATATGAAACCGAGCGAAATCCGCTCGCTTTTTGCCGTTGCCTCAAGACCAGAAATTGTTTCACTCGCTGGTGGAATGCCGAACCTTTCAGCAATCCCCATGGACGTGATGGCATCCATTGTTGAAAAGTTAACTCGAGAACATGGTCAAGAAGCTCTTCAATACGGAAGCGGCCAAGGCCATCCAAAATTGCGTGAACAAATCTGTGATGTGATGGCGCTGGAAGGAATTCGAGCAAACCCAGATGATGTGTTAATTACAACCGGATCGCAACAAGCACTTGATTTAATTTCAAGAATCTTCATCGATCCAGGCGATGTAGTTTTAGTTGAAGCGCCGTCGTATGTTGGAGCGCTTGGCACCTTCTTCCAATATGAAGCCAGCGTTGTTCATGTTGAAACAGATGAGAACGGGGTAGTACCTGAATCACTCAAGCAGGCAATAAAGACGCTTCGCTATCAAGGCAGACGGATCAAGTTCTTGTATCTCATTCCGAACTATCAGAATCCGTCGGGGGTACTCCTTCCATCAGCTCGTCGAACTGAAATTTTGGATATTTGTCGCTCTGAGAAGATATTTATTGTTGAAGATAACCCTTATGGACTTCTTGGTTTTGACCGCCCATCACCCAACGCCATGCGTGCTGAAGATTCCGAAAATGTCATTTATCTCGGCTCATTTTCGAAGACGATAGTTCCTGGTTTTAGGGTGGGTTGGGCATTAGTCCCCCAGGCCCTGCGAGAGAAACTAGTCATCGCCTCAGAATCATCAATTCTCTGCCCATCAAATTTCTCGCAAATGGCAATCTCTAGCTATTTGGCCGTTCAGCCATGGAGAGACCAGATCGCCAACTTCTGCCAGTTATACAAAGTCCGCCGTGATGCGATGTTGGAGAGCCTTGATTCTTATTTTCCCAAGAGTGCGACATGGACCAAACCGCAGGGTGGTTTCTATGTTTGGGTAACTCTTCCCAACGAGATTGATACTAAAGCGATGATGCCTCGCGCGATCGTTGCCAAAGTTGCCTATGTTCCCGGCACCGCTTTTTATGCAGACGGATTTGGTAGTTGGTCAATGCGATTGTCGTACTGCCATCCAACGCCCGAGCGAATCCGTGAAGGGGTTAAAGCATTAGGCCATGTAGTCGAACAGGAGATTGAGCGTAAGGGTAGAAATATGGAGATTAAGTAAGTTCGTTAACTATCCGCTGAAGATCCACACTATCGGCAAATTCAATAATGATTGTTCCACCAGAATTCCCGCCTTTGATTCGGACTCGGGTATTAAGTGAGTCGCCAACGCGCTCTTCTAACTCTAGGTACTTGCCAGAGCTAACTTTCTTCTTTGTTGTGCCTTTCTTTTTAATTCCTGCGCCAACCGAGATCAGCTCCTCGGTTGCTCGCACACTCAAACCTTCCGCAACAATTTTCGCAGCAATTCGTTCCATCTCTGCCGTGTCGGCAAGTCCTAAAAGTGCACGTGCGTGTCCAGCCGTTAAAGTTCCGGAAGCGAGTCTTTTTTGAACAGATGTAGGTAAGTTAAGTAAGCGAAGAGTGTTGGTGATGACAGGTCGTGACTTACCAAGTTTTGTTGCGAGATCATCATGGGTAATTCCAAAATCTGTAAGCATCTGGTTATAAGCAGCGGCCTCTTCCAGTGAATTGAGATTACTTCGATGAATATTTTCAATGAGAGCCTCGCGAAGTAATTCGTTATCGCTTGTGTCACGAATAATGACGGGGATTGTGACCAAACCAGCTAGTTTTGCCGCTCTCAGGCGCCGTTCGCCCATAATTAATTCATATGTGTCGGCACTAACGCGACGCACGACCGGCGGTTGAAGTATCCCAATCTCTTTTATAGAGGCAGAAAGTTCCTTCAGTGATTCATCATCAAAAACAGTTCTTGGTTGTTTTGGATTCGGTCTAATGGAACGTATCGGAACGCTCGCTCGATCAGCAATGGGAGCATCAACGCCTGAAAGTTTTATCGGAGTAGGAATTAGTGAATCTAGATTTCTACCTAATCCACCTTTTCTTGCGGTCGTCATGAAACCACCGCACTCGCAATAGGAGGTGCACCGCGGCGCGCTATTTCGCGAGCGACTAAACCATACGCTTCTGCGCCATTTGAACTCGGGTCATACGTCATAACGGTTTGTCCATACGAGGGCGCTTCAGAAACTCTAACCGCGCGCGGGACAGGAATGTCAACTAATTGCGTTGGATAGTGTTTGCGAATTTCTTCAGCAACATCATTTGCTAATCGTGTTCTGCCATCAAACATTGTTAACACTATTGTCGATAGTGAGATATGTGGGTTGAGATGTTCTTGAATAAGTGAAACTGTATGCAGTAGAAGCGACAAACCTTCGAGTGAATAATATTCACATTGAATTGGAATTAATAATTCATCCGCACTTACAAGTGCATTAATTGTCAATAATCCTAAACTTGGTGGGCAATCAATAAGAACGTAATCAATTCGTTCTCCACGCTCTGCGCGTTCAGAGAGATAAAGTGATAACGCTTTTTTTAAACGAAGTTCGCGCGCAACCATCGGAACTAATTCGACTTCTGCGTTTGCAAGTGTTTGGGTTGCGGGAGCAATCTCTAAATCTGGAAATCCCGGAACTTTTAATACAACATCTCCAAGTTTCTGGTCTTTGATGATGACTTCATACATGCCATCAACTTCGTCTCGCTGCACCCCAAATGCGGTGCTGGCGTTGCCTTGGGGGTCGAGGTCAATAACGAGGGTTCGAAGACCCCCCATAGATAGCGCCGCTGCGATGTTGACTGCTGTGGTGGTCTTGCCTACCCCACCCTTCTGGTTGGCAACAGTAAAGATCCGAGTAGAGATGGGTTTGGGCATGGGCTCACGGAATCGCTTGGTGCCAACGACTTTTCTCGGCGCTGATGTTTCACGTGAATCACTCACGCGCGGTAGTTAACCAGCCTTACTGACTTCAACCACGCGAGCAAGCGGCAAGTCTTTGAAATTAATCTCATGTAGCGTCATTTTCCCGTCCGCCGGCAGGCTCGTTTCAGCCATTTCTGCACTAGCCGACTCACCTTTAATAGCGAGAAGGCGTCCACCGGGGGCTAATAAATGCCAGGTTGAAGAGATGAGCTTTGGAAGTGGGGCGACTGCCCGTGCAGTAACCAGGTCGTAGGTGCTCTTCACCTTCTCGGATTTGGATTTGAGAACGGTTGCTTTAATTCCTAATTCTTCACAAATTTCGCGTAGAAACTGGGCCCTTCGTGGGATCGGCTCAATGAGAGTAATCGCAGAACGGGGCTTTACTAGCGCAATCACGATTCCAGGAAGACCTGCGCCTGAACCAACATCTGCCAACTGGAGTTTTGAGTCTGGTATTAAGGATGTGATGGGTAGGCAATTTTCAATATGCCGCTCCCAGATCCGCTCTCCCTCTTTTGGTCCAATTAACCCCCACTCAATCCCTTTACTTGTGAGGATTTCGGCAAAACGGAGGGCTTGTGGGGCGGCCGTCCCAAAGAGCTCAGCTGCCCTCGTTTCACGTGAAACGGTCAGTTGGGCATCACCACAACACAGCGATCTGGGTCTTCTCCCTCAGATTCACTGGTGAGGCCGAGACGCTGAATCGTGTCATGGATGATTTTTCGCTCAAAGGCATTCATGGGCTTGAGTTTGATCGCCGTCCCAGCAGCCTTGACCTCATCTGCCGTCTCTTCGGCCAACTTGGTCAAGCTCTCCTTTTTATCGGAGCGAAAGCCGCCAATATCAAGCATCAATCGAGAGCGCTCACCTGTCGAGGTTTGAACCGCTAATCGAGTCAGTTCTTGGAGTGAGTCGAGGACCTCCCCCTCCCGACCAACAAGGTGATTGAGCTCCCCACCCTCAATAGAGAGCGATGCTCGGTCATTCTCAACACCAATCTCGATATCACCATCAAGGTCAGTTATATCCAAAAGGCCTTCCAGATAATCAGCGGCGATATCCCCTTCCTCTTCAAGGCGGGCTACCGCGCTCTTCTCGCTCTGCTTCTCTTCTTCAGTCATTTTTTCTCCTCAGTGTTTTGCCCTGTTTTGGGGCTTTTAAACCTATTTGCGCTTTTTCTTCTTTGGTTGGAATCTCTGACCTTTTTTCTCCGGCTCTTCGACTGCGACCGAACCGCCCTCGTCTGGGGTTGTTCCACCGGCCTTCTTAGCCTTTTTCGCTTGGAGCTCTTCCCAAGCCGGCGACCCTGGAGCCGGGTTTCTTTTAATGACGTAGTACTGCTGGCCCCATGTCCACAGGTTTGTTGTCGACCAGTAAATCAAAACTCCAATAGGGAAGTTAACTCCTGAAACCGCGAAAATTAATGGGAAGAGATACAACATGATCTTCTGTTGCTGCAACATCATGTTGTTGGATGAATCAAGTTTCGGCATTCCCTTGACCATCAACTGACGTTGAGTTGTAAAAGTTGTAACTGACATAAGAGCAATCAACAAAACGGTGACTATTTTTACTGTCCCACTTGTAGAACCAAGAAATGTTTGTGAGATTGGCGCACCAAAGAATTTTGCTTGGGCTGCTTGGGCTGCTAATTCTTGAGTAAGCGCTCCTCGAGCTTGCGGTGGATTTTTTCCGATTCCATTCAACACAGTAAAGAGTGCGAAGAAGATTGGTGCTTGGGCAAGGATAGGAAAGCATGAAGCTAGGGGATTGGTTTTATGTTCTTTGTATAACTTCATCAGTTCTTCGGATTGTTTCTGACGGTCATCTTTATACTTCTGTTGAATCTTCTTCATCTCTGGTTGAAGTGCAGTCAAAGCACGTTGGGATTTAATTTGTTTGACAAAGAGTGGAATGAGAAGAGTTCGAATCATCACCACAAGGCCAATGATTGAAATACTCCACGTCACACCACTTGTTGCACCAGAGACTGGTGATAACACTTTATGTATGACGACCATAACCCCTGATACCAACCAATACAGTGGATCTAGAATCGCGCCCATTTATCGCACCCCTTCGAAAGTATTGATTTTGGCTGTTTTTTCAAGTGTTTTAGCATCGAGTTTTAGAGTGCCCAGAACAATGCGCTCGGGGACATAATCCACTCCACCATGGCTCCATGGGTTGCAGCGAAGGATTCGCCAAGCACCAAGAACGAGGCCGAGTAGATTAAATTTTTGAATTGCTGTGTATGTGTAATGAGAACATGATGGGTAGTACTTACAACGTGGAGCTAATCCCGGCGCAATGAAAACTTGCCAAACTTTTATCAGACCTAGAAGTGGATAGGTGAGGAGTTTCATGGGTTCACCTTTGCGCCACTTTTCGCAGAAAGTGAAATAAAAAGTTGGTTCACTTCATCATCAATCGTTTTTGGTTTCTTCGCCGCTTTAATGACTGTTAATGAGTGTTGTGGGAGTAAATGCAATGCGCTCCTTGAAGCATGTCGAAGTTGTCTTGTAACTCGGTGTCTTGTTACAGCGCCACCGATGCTTCGGTTGACAATAAAACCTACTTGGGGAGAATCAATCTGTGAATCTAAAAGTAAATAGCCGTTGAGGTGTTCTGTTTTCGAACGAATAGAAGAGCGAGTAACACGCGCGAAATCCTCACGAGAGGTGAGTCGATTCTTGGGTGCTAACACGCCAACCTGATCCTTAGAAAAGTGAGATTAAGCGGAAAGACGTGCGCGACCCTTGGCGCGGCGAGAAGAAAGAACTGCTCGACCACCACGGGTTGCCATACGAGCACGGAAGCCGTGCTTCTTCGCGCGCCGACGGTTATTCGGCTGGAAAGTGCGCTTCATGGGTTTTCTCCTTAGAACACGTCTTAAGGTCTGACGGAGCCTTAAGAACAGGGGGCAACCGTAGCGGGAGCACTCCCTATCTGGAAAATTGTGGATAACCCCTTGCTTTTATCTGGAAGAAGCCCTACTTTCCGCCTCTATCCACAGGCCCTCACGATTTTCGAGGGTTTTGAAGGCTAAAGTCGAAGTTTAGACCACAGCCTGTGGATAACTTTGTGGATAGTTTTTAAAGGGGTTGGGGAAGATGGCTGGAGTTGAGACAGAAGAAACAGCAGAACTCATCGACCTGTGGAGTGGGGTTGTTCGCGCCATCTCTCAAGACTCCCCCCAAAACCGCGCGTTTTTAACTTTAACGAAACCATTAGGACTCCTGAAGGGCGAAGGGGGTTCTAACCTCCTTCTTGCTGCACCTAATGTTTTTGCTAAAGATGTTTTAGAGAGTCGCCTACGTCCAGCCCTTAATGAGGCACTTTCCGCAAAACTTGGCGAAAAGATCGATATCGCCGTGAAGGTGGATGAGTCTTTGGATATCCCACCAGCTGATCCTGAAATTATTGAGGTTGAGTTTGAGGCGCCACGTGCGGGAACGGGTCGCCAAGAAGTATCGGTCAAGAGTCAAGAGCCAACCCAACTTAATCCGCGCTACATATTTGAAACTTTCGTTATTGGCGCGTCTAACCGGTTTGCACATGCTGCTGCAGTTGCAGTGGCTGAGGCTCCAGCGAAGGCTTACAACCCACTTTTTATTTACGGTGAATCCGGTTTGGGTAAAACACATCTCCTTCACGCAATTGGTGCTTACGCTAAAGAGTTATATAAAGGGTTGCGAGTTCGATATGTCTCTACTGAAGAATTTACAAATGATTTTATTAACTCAATCCGCGACGACAAATCCTCGGTTTTCCAACGGCGGTATCGCGATTTAGATGTTTTGTTAGTAGATGACATTCAATTCCTTGAGAATAAAGAGCGCACCCAGGAAGAGTTTTTCCATACATTTAATACTTTATATAACGCTAACAAACAGATAGTTATCTCAAGTGATCGACCGCCAAAACAATTGACTACTTTAGAAGATCGATTACGAAGCCGTTTTGAGTGGGGATTAATTACTGATATTCAACCACCAGAACTTGAGAGTCGTATTGCAATCCTTCGTAAGAAAGCGACTCAAGACAAACTCAATGCGCCAGATGATGTGCTTGAATATATCGCTAGTAAAATATCCACGAATATTCGCGAACTTGAAGGTGCGTTAATCCGGGTTACTGCTTTTGCATCACTGAACCGCCAACCAGTTGATATGAATTTGGCTGAGATAGTGTTAAAGGATTTAATCACTGATGAAACCGCTCCAGAAATTTCAGTGAGCACGATCATGGCCCAAACTGCCGCTTATTTCAGTCTGACAATCGACGACTTGTGTGGGACCTCGCGCTCTCATGTTTTGGTTAACGCTCGCCAGATAGCCATGTATTTATGTCGAGAACTCACTGATTTGTCGTTGCCGAAAATCGGTCAGAATTTTGGTGGCCGCGACCACACCACAGTTATGCACGCCGATAGAAAAGTGCGCCAATTAATGACGGAGCGCCCTTCGATCTTTAACCAAATCACTGAATTAACCAACAGGATTAAACAACAGGCTAAAGGATAGGGCTGTGGATAACTTGTGGATATCTGTGGATAGGGTGTTGGTCTTTGCCCACATCTTTCAACTCTCTTTTTCTATCCCCACACCATCCACACTCTCTCCACAAAGAAAGAGGGTGTTTCGTGGATAGACATACCGGTGTGAACAGGTGTTTTTACTCTCGTCCACAGTTTTACGCCTTGGTTATTACTACGGAACTTATAGATAGAAAGTCACTCTCCAAAGAACCTTCTGTATTTTTAACGTTTAAAAACTCAACGATAGGCTCAAATATATGAAGTTCACAGTAGAAAGCTCAGTTCTTGTTGATGGAGTGAATTGGGTATCACGAAGTCTTTCAACAAGGCCGATTATGACCGCTTTACTTGGAATTGTTATCGATGCACAAAACGAGATCACACTTTCCGCATCAGATTTAGAGACGTCATCAAAATCTTCTTTCGAAGCAGAAATAAGAGAAAAAGGAAGAGTTTTGGTACCTGGTCGCCTTCTTGCTGAAATTTCTCGCGCCCTACCAAATAAACCAGTTACTTTTATTCTTGAAGGAAACCGGGTTAATGTAACCGCAGGCTCAGCTAAATTCGCACTCCCTATCCTTCCAATTAATGAATACCCAAACCTTCCAAAACTTCCCGATACTTCAGGTGAAATCGCAAGCGATGTGTTCGCAACTGCCGTCAATCAAGTTGCTGTCGCCGCCGGCCGTGACGAGTCACTCCCAACCCTGACAGGAATTCACGTCAACATAAATAAAAACACCATCACACTTGCCGCCACCGATCGATATCGATTAGCAGTGCGTGAGATTCCATGGACACCCAACGATTCGGAATTAACAACCTCAGCCCTTCTACGCGCCAGAACTCTGGCCGATGCAGCTCGCACAATCGCAACCACAAAAAATCTCTCCTTTGCTATAGCGCCAACCTCAGCCACAGACCGCCTTATTGGTTTTGCTACAGAAACCAAAACAATGACCTCACGCCAACTTGATGGTGCTTTCCCCCCATACTCGCACCTCCTACCATCAGAAGCAGCCGCCACCGCTGTCATTGAAGTAGCACAACTCCTTGAAGCAGTACGTCGAGTCGCCCTTGTTACCGAGAAAAACACACCTCTACGACTCAAGTTTGCAAAAAACACGCTTCAATTAGAAGCCGGTGTAAGTGATGAAGCACAAGCAACCGAAGAGTTGACCATCACTTATTCCGGGGACCCCATCGATATCGCTTTCAACCCAAGTTATTTAACAGACGGCCTGAACGCGCTTGGCACAACATATGTCAATATAAATTTCACAGCATCCAACCGACCTGCGGTTCTTTCAGGAAAGAACACAATCGATGGAGAGATTGATGGCTCCTATCGATATCTATTAATGCCAATGAAGTACGCCTCGTGATGAGCGCATGTTTCTTACCCACCTTGCTTTAACTGACTTCCGCTCCTATTCCTCACTTGAACTGCCTATCTCGCGCGGGACTCATATCTTTCTTGGAGAGAACGGTGAAGGAAAAACAAACATTATCGAAGCGGTTATGTTTCTTGCCTTACTTTCATCACACCGTACATCAACAACAGCTCCTTTAATAAAACTTGGAAAAGAACGGGCTTATATTCGCGCAAAACTTGAAGAGGAAAACCGATCCTTATCAATCGAAATTGAAATAAATAACGGCCGTGCAAACCGCGTGAAACTCAACCAAAATCCAGTCCGAAGCCAACGCGAAATTGCCGGACTTGTGAAAGCAATCTGTTTCTCCCCGGAAGATTTAGATTTAGTTCGCGGCGACCCTTCTGAGCGGCGTACATTTCTAGATCACCTCATCACCCAGAAAAACCCGCGTTTAAGTGCAGTTATCGCTGATTATGAACGGGCCTTAAAACAACGCAACTCTCTTTTGAAAGCCCGGGCTCCGCAATCCACACTCGAACCTTGGGATAACCACCTTATTAATTTTGGTTCTGAGGTCCTAGCAGCCCGACTTTCTATGATTGATTCCCTCACCCCCCATCTCCAAGATTCATATAACTCAATCTCTACTAAGAAAAAGATAAGTTTAAGTTATAAGTCGAGTATTGACGGCGCTTCAACAAACCCCACGGCCAACAAAGAGTGCTTTACAGAGAGTTTAAATAAAGTAAAAAACCAAGAGCGGGAGCGCGGACTTTCATTAGTTGGACCACATCGCGACGATCTCTTACTTAACTTAGGAGAACAACCAGTCAAAGGGTATGCAAGTCACGGCGAATCTTGGTCTGTGGCGCTCTCATTACGTTTAGCAAGTTTTTATTTGATGAAATCTGAAGGGGCACAACCAATTCTTATTCTCGACGATGTCTTTTCAGAACTAGACGAGAGTCGACGTGATTCGCTAGCCAAGGTCACAAAAGAAGCTGAGCAAAGTCTTATAACTGTCGCCGTGGCTAACGATTTACCGACAGATATTGATGGCAGTAGATATTTAGTTACATCGGGACATGTGACAAGAGTATGAAACGAGATCTTGCGCGAGAACTATTTCGTTCTTATCGTTCCTCAACACGGAAGAAGAATCACGTTATTGAAGAGGAACGAATTAAAAGAGATGAGCCAGAGCGATTTAATGTAATTTTGAGTGAGCTAGTTCTACGAAGAGAGTGGCAAACAGGTTTAGCTGAAGGCAACCTCTTCACACAATGGCCACAGATAATCGGCGATGAGATTGCCGAACATTGCGAACCAATAACTATCCTCGATGGAAAGTTAACAATCCGGGCCCAAACCACAGCATGGGCAACACAACTTCGACTTCTTTCAGGTGAAATTTTGAAACGCGTCCAACAAAGTGCACCTGGTGCGACTATTGAGGAACTCCACGTGATCGGACCAAGCGCCCCCACATGGAAGCGCGGTCTTCGAACCATTCGCGGCTCCAGGGGCCCTCGAGATACCTACGGCTAGTATCTGCCCTCACCTTCACGTTTAACACTTGCCTAATCACCCACAGGCGCCCTTTTTCGGCTATCTCTGTTGAGATTTACGACTAGGATTTGGGGGTACCCACGCCCTAATCGCGGCGAGAATCAGTTTTAAAGGGGTTTGAGTGGCTCAAGAAAAGGTCTCTCGCGCATACGACGCGAGCGCTATTACCGTGCTCGAAGGCCTTGAAGCGGTCCGCAAACGCCCCGGAATGTATATCGGCTCCACAGGTGAGCGCGGACTTCATCACCTTGTTTATGAAGTGGTTGATAACTCCGTCGATGAAGCTCTTGCCGGGTACTGCACCGAGATCAATATTGTTCTATTAAGTGATGGCGGGGTTCGAGTAACAGATAACGGCCGAGGAATCCCGGTCGACATACACCCCGTAGAGAAAAAACCAGCGCTCGAAGTAGTTCTGACGGTTCTCCACGCCGGCGGAAAATTTGGCGATGGCGGATATTCCGTTTCTGGTGGATTACACGGTGTTGGTGTTTCTGTAGTTAATGCACTGAGTCGAGATTTAACTGTTGTTGTTCAACGAGATGGATATTTTTGGGAACAGAGTTACAAACTTGGCGTTCCAACCTCACCTGTAGAAAAAGGTGTATCCACAACCTCAACAGGAACTGAAGTTACCTTCTGGCCATCGGCTGAGATTTTTGAAACCACAGATTTTTCTTTTGAAATCCTCTCCACTCGCTTCCGTGAAATGGCATTCCTTAATAGGGGATTAACCATCACTTTGCGAGATGAGCGCCCAAGCCATGTCGATGAAAAGGGCGAGCAACTTGAAGTCAAGTACTGTTTTAATGGCGGCATCATCGATTTTGTAAAACACCTCAACCTCACCAAAGGTGTTGCACATAAGTCAATCATCGCCCTTGAGGCAGAAGATAAGAAAAATAAGATGTCACTCGAAGTTGCCATGCAATGGAATACCGGTTTCTCAGAATCTGTATACACATTCGCTAACACCATCAATACCCAAGAAGGTGGCACACATGAAGAAGGTTTCCGCACAGCGCTAACTTCGATCGTAAATAAGTTTGGCGAAGAGTGGGGTTATATTCGAAAGAAAGAAGATCGTCTTACGGGAGATGACATTCGCGAAGGTCTTACGGCAATCGTTTCCATCAAAGTCGCGGAACCACAATTTGAAGGCCAAACCAAAACAAAATTAGGCAATACAGAAGCAAAATCATTTACCCAGAAAGCACTGAACGACGCTGTTGGAGAGTGGTTTGAAAGCAATCCTTCTGAAGGAAAAGAAATCATCCGTAAAGCAATCGACGCCGCTACCGCCAGAATCGCAGCACGCAAAGCGCGCGACCTTTCCCGTTCACGAAAAGGCTTACTTGAGGGACGGGGAATGCCAGGAAAACTCGCAGATTGCCAGTGGACCGAACCAGAAAAATGTGAGCTCTATATTGTTGAAGGAGATTCAGCGGGCGGTTCTACTAAAGGTGGTCGCGACTCTCGATTCCAAGCCGTCCTTCCGATCCGTGGAAAAATTCTTAATGTTGAAAAAGCGCGGATTGATCGTGTTTTACAAAACAATGAAGTCCAGGCACTTATCACCGCACTTGGAACGGGAATTCACGACGACTTCGATATCGCAAAGCTTCGATATCACAAGGTAATCCTGATGGCAGATGCCGATGTTGATGGTCAACACATCCGCACGCTCCTCCTTACTCTTCTCTTCCGTTTTATGCGCCCACTGATCGAACAAGGTTATGTTTATCTAGCCCAACCACCTCTCTACAAAATTAAGTGGGGCGGGAAGGAACCCGTCCAATACGCGTTCTCAGATAAAGAACGAGATGGATTTATTCAAATCGGTATTGATGCCGGAAAACGTTTACCAAAAGAAGATGGTATTCAACGCTTCAAAGGGCTCGGAGAAATGCCAGCGAAAGAATTGTGGGATACCACAATGGACCCCAACAACCGCGTCCTCATCCGGGTCACTTTGGATGACGCAGCCGCTGCAGACGATCTTTTCTCAGTGCTGATGGGTGAAGATGTTGAACAACGGCGCCAATTCATCCAAAGAAATGCAAAAGACGTTCGGTTCTTGGATATCTAGGTAGAAATCAATGGAAGAGAAAGAAAATATCGATCGCGTCGAAGCCGTCGACTTACAAGTCGAGATGGCTCGCTCTTATCTTGATTATGCAATGTCAGTCATTGTTGGACGCGCACTTCCTGATATTCGCGACGGACTAAAACCTGTTCATCGCCGAGTTCTTTATGCGATGTATGACGCGGGTTATCGACCAGATAAGGGTTATTACAAATCCTCACGCATCGTCGGTGATGTCATGGGTAATTACCATCCCCATGGCGATGGAGCGATCTATGACACCTTGGTTCGTTTAGCCCAACACTGGTCGCTGCGATATCCACTCGTTGATGGGAACGGAAACTTTGGTTCACCAGGTAACGATCCGGCCGCTGCGATGCGATACACCGAAGCGCGCATGGCGCCACTCGCTATGGAAATCATGCGAGATATTGATGAAGAAACCGTTGATTTCATCCCCAACTACGACGGTAGATCACAAGAACCCATCGTTCTCCCTAGCCGCTTCCCAAATCTTCTTGTTAACGGTTCTGCTGGTATCGCCGTTGGAATGGCCACAAACATTCCGCCACACAATCTTCGTGAAATTGCTGCAGCTGTTGAGTGGGCCCTTGATAATCCAGATGCAACAAGTGAAGAAACACTAAGCACTCTTTTAGGAATTGTAAAAGGACCAGATTTTCCAACCGGTGGAATTATTGTGGGACGCCAAGGAATTGAAGAGGCATATAGAACTGGGCGCGGGTCAATAATTATGCGCGCCATTGTTGAGATTGAAGAGATCAACAAGCGAACCTGCCTTGTTGTCACCCAACTTCCCTATCAAGTGAACCCCGATAACCTCGCTCTAAAAATTGCGGAACTCGTTAAAGATGGCCGTATTAAAGGAATTGCTGATGTGCGAGATGAAGGTAATGAGCGCCTCGGACAACGTTTAGTAATTGTTTTGAGAAACGATGCCACACCAAAAATCGTCTTAAACAATCTATATAAACATACCCAACTACAAGATTCCTTTGGTGCAAATATGTTGGCGTTAGTCGATAACGTTCCCCGAACACTTCGGCTCGATGAATTTGTCCGTCACTACATTAGTCACCAAATCGAAGTCATTGTCCGCAGAACAAAATATCGCCTGAAGGAAAAAGAAAAACGCGCCCATATATTGCGCGGTTATCTCAAAGCACTCGACGCTCTCGACGCTGTCATCGCCCTCATCCGCGCATCGGCTACATCAGATCAAGCGCGAGACGGACTCATCAAGCTTCTCGATGTCGATGAACTGCAAGCCAACGCAATTTTGGATATGCAACTTCGTCGCCTCGCCGCTTTGGAGCGCCAGAAGATTATTGACGAATATGAAGGGCTGATGGCGGAGATTGTTGATTTGAACGCCATTCTCGAAAGCCCAGTAAAACAACGGACCATTATTAGAGATGAACTTCGCGAAGTGGCCGAGAAATATGGGGATTATCGCCGTACCCAGATCATTGCTGGAGACACCGATCTCTCTGTCGAAGATCTCATCCCAGACCAAGAAGTAGTCGTCACCATCACACGGGGTGGTTACGCAAAACGAACCCGCGCAGATTTATATCGTTCACAACGCCGCGGCGGTAAAGGCGTTAAAGGTGCGGCGCTGAAACAAGATGACATAGTTGAGCATTTCTTTACTGCATCAACCCATGACTGGTTGCTCTTCTTCACAAATCAAGGCCGGGTTTATCGAGCAAAAGTTCATGAATTACCCGATGCAGGACGCGACGCACGCGGCCAGCATGTTGCAAATCTGCTTGCTTTTAAACCGAATGAGAATATTGCTTCAGTAATTTCTATCGGAGACTACACATCATTGCCGTATCTTGTGATTGCAACGAAAACAGGTGTAGTCAAAAAGAGTCCATTGACCGAATATGACTCACCACGCACCGGTGGATTAATTGCTATTAGTCTTCGTGATGGCGACGAAGTTGTGGCTGCATCAGCAATTACCAACAAAGACGAATTACTTCTCATCTCTATAAAAGGAATGTCACTTCGATTTACCGCAGATGATGAAGCTCTACGCCCCATGGGAAGATCCGCGACTGGAGTTATTGGAATGAAATTCCGATCAGGTGATTCATTGTTATCGATGACAACAATTCACGGAACCGAGGAAAAGAAAACCTTTGTTCTCACCGCGACTGATGGCGGATTTGGTAAACGAACGAATCTTGATGAATATCGATCCCAAGGCCGCGGTGGAATCGGTGTCAAAGCGGCGAAGATTGACGAAGATTCTCGCGGTGGACTTGTTGGCGCCCTTGTTGTAAAAGAGAGCGATGAAATTCTGGTCATCACATCCACAGGTGTCGTTATGCGCACACCTGTGAAGGAAGTTCGCGAAACTGGTCGCGACACTTTGGGAGTACGACTCGTTAATCTTGATAACGGCACTCATGTTGTATCTCTCGCGAAAGTTAGCGAGGAAGAGTAAGCCGCTTATTCGTGCTATTTTTGCGCCTGCCCGCGCTTCAGGTAGCCTTGCGCTTCCGTTTTGCGGGCCTATAGCTCAGCCTGGTTAGAGCGCTTCCCTGATAAGGAAGAGGTCAGTGGTTCAAGTCCACTTAGGCCCACCATATCGACGCTCTCGA
>Ga0075470_10000213_pt1 | contig 20467 bp, 25 predicted proteins | sample DEB19_08_DNA_4_FD_71482 | JGI IMG/M metagenome (GOLD analysis project Ga0075470, IMG submission 71482) | Aqueous microbial communities from the Delaware River and Bay under freshwater to marine salinity gradient to study organic matter... | ecosystem: Environmental > Aquatic > Marine > Coastal ... | reverse complement strand
CCCGACCAGTACCAGCTCGCCGCCTGGCGCTTCGCCCGTGCGTCCGTCCGCGAGGGCGACGCCGCCCTCGACCACGCCCGCTACGGCCTCCTGGCCGAGATCGGCGAGCTTGCCGCGATCTACCAAAAGTCGGTGCGCGACGGCGTGCCCGTGGACCGGGACCGCGTCCGGGCGGAGCTGGGCGACGTGCTCTGGTACGTCGCTGCGTGCGCGACGCTGCAAGGGCTCAGCATGTCCGACCTCGGGATGCACGCGCCGCAGCCCGGCTTGTCGATGCTCCAGCTCGTGCAGTCCGCGACCTGGCACTCCCTGACGACGCTGCCCGGCCTCATCGCCGAGATCGCGGGGCGGCACGGCATCACGCTCGCGGAGGTCATGGAGGCGAACGTCGACAAGCTCGCGCGCCGCGCCGCGACGGGCACGATCGGGGGGTCGGGGGAGGACCGGGCCGCGGCGGCGGCGGCGGAGTGCGCGGCTGTCGTGCGCTACCTTCAGCACCTGCCCGAGGTCTGCGCCGCCTGCTGCGACGCTGCCCTCTCAGACGCGATCGACGCGATCGAGGAGGGTCTGCACCGCCCAGGGGGTGACCCATGACCACCCACCACCTCGGCCCCTGGGGCACGATCGAGCTTCACCAGCGCCCGACCTGCGTCCGCTGGACTCTCCAATGGTCCCCGCTCTGCGGCGCGAGCGAAGACGTCGTCGTGATCTCGTCGCAGTCGCCCACTGCCGAGGTCGCGATCGAGACGGCGCAGCGCATCGTCGCGACACTGGACGAGGCCCAGTCAGCCGGGTAGCATCTTCACGCGTGGTCTGCGCCGGGCCCCGCATCCGATAGGCCCCCACTCGGAATGGTCCGGGTGGGGGTTCTACTTTACGGCCCGACGAGCCGCAGCGCGTGCTCCAGCCGATCGCCCGCGTCGTCGCCGCTCAGGGCGCGCACCGCGGCCACGATCTCGACAAGCGCCGAGCGGACCGCGGGCCGAGGGTCAGTTCCCGCCGGACGGGCGCCGTCGGCGGACGCTGCTGATGGTGGCGTCGTCGGAGACAGCACGGGCGAGGACGGCGAGCGCAGAGGCGAGATCATGTACCGACTCCTCGATGCGCTGTAGGCGCTGGAGCAGGAGGATGCCGCCGTCGGCCGAGCGCGCGAGAAGCGGCGAGAGGTCGTCGGCAGGTGTGGCGTTGCGGCGCGAGCGGATGTGCTCGGCGAGCCAGGCAGTAACCGCCGACCCGAGCCCGACGCCGAGCAGCGTCCACGGGTCGGACGTCGGGGCAGACGTCGTTGCGGCGGGGTCCTGCGCGAGCGCGGACGACAGGGCCAGAATGAAGGTCATGCAAGCTCCCAGTGCGGCCCGTCGGGGAACCGGACCCAGTCGCCGCCCCACACCAGGGACACGCCCGGATAGCGCCCCTCGGCCTGCATCTCGGCCCACTCGGCCTTGATCATCGGCGCCACGGCCCGGTAGGCGGCCCAGTCCCAGGTGACGGCGCCGCCGATGAGGGGGGCCACGTCGACCGCCAGAGACGGGGTCTTGTTGTGCTTGGAGCGGGGCCACGCGAGCCTCGACGCGCCCGACGACACCGCGGCCGCCTGCTCGGCCTCGCCGCGGTGCCCGCAAAGGACGGTCAGGTCGTGCGGAAGGTCAGGCCGCGCGATCACGCGCTCGAACAGCTCGCGCAGCGCCGGGTGCACCGTCGCGAGGCGAGCGACGGACCGGGCCCCCCACTGGTAGCGGGGCCCCGTCACTCGCTGTCCGCCTCGTCGTCCGGGGCCGTGCCGTCGCGCTCAGCGCGGAGGGCCTCGTAGACCTGCGCGGCCGAACCGACGAGCATCGAGATCTCGGCCGGCGTGAGTTTGCCGTCGACGAGGGAGACGCCGACGAGGCCGAGGAAGCGGGCGATCTTGCGGCGAGTCGTGCGGGACAGGCGCTTCACGGGCGCACCAGCTCAGCGATCGCGGCAGCGACTGGCACCGCGACGACGCGGGCCGGGTCGGCGAGCATCTCGGGAGTCTGCCCCGGGCGGTAGGCGGCGACGAGGTCGTCGGCCTCGTCCCCGTAGAGCACGACCGTCACGACGACGGCGCGGGGGTCGTCGCCGGCCGGCCCTTCGGTGGTGATGGTCCGAGCGTTCACCTTCACGAGACACCCCGCTTCCAAATGCGAATGCGCGTCAGGTTGCCGCTGATGTTGCCGCCACCAAAGAGCAGCGCGACGTTGCCCGGGGAGAGGCCCCAGGCCGTGCTGAGCGAGCGCGCGTAGCCGTCACGATAGAAGGTGTAGGACCCGGGGCCAGCAGGCAGAGCAGACCCCAGGCCGGACCCGATGACCTCTCCGGGGAGTGCCGCAGCGAAGAACGACAGCGATGCGAAGTCGGAGGCCTGGGAGGCGATGGTGGCCCCCAGCTCCGCGGTGCCGGCCGAGACAGACCGGGCGATGATGTTGCGCGTGCCGGCGGTGTTCAGGCACCGGCCGCCGCTGCCCGACCCGGACCCGTTGGGGTTGGCCGCAGAGCCGAAGAAGTAGGTGAAGAACGACGACGACGCCTGCACCGGGGATGAGACTTGCATCTCGACAGCGTACCCATCGGGGCCTGACGTATCGATGCCAATGCCAGACCAGTTTGGGACGAAGTAAACGTAAGGGCGCGCGGTGCCGGTACTCGAAAGCGCCATGCCCGTGCCGGCCGTCGGGGTGACCGAGTAGGTCCCCGCGTTGTCAGTCGCGAGGGTCAAGTCCGGCAGCGCCACGTTGCCGGAAGCGACGGTACCCGGCGAGGTGACGGCCGAAGACGTGACCACCTGCGTATAGTCGTAGTCCGCGGCGACCACCCAGTTGATCGAACCAGTGACGCTCGTAGGGTTGGCGACGGCCAGAGAGAGCCCGACCCGCGCCACCTGGCCATCCGCCCCGGTGCCCGTCAGAGTGACGGCGTAGGTGCGCCCGTCAGCGAGGCCCGAAGCGATCGAGACAGAGTACGGACCCGCGCCCGAGCCGGTGACGGTCGCCGTCGGCGGGGACCCAGACGAGGCCGTGACGGTCGCCGTGACGGTCACAGAGGCCGACCACGACCCGATCGAGGTCGACCCGAGCGACGTCGAGCCCGACGCGAGCGACACCGGTACAGGCGGGATCGGCGCCGTCAGATCGGGCGGCACCGCCCCGCCACCCGCCGCCGCGCCCATCGAGTAGAGACTGGACGGGCGGGGCTTCATCGGGCGACCACGCGAACGTAGACGATGCCCGAGGTGCCGCCGGTCTCCTCGAAGGTCAGCTCGCACCGCGACAGGGGCGCCGAGAGACCAGACGGGGCCTCCCAGACGCGCACGTACTGCTCGGAGGGCAGCGGCAGCACCGCGGCGCCCGGGTCCGAGGCCGCCACGCCGTACTCCATCGTGATGCCGGACGCGATCCAGACGTGGATCTCGCCGTGGAGGACCGGGTCGACGGTCAGTCGGCCGGACGCGCCGGGGACGAAAGAGCAGGTCCACGGGGCAGCGACGCCCGCCAGGTTGAGATCGGCCATCGGAGCCTCCGAAGGGATGCTATCACGGGACAGACCACGCCGCGAGACGGTAGAGCCAGCGGGCCCCGTCCCACTCGCGGCCGATGCAGAGCACCGGCCGCGACGACCAGCCGACCGCCGCGTCGGTCACCCGGCCCACGTCGCCGAGTTCGAGGATCCGATCGGCGGGGCAGGCGTAGGACCGCTGCAGGGGGCTGAAGTTCCTGAGCCGATGCTGCTCCACGCCCACCTGCTGCGCGGTCTGCACGTCGCGCAGGATGATGCCCTCGATGTCCTCGACGGGGCCACTGCCGCGCGTGGCGAGCTGTCGGCTGCCGAGCGTCGTCGAGCGCCCGTACTGGGCACCGGGGAGGGTCCCGGTCGCCGCCTGCCCCTCGTACCGTTCACGCGACGCGTCCCACCCGAAGGACACCCGGACCGCGCGGGGCCCGACGAGGTCCTCGGCGCCGACCGCCCCGATGGCCTCGCAGTCCTCGCCCTCAACGAGCGCGAAGGTCGGGGCCCCGTCGAGGGCCTCGGGCGCCAGCAGAACCGGGTAGACGCCCGCCGGGCCGCGGGCCAGTGCGACGGGGAGAAGCGGCAGGACAACGTCTTGGAGGTAGGACTGCACCGAGACGCCAGGATCGTCGACGTAGCCCGCGACGTCGTGGCCCAGCGCCCGGCAGACGGCCTCGGTGCGGCCCGCGTCGACCGCCCACCCGCTCCGACGCAGGAGGTACCGGAGGAGGTCCCCGGCCGTCGCCATGCCGGACAGGGCCCGGCCCGACGTCCATGCGACGAACAGCTCGTCTTCGACGGCTGCCAGACCGGTAACGTCGATCACCGACAGGCCTCCGAGGGCGCCGTCAAGCTCGGCCCCGTAGCGGCCCTCAACGCCGATCTGAAACTGCTCGGCCACGGCGTAGTCGAGGCCCGAGTCGGCGAGCGCCTCGCGCCACTCGCGAGCGAGGTCGGCCGTCGTCGCGACATCGACGCCCGACGTCCAAGTGTCGGTCGTCGCGTTGTACAGCTCGACGTCCGCCGCGTCGACCGGATGCCCCGCGACGAGCGCAAGGATCGGATTGCCGCCGCCCGAGGTCGTGATCACGGTCGCCGGGCTGCCCGCGCGCCGACGGTTGTCATCGACGACGACGTCGCCGGGCCGACCGAAGACGAGCGGGTAGGCGACGCCGTGCGCCTGCTCGGGCGCCGTCGGCCACAGCTCAGCCGAGATCACAGCGGACGGCGACAGGAGCGGGGTCTCCTCCTGCTCGCCGACGCCGATCGAGCCCTCGACGACGCCCGGGGCCTCGACGCTGCCCCAGACCAGGCCCCGCAGCGGCCCCAGCGCGACCAGCCGGGCCCCGTCGAGCACCTCGCCCTCGGCGTCGACCGGCACCAGGCGCAGGACGCCCGTCATGGTGCGCGGGTCGCAGCCGGCCGCCAGGAGCGTGCGCAGCCGGTCGCCGAGGTCGAAGCGCACCGAGACCTGCTGGTCAGAGGGCGCATCGGGCAGAACGTCGAGCCGCTCCTCGAAGGCGATCGCATCGAGCACGGTCTCGTACCCGGGCAAGTCCGCCGACGACAGCAGGTAGGGGCCGCCGTGCCAGTCGATCGACAGGGTCCAGATCCACGACGCGATCACAGCTCCTCCCGAAGCGTCAGCACCGGCACGCGCACCAGCTCAGCCGACAGCTCGTCGCCGAGGATGTGATCGCGTCCGACCTCGCGGGACAGGGCCCCGACCACGATCTGCTCGCGCAGGCTCAGGAACTGCACGCCCGAGACCGGATCGACGCGCGGGAGGTACGCGACGGGCAGCCCTTGGACGCGCCGCAGGATGCCCTCCAGCGACCGGACCTGCCCCCGGAGGGTGCCCGGCGACATCGGGGTGCCCGAGGTCGCGGGGTTGAGGTAGTCCGGGTCCGAACTGGCCGACATGTCGACGCCGTCGGTCCAGGCGATGTCGACTGCCCGGGCCGGGGGCGCGGCCCGGTCCAGACGCGCGACGCCCGATCGGCTGATCTCGACGTCGTAGCCAAGATCGAGCCGCTGCGACTGCCCCCAGCTCGGCGGCACGGGCAGGATGTGCGCCGCGCCGAACAGCACTTGACCGAGCCGGATGTCGCCATCCGCCGTGGTCTGCGCGTCCACCGTGAGCCGCAGCCCCTCGCACCGGCCAGGGCTCGGGATGATCCACGCGCCGGACGGGCTCCACAACGAGCAGTTGCCCGAGGAGGGGACGCCCGTCGGATCCGAGACCACGTCGAACTCCACCCGCGGGCCGCCGCCCGTGTTCGTCCAGGCGCCCTCGCGGTTCGCCCCGATCCGCATCGCCCGGGTCACGCCCGACCCGAAGTCGACCGTCCAGCCCGCCAGCTCCTGCGCGTCGAAGCGCAGCCCGATCGAGGTACCGTTCGGCACCACCGAGCGGCCGTACCGCTGGAATGCGACCGAGGTCCGACCTGCGGCCAGGTCGATCGTCGCGAGCGTCGACCAGACGCCGCCCGAGCGCCGCTCGATGAGCCCCGTCCGCCAGTTGGCGCCCCTGACGACCACGGCCAGGTACCCCGTGAGCAGCTCGCGCTCGACGCCGCCCGGGACCTGAACTGCCAGCCGCTTGATCGTCGCCGTCGCGCTGCGCCACTGCCGGCGCGGCGATCGGTTGCTGCCCGGGAAGATGCGCTGCACCGGGTACGTCGAGGCCGTCGAGCACGTCCACGTCTCGGTGCGCCGCCCCGGGCCGTCCACCGCCGACAGGTACAGGCCCCGTCCGACGTAGGACCGGGCCCCCGGCGCTCCGACCGGCCGGCCCCACAGTTCGTCCGTAGAGGGCGCAAGCGACGCCGACCAGAGCCTCGTCGAGCCCGCGTTGCCGTAGGCGCCCGCCGTCTCGTCGAGCCGCCCGCGCGAGAGCTGGACCGGGCCCCACGCCGAGGTGACCGTCGTCGCCAGCGCGGGCGCGACCAGGTGCCCCCAGGTGACGTAGGTGTTGTTCGTCGCTGCACCCGAGTCGCTCGCGGTGCCCGACGCGCCCAGCGTCCACGCGCGGACCTCAGCGCCCGCCTGCCCCTGGTAGGTCCGGTGCCAGACACGGACGCGTCCCGACACCCGGTCGAGCGCCAGCCGGTACTGCCGGGCCTCGTTCGCGAGCCCGGTCACATCACCGAGATTGGTGCCGCCGTTGGTGTCGACGAGCCGGTAGGCCGTCGCGTCGAGATGGACGCGAACGGTCCGGGTGACGGTCCCATTCGTGGCGCGGGCCTCGACGGCGACGAGGGCCGTCGCGCTGGCCCCGTTGGTGATCGACCCGACGCTGAACTCGGCGATCAAGTGCGTCTGGCTCAGGAAGCTGGCCGTCGGCGCGAAGAAGTGCGTCGAGCCGATCCCCGTCGTCGAGAGGGTCAGGAACGGCGCCGTCGACGTGCTCAGCGTCGACGACGAGGTGCCCGTCGCCGTGGTCGTCCAGCCCGAGACGTCGTCCGGCCGCTCGATCGGGAGCCAGGTCTGGTCCCAGCAGGCCCGGTCCTGGGTCCGCCCAGCGTCGCCGACCGGGGGCATCGTCAACGTCGACCACCCGCCGAGGAACGCTGCGAGGAGCGAGTCCTGCGTCGAGGTCGCCGTGTCGACGAGGGGTTGCGCGAGCAGTACGATCCGCCCGAGGGACGGGGCCGCGCTCAGCCGGTAGAGCCGAGAGTCGCCCGTGTCGACCGCCCGCCCGACCGTCGCCGCGTCCGTCGAGACCTCGGTGTTCGCTGGGTTGCGGCCGTACCCCGACCAGCTCTGCCCGTAGTCCGCCGACCACGCGACCGTCGTCGGGCGGTTGGTTCCCGCGACCTGCGTCACGAGCAGCCAGCCACCGCCGTAGTCGTCGGCGACGAGGGCCGTGTCGCCGTCGGTGATGTAGTCGGCCGAGTGCGAACCGTGGCTCGCGGTTGCCGTCGTGACGTTGTCATTGGCGAACGTGGACAACACGCCGAGCCCGTAGCCATCGGCCTGAGTGAGTGGCGCGAACGCCGAGCCGAGACGCTGGAACGCGGGAACCCCGTTGCTGCGCAGCCGGAAGACGACGAACTGCCCGCCCAGCACGGCGATGTCGTGGTACCCGCCGTCGCGGCCCGAGGAGGCGAGGCCGTCGCCCGTCGAGATCGCAGTCAACGTCTGGCCCTGGTCGTCGCTCGCCCACTGCCGCAGGACGTCGAGACGATCGTAGGTGCCGTCGACGAGCAAGCTCCGAAGGTGCGCGACGAGGAGGATCTGCCCCGCCCGGTAGGCCCCGCGCAGCCGACGGACCGACCGGCCGGGGCTGCCGCTGCCCGTCGTCGCACCGCCGAGCCGCATGTCGGTCTCGGGCGCGAGGCCCTCCCCGCGCTGCGTCCACGTCGCCCCGCCGTCCGAGGTCTCCCACGACGAGATCGAGTAGCGCGTCGCGGCGCCGAGACCGGTCGTAGGGCTGGCAACGAAGGCGAACAGCACCGCCCGCAGCGAGTCGATCGCCACGACGCACGGGGCATAGGCCGCGCGCCCGGTCGCCGTCGCGTCCCAGACCGTGACACGCGTCCATGTCGTCGCAGCGGACAGCCGGTGCCACACCCAGAGGGTGCCGCCGTCGGTCGCCGTCGCCCCAGCGCAGCCCGCCGCGATGAGGCCGCCGCCGGGCAGCCCCGCGATGTGGCTCGTCTGGACGTTGTTCGTCGTGGCCCAGTTGAGCGCGTCCATCCCGGACACCGTCGCCGGGCCTTCCCACCCGTAGTAGGCGCCCGAGGTCCCGGGGCGCTGGATCAGCGAGCAGTCGCCGAGACCGGGCCCCGCGTGCCCGCCGGTCTGCACCCGGACCTGCACCGTACCGGTCTGCGAGCCCGTCGCCCGGAGCACCAGCGCCGAGGCCTGCGCCGCGACGGGCTGCCCCGCGACGACACCGGCCTCGTCGTAGGTCGACTCGGCGGCCCAGAACGACGACGCGTCCGAGGCCCAGCCGAAAGGCTCGACGAGGGCTTGGTACTGGGTCCGGGTGATCGCCGCCATCCTACCTCCGACCCGTCGCGGGGGTGCGGCCGCGGACGGCGCGCCCGAAGGCCGACGGGCGCGCGGCCTCCACTGCGAGGTATCGCGCCATGCTCGGGAAGGCGACGACGAGCGGCCCGGTCCCGCCGGCAGAGACATCGCCGCGGTTCGCCGCCGCGACACCAGCCTCACCACCGACGGCGCGGACCCCTCGACGGGTCAAGACCCCCTCGCCAGGCTCGGCCTCGATCAGCCGCCCGTCGTAGGACTGGGCCTCGACGATGCCGCCCGCGGCGAACTTCGGGGGCGGCGCCGACGCGATCAGCGCAACCTGAGCCGCGATCGCCGTGCTCAGGAGCCCGGCCGCGATCGGACCCGCGATCGGGCCGAGCGTCGCGAGCGCGGAGATCACAGCCTGCGCGCCCTGCACCGCGGCCGTCGCGATTGCCGCGCCCTGTTGGATGCGAAATGCCCGCTGCGCCGCCTTCTCGGCCGCCTTCTCGCGCTTCTCCAGTTGCCGCTCCTCGGCCTCGGTGATGTCCTCGCCGAGCCGCTCGCGGGCCTGCCGCACCTCCTCGATCTGCCGCTGCGCCCGCTGCGCCGCGAGGTCGCCGATCGCCGCGGCAGCCTGGGCCGCCGCCGAGGTGACGCCGACGACGTCCGCGACCAGCGCAGCCGTCGCCGCCTTTGCCTTCTGCCGCGCTTGATCCGCCTGCGCCGCCGTCTCGGCCTGGACCGCCTGCAGCTCCTGCTCCTTCTGGATCGCGATCTGGGCGTACCGCTGATCGGCCAGCCGCCGCGCCTCCTCTCCCTGCCCGAGCTTGGTGAGGTCCCGCACCTGCTCGTCGACCGCGGCCTTCTCCGCCTGAGCCCTCGCGTCGATCGCCGCGATCTTGTCGGCCTCGGTCCCGGTGAGCCGAGCCTGCTCCTCGATGACCTGCAGCGCGAGGCCCTCGACGGCGATCTGCCCCTTGCGCGCCATCTCGGCCGCCCGGTACTCGGCTGCCGCGCGCTTCGCTGCGGCCGCGGCCTCGTCGGTCGCGCTCGCCGCCTTGCCCGTCGCCGTCGCCTGCTTCTCGGCCTGCGCAGAGACCTGCGCTTGCACGGCCACCAGCTCGCGCGCCCGGCCCGCGTAGTCCGCGGTTCCGATCTCGATCCGCTCCAGCGTGGCCCCTACACCACCGAGCGCCGCCGAAGACAGGGCCTTGCCCGCGCTCTCGGTTACGCCCTCGAAGCCGGTCCGCACCGAGCGCAGCGCATCGCCCACCGAGCCGAGCCCCGCGGCCGCGGCCAGGTCGCCGAGCCCGCCGACAAGCCGCGTCAGGACGTCTGCCACGCGGAAGGCCGAGCGCACGAAGGCGACGCCGAGCTGGTCGGCAAGCGCCCGGAAGATGCCTTGCCCGTCCGCTGCCGCGTTCGCGCTGTCGACGAGTGCGAGCCCGAGCTGCACCACCACCAGCGCCGCGCGCTCGACGGTCGGCGCGAGATCGGCGCCGAGGACCTCGACGACCCGCCGACCGACCGTCGCGACGGCGTCGAGCGCCGCGCCCGCGGCCGACAGCGAGGAGACAGCCGACGGCGACAGCCCGCCGAAACCCGCCAGCTCGCGGAAGGGCTCCAGCGCCGGCCCGACGGCCGCAGCCTCGCGGACGAGCTTCACCGCGCCGACAGCCGCCGCACCCAGCCCGACGGCCAGCGCGCCCACGCCCGCGACCGCGAGGCCGATCGGCGAGGACAGGGCCGCCATGCCCTTCGACAGCTTGTCGACTTGGTCCTTCGGGATGCCCGCGAGGTCGCCCAGTTCGAGCAGCCCATCCCGGACCTCCTTGGACGCGGCGGCCGCGGCCTTGGCAGCCTTCGCCCCCGCGTCGCCCGCCGACGAGGCCGCCCGGCTGCTCGCCTTGATGGCCTTGTCCAGCTCCCTGACGGCTTTCCTGGCCTCGGCCGCCGTGATGTCCGGGATGCTCGACAGCTTCTTGCGCAGGTCGTCGACCTGGGCTTGGTACGTCAGCGAGACGACAGCGCCGGCCATGTCACACTCCTACCGGCTGGGCCAGTTTCGCGAGGTCCGCCTGCAAGGTAGCCACTATCTCGGCCCGCCGCTGCTCTGCCGGCTTGCGGACGTAGACGCTCCAGACGTTCTTACCGGCCTCGGCGGCCGACCGGGCCCCCTCGCCGTGGATGCGCCGGAGCTGGCGCCAGCGGAAGTCGAAGATGCGGGCCCGGGCCTCGGGAGTGTCGCCGCGCTGGCTCCACTGCAGCGCCTCGCGCTCCAGACTCTCGCGCGTCCTGACGCTGTTGCGGATCTTGTATGCGTAGAAGCCCCAGTTGGACTTTGCGTCGTTCGTGATCGCGACCTCGATCACGTCCTCGCGGATCCGGGTTTGAACCGCGAAAGACCGACGCGACCGGCCCGAGCGCACGGGCCAGACCCTGACGGCCTCGACCTGCCGCTCCTCCAGCTCGGCCGTCACGACGCGCACGAAGTTGGACGCCGCGCCGTCGGCGGTCCGATCGAGCAGCTTCAGCAGCGCCGTCTGGTCGACCACGATCGCGGCGGCGCCGGCCTTCTCGGTGGTCTTACCTCTGGGCACGGGCTGCCTCGCGCTGGCGCATCCGGTAGTCCGCCACGACGAGGGCCCGGTCCGCCGGATCGAGCGCCGCCCACCAGCTCAAGGGCTGGCCCCAGTCGCGGCAGACGGCAAGCATCAGCCGCCCGTACCCGCCACCGGGGCCGCGGAGAAACCCTCGGCGGCCACGACCTCGTCCTCGGTGACCCGCGCGCCCAGCCCCCACCAGAACCCCTCTTGCGAGATGCGCGCGGCCTCGTCGAGCCCGAGCGCGTCGCCGAGGTCGTCGAAGACGCGCGACCCGTAGTCGAGCAGCGGATCGGTCAGCCGCCACGGCCGCGGGCGGGACCGAGTCGGCCAGGCCGCGCCCTCGGGCCACGACAGGGCCAGCACGGCCGCGCCCAGCGCGAGGACGGCGACGGGCTCGCCGCCGACCCGCTGCTGCGCCGAGGCGACTGCGACCTGCGCCGTGGCCCCCAGCTTGCGGAGGGTGACTCGGTGACCGCCGATGTCGACGGTCACCTCCGAGACAGGAGACAGGGCCATGACGTCCTCCTCGACGTGTAGGCAGGCTCAGCGTTGAGCGATCAGCGTCACGCCGTCCAACTCCACCGGGCCCACGATCGCGAGCGTGAGGCTAACCGTCGACGGGTCGCCCTCCGATACGTCGAAGGCCTGGAGGTAGGCGTCGTCGAAGGTGATGCTGCGGCTCTCGGCGCCGTAGTTGAAGCTGAAGGTGCCATCGACCGTGCGGGCGTCCCCGATGTCGGCAGACGTCGAGACGAAGCCCGAGGTCGTACCCATCGCGAGCCTATAGAAGGCGTCGGTCGGCGACGACAGCACGGCGTTGATCGTGATCGTCGGGGCCACGCGCTGCCCGAGCCGCAGCCCGACGAACGCGCCGCGGGACTGCACCTCGGTGACCGTGCGGCCGCCGGGGATGAGGCCCGACACCGAGGTATCGCCCTGCGAGAGCTGGAGCGTCGCGGAGTGACCCGCGTCGTCGGTGATGACGAGCTGCCCGTCGCTGAATGAGGAGGGGATCAGGGACATGCGGACCTCACTGCGCGCCGACGATGAGGATGCGGTAGGAAGCCGTCGAGCTGCCCGTCTCGGTCACGACGAAGGTGCCGTTCGAGCCGACGGACACACCGGCCGGGCCGAGGTCCATCGCGAAGCTCTGCCCGCTGGCGAGGTTGAGGCCCTCGTTTGCCCCGGTGAAGGCCGCGAGCACGTTCGCCGCGCCACCCTCGACCTTGATCGCGCCCGTGAGGCACTGCACCGTGATGGCCTTGACCTCGTCGAGATCGATCGCCTGCCCGAGCATGTCCGTAAGCGAGCCGGCCGCGAGGACGTTGTAGGTGTGAGTCGCGCCCGAGGACAGCGAACGCTCAGCGAAGTACGCCCGGTCGGCCTGCCCGGAGCCGATGCCGTTGGCGGTCCGAGTGTCGACCGAGATCTCGCCCTTGACGGCGCCGGTCTGAGGGGAGTCGGGGGTCAGCTCGGCGAGCGAGCGGATGGAGACGAGGGACGCGAGGGACGTGGCCACGGGGACTCCTACCAGGGGAGGTGCAGGTCGAAGGCGAGATCGACGAGGACCCAGCCGGCCTCGACGAGAGAATAATCCGGCGTCCACCCGCCGACCAGACAGCGGGGGTCCTGTCTCGACTGGAGGGCGCAGCGCACCGCGTAGGCCGCTGCGTGCGCCCGGGCCAGGTGCGCGGGGTGCTCCTCGGCGACGTAGCGCGCCGCGAACAGGACGCGGGAGCGCATGACCAGCGTCCCCCCTGCCGCGGTGACGACCTCGTCGCCAGCGAAGACCCAGAACGAGAGATGCGTCGTCGGGACCGGGCCCCGCGCCCGCGTCCAGCCGTCCGACTCCGAGGACCGGTAGCCGGCCGCGTCGAGGCCCTCGATGCGCTGGTACACGCCCTCGATCGCGGCGAGCCAGGTCGACTCGCCGAGCGACGCGCCATCGCCGCGGGCTACCACGTCGGCCGCCCGACCGGCGCCAGCCGCATGACCGGGCCGTGGCCCCGTCGCAGAGAGGCGTCGTCCTCGTCGAACTGGAACCGAAGCTCGGCGGCGACGCGCTGCATGTCGAAGTGCAGTTGGCGCTTGCGCTCGGCGAGACTCTCGTCGAGGCCCACCGAGATCGCATCGACGCAAAGCTGGAGCGCACGCGTCAGGACCCAGTCGTAGGACCCGTGGATGCCCCGGATCGTCCACGGCCGCTTGCCGTCGCTCAGGAGTTTCCTGACCAGCTCGTACCACGCCGCGTCGATCTGCGGCTGCCAGCCCTCGCCGGTCCCGCGCTCGCCCTGCGACTGCGGCACGCGATGCCGCAGCTCGGGCAAGCGCAGGTACAGGTCGGCCTCCGAGACCGGGTTCAGCGGGACCCAGTCGCAGAGATAGGCCTCGATGCGGGCCGGGTAGCTCAGGCCCCCGATGGACAGGGCCCACTCGACAGTCCAGCCCGAGCCGAGAGTCTCGGCGGCAGACGGGGTGACCGTCCCGGTCGCGATCGAGGAGGAAGGCGTAACCGGTGCCGCCGAGACCAAGGCTGTCCCGCCAGGGCGCAGGACGGAGTACGTCCCGCCTGTCGGGGCGACGAGCGCGCCGCCGGCCCCGTAGCGCACCGGGCAGTCGATCGTCTGCACTGCACCACGTTGGAGCAGGTAGGGGATCGGCCGCCCGAAGGCGTAGGTCGCGGCGCGGATCGTCACGCGTAGGCCAGAACGATGAACTTCTGGCCGTTGGTCACGGTCACCACGACGTTGGTCGAGGTGTGCGTGCCCTCGGTCACCACGTAGGCGCCGGCCGTCAGGTCGTAGGGAACCACCACGACCAGCGACGGAACCACGCCGAGGCCGTGCGCCACGTTCTGCGCCGAGCCGGTGCCGGTCTGCAACGTCGACTTGAAGGGGGCCGTCACGCGGGCGGCGCGGCCGCCAGAGAGGACGACCGACCACGCGCCCGAGATGCGCTGGACGAGGTCACCGTTCGTGCGGAGGTACACGCTCCCGTTTGGCTCGCTCTCCGAGGCCGCGCCAGACCCGGCCGTGATCGACGGCGACGCCGTCAGCGCAGTAGTCCCGCTCGGGCGGATGATGACGCCGACGCCGACGAGAGCGCGGCGCAGGACTTCATAGACGGCAGCAGAGGCGACGGGCATCGGACACTCTCCGGTGGAGGGACGAGATCAGGTGCGAGGTGCGAGCTGCGCCTCGATGGAGTCAGCGATCCGGGCCATCCCCGGGGACGCGTGGCCGATGCGGCGATGCGCCTCGGCGAGCTGGAGGGTCTTCGACCGCGTGGCCTGGATCACGCCCGGATGGACGGGGCCCAGGAGGTCCACCAGCGAGCGGCGGAACGCGATGAAGCCCTCGGCGTCGAAGGTGGCGATCGCCTCGGCGCCGACGACGTCGTAGCGGGTCCAGACGTCGGCGTGATGGTGCCGGGGCTTGCCGCGCCGATCGGGGGCCAGCTCGATCCGCTGGACATACCCGCCGTGCTCGACACCAAAGGCCATCACCTTGACGTCGAGGGGGATCATCATGCGCCGGTTGGTCCGCTGCTCGTACTCGATCGATGCCGCGAGCATCGACCCATCCCGCACGCCCTGAATGCCCGCCTCGAAGCCGACCTTGATCGGCAGGTACAGGGCTTCACCGTCGACGAACGTGACCGAGGTCGCGTCCGCGAAGTAGGCGAAGATCGGGGTCTCAACGAGCGGGGGATACTCGGCCCCGCGCGCGACCTCGGGCAGACCGCCGAGCACCGTCACGGGGGACGATGCAGGACGCGTACCCAGAGGGGCGGCGACAGGGCCAGAGGGAGCAGCGGACTTTCCGGGGATCGGCATGACGTCCTCCTCGACGTGTACCGGGTTGGATCAGATCAGATCAGGTCGCGAACAGAAGCTTGATGCCGCCCGCGTTCTGCCGGATGGACGCGCCGAGGTGCGTCGAGCCGACGACCTGATCCTCGCTCTTGAGCGAGTCGCGGTTGATCTCGACGCCGTACAAGGGCGTCCAGAGCAGCACCTGCGTCGCCGGGCTGGGCTCGGGCATGAAGGCGTCCCAGGCGAGGGCTTCGGGCCCGAACATGCCGCAGACCGTATCGCCCGCGGAGGTCGGCAGTTCGCTGGAGGTGTAGACCCAGAGGTTGCCGTTCATGAACTGGCCCTTGAACCCGGGGTTGACCGTGTTCAGGTACCCGTCGGTCTCGGGCATGACCTGCACCCGACCACCGAGCGCGAAAGCGTCGGAGGCCACGTTGGCCCAGTCCTTCGGGCGCAGGACGAGGACGTAGGGGCCGGCCGAGTTGGCGATGCCGAGGGTCTGGTAGGCGCTCAGGATCGAGGCCCAGGTCGCGGTGCCGCCGGACACGCCGCCCGACGCCGAGAAGCTCGGGAACAGGGAGGCGATCAGGGAGACCACGCTCTGCTGCCAAGCGATCGTCTGATCGGTGACAAACTGGACGAAGGCCAGCTCATCCATGCTCTGCAGCGCGCGAGCCATGTCGGAGACCTGACGCGCCATGCCGCGGCGGGCCGGGGTGACGGTTGCGGCCGCGCTGGACAGGGTCTCGACAGTGAAGTCAGAGCCCTGCGACGTGGCCGTGAACTTGTTCAATCCCCAGCCGACATCGACCATTTTGGTCCCAAGGGCGGCGCCGAGACGGGTCGCGCCCAGGAACTGAGAGGCGAGGACGGGGTTGGCCAGCAGGCCGCCGCCAGAACGGTCGCCCAGCGTCAGCCCGATCGAACGGGTGATCGCCGCGACGAGGATGTCGGACATCGGAGTGGTGCCAGTACGGATCGGATCGCCCACGGTAGACCTCCAGAAAGCTCGGATGGTGGCCTACGCTGATACCGGAGCGACCCGCGGCCTGGAATGTACCCCGATGCTACCGTGCGCCGAGGAGCTTGGCAAGGTCTGCCATGCTCTTAGCCCCCGTGACGTCCTCGATCTTCGTCTTGGTCGAGGCCGACCGGGCCCCGGTGTCGACGCCAGCCGAGCGGGTCTTCGGGGGAGGGGCCTCGTCTTTGGCTGCGGGGATGTAGGCCTGGAGCGTCTTCGGGAGCGTCTCGCGGGCCTTCTCGTCCGCCGAGACCGAGCGCCACCACTCGACCGCGGACTTCGGGCGTCCCTGCTCGGGCAGCCGCTGGTACGCCGTCCGAAGCGCGACGAGGCCATCCTCGTCGAAGCCGAGGTCACGCGCCGCCAGGTGCTCCTGATGCTGCGCCGCCAGAGTCGCAACCTCGCGCGCCGCCGCCGCCTTGACCTCCTCGATCGACTTCGCCGCGCTCTTGCGCTCGGCCTCCACCGCGCTCGCAAGGTCCGCGAGCTGGCGCTTGATCTCGTTCTTCTCGCGCACGACCGCCCGGAACCGGTCGACCGGTACCTTGTTGCCGCTGGGCTCGTCGTCGTCGTCGGCCTCGGTCTGCCGCGTTCCCGACAGCGCCGCCTTGATCTTCTCGATCAGATCGTCACTCATCACCTACCCTCCTCGCTCAGTGAACTCTCGCAACAGCCGACCACCGGTCGGCGAACGAACGAACCGCGCGTACCACTCCGGGGCCTCGCGCCGGGCCACGGACAGGGCCCAGCGCACACCCGGGTCGCCGCCCCAGAGCTGCCAGGCCTGCCAGCCGGGGCCCTGCTCGCCCCAGGTCGCGCCCTCGCGATCGACGTAGTGTCGGGCGAAGTAGCGCAGCATCCGCAAGATCGTGTCGAGGCTCAGGGTGCGCCGGTTGGCCAGGTCTCGCGCCCGGGCCAGACCCACCGCCGTCCCGCCCCGCTGCGACGGGGGCTTATCCGCGCGCACGTCGAGCCCCCGCTGCGCGGCCCGGGCGACACCAAGCGGCGGCCGGATCGGCATTAGTCGAGCATCCCCATCGCCTCGACAACCGCCCCCAGCGCCGCCCGCAGCACGTCCGGGCTCGCGTCGCCGGCCAGGGCATCCTCCAGCGCAGACCGGGCCCCCTCCAGCTCAGCCCGCGCGTCCTCGGCTGCGCCGTCGTCCGTTGCCACGGCCTCGAACTCCTGCTCGACCTCGGCCCCGTAGAGGACCGGGTAGGCCTGCTCGGGCAGAGTGCTGCCCGTCTCGCGATTGATCAGCGCTGAGACCCGCCGCAGGACGAGGCCATCGTGCGCACGACAGTCCGGGTAGGTCGCCGCGACGGCCTCGGCCAGCGCCCGCCGCTCGGTCTCCGACGGCTCGCCGCCCGTCGCAGCCATCGACACTGGCAGCCCCATCGCGGAGACGAGCTGCTCGGCGTACTGCCGGATCGCGGTGTGAAGCGGCAGCGGATCGAAGCCGGGCCCGAACTGGTGAAGCATCCCCGGCCGCTCCGGGTCGATGTGTCGCCAGCGCAGCACCGACTCAGGGCCGACCGAGATCCCAGCCTGCATCGTCTCCGACCGCGTGTCGAGGCCGTCAAGCTCCAGGCCGATCGCGTTCCGCTGAGGCCAGCCCGCATCTCTGACGGCCGCCCCCCAGTGGGTGTAAAGCGCGCAGACCTTGAGCGAGCCCTCGACGATCTCGATCCCCTCGTAGGGCGCGCGAGGGTCGCCCGAGATCACGATCCGATGGAAGGGCCTGCCGTCGGCGTACCGCCACGGGTAGGCGCGAGCGTCCGCGGCAAGGTCACCGAGGGCCTCGTCGGTGACGTCCTGCTCGCCGCGCAGCACCGCGAAAACCGGCGCGTCGAGGTCCGACAGGTCATAGAGGTCCTCGACCTCGACGAGATCGCGCCCGAGCCGCCGCAGCCGCCGATGCCGGATGACCGTCGGGGCCGTCGGGTCGTCGCTCAGGTACTCCACCGAGAGGTGCTCCGGGGACAGGGCCTCAAGGAACGGGCGCTCGCTCGCCGCGCTCCACCCGATCAGGGTGCCGGCCCAGTTCGCCGCCAGCCGGTAGCGCAGCGCCTCGGCCGAGACCGCCGACATCCGCGTCGGCATCGGCCGCGCCCCGATCCGAGCGTACCGCGCCACCGTCGTCCGAGCGGACGCGTCGCCGAGCGCGAGGGCCAGCTCCTCGGGCAGCCCGAAGACGGCCGGGGGTGTCCGGTACGCCGTGCCCCGCCGCTCGACGTAGGAGCGCAGGGGGTTCATCGAGAGGTCGACCGGGCCCAGCTCGCGCGCCCGGTCGCCCATCTCCTGCCGCGTCCGCACCCGGACATCCTCGACGTGCATCCCGCGCAGGATGCGGATGCGCAGCGCGGCCTCCTCGCGGGGCGTCCGCTTCACCGCGGGCTGGTAGCCGTAGCCGAGGACGCTGATCATGGACTCCCCCAGGTGCAGACTATCACCGAGCGCGGCCCTCAAGCAACGGGACCGCGATGTAGCGCAGACCGTCGAGCCCGTGTTTGTGCGGGTCCGAGGGCGACGTCGAGCCCTGCCACCCGGCCAAGTCGGCGTGCAGCAGCGAGCAGCGCGTCGACACCGACAACCTCGGCGGGTCGTCCACCATCAGCCGGTGCAGCATCAGAGAGCCCTCCCAGACCGAGCCCTCGTACTTGCGCGGGGTCGCGATGCGCCGCAGCCCCTCGGGGAGCTGCTCGGTCCAGCCCCGGCGCTCGGTCGGGATGCCCAGCTCGGAGGCCATCGCCTCAAGGAAGGCCCGGTTGGACATCGCGCCGCCTCGATGGTCGCCGTGGTGCGCCCGGTCGCCGATCCACCGATCCACGTCGCCGGGCTCCAGACCGGACCGGGCCAACATGTCCAACACGCCCCGCGCCGCGCCCCGCGGGGTCGTCCGGTCGGTGCTCGCGTACTCGTCCAAGACCCAGAGGTGCGCGTGCAGCCCCCGGCGCGCAGACGCGACGAGGATCGCCCGCTGGGTCCCGGGCTTCGGGCCGTGGTCGATCCCAACGCCGACCACAGCGCCCACAGGCGGGGCCTCGTCGCGAACCAAGTGCGGGCCCCACGACGAGAAGTAGGCCGTCTCGCGCCGCGGGGTCCGGCTGCGGCCCATCCGCATGTCCGCCTCCAGCGCCGACAGCCCAGCCTCGTGCTCGGCGATGTCGCGCGCCGTCAGCCAGGGGAGGTCGACGAGGCCGCCGCGCGGGGTCACGGCGTCGAGCGTGAGCGGGGTGTGCAGCTCGCCGACATGCGGCAGGGCTGGGTCGTCGACGAGCTTCCAGAGGTACTGGACGTCCGCCGCGGTGCCGAGGGTCGGGGTGAAGCCGACGTACATCCGGCCCCCGCGCCCCAACAGACGGGGCCACAGCTCGTTGTGGACGGGCTCGGGCAACGGCTCGTCACTGACGACGACCTCGGCGCGCGGCCCGGCCAGGTTCTCGGCGTCGAACACCCCGAGGACCAGAGTGCTGCCAGCCCCCGGCCCGCCGACCACGTCGTAGACCGGCATCCGCTGCCCTCGGACCATGCCCGAGTTGAAACGGATGCGCGGCCCGAACCAGCTCGGCGGGACCATCGAGAACAGGTACTCAAGGGTTACGCCCAGTTGCTTGTAGGTGTTCCCCACCAGCATCACGGTTCTCTTGCGCGACGTCTGCCACGGCAGGAGCCCGCCCAGCGCCCGGCGCGTCACCTCGGCCAGCGCCACCGACTTGCCGATGCCGTTCGCACCCCACCAGACCGTGAGCCGGTAGGGGCTGTCGAACAGGTCGAGCTGCGGCCTCGTCCAGTGCGCGGGAGCGCGGCCGTGGACCGCGGCCCGGGCGGCGATGGCTGAGGCGTCGATCACGCGCGCTCCAGCACCAGCGTCCCATCCGACCGGGCCACCAGCCGCAGCCGCTTCCGCCCAAGCCACTCGGCGACGTACACTTCGAGGTCGACGTCGACCAGCTCGCGGGCCGACGCTCCGAGCTGCTCGCGCCACTCGGCGGGAGACAGGTCCGCCGGCCCGGGCGCGGGCTTCTCCTCGGCGCGGCGCAGCTCGTGGAACCTGTCCAGCGCCGAGGTCATCTGCTTGGCCGCCGCCACGTAGGCGTTGCTGGCGGGGTCGGCCTCGTCAAGGGTCCGGCGCAGGCGCTCCACCGTCCACGCCGCCGCGGCCGCCGGGCTCAGGCTGAGCAGGTCCACCGCCTCAGACCGAGCCTCGGGCGCGCGCACCACCGGGGCAGGCGACTCCACCACCGGCAAGACAGGGCCCTGCCCCGGCTTGCGGCCTCGCGTCAACGGCTTGAGCAGCCCCTCGTCGACCAGCGCCCGACGCAGGGCAGTCGCAGCACGAACCACTCGCAGCCGGTGCTCCGATGGGGGCATGTCCGGGGCCAGCGCGGCGATCGCCTCCTGCCCGGTGCAGCCCGTGGCGATGAGGTGCGCGCGCACAGCCTCACGATCGGGGGCTTCACTGCTCATTGCGACTCCGTTGCTTTACCGTGGGGGGGTTGAGCGTCGAGACTACGCCAC
>Ga0075470_10000206_pt1 | contig 20971 bp, 28 predicted proteins | sample DEB19_08_DNA_4_FD_71482 | JGI IMG/M metagenome (GOLD analysis project Ga0075470, IMG submission 71482) | Aqueous microbial communities from the Delaware River and Bay under freshwater to marine salinity gradient to study organic matter... | ecosystem: Environmental > Aquatic > Marine > Coastal ... | reverse complement strand
CCCATTCGTTGGTAACTTTATCGTGCGGTGAAAGCAGCGTTGCGTTACCTGCAGCATCCATCACACGACATTCGCCAGCAGTTGAATAAAGGCTGACGCCATTAGCCAAGGTGCCAACAGGTGCAGTGCCATCAAAAATAACGACTGAGTTTGTGCCTTCTGTTGTTGCGCGGTTAGCTGAACCACCAACTTTTACATTGCCAACGCTGGTTACACGAATACGTTCAGTACCGTTTGTTGTGATACCGAGCGTATCAGCGGTAATGTTATAAATTCCGGTATTATTATCTCCACTAAAGCTAATTGCTGGTGCAGTTGCACTCCCATTTTGCCCACGAAAAGGTAGCGTACTAGCAAGCGCACTGGTGCTTAAAGCAATACGGCTTACTCCGTTTGTAGAAAGATTCAGCGTGTCAGCAGCGGAACTGAAAATTCCAGTATTCTGATCGCCGCTAAAAGAAATACTAGGACTTGTAGCAGATCCAAGTGGAACATTAATTAAAAGATCCCCGTATGTAATCTTTTTGGTTTCATTGGCAGTTACATCAACAATCGGAAGCACGTCCGTACTGATCGGTGCAGTATTAGCCGTCAGTTCAGTAATGCGGGTGTTAGCCATGATTCCTTTTTACCAAGTGGACAGGGCTGCCCGCTTCCAAGTGTTGGTTGCGGTGCAAACATAAATGTAAGAGCCGTCCCAGGCAATCTCGCCTGTTGTACCAGCAGCTGTGGCCGAAGCTGGCGTATGCGTTGGCAGGATTGGACGACCGCCGAGCGTGACATTGGCAGCCGTAATTGCCACTTCAGTCGTCAGCGTGCCAGCTGCAGAAACCTTGAGTTCAAGTTTGCCGTCTTCAGTGCCATCACTTGCATCAACAATGCTGCCTGCGATCTGTGCGTAATCAATGTCTTCCGGCGTTGCATTGTCGTTCTTGCTGCGGAAGTACAGCGAGCTGATTACATCGCCATCCTGCCCAGCCGCACTATTGCGGTGGTGATACAGCGTAATATCGGCTGCAGAGCCATCGTCAACAAGTTTGGATTCAACTTGAAGTGCTGTCCCAGCGGCAGCGCTATAGGTGATATGAAGCGGATACAGCGGCAAGGGTTCGCCGATTCCAACTTTGCTTCCATATAAACGGACGCGGCTAGCAGTTGTGCCCACGTCCGAGGTCATTAGATCGAGGATGCCATCTTCGGTGCCGTTTGTAGCAACTTTGATGCCAGCAGTAATCTGCGCGTAAGCGTGAGTATTGGCGGCAGAATCCTTACCGCGAAACTCGATGTTGCCGAGGTTATCGTTAGCAGCAGGGCTGGCACTATTGCGATACAACACCATATCGGGTGCGGTATCTAGTCCAGCATCAGTATTTTCAATGATGACCTGATCGGTCGTATCACTGCTGAAAAGATGCAGCTGAGCAGCGGCTGTACCAGTGCCGAGTTGAAAACCAGCAGTGGTGAATTTGCCGGTAAACGTGCTGTTGTTGCTGACAGCTACTTCGTTAGTGCCGCTGCGGTAAATGCCACTGACGCCAGTATCTGCAGTAAAGGCAAGACTGGGTGCACCAGCAGTGCCAGAAGGCAGGTTACGATTCAACGTTTCGTATTTGATCTTTTTGTTCTTGTTGGCGTTAGTCGCCTCAGAACTATCAATGATGGGCAGAAGATCATCAGCCGCCGGGGCTGTGAGTTCCGTCAGGTCTGTGATCTTACGGTCAGCCATCAGTCAAGACCAAACAGTTCTTTAAGTTCCGCAACGGTCAACCCAGCGGCTTCCAGCTTCTGTTCAGTGGTGAGCACTGGGGCTGGTTCGGGTTCAGGGGCAGGCAAGGGGGTGTTGTCTTCGGAAAGCCACTGGAGATAGGCAGCGTAATCGGTGTTAAGCGGGTTGGCGGGGATGCTGGTGTTATCAGCAAGCCGAAAGATGGAGCCGTTTGCAGCGAGTTGGTAGGTCATAGTTCGGCACTCAGGGTAAGTTTGGCGGATGCGTTATTGCAGCGAAAAGTTGCCGCCCCAACCGTGAAACCAGTGCCTGTTACATCTATGCGCATTTGACTAGAGTCCGTGGCAAATTGAGAAGCTGTAGCGGTTGCTGTAATGGTTGAAATGGTCCCGTTTACTGGAGCACCAAAAAGAAAATGAGAAGCACTTGATACGGATATTGACGGATAAACACGCATTGGGGTCGGGGCGGAAAGAAATATAGCCCCATTAGTTGTGGTGTTTGCTATGCCGGGTGCCACATGAGGAGTGCTGTACGTTGCATCTGCTGCATATACCAGGGCGTACCGTTGACAGAGAGCCAGCTCGTGCCCGTAGTTTCTACGCTCGAAAGGTGTGGCTACTGAGCCGGGTTCAAGTTGCACGCCGCAAAGGAAAAAGTCGTTGGCCGTACTATCCAATACATTTACTTGTGACGACGTGCCTTGAATGTTTCCAGTCAACCAAGATCCAGCGGTGCCTTGATAAGTTGTACCAGCCATTAAAGTGAACAATACTCTTAGCCCAGCGCCATTTGTAAAGTCCCAAGTACCATCGGTAATTAGACCACCGGTTACGGTAATAGTTTTGTATTCCCAAGTATTAGCCAAAGAAACGGTGTACTCCGTGACATAAGAGCGATCAGATACGCTGTTATGAAAAGCCACGCAATGTGTACCAGTTTTGGGAGACTTTACCCAAAAGGATAGAGTAAATGTTTGTCCAACAAGATCAACAGCATTATACCCTTCGATTGATTGTATTAGATGAGATCGATCTGTTGCTGCTACAGAAGCATCTGCTGTGGTTACATCTAGTTTAAGAGAATACTCAAAAGTATTATTTGGAGTATTAGTGCTTTGCGTAATTGTTCCTACAGCAGTATTGTTTCCTCCACCGGTAGACCAACGATCCAATGTATAGTTTCCCGTATTTAGGGACAAGGCTGTGAAACTCGTCCCTCTCTGGGAAATCCTCATATCCCCATTGATGACCCTATTTCTCGCCCCAGCCAGCGGTCCACCGTTGAGGTTTTTGACCCTTACTTGATCAGTACCAGCATCAATAACGAATAGGTTTTCTTCCGTGTCGCCTTCAATTCGGAAATCAACATCAGCGCCAGTGTCGTTAAAAACAACTTCAGTGGCAGCGTTGAAATTAACGCGCTGAACACCAATCGTTGAAACAGCAACCTGATCCGTACCAGGGCTGTAAAAACCGGAATCAGTGCCGCTGTCTTTGAAGTAAATCGACGGGGCGCTGTTCGTGCCGTTCTCAACCGGCAGCGTGTCAAACTCACCATCTAACTGCCGCAGCGTTACCCAGCCCGTGTTGGTGCTATTGCGGATCTTCAGCAGGTTATTGGTCGTATCAGCCCAAAACTGATAGGCGTACGTTGTTGTCGGCTCAGTCGTGCCGCTGTGATTCGTAAAGACCGCAGCAAGCTGGTTATTAATGTCGGCGCGTACCGCAGCGCCTGAACCATTACTGACGATGCCGTCTGCTTGTGCCATTGTCAGATCTCTTCAGTGCCGTAGCCAGAGGCAACGTATTGGAACTGCCTGCTGACTGCTGTGCCACCAGAGTTCTTGAACGTCACCGTAAAGCCCGTACGGGAAGGCGAAGTGATCTCATAATAGTCCCCGGTGCCAAGATTGAAAGCAGTTACACCAAGGGCAGGCGTTTCGTAAAACGGCTTGGCGTAGGTGACGGCATACGAAGCAGCCGTGGTGGTCAACGTGGCGCTGCGTTCCGTGCGGCTTTCCAGCTGCATGACATAACCCAGTTCGGTCACAACAGGCGTCTGATCGTTGGCGCTGGTGGTCAGTTCACACTTGAACTGGAATTGGCGTCCGGTATAACGCCCTGCTCGCAGCGGGATCCAATCGCCAAAATCAATGTCGGATTCCAGCTCAAAATCATCCCCGTCTTCCAGCAACAGTTTGCTGCCATCTTCCAGCAGCATGAACTCATCAACCGTCGCAGCAGCACTGGTACGGAAGTAAATATCCGCGCTGGTGTCATCAGGAATCAGACCGTCAAAATCACTCCAGCGGTCGATCTCATTGGTGCGGTCATCAATCGTATCTGCTGGATACAAACCAGTCGTTGCCAAAATGCGATTGAAGACAACGCTGTAGTTGCCGCCAATATCAAGGATGTTGCGGAAGTAATAACGCCCTGCAGTACCGCGTATGCCATTGAAATCAAACGAAGTCAGCGCATCAATGTCCACCACGTCATCAATCGTGGCATCACCATCTAGCACCAAGCCGTCATATTCATCGCTGTAAAACGCACCATCAACTTGCCCTTGAAATGGAGGCGTGGTTGTGTCCTCGCGGACAGTGGTGATGCTGTAACGGGGGATTGGGTTAGGAAGATCAATCGTTGCGCTGACAGCGTTGTTACTGCGGCGTCCACTGCGATCTTCAAACTTGATCAGATATTCACCTTCAATCAGCGGCAGGATCGCCTGGGCAGTGTTGGCAGTAATCGACTGCGATACCAATGTGGAACCTGCCCATTCACCAGTGCCGTCTGTTTTGTTGCTGTGGCGGATAATGGCAATCAGTTCAAAGCTGTTGGCAGCAATCGGCTTGTTCCAACGCAGCAGAACTTGATCGTTGCCAAATGCCTCGATGGTGACGCCAGATGGATCAGGTGGCAACGTTGGGTCATAGATGCTGGTGCCATCTGCCGGAGTTGTGATCGTGGCAGTAGACCAGATTGATTTACGCTTGAGAGGTGCTTGACCAACGGCACGCACTTCAAACGTGACCGCAGTGCTAGGCGGCAAGTAATCAACAAAGTACGAAGCCTCAGTTAACTCGCCTGTGATGTAATTACCTTCGCCAATTTTGTAGCGAATTTCAAAACCAAAGGTTTGTCCATCTGTAGCGCGTGACCATACAGCTTGCAGGCGGTTTGCCTTGTTGTTATTGACGACAATCTGCGTGTTTGTCAGCGTCAGGTTGGTGACAGGATCTGGGTTGGTGTCGTAACTGGTAACGTCGTTAAACGTCAGATTCGTTCCAGTATCAACAGCGTTGTAAATGCTGTCATTGTGAACAACGCCAGTGATGCTGAATTGCGCGTCACCGTTATCCGCAACACTGATGCAACGGAACTTTTGTTCTTTCAGCGCCGAGCTGCTGATGCTGTAAATCGCTTGTGCTTGTGGGGCAGTTGTAAATGCAGTGCCAACATTGACGACAGCGCCAGCGACCGAAGTGATACTGCGGGTTTCAACGCTTCCGTTCGGCAGGATGCAGGTAATTTCGTGGCTGCTGCCAGAAGGCAACGTGATCGTCTGATCGCAGGTGATCGCAGTTGTGGTGGCGCTGCTGATGCGACCAGCAACACGGGTGCCCTGACGAAGACGATCAGCAACAGCAAAAACCTGCCCAGGCAGCACTACTGCACCAGCCAAGCCAGTGGTAAACGTAACCGTGTCGCCTTTTAGTTCTTCAGTTTTGAGGATCCACTGCCCAACGCGCTGGGCTTGCCATTTTGAAGTAGCGCCAAAAGCGACGATCTCGCGGATTTGATAGCCGTACTTGCTGATCAGATCACTGTTTTCAACGACGACGTAGTTCGACTTGTAGAAGTTTTCAGGATCGTTGTAACGAACACGAATGCTGGTGGCGCGTGATTTCAGCGAGCTACCGGAATACTCAAAGACGCCATCAATGACGTTGGCGTTGGTGTAAACATGGGCTGGGGAAATATTGGTGCCATCAAGATTGCCGTGATCCGCAGCAGCCTGCACTACATCAGCAGACCAGTACAGCAGCCCGCGAAACACACTCGCTAGATCTTGCAGGACGTTATACGCATCTGCTTGGTCACCAATTAGGACGTTGCAAGCAAAACGCGGTTCTTGCGTGTTGTCTGGTGTTGTGACCAGCTGGTTGGCATAACGCGCCAGTGGATACAGATCTGTCCAGCTCAGATTTGCGGCCGTGATGAAGTCACCAGCGCCATAACGCGGGTTGGTGAGCATGTCGTAAAAACAACAGACCGGGCAGGTCGTCCACACCGGACCACGCAAGTTGCCGTTAAATGCACCATCAAATTGCAAGCTGCCGTCAGGGCGAACAGTGGCGTTGCTTGGCACCATGACCTTGCGGCCACGGATTAGATAAGAACGAGTTGGAAGGCTGTTGAACTGACGAGTGGAAACAGAAAGACCGATAACAGCGGAATAGGAATAACCGGTGCGGATGTTTTGCTGCTCAATCAAACTGGTCCAGTAAATCTCATTGCCGCGATCATTGGCGATTGAGATGTTCGTAGGATTGTCGCGGAAGTTGGCGTACTTAACCTCAAATCCATCCTCGCCAAGATCTTCTTTGATGACCTTGATATTCCACGGACCAACACCATCAAGGTTGATGCTTGGTGTTGTGAATTGATAGTTTGTTGTTGAGACGCCAGTGATACGCCGGGTATAGACCGTGTTATAACCACTGCCGCGTGATTGGACTTGGATAATGATTCCAATCGTTGCGCTAAATAGTTGCCCTTGTGCTAACCCCTCTTTGGCAACAGAAAACAGTTTAGGGACAGTGAAAAGGATGCGGAATGAGTCTGTATCTGTATCAGTAATCTGACGTACTAAACTTCCACCGCCGTAATTGCGGTTGATAACCAGATTGTCAGCGTTTAGATCTTCACTGTAATTAGCGCCAATCTGCGTGTTGATATCAGTAACAGTTGAAGTAACGCCAGGTGCGGTGCTTGGTGCGCTTTGCGTTGCCGTACCTTCCCGAAATTCGTAATTAACGTCTTGCTGCGGATAGTTTCTGTTTCCAGCACTGACAAGCGGGGTTTCGTCTAGGTAAACGCCAGCCTCGGCGCCCTCAATGCCATCAATCGGACCTTCGCACAGAAGATCGAGGATCTTGATCGTGGAAGTGGAGTTGAGTGCCATTAGAGGTCGTATCCGAAACCTTGGAATTGCAGGTAAACGTCGCCTTCACAGCGAAAGTCGATGATCTCTACCCGAATTGTTGCATTGTTGCTGGTGTTGGGGTTGCTGGCATGGACGAAGCGATGCACCCAACGGTAATGCCCATACGCAAGCCCTTGAATTGTGGCTTGGATGCTGCCGATCACATCTTGTGAATTACCTTTCAACACATCAACGCGGTAGGTGATAAAGCCATCAACAAGGCTCGAACCTGCGCCAGATACACGATCACGGATGCCAACTGGTACGCCTAGGCAAATACCAAAGCGGTCGCGTTTGCCGTCCTTTGTTTGGAAAAAGTATGTTGATTGAGCACCATTTGATAGCCCAATGTTGTAGTACAAGTTGTATTGATCTTCGCCACCAAAACTGTTTTGATCAGTACGGCGAGTTGAAATACCAGAAGCATCGTTGTACCCATATCCAACTTGCTCACCGCCGATACGGATCGTGTCAAAGCTCGGCGTTTTGATGGCAGTGCTCAGCGGATCAGATTCGTCTGTGACTTCAACATTGGCAGAAAGCAACTGGCTGCCAATCAACACTTTGCCGTAGGCGACAGGAACAACAGCGCCCATGCCAACGGTATTTGCAGCGCCGGTATAGGCGTAGGATTGCTGACCATCGGCACCACGAGTTTCAGATTGTGGGCCGCGAGTGCTGGCGTTCGTGCCGCTGCCAAAGCGATTGCCGCTAAGCGTTGGGATCTGTGGCTGCGGCGAAAGCAGTTGTGCTGCCCCACCTAGCGCCAATGTTGCGCCAATACCAGCAACGAGTGTCTTAACTGCAATCGCCTTAGTTAAACCAAATGTGCCGATAGCCGCTGCACCAGGAATCAAAAAAGATGCAGCAATCAATCCAACACCAATCAATACCTGCGTTAAACCTTTGCCGCTACCGCTGACAACTGGCACCAACACAAGATCATTTTGCCCCAGTGGCAAATGCAGATCGCTGTAATCCAGATCTACATCAGCCTGCAACAACCGATAACCAATACCTTTCTCGTGTGATTCAACTAAAAATGTCTGAAACTCTTCGTTGTTGATGCACAGCAATTTGATCGCATCTGCTGGCGTGCGAAGGTTATAGAACTCGTGCTCAGTTCCGAAGCGGTCGCCTAATTCACCCAGCAGCCGGACCCGCTGCATATCGGAACACCGCTGCAATGCTCCTTACATAGTAACTGCGAAGATCCTCGACAGCACTCGGCGTATCGTTCAACTGGTGCAAAATCCGGTCGTAATCCACCAAAATCGCAGCGTGCATCGGGTGTAACGTCCCAAGTCGCATGATCACCATGTCACCAGGGCGGCGTTCAGCGAATGGCACCTGTTTGAACCCAACCAACACCGCCTCGCGCAGGTAAACACTGGGACTGATGTCAAGATCCTCAGGGCGCTCGAAATCAGGCAACGTGATGCCTTGCAGCGCAAAATACTGCTGTACCACTGTGTAACAGTCCTGTTTGCCGTATTTCCACGGCAGTCCTACGAGGGATTGATAGTCAACCATTGATCCTGCGGGACAAGGTAAATGTGCCACGGTACGCCCAGTGTGCTACACGCCAACTGATCTGCCTCGCTGGGCGGTGTACCGTCGGGGTGCGAATGGATCACGGCTACAAGCTCGCCACGCATGATGGCATGAAGGTAATCCTGCGGATGGATGATGAAATGCTCTTCCGGGTTTTCGCAGACGTTTCGACATGGGCAGTACACGTCGCCAGCGTGAACGCGCACCAGCAGACCGCAAGATTCCTGAGGATGAGCATCGATGGCGTGCTCGCGTGCCTCAGATCTGAAGTCGCGCACCAGGGAAGCCTCCAAACGGCAAATTGCCACTGGTAAATCGTTTGGCGCAGCTGTTATACCGCTTGCCGCATACATCCTGAGCCGAATTGGTCACAGGGTTATCGTTGATATCAAAGTAAACACTGCCGGTATAGCCGCATTCAGCGCCGCGATATTTCCATGGGCAGTGCTCTAAAACCTGACGGCGAGGCAGAGCAAGATTGATCAGATCCAGTTTGCTGGTCAGTTCCAGCTCAACAATCGTTGGATTTTCGCTGCTGATGCGGTCGACGTACCAAACCTCATCGGTGAACTTGGCAGTTGGATCTGCAGTCGGGTTGGTGCCACCAGTGAAGTTGACAGCATCAAGGAATTTCTTGCAGGTACGAATCCGCGTCAATTTGGCGTTGAGGACGTTATACAGCAGCAGGATTGAGGTGATGGTTCCAGCGATGTTGGATACGCGCATCGTGGGGCGCGGCAACGTACCCTTTGAAGTCAGCTCAAAGCCATCAACCTCAATCGGATAGGCGCTGTAAGTTGTCCCGCCAAAAACAATGTCACTAGTCAGTTCGTTCTTGCCAGCGTGGTAATACAGCGTCAAATCAACGCCATTCACCAATTCGGTTAGCTGCAACTCAAACAGCTCAATGATTGCTGATGGGTTGAGTAGCTGTAGCTGCTCTTGGATTGACTGCGGGACGGTCATGCTTCATACACCTGGCGGAAAGTGGCAGTAATCGTTGCGCGTCCTGTGTAGTTGATCTGCTTGTCCCATTCAGTGCAAACCCATTTATATGCCGTAGCTTCTGCTGGTGGTGTCCAATCAAACGATGCGCCATCGGCTGCTCGTGCATCTAAAAATGTCTCAATCGAATCGGCATTTGCCTCGGTGATGTTGTTCCACGTCAACGACCATTCTTTGGGATTTTGATTGATACCAAAGCTCGTGCGTTGCTCATAACCATCGCCAAACTGCGCTGTACGGATACGCGGTCGGCTGGTCTTTTGAGCGCCGTAGGCAGGCGTGATCGCAGGGAAAGTAGCCATTATGCGAGCAAGCCTCCAGGGCGCTTCTGCTTGATCAATTCTGCCTGCACAGCAGCACCAATAACAGCACCTAGCTGCCTGCCAGATTGATCGTTACCTTGTACGTTGCTGCCTGTCGCATCGACATTGACGACGATATTGGCGCTTCCGCCGAAGCTACCTGTAGGTGCAATGCCACCGCTGCGACCCGGCATGAACAGCTCGGGACCACGCTCGCCAACTAGATAGGGCTGACCGGCACGAACGCTGCCACCCATTGCACGCTGAGGGATGCCGTAGTTAGGGCCAAGCGTTCCAAACTTGCCAATCATCCCACCACCTGCACCAAGCGGTGTTGCGCTACTGAATGGAGTCAGGAAGTTTTTGATGCCTTGAATTGCCTGCTCAATGATGAAGATTTTTACCAACTGCTTGGCAATATCAACTAGAGCACCGGAAGCGATCTGTTTCAGGCTTTCACCCCAATTATCGGCGCCTGTAATCAACGCATCAAAAGCAGAAGTCATGCTTTGGCCAAGAGTACCCGCCAAGCTTTCCGCGAAGGTGAGCTGTTGCTGAACGCCCGTGTTTAGCTGATATTGCTGCTCAATATGTTTTTGCAATGCGTTGAAGTTATCTTGATTTGCTTTGCGCTGCAGTTCGTTCAGCTCACGTTGAACATCCCGCTGATTAGCAACAAGCTCAACCTGTCCTTTGTAAATGATTGCTTGCTGAGCGCGTGCATTTGTTTCTTTTGCAAGTTCTACCGCATAACGTGATTGAATTTCAATTTCACGCTCTGTGCCCTTTAATCGGGCTACAAGCATTGCGTCGCCTGCTGTTTCGGCTGCAGTAATTTTGTCTTGCAGCTCAGATTTAGTCTTAAGGACTTCAGCCTCAAACATGCGGTCGCGTACAAGTTCGGCTACACGCTTCTGCTCTTCTGCCGCTGCTTTGGCTGCACGCTCAGCTTCGCGCTCTGCGTCTGATTTGCCTTTTTTGCCACCTTTGCCGCCAGTCCCGCCTAGCAATTCAGGAATCTTAAAAAGATTTGCGCTCCTAGAAGTTTGCTGGTTTAGCTGCTTTTGCGCTGCTACATTTTGCTGGATTTTGTTGAGAATTACGCCTTGCAACTGAACAGCGCGGTTTGCATTCGGATCGTCTGGACCGATGCTTTGCAGTAAACGTTGATATTGCTGAAGCGCTTGTAGATTTTGTTGAATCCCTGTTTTGTTTTGTTGCCCACTTACCTGACTTATACCTTTAGCAATGTTGTCAACCGCTTGTGAAGTGGCACGTGCATTCAAAAACTGACGCGCACCAAAAACGCTTCTAGTAAACCCGCCACCACGACCTGCCGCCAATGCAGCGTTGATTGCGTCAACAACGGCGATAGCCTGATTAAAAATTGCCTTTAGTGCAGGCGTTAATGCTTGCCCAATCCGACGAGCTAACGCATCGACTCCATCCTGCAGTGTTGACAGCTTGCCGTTTAACGTATCGCTTTGCGCGATTGCACCATTGGCATATTTGCCGCCAGTGCTAGTTAAACGTTCAAAAGCAACCTCTACCGCTTCCGCACTGATGCGCCCTTTGCTTAAAGCGTCCTGCAGCTCCTGACCACTGAGCTGATACATCTTTTGCAGCTCTTGCTGCAGTCCTACGCCACGCTCTTGGAATTGCAGAAGCTCTTCACCCTGCAATCTGCCCTTGGCTACAACCTGTCCATAAGCAGTAACAAGGCCCTGAAGTTCAGCGCCAGTAGCACCCGATGCATCAGCAAGTCGTTTTGTGACTTCAACAACCTTATTGCTCTCAACGCCAAAAGCCTGCAGACGTTTTGCTGAATCAATCAGCTCGCTGCTAGTAAATGGAGTGACAGCACCTAACTGTTGCAGCTCCTGAATAATCTGCTTTGCTTGCTGAACACTGCCCGTTAAAACCTGAAGGCTGCGCGTCTGGCTTTCAATTTCAGCAGTTTTGACAAATACAAACTTGGCAGCCTGTACCGCCGCAAATGAACCAGCTAATTTGCCAATCGTGCCTTGAAGTTTTCCAATGGCCGAATCGGTCTGTGCAGATGCACGATTGACCTGCTGCAAGGCATTGACCGCCTGGCGCGAATCAACCCTTAGTTCGACGTTGGAGACTGCCATAACGTCATTCTATCGACGCTTTGCCTTGTCCATCGCCTCCTTTTCTCGTTCGCCCTTAAGTTCGTGGTAGGCCGCAAAATGAACAAACTCAGCATCAGTCAGCTCAGTGCGTAACCGGCTGACCGTCATGCCAAGTTCAGTTGCCAGGAAGAACTCAAAAAAGAGCCAACTATCCTGGCTCAGTCTTTTTTTGCTTCCTCTAGACCTTCCTCATTCCCGATTCCAAACAGGAACAGCTCAAGCTCGTTTAGCACACGCTCTGGCAGCTCGCGTTGCAGCTTGGCCGCGTCAGCAGCAGCAAAAGCCTTAGTACCATCCTCAAGCTCTGCCATCTGGCACAGCATCTGCGTGCTGATCTCAAGCGCTTCGTCAGAGCCTGCCAGCGTTGTTGCACGCTTACGGTCAGAACGGGTAATAGGCTTGAAATAAAGGTCGAGCACCACAACGCCAGCATCGTTTTTAATGCTGAACTTACGGCGTTGGTTGAGATCAAAAGCCCCGGTGAGCAAGTCAACAGGGCGTTGCGATGCAGGCATCAGATAGACAGAGTAAGAGTACCGCTGGATACGAAGCTGATCGTGACAATCTCGATCTCGCCAACCGTAGCGGAATACTCAGTGCTCGTCACCACAATGGTGCCGGTGATCTTCTTGCCACCAGTTTCGTCGAGGTACAGCTCAACGGCTGCATCGGCTTCGTCGGTGGTTTGATTCACATCCTTGATCAGATCAAGCTTGTCACCAGAGCCCGGCGCGTCATACATCACCTCGATGGTGCCAGAGCCGCTGATCAGACCACCAACATTGGCGCGATAGGTTGCACCATGAACAGTGGCGTCATACGACTCCTTTTCCACGGTCATAGACCAGGAACGCACGGCGGCAATCTCAGAAAGACCACCGCTGCCAGCTTTGTCAAAAAAGACGGTGCCTTGTTGGCCGCGATAAAAAGCCATGATCAGATGTCCAGGGTGATAGCGCCGTTGGTTACGAAGCTGACGGTGATCACTTCGATTTCACCCACGGTAGCCGAGTATTCAGCAGAGGTGATTACACCATCAAAGCTGATCTTTTTGGTGCCGGTGGTATCGAGATACAGCTCAAACAAAGCGGCGCCTTCATCATTGGCAGAGTTCACCATCTCGATGAACGCATTAGTTTCATCGGCGCTGCTAGCGGTATAGAGCAGTTCACAGGTGCCGCTGCCGCTGATCAAACCACCAACATTTGCACGGTAGGTGGCACCCAGTGCAGTGGTATCCAGCGATTCCTTCTCGACGGTCAACGACCATGCACGAGTGCTGGTGATAGTCGCGGCTGTGGCGCCTGCATCGTCAAACTTAACGCTGCCTTGCTGCCCTCGGTAGAAAGCCATGGTTAAAGATCCTCGAAGGTTTCAAAGGTCAATCTGACCTGAGTTTGAAAGAAACCCTCTGGCGCTGGCGAAGCCACTACCTCGGGTCCGATTGGTGGATCAAAGTGAACCCCTGATACCACTTGCCTATTGTAAAGGTCTCGAATCCGTTTACCAATCGTCAGGTTCGCGCCAGGTCCAACGCCAAGCGGAGTAAAAATATTGATGGCAATAATACCAATAACGCTATTACTACTGCCGGTCGTGCCGCCTAGGGTCAGATATTCATTAGCGCCAAAACTAACCAAGCACTGCACCCACGAACTATTTGGGGTTGGCACATAGGGTTGGTTGTGGAATACAACTGGAATAACTGGAGATAACGCAAGCTCAGTTGCAAGCCTGCTTTCAATCGTGGCACGAACGGTGTTTAGGTTGATTGCAGCCATTAGCCCTGCCTCTTAATACGTTCCCAGTTTGCATCAACAAACCGTTGCATTTCACGAGCGGTGCGATCTACCCAACCCGCAGGCGCCTGTTTGCTGCTGCCTTGAGCCAACGATTCAGCATAAGGAAGATTGTTGTGGATGCTGTAATAGTTGCCAAGTTTTTCTTGCCCCGCCTGATAGTTATCGCCCTTCGGTGGTGTTACGGCAGTGCTGTAACTACCTTCAGGTACAGGCGTGCTGTCCGCTGCATTTTCACCAATCTGCCAGCTAGCACGAAATCGCCCGGTATCAACTGGGCTTTGCAGCTTCAACCTACTATCAGTTTCAAGGATGGTCGCACGCAACAAAACCTCAAGTTGATCGCCCATGTAATTGCCAATTTGGCTTATGGGTACGTTGCGCGTCATGCTCTTAAGATTATTTCGTAGGTAATCGCCGTATTGTCCTGTTCGATTGTTTGAATGCGGATGATCTGATGGACGATGTTATTGATGACTACTCGATCAATCGTGGTCGGGACAGTGCCATTCAAATCCAATGCGGCAACAATCAAGCGTTTATCGCCAGCCTGCACCAATTCGTTGACTTCGCGGATATTTACATCTTCTAAAACGCCCTTGATGCCAGTATCAGTGGTGGTTTCGGTAATGACACCAGTAGTTGAGTTATAGGCTCCTGGTGTAACAAAACGAATGGTCACGTCCCCGCCAAAACGGTTAATGACCTTACTGGCAGTTTTACGAAGCGAGGTTGCAAGTGCCATGAAAACAGATTAGGCGACCTGAACAGCCGTGACAATAATGCAAGGCACGGAAGGATGAGCGGGGCCTGAAGTGGCAGCAGGTAAAGACTGGAGACTGGCCGCCACGTTAGTTGTTGACCAAATCAATTCAAGATAATCATCGGCGGCAAGCTTAAGCACATAATTTACGCAGCCAATTACGTTGCCATCAACGCCGCCGTGGCTTGCAATGATGCTGAATTTACTATCAGATGCCGTTACGTTGCCGCTAGAGCCGCTGTCGTTTTTACGCAGCCAAACGTTAATGTCATGAATTTGCGAGTCTGAATTTGTAAATTGAGCTGAATAAGTAATGCTGTAAACGCCAGCGCGAGAAAAGGTAATCCGCGAACCAGAAACAATGCTGATCCCACGGCTGTCTGGGTCTGTTGTATTGATACCGATGGAATAATCAGTATTTGCCGCCGTTGCAACCTGATCCGTGGTGTCATAAAACGACCCCCACAGCATTTGATTGCGTACGGTATCAAGCTGACTGGTAAATGGATTGAGCTTAAAAGCCATTGCTCAGCTCCGAGTTACGGTCAAAAGATTATTGTTTCCGTCATAAGTCATCGTGAGTGTTGCCACCACTTTGCCACTAGAACCGCCACGCTTATATGTTGCCGTCAAAAGGTTGTTGGCGCCGTCGTAGGTGTTCACGATGTAATCGTGCGACGGAATATTAAAACCACCGCTAGGGGTAGCATCGCCGCCACCGGGAAGGACGTAGTACATCAGATTTTGTAGGCGATGACTTTGCCACTAGCCAGCGTCACGCTGGTAAACACGCCCTCGATCTGATCACCCTTGCCCAAAGGAACGGAGCTAAAGGTATTGCCGCTGGCATTTTGGATCGTTGCAGTGCTGATCACGGCGTCGGCCACGGCATACAGCTTCCAGAACCGACCGGTATGGGCCGCAGTGTCGCTGATGTATTCAAAGCCAATGTTGTAGGCGTCGTTGTCGGCCATGGTCAGCTACGGCGAATGGCAAAGTTGCCAGGTCCACTGATTCTAAGTCCAGTCAAATATCTTTCATAGATCGGCGGGAGGCGATCAGCACCGGTAGCCGATGCACTAGCACCAGCGTTAACCACGCTCAGGCTGCCGATAGTGACCGACTTGTAATCCTCCATCCCGCTCAAGCCCATCCCATCTTTGTTGTTGTTCAGATAGGTGGCCAGCACGCACTGGGCTTTTTTGATCTGATCGGGAATTTCCGTGTCGGTGTAATAGTCCGTGGTGATGCGGAACGGGAAGCCGACGGCGTAGGTGTTGATATAGGTGTCAGGCTTGCGGACACCAGTACGCGGCCATTGCAGGGCTTGGGTGTCGGTAGCGCGTGCGCCAAGGAACCGTTCACGATCTAGACGCTGAGTTGCCGTATACAGCGCCCGATTTTTTTGATCCGTCGTGGCAGTAGCCCAAGCCGTTACGTCGTCGTCTTGAACGAAACCTTCAATGATCAGTTCCGCTGCTGCCAGCGTCAGGTAGGAGTTGGCGTTTGCGCCGCCCACCGTTGCGTCGATTGTTATTGCCATCGGTAGACAGCGGCAGTTCTTCTGTTACTTCAAGTTTAGGTGTGGGCTCTGCAATAGGAAAAGAGGCCCCAGCCGAAGCCAGAGCCTCCATTTCACGCAGTCGCCGGAAAGCGAAAAGACCCATTTGGATCAGTCAGCCGCCGACTTGAGCACGGCAAAGTTGAGCACCACAGCTTCACCAGCGGTAGAACCGACGTTGGAAACAGTGATCTCGAAGCTGCCAGCGGCAGTAGCGGTCACGAAAGGCAGGTACTTACCAGTGGTAGCACCAGACTTTACGGACACGTTCACCACGTCAGTAGCGGCCACTTCGCTGTTGGTCACAGTGAAGGACACCTCAGCATCGCCCGCAAGCGAAGCGTTGTGCATGGTGATGGAGCCACAGGGCTTGTTCAGCGTGACACCAGTGGACTTGCTGGTGGCTTGAGTAACAGCGCCGCCGAGACCGGAGGTGTAGCCAAGTGCCTTACCAGCAGAAACTTCAAATTGAGAAGCCATCGTTAGTTCCTCCTATCAATCAAAGTTGGAGGTGATGGTGGCACGCACGATTCCAATGTTCTTGGTTTCGTACACCTTGCTCCAGTTGCCCACAGTTGCGAGCTGAGCACGGGTGGGGTTCGTGGTGGTCACGGCCCACTTAGCACCAACAGGGTGGTAGATGTAGTGCATGTCCAGCGACATGGCATCCGACTTGGCGAGGATGTCGCGGTCGGTTTCAGTCCGCATGGCAGCCTGCTCACCGGAGGCGATAGCGCCAGCAGTGAAGAAATAGCAGGCGTAGTTGCCAGCGCTGTTGGTGATGTCGTCAGACACGATCACGCGCAGACCCATGTAGGTCGGAACGCTCACGTCGCCGTAGGCAGCAGCCACAGAACCGCCAACAGCGTTGATGGTGCTAGCGCCAGTTGCCAGGGTGCTCAGGCGGGCTTCCGTGTTGGTCACGTAGTCAATCGCCTTGCGCTCCACGAGGTCGTAGTAGCAAGCCGAGTGCATGGCCACAGCGGTCAGCTTGTCGCCTTGATCGCCCAGCAGAGCACGAGCCTTAGCCACCTGACGGGGGCCGAGAGCAGTAGCGCCGCTGGTGTCAAAGCGCAGAGCATCAAAGGCAGGGGAGTCAGAGCCGGTCAGGCTGCCGAACACACCTTCAAGACACTTGTACAGGTCGGCCTGCTGTTGGTTGGCAACGTATTCACCAACCTTTTGACCGATGGCAGCCATGGGGTCGGAACCTGCAGCCAGAGCAGCAAGGTCACGGGCCTCAAAGGCGCGGCCACGGTGCAGGATCACGCCAACTTGCTTGTCAGCAGTGATTTTGCCGGGGGTCAGAGAAGAGCTGTCAGACAGCACCTCAAAATCGCCAGACAGGTTTGCCTTCCAGAAAGGCACGTTAACGAAGTCACCACCCTCGGTTGCATTCAGTTCCGCCATGGGCTGCACAACGCCGCTGGCAAGAAACTGGTTCCGCTGCGTCGATTGCTCGATCACATACGGAGTAAAAATCTCAGGGATGATGACATCAGAGCGAAGAGTCGCCATGATGAATCCTTAGGTAATTTGCTGTTTGCGGGCGTAACCCAATAACGGAACGGCGTAACCATTCACGTTTGACGGTTACATCTTAAGCAGACGCAGCCGCAGTTTTCAATTTTTCGTACAGATCACGATCCGTGCGGAATAGGCGCGACTGCTCGGTGAGGTTGAAATACTCGGGCAGGAAGGGATTTTTGATCCCGACAGGCACGTCAGTGTTGCTGACCTTGGTGCCAACAGGTGCGCCAGAGCCTTTCACGCTGGGTGCCTTGAACAAGTAACCGCGTTCGGCCTTCAGACGTTCAACCCATTGATCCATGGGAATTTCGTTGTAGCCGTCAACAGCAATGGGGTTGCCGCTGTCGTCAAGCTTCAACTGATCACGCACCAAGCGCAACGCATCATGCGGATTGTGGGCACCCTGCTCAGCAAGAATTGCCACAACACGATTATCAAGTTGATTAACCGTCAGTTGCGATTCAAGTTCAGCAATACGCTTTTTGTATCCGTCTTCACGCTCTTGAAATTGTTGAGCGTACTGTTTAAGGGCTTCGTCGTATTTGCCCTTTGATTCAAGTTCCTCTTGTTCTTTCTTTCGTTTGAAATCAACAAGTTCTTGAATATTGACACCATCAGGCAGGGCTGGCGTCTTTTCCTTGGCTTCTTTGAGTTTGCCGATTAGCTCAAAGTTTTTGCGTTCTAATGCCTCAACGCTTCGTTTCAATGCGTCAAGCTCATCACCTGATGCAGTCGGCGTAGCGTCCTGCAGTTGATCTTCAGACATTGTGACCCGTAGGGTTTACCGCCAAAGTGTATAGGTAAGCCAGCCAAAAGGCACGTCATGTCACGGCGCGAATGGGATACGCCAATCCGTAGCCCATGGAATCCGATTATCCACCATTGTTTGAAGGCGGTGGATTTACACATGATGGAATATTTGGCGACGGGCGACCCGTGGCACGCAAGGAATGCACAGGCGTTACGGGCGTATGTATCTGGATTAAAAGATTGGATCCACCGACAGGAAAGTCAGTAGGTCACCATTTTTCCTTGTCAGCCCAGTAAGCAGCAGACATTTTGCCTTTGGCGATATTGGCCGCATGGCGTGCCTTAAATGATGCCCTTCGTGTTTTGTCTGCTTCCGATTCTCCTTTTCGTGCTGGTGAGCCTGACACGCCCTGCTGACCGAACCTGATCAGCTTTACCTTGTCGCCTTCCTTAGCCAAGACGACGTGCGACTTGGTTGGATGGCTTGGCGTGCGTTTTGGCTTGTTGTAGCCGTCAAACTTTTCGCCTCGGTATTCAATCATCGCCATCCTCCGTGTCGTCATCATCATCCTCAATACAGGTTATGACTTCGACGCCTTCAGCCAGCCTGCCCATCAATGCGCCCAAACCTTCAGGAGTGCCTGGCACCGGAAACAGGAACCGTCCTTCAATCATGCCGTCGGCACATTTGAGGTAAGTGCAACTGCCCTCCCAGATACGGCCTTTCATTTGCGTTTAGGCGCTTCTTTTAATTCTGATCGCTTTTTCAGGACTGGGTTACCTGTGGATTCTGATTCAATCCGCAGAACGGGATCCTCATCAGTGCCAACACGGGTGACGGTGCCGCCAGATGGGCCGGTGATGCTGGCACGACGCCCAGCCTTGCCCGTGACGACGCCATAAGTGGTAGTGCCTTGATAAACCCAGCTAACGCGGGAGCCAATGCCAATAGCCATTACTTTTTACCTTTTGGTTTGCGTGCCTTACCAGCTTCGCTCAGTGCAATGGCAATCGCCTGTTTACGGCTTTTGACCACGGGACCTTTGCCCTTTCCTGGCTTGCCGCTGTGCAGCTGGCCTTCCTTGTATTCCTTCATTACCTTGCCGATCTTTTTTTCGGCTTTGGTTGGTTTCTTCGCCATGGGGCAACGGCAAGTGATCCAACTTTAGGCCGGACCTATCAACCCAGCCGATGCTGCCGTCATCCATTTTTTGCAGCCTTGCCTCGACTATGGCTTCGCCGTATTCAACCTGTACCCAGTCGGAATAAACGCGCCCGTCTAGGTAATACCTAATCTTTGGGAAGTCCATAACGCTGTTGTAACTGAGCCAGCGTAACTTCGCTGCCATCTTCACGCACCATCCGGCTTAATGCCTGTTGCGGACCAAACTTCTGGCTGAGGCGGTCAAAATAAGCGGCGCGTGATTTGCCAAGCACCTCTTCTTGATATGCCTTCGGTTGTTTTTGCAGCCACTGACCGTAGTTTGTGCTGGCTGAAACTTGACCGCCTTGTGCAGCACGTTTACCTTCGCCAATCACCTCTTCAGGTGGGATAAGGCCAAGGCCACGGTAATCAACGATTGGGATTGTCGTTGAACGGCAGTTGAAATGGACAGGGGGCAATGGACCTTTGCCGTAAACGTATTCTTTACCGTCAAGACTGCGGCAGATCGCTGAGGTGCGGCTATCAAGCGTGGCAACATAACGATATTTTTTAGTTACGTCTTGATTGGCTTCGTAGACGTTTTGACTGGCCGTGTTGGCCACCTGCTGCACACTTGTACGCACAACGGTCAATACTTGATGGTCAGCCATCTTGATCAGTTCGCCACCGGCTAGAGCCTGCTGTTTTGCAGTCTTGGCCAGTTGCCCGAAATCAAGGTTGCCCACCAAGCGTCGTGCAATTTGTGGCGTGGGTTCACCAGCAAGGATGCCTGTACGAATTGTGGTGTTGAAGCGTTGCGCCTGCGATTCGGCTAGGCCACGGAAAGCCTTTTCAATAACCTGACCATTGGGCAGCGTGATTGCTGCACCTTGCCCCGCTGTCAGATTGAAACCACCAGTGCCAGGCAACGTGAAGTTGATATCCGTGGGATCAACAGTGGCAACGGTGGCGGCAAAGTTTGGAGCCACTTCAACTGTGTTGACGGCACGCTGAGCAACAATGCTTGGCTCAATGCCACGAGCACCAGCTTCACCACCAGCAACAGCAAGCCGCAGTTGATCAGTTACAAATTCAGTTTGAAGCTCGGCTAACCCCTGCAGTTCAGTGGCAGCGTATGCCGTGCTGCGTTCCGCCCAGCTATCTAATGATTCCTTGAGTTGAGCCAGCAAAACACGCAAACGTTGCGCCTGAACTGATGCCGGGCTGACGATGCCACCACCTGCCGTGGGTACTCCAAGATCAATACGGCGTAGATCTTCAACGGCGCTCAAGATAATGCTGTTGTAATCACGAACGATCTGACCGGCAACAGCGTTGCTGAAACGATTGAGATCAATGGCGTTGCGGTAGATATTGGCAACAGGATCTTTGCGGTTAATACGCCGCTTGAATTGCTCAACGTTGAGCAGGCGAGGTGTTACGCCTGATTGCGTCATTGTTCAACGG